>ERZ791624.1351-NODE-1351-length-11643-cov-6.785640_pt1 | contig 11643 bp, 9 predicted proteins | sample MGYA00510058_ERZ791624 | MGnify/ENA primary metagenome ERZ791624 (study PRJEB30046, sample SAMN00715158) | human gut metagenome | study: EMG produced TPA metagenomics assembly of the A metagenome-wide association study of gut microbiota in type 2... | reverse complement strand
ATGCGGTTTCGTGCCGCTTCGTCAATCTCGGCGCAATGTTCAAAGAGCTTGTCGGATAGCACCAGTTCATTGAACAGTATCGGGCGGTGCATTTCCAGATACGCCTTGCGAAGTCTGCCGTAGTGTCCGATGGGCTTGGTCTTGCGGATAATGATGTTCGGGATAAGATAATCGCCGTTCTGTGTGTAAGTGATATTCATGCTGTTTGTACTCCTTTCATCGGCTCTCTCTGCGGTAAACTGCTGACAGGGACGAACACGCCCTTTGCAATGTCCTCCGCACGAATGGCGGCTTTCTTGGCTTCGATTTCTGCCTTTTTCCGCTTCTTGATTTTGTCCTCGTATCGCTTCTGCGCTCCGCTGGCTTTCCGCTTCAAGTAGTTCTGATGAAGCCTGTCCTTGCGTTCCTCACGCTTGCGGATTTCCTCTAATTCTTCCGGGGTCAGCTCCACTTCGCCAAATGCCGGGGGAACGAACCTGCCTACAAAATTGAAGTAAATCTCGACCTCCTGTGTGGTCTGTATACTGCCTTTGCGGTCACGCTCATGCACAAGGATTTTCTCGATAAACTCGTTGAGCATGGCAATGGTCAGCTTGTCGAAGTTCTCATATTTGTCGATCAGAGCGATAAAACGGTCAGCGTCCTTTTCGTGCTTTTCATAACTCCTGATAGCCTTTTCCAGAGCAGAGATTTCAGCGGTAAGCTCGGACTGTTCCTTTTCGTATTGAGCGTCCAGAGTGGCGTATCTGCTGTCGGACAGCTTTCCTAAAATGTTGTCCTCATAGATTTTACAGAGCAGGACTTCCAGCTCGGACACTCTCTGCTTGGCGGCAGCAAGGCGTGTCCGCTGTTTCCTGACCTCTGTGGTCTGCTGGCTGGACTGCGCTTCCTGCACCACACGGACAAACTCGGCTCGGTCATGCTTGGCATACTCGGCAATAGCTTTGAGCATTTCGGAAACAAGGGACAGTACCACATCTTCATTGATACGGTGCTGTGTCGTGCAGAGCTTTCCAACTGGGACTTTGCTGTATTGGGAACAGGTATATTGAGAAATGCGCTTGCCGTTGTTAGTGCGGTGGACATACATCTTGCCGCCGCAATCGGCACAATAAAGCAAGCCTGTGAGGGGAGCTGCTTCGCCCCAGCCGTCCGGGTAGCGTCTGACATTCCCACGGATTTTCTGCACAAGGTCAAAGGTCTGCTGGTCAATAATGGCTTCGTGCGTATTCTCAAAAATCGTCCATTCGTCCTCTGGGACATAATGGCTTTTCTTGTCCTTGAAGTGCTTTCGGGTCTTGAAATTGATGGTGTGTCCCAGATACTCACGCTTTTCAAGAATGTTGCAAATGGTGGAAGAACCCCAGCCGTACACATCTTTGAAAGTCTTGTTTTTGTTCACGCCCTCGCCGTGTTGGGCAAGGTAAGCAGACGGAATAAGCACCTTTTCCGATTTCAGTTTGCTGGCGATCTGATACGGACCGTAACCCTCAATCGTCATGGCAAAGATGCGCTTGACCACCTCTGCGGCTTCGGGGTCAACCAACCATTGGTCTCTGGCTTCGTTCCAGAGATAGCCGTAAATGACCGTGCCTGTGAGGTGCTTGCCGGACTTGCCTTTGGACTGGAAAGTGGAACGGATTTTACGGCTGGTGTCTCTGGCATAATACTCGTTCATGATGTTGCGGAAAGGGGTAAAATCATCGTCCCCTCTGGCACTGTCCACGCCGTCATTGATGGCGATAAGGCGAACGCCACGCTGACGCAGGATTTCCATAATCTGACCGACTTTCAGATAGTCACGACCCATGCGGCTCATGTCCTTGATACACAGGTACTCCACATTCCCGGCTTCCACTTCTTTCATCATTGCCAGAAATCCGGGACGGTCAAAGCAAGTACCACTAATGCCATCGTCCGTGAAATGGACAATGTTCGTAAACCCCTGCCGTGCGGCGAACTCCTCCAACATAGCCTTTTGATTGGAAATGGAATTGCTCTCACGCTGCTGGTCATCATCTTTGCCAAAGTCATCACGGCTCAATCGCTCGTAAAGAGCTGTGATTTTCTCGTTTTTTCTCATAACTTGCGCTCCTTTCTTCGGTTTTAGGTTGTGTGTTCTAAGAGACTTCCCAACTGCTTGATTAAGAAGTCTTTTAGAGCATACAACACCGCTGGCCAATTTGTACTTTTTATACTGTTTGACCGCGAAGCAATCCGGCTTGCGCTTTTCGAGCCCGGCAAACATATAGTCCACCGCGTTCATAAAATCCTCGTCATCCTCCTTGACCTCCATGCCAGAAATCATATCCACAAGGGTGTTCATGTTCCGATCCTCGGCAGGCCCCTCGAAAATGATGTAGGCAATCAGGGCGCAGTACAAAAGCGTTTCCGATTTCGTCCAGAATGGATCGCCTTCCTTGCCTTCGCCCTTTGTGTTGGAAATCAGGGCATCCACGAATTTCAGAATATCGGCCTCATTGCGGATATACGCCAGCGGGTTATAGTGCATGGATTTTGAAAAATCTATGCTGTTGAATACCTTGATTTTGTACCCGCGTTTTTGCAGGAAACCCCCGACCTGTCCCAGCACACCGCCTTTGGGATCGACCACCACATAAGAGGAATGAGCCTGTAAAAGCTGGGGCGTGAGCCAGAAGCGGGTTTTGCCGGAGCCGGACGAGCCGATAATACAGCAATTCAGATTTCGGGCATTTGCGGGAATTTTCGGGCGGGTATTCATCGTGAGAAACTCCGTCCCGGTCAAAATCACGTTGTTTTCAAACTTCGGATCGACAAACGGTTTGATGTCTTTTTCCGTTCCCCACCGGGCGCTGCCGTATTCTGCATCCCGCCGGAACTTCTTGGCGTTCTTGCTTTTGAAATAGATCAGCAGCCGGAAAACGATTGCGCCCACAATGCCGACAAGCCAATCCAGCGGGGCAAGACCGGGTGCAAAGTCAGCAAAGGCCGGGCCAATCGTCTGGCCCAGCCCGATGAGCTTATGTGCAAAATCGTTACCCGCCGCCAGCCGGTAGGCCGTTCCCAGCTTGAGGAACGCCCACAGGATGAACAGATAGGGAATGTTCGGAATGAGATATTTTCTAATCTTATCTGTCCTCATGGGCCACCTCCTTTGCATGTTCTTTCTGTTTCGGCTTTTCTTTGGAAAGCTGATCCGCCGCCTGTTGCAGTTGTTCTCGGATGGGAACTCGGTTCGATTTTGCTTTGCTTAACACCTTCCGGGAATACTCAGAAAAGCAGGCGGTCATTGCGTCTGCCTGTCCAGCCTTGAAAAACAACAGGTATTTGTCCGGCCCGGTTTTATAGAACGCATAGTCTACATTCCATTTCCGGGCCACGCGGTCAAAGGACTTGGCATCCCCGGATAGCTCAATGCTGTTGGTGGCTGTACCGTGGGCCATGAGCTTTCGCACACTTTGTTTTCCGTGCGGTACTTGCCGCCCACGGTATGCCTTGCGGATCTTCCGGCCCACCATGCCCAGCACATACGCCAGTCCCCGCGCCGTCAGCTTGGTTGTTTTTACGGATATGGCTATCGTGCGCCGGGAAATATCTTCATCAATCAGTTACACCGCCTCCTTCCTTGGGACAATTTGTCTCGAAGTGCCATCACCGATCCCCACGGTCTTTTTTCTGCATTTGACGGTAGCCCTCCAAAGAAGAACCGTCTATGATTTCCTGATAAGCGGCCATTTGCTCCCGGATAGAGAGCTTCGGGAAAGAGAATACCTTATGCTCCTTGGGAATATCCTGCAAGCCGTGATACACTTCCACGAAATGATCGCTTTCTTTGACAACATAGCCGCCCGGGGCAAAATGGCCGTTTTCGTGGATGCAGGCGTCCCGGCCATACGCCTCATAATCGAAATACGGTTTTACCTGATCCGGCACATCCAACATTTCCAGATCGTCCACATAAATACGCCCCAGCGTTTCCTCATCGGATACGCCGGGGTAAAAGCCGTAACAGTCCAGATTTTGTGTCAGATTGATGATGTCCCGCACCGAGGAACAGTGATCGCCGCTGTCGAGGACGGCCTCCAGTGTTTCCAGCTCCGATGAGGTAAGCTCGGAAAGCAGGCAGGCCAGATGATTAAGCTCGTCCAGATTTTCATACTCGCTCAAATGGTCATAGAGCCCCAGCACATCCCCATCGAAAGAGGTAATAAAAATTTCCTGATAGCGGACGCCATCCACGCCGATCCGTTTCAAGAGAGCCTCCACCTCCTGGGCGGTTGTGGGAAATTTCAGTGTTTCACCCACAAGCTGGCCCTCGCTGTACTTTCCGGCGTTGGTAACGTAGGCTTCAAACAGGGTTGCCATTAGCGGCGGCCCTGTCCCTTGACGGTCAGGATGCCCTCAAGGGTTGTTGCCGTAATTCCCAGCCGCTGGGCCACGGCAATATCATTTTTCATGGCTTCGGTCATACTGTGCCCGCAAACAACCAGCACATGAGAACGGCGGAGCAGGTCACGGCTCATGTCGATGCCGCTTTTATGCTCCTCGGGAACAGCATCATTGAGAAACAGGGGCAAGTACAGGGGCGGGCAAATAGGAGAAAAGCCTGCCTCATACACGGTGCGGCAATACTGCGCCGCCAGTTCTGCGTTTTCGCTATCGCCGCCGAGCCATGCAGCGGTGATATAAGCAAGGGGTCGTTTCATCGTTCATACCTCCGATATTTTAATAAGAAAGTTCAACCCAAACCCCACGCCCTTTCCCAGTCTTGGGAAAGGGGCGGCTCTGGAGGATATACCCCCGCCGCTTGCCGGGGAAATAGCACAGCCGGGGCAGACCGTCAAGGGCGAGCCGCCGAAAACGGCGGTGCGCTGCACCCTTGACGGCCCACTCCCGGCTGTACTAAAAAACAGGCGGCGACGGGGGATATATACCACCAGAGCCTCTGCGCGAGGGCGGGGCCCTCGGGACAAAGTGTCTCGAAGTTGTTACTTGTCAAGTTCCTGCTTTTTCGGGGCTTTTGCCTGCTCCGGCGGCTGTTTTTCTTTCCAGTCATCCAGCAGGGACATAATCTGTTCTTTCATTTTGGCGGGAGTGACCTCCTTGCCAAAATACTTTTCCAGTTCCGCAGTAGAAATAATCACGCCTCGATCCTCCTTTTTCTGTTCTGATAAGATACCGTCAATGACATCGCCGTTAAGCTTACCTTCCTTATCCAGCTCCCGGAGCCGTTTAGCCTGGGCCAGCGAGGGCGAAGCCTGCTCCCCGTCAATGGAAACAGCAATAAGCCTCTGATTTTTCGGTTTGATGTAGGAAAGCTCCACGGCAGGCATGAAGCCCATCTTTTTATCGTCTACCTTATCCAGAAGCTCCGGCACAAGGGAGTTGAGCCGCAAGTAGCGCATGACCTTTTTATAGTTCATTTCATGCGCCTCGCCTACAATCTCAACCGAGCGTTTTCCGACATCGCCTTCCGCAACGCCTTTCAGCCGCCCGCCCTGATGCTTGATGTCCTCAACTTCGAGTTCCAGCAGCGCGGCCAATTCGCTGGGAAGCATCCCGTCACGCTGCTTGTTGCTGTCCTTCATGGCCTGTACCGCTTCGTGGTCGGTCATTTCACGGACGATAAAGGGCATTTCCTCCAGCCCCGCCAGTTCACTGCCGTGTGTACGGCGATGGCCCGCTACAATTTCATAGCCGTTTCCATCTTTCTCCGGGCGGGCAAGACCGGGAACCATTACACCGTTTACGCGGATAGAAGCAACGATTTCCTGCATCTTCGCATCGTCCCGTACCTTAAAGGGGTGCGGACGGAATGTGTGAAACGGATGAACCTCGGAAAGTTTCAGATAAACCAGCTTGCCTTCCTCAACCGGGCGGGGCGGTGTGGTCGGCTCGGGAGCCGTCTGTTCCGCAGCAGCAGTTTCCTTCGGTGCCGTATCCTGTGCAGGCTTAATGGGCTCCTTGGCATCCGGGGCCTTTCCGTCACTTCGGGACACTTTGTCTCGTTTGGACGGCTTGGGCTTGTCAGGGGCCGCCTTATCCGCCTTGGGTGGGCGGCCCTTGCGGGCCCCAGCCGATTTCTCCGCTTTCTGATTTTCAGTCGCGGCCTTTTCTACTTTCGGTGGACGACCACGGCGCGGCTTTTTCGGCTCCTCCGTATTAGCGGGCTGCGGTGTTTCTCCGGGGGCTGCTGCCTCCGGCGTTTCTGGAGTTTCCGCCTTTTCGACTTCGGCGCGGGCGTTCTGCCTCTTTTCCGCCATAAGCTCATTGATTTTGTCAAAGGACACAACCACATCGCCGGACTCAGGTATGGCAGACCCGGTCTGTTCCTGCTGGGGCTCAGACGCTGCGGCCTGTTCGGGTGTGGTGATAGGCTCGGCGGCCTCCGGGGAAATATTCTCCGCAGGGCCAGTATTCAGTTTTTCATCGGCCATTTACGATCCTCCTTTTCGTTAAAGTTGCACAAATTTGAACGCTAAAATTTTGTAGTTATTTTTGCGCCTCCTTTCCGTCTATCCACGCAAAAAAGCCGCCCGTTTTTCATGCCGGACGGCTTTTTGCGTAATGTGATAGATCAAATATTATTTTTTCTGGTTTGTAGGCTCCGAAAAGCCTTGTATTTACAGTGTTCCTAATAGGAAGTAATCATAACACTTTTGTATTGAAATGTCAAATAATTCCCCCCCTATCTTCATTTGAGATGGATTTGTTTCTCTACGCGAGGCAGATTCACCTAACAACATAGTGAGAGCCCATACAAGGTTTTCATTATCTAATACAGTTAAAGCCTGCACAGGTTCTCCCGGCGATGGCTCCACATGCATCTGCTCATAGGTGGATAGACGATTCTGCGCAGACGGCCGCGCTCGTTTCTCACCCGCTGAAGAAACGAGCGTCATAGTGAAATTATTGAGTTGATTTATGGCATGACAAGCAGTATAATGTAGTTGAAACTAAGCGTGTTATTTTAGCAAGCAAGGAAAACGTGGTGTCCACGACACGCGGACTTTTCTACAAGTTGGAAGTCCGTTTGACGCCAACCCTGACGCCAACGGGCGAAAAGCGCCCTGATACTGTATGGGTTTATTGCTCTGAATGAGATTCTGAGATTAGACGTATCAGGCAAAACGGGAACAAAATGTACGCAATAGACGTACAAACGCATCTTTGTAATCAGCAGGTCGGGGGTTCGAATCCGTCTACCAGCTCCATTTTACCGCAACACAGCATCCTGAATATGGGGGAATTCCCGAGTGGCCAAAGGGGACAGACTGTAAATCTGCTGTCAATGACTTCGGTGGTTCGAATCCACCTTCCCCCACCAAAACGCCTGATATTCTCTGAATATCAGGCGCTTTTGCAACTATTTTCGGATTTCTGGTTTTGTAGAAAAGTGGTGTTTTTCAGGCATCAACCCAGCAGAATTTTTCCTATAAATGTATATACCATTTTAGGGAACGCACTTCGTGAAAACCTGTGAAATCCGGCTTGACCCACACCGTGACCCACGCGGCGAAATGTCCAAAGAGCAGCGGAGAGGATGATCGTGTCATTCTCTCCGCCGCTCTTTGGGTTTTCTTTGCTTTTTTCACATGACTTGCGCCATGAAATTGCCCATCTTTTCTGCTGCACTTTCCTGCATCTGCCGCGTGACGTGGGTGTAGGTGCGGAGCGTGAAACCTGCGTCGAAATGGCCGAGCATACTGGATACCGTTTTTACGTCCACGCCGTTTTGTAGTGCCAAGGTCGCGAATGTGTGACGTAAGTCGTGAAATCTCAGGTGTTCCAGCCCTGCATCCTTCAAAATCTTCTTGTGGATGTTGACTACCGAATCCGGGTGGTACATTTCGCCGGTTTTCGGCGACGGGAACATCCACGGATTGCTGGGGTGTTTTTGGTGTTCTGCAACCAGCAGATCGACGGCATCCTGTGGGATGGAGATTTTTCTGATCGAGTTTTCTGTTTTCGGACGAGTGATGTCGGGTTCGCCTGCGCTGTTGCGTCCCGCCTGCTTGCTGACAGAAATCGTCTTATTTTCGATGTCCAAGTCCGACCATTGCAGCGCTACCAGCTCGCCCTTGCGTAACCCACTGATGAGTTCCAGATAGAACATGGGCAGGACACCACGCTGCTTAGCAGCCGTCAGGTAGGACTTGATCTGCTCCGGCGGCAGGATTTTCATTTCGTGCTTCGGAATTTTCGGCGGTACGCAGTCGTCCGCTGGATTTCTGACAATCAGGCGTTCTTTCACTGCCCGGTCGAGCGCATTGTGCAGCATTGTGTGGATGCCGCGGATCGTGGAATCACTCAGCCCCGGCTGCTTTCCCTTCTGCGCTTCGCGGAGCCGTCCGTGTTCCCGCAAGTCCTTGTACAACCCTTGCAAATCGCGTCCGGTCAGCTTTTTGAGCGGAATATCGCCAATACGCAGCGTGATATGCAATTCGATGCCGCGCCGGTAGTATTCGGCAGTCGAGAATCGCAGGTGTGGCTTTGCATATAGCTCATACCACGTTTGCAGCCATGTGCCGAGCGTGTACTCGTCTGCTCTCCGTACATCGACGGTTTCCGCTTCCGCAACTGCTTTCGCCAGCTTTTCTTTCACTTCTGCCTGCGTCTTGCCGAGAACGCTCTTGATAATTCGCTTGCCGGTTTTTTCATCGTATCCAGCAGTATACCGTCTTTCCCAGCGCCCATCTTTGCGCTTTCGGATATTTCCTTCTCCGTTTGCCCGTTTCTTTGCCATGTCTGTGCCTCCTTCGTTTTGGTAGCACAAACAACTACCACAGAACAGGCGCAAAGTCTACTGATTTTTTCGGAAGATCGGAATGTTTTTCAATTGCTTTTGCGTCTGCTGAAAATCCCTATTCTTTGTTTACTGCGGCGCAGTTTTTGCGTGTGCCTGAGGCTCAACTTACCGATTTTCCAGATAGCGATGAACCGCCCATATCACGTCGTCCAACAGATCCTGTTCTGGCGAATTTAGTTTCAGCACCTCGCTTCCCGTTTCGATAATGCCTTTCAGCAACGTGTCGATGGAAACGTGAAGTGCATCTGCAATTCGCAGGCATGCCTCCAGGCTTGGGTGCGCGCGGCCCATTTCGATACACGAAATATACTTTTGCGTCGTAAAAACCATCTCAGACAGTTCTTCCTGCGACAAATGCTTCTCGTGCCGGAGTGCACGGACATTCTCGCCGAACCGCAGATAGAGCTGGTTGGGGGCGTAAGCGTCAAACCACCCCGCGCATAGACAGGCATGAGACAATAGTAACGGGACGTTGCGAAACGTTCCGTTACTGTCATATTGGAGGTAAGGGGATGACAAGCGCAGAGTTGAAACGTCGTGCGAAGCTGCAGGAGTGGGCGGCACGAATACAGGACTGCCGCAGCAGCGGCCTGTCAGTGCGGGCGTGGTGCAGACAAGAAGAAATCAATGCAGCAACCTATTACCGTTGGGAACGGGAATTGCTGGCTTTGGCTGAAACAGAGCCGTGCTCGAGCGTGCCGGCCGTCAGGTTTGCAGAGCTTCCGGCACCGAAACGGGGATCACGCAACGTTGCGGAACGTTCCGCAACGCCGCATATTGGAAACGCCAGTCTGGATATTTATCCCGGGTGCGATACGGAACAGCTGAAAATGCTGGTAGAACTTCTGCGCCTATGCTGAACGACTTCACCGGCGCAGATAAAGTCTATATTGCCTGTGGCTACACAGATCTGCGCAAAGGCATAGACGGCCTGGCGCGCCTCGTCCAGCAGCAGTTTGAGCTGGATCCATTTACCAACACACTGTTCCTGTTCTGCGGGCGGCGGCGAGACCGGATCAAGGGCTTGTACTGGGAGAAGGACGGCTTCATCCTGCTGTACAAACGGTTGGAACAGGGCGCGTATCAATGGCCGCGCTCGGAATCCGAGGTAAAGACGCTAACGCCGCAGCAGTACCGCTGGCTCATGGAGGGACTGCAAATCGAACAGCCGAAAGCCCACCGTCCGGTGACAGGATTGAGCACAGTCTGAGCAAGGAAGAATGTCCAAAACCATTGAAAATACTGGCTTTTCTCTCTGCCTTGTGGTATAATTTCCTCATGGAAAACAGAGAAATGCAGACAAGCAACACGGAAGAAATGGTGACCATTTCCCGTGCGGAATATGAGCGCTTGCAGCAGGAAAATGCGCAGTTGGAAGCAAAGAGCGCCAAGCTGGAAGAGACGCATGCAAGACTGGAAGCAAAGTTTGCCGCCCTCGAACAGGAGCAGGCGCAGGTCATCACCAGCCTTACGCTGCAAAATGAGTGGTTGCTGGAGCAGCTGAAGCTGTCCAAGAAGAAGCTGTTCGGCCGTTCTTCGGAACAGGCGGAGCAGATGGTCATGGAGCAGCTGAGTTTTACTTACAATGAGGCGGAAGCCTATGCCGCTGGAACCAAAGCCGCCGCGGAGAAGCCTGTTGCTGTGAAGGCGCACGAGCGCAAGCGGCAGTCCGGCAATGTGCTGGAGGTCGTCCCGGAGGGAACTCGTACTGAAGTGCTGGAGCATCGTCTGCCTGAGGAAGAACGGATCTGCTCTGCTTGCGGCAGCGAGTTAGTGGAGATTGGCAAAGAGGTTCGCCGGACGCTGCAGATGAAGCCGGCGGAGTTCTGGATCCGCGAGGACGTATACTACACCTACGCCTGCAAGAACTGCGAGCAGGAGACTGGCGAGGCCAATATTGTAAAGGCGGCGAAAGAGCCTGCGCTGCTGTCCGGCAGCTTTGCCTCCGCGGAGGCGGTGGCGTATCTGGCAGCACAGAAATTCGTCATGCACTCGCCGTTGTACCGGTTGGAACAGGAATTCAATCGTCAGGGACTAAAGCTGTCCCGGCAGACCATGGCCAACTGGTTGTTGAATACTTCGGAGAAGTGGCTGCAGCCAGTCTACGATGTGCTGCATAAACGGCTTTGCAGGGAGCCGGTGCTGCACGCGGATGAGACGACCTTGCAGGTGCTGAAAGAGCCGGGACGTTCTTCTACCAGTAAGTCCTACATGTGGCTGTACCGCACCAGCGGCTGCGCGATACAGGCCATTGTGCTGTATGAGTACAAGCCCACCCGAAAAGCGGAGCATGCGGAGGCTTTCCTGAAAGGCTTCTCGGGCTGGCTGCACGCGGACGGATACCAGGGATACCACAGATTGCCGGGGAACATCCGTGTGGTGGGCTGCTGGGCACATGCGCGGCAAAAATTTGACGAGGCTTTGCAAACGCTGCCCAAGGAGATGCAAAAGGACTCGCCGGCAGCGATTGGCGAATGCTATTGCTCCCGGCTTTTCAAGCTGGAGCAGGCGTTTGCAGAGCTGACACCGGAGGAGCGATATGAAAAGCGGCTGGAGCAGGCAAAGCCTGTTTTAGACGCGTTGTTGTCATGGGCAAATGAGACGCAGGCGAAAACCGCGCCGAAATCCGCGTTGGGCAGGGCCATTCACTACCTGCTGGAGCAGTGGCCGTACCTGGCAAGGTATCTGGAGGATGGCCGTCTGGAGCTGAGCAACAACCGTGCCGAGCGCAGCATGAAGCCATTTGTGATGGGCAGGAAGAACTGGCTCTTTGCCAATACGCCGGGTGGCGCGCAGGCCAGCGCCGTGATCTACAGCCTGATTGAAACGGCGAAGGAGAATGGCCTTGATCC
>ERZ791624.1348-NODE-1348-length-11664-cov-1.638987_pt1 | contig 11664 bp, 12 predicted proteins | sample MGYA00510058_ERZ791624 | MGnify/ENA primary metagenome ERZ791624 (study PRJEB30046, sample SAMN00715158) | human gut metagenome | study: EMG produced TPA metagenomics assembly of the A metagenome-wide association study of gut microbiota in type 2... | reverse complement strand
TATATAGCATTTGCCCGATACAGCCATGCACAGGGCGCCATGGCAGAACATTTCGATGCGAATCTGCTTGCCCATAGGTCCGCAGATGTTCTGCTGCTCTATCTGCTCATGGATGTGCTTCACCTGGTCCATGTTCAATTCACGTGCAAGTACGGAAACATCAGCAAAGCGTGCATAAAATTTCAAAGCCTCTGTGTTTGAGATATTTAACTGTGTAGATAAGTGAACCTCCTCGCCCACTTCATTGCAATAGCTCATTACAGCCACATCGCTGGCGATGACAGCAGAGATGCCTGCCTCCTTGGCAGCATCGATGATTTCCTTCATCGTTGGGATATCGTTATCGTAGATGACAGTATTGACGGTGAGATAGGTCTTGATACCATGCTCGTTGCAGGTAGCAGCAATCTCACGCAAATCATCGATAGTAAAATGGTTGGCTGAATGGGATCGCATGTTCAACTTGCCGATACCAAAGTATACGGAGTCGGCGCCAGCCTGTATGGCAGCAGCCAACGACTCGCGTGAGCCTACTGGTGCCATGACCTCAAATTCTTTTATCTTATCATTCATAAATGTCGTTTATTACTTTGCGGCTGCAAAGTTACGCAAAAAAAACTAAGTTCACAAGTTTGAGTTTCATTATCTTATGAACTTTTCGCTCTATAACTCATTTGTAAGAAGATAATAGCCCCCTATTACTGTCGATAGGATTAGCAACAAAAGCCATAAAACGACAAAGAGCCTTGACCTAAAAGTCAAGACTCTTGCCACGATAAAAGTCGAGAAGACTGTTCTGATAAAGCGACTCATACTTGGCTTGCACCATGTCGCTCTGTGCCTTGAGGAGATTGTTTTTAGCCTCATTAAACTCAGTAATGCTGGCCTTACCATTCTCGTATTTTCCCTGAGTAAGCCGGAAGGCATCCTCATTGCTTGCCACAGCCTGTCGGCTGCTCACATAGCGCGACTCGGCAGCTATGGCATTGTAGTACACCTGCTGAATCTCCTTATAAAGAGATTTCTTGGCATCCTCTAACTTAAGTACCTGATTGTCACGGTCTATACGGGCTGAGCGCACACTGTTGCGGGTGGAGAAACGATTGAAGATAGGCACGTTGAGACTCAAACCAAGATACTGACTGAAATTGTTTTTAAGTTGCTTGCCAAACGATTCGGCATCAAAACCACTCGTCTTGTAGTAGTTGCTGCCCAGCCCTGCATTGAACGCCAGTTGAGGATAATAAGCCGATTTGGCTATAAGAACAGAATGGTCGGCTCCCTTAACACGCAACTCCTGTGCTTTGATCTCGGGTTTGCTCACAAGGGCATCGGCAAAGACGACAGAGGGAGATGCAGGCACATAAGACTCGGGATTGATATGCGAGGTCTCAGGACGCAGGATAGAGAAGCCATCAGGCGAGGGGAGTTCGAGCAACTGCGACAGGTCGATAGGGAGAGCTGGCAGTTGTTGCTGGCTGTGGTAAGCGTAAGCTGGCTCTGCGCCAAAGCAGCTTTCTGCTGAGAGAGTTCTGCCACACTTGCCTTACCATTCTCTACAATAGTCTGCGGCGAGCCACTTGCATGGAGTCGATACTCACCTGTCGGCGAGCCACATCGGCTATCTCCATATTATTGAGAGCCTCGATATAAGCCTTGGCCACATTCATACTCAAATCGTTGCGTGCCTTACTCAGGTCGGCATCAGCTGCATCAAGATTGAGTTTGCTAAGACGTATGTTGTGGGTCGTCTTGTTGCCATCGAAGAGAGAGACTGTTGTTCCCAATGAGAAGGAGGTAGAACTGGTGGTACGGTCTTCGTAAGTATTCTGTGCCGTCAGTCCACGACCGAAGGAGATGTTCTCGCCAACTGAGGCATTGAGGTCGGGTAGGCGAGAGTTCTTATTGGTATTGAGCTGCAAAGACTGCTGCTCGCGTATGTTCTGCATCTGCTTCACCGTGATATTGTGCTCTAAAGCATAGTCGATGCACTGGCGAAGGCTCCATGCCTTCTGTGCCTGAGCCTCGCCCAAAGCAAAGAAAGCCATTGCCGACAATATAGTAAAACGGATATTCATCATTTTCATGCTTTATTTATTAGTATGCTTATTCATCATCCTTGTTGTCTGCCACAATCTCAGGACCTCTCACTCTGTCTTTCAGCGACAAGCCCTTCTTGATCTCAATATTCACGCCGTCGCTCAGTCCTGTCACCACCTGCTTGCGCTCATAGGTTTTCTTCTCACCACTACCCTTGACAATATATACAAAGGTACTGTCGCCACTAAACTCGATGGCACTCTCGGGCACGGTAACAACATTCAAGGCCTTGGCCAGAACTATCTCTGCATTGGCACTATAGCCAGAGCGAATCTTGCCACCCTTGACAGAACGAACAGCAGCCTTCACCTCAAACTGGTTGGCACCATTGTTCTCTACAGCCTTAGGAGAAATATACTCCAAGTCGGCATCAAACTTAAGATCCTGCATGGCACCAATGGTGATCTTCATCGGCATTCCTATAACAAGATTTCCCACCTCAGTCTCGTCGATGTTGCCACGGAAGATAAGGTCGTTCATATTTGCCACACTGGCTATGGTAGTACCATCATTGAAGGTATTGGAAAGAATGACCGAGTTGCCCACCTTGACAGGAATATCGAGAATAATACCCGAGATAGTGGAACGTATGAGGGTAGAAGAGGCATTGGCATTACTCTTCGACACACCATCACGTACAACTTCGAGAGCATCTTCGGCAGCCACCTTTTCCTCGCGTGCCTGCTTGAGGGCCTGCTTTACCTTGTCGAACTCGTCGGCGCTTACCAACTGCTTCTTATACAGGTTGTCCTCACGTCCGAAGTCTATCTGTGCCTGCTTCAGATTGATTTCAGCCAGGCGCACACGAGCCTGAGCGCTGCTAAGCTGTCCCATATCGGGAATCACCTTTACCTTGGCTATCACCTCGCCAGCCTGCACATAGTCGCCAGCCTCCTTGCAAATCTCGGTAATGATACCGCTTATCTGTGGCTTTACGCTTACCTCGTTGCGTGGTTCTATCTTACCTGTTATGACGGTGGTTTTCAACACATCACCCATCTTAGGTACAAACTCGCTATACTCGGTAGCTTTGGGTTGAGATTTCTGATACAGGAAGACGAATGTTCCTACAAAAATCAAGGCGACAATGGCCGCTACAATCAGTTTGGAATACTTTTTCATATCGTTGTTTTTTTATATTTTCATGATGTAACTTATTGAACTTTAGCTGGATAGTTTATTCATCACGCATAGCATCTACGGGCTTGATACTCATGGCTCGCCAGGCGGGTGCCAGTCCTGCCAAACCTCCAAGGAGACTGATGAGCAGGGCAGAGAAGATGGCCGTCCAGAAGTTGACCTGGAAGTGGGCAGCCAAAATACCGTCTGTGGTATTGGCCAATTCTATCAGCTGCAGGATTGCCACACCGAAGATAATGCCACTCATACCTGCTACAAGGGTCAGGATAATACTCTCCGAGATGATTTGTGACAGTATCATCCTGGGAGTGGCACCGATGGCACGCCGGATTCCTATCTCGGTGGTGCGTTCCTTTACCGTTACCATCATGATGTTGCTCACACCGATAGCTCCGGCCAACAGGGTGCCTATGCCTACCAACCAGATGAGGAAGTTGACTCCATTAAACAGGTTGTCGAGCATCTGGAAGAGTACCTCGGTATTGAACACCATGAGTCCTTTTTCGTCAGTAGAATCAATGGAGTGGGCACGTGCAATGGTTTCGCGCATACGCTGCGACAACTTGCTCATCACAACACCTTTATTGCCCGTTACGGCTATGATATCGACTGCCGTACCACGATTATAAGCTGTACGCAAGACAGACAGGGGTAGGGTGATAGTCTCGTCGGCCTGTCCTCCAAGGTTCACTCCATTGCCCGAACGGTAGTCTACTCCCACTACGGTATAGTAGGTGGAATCCACCCTGACCGTCTTGCCACATGGGTCGCCGCCACCTGGGAAGAGATTCTTATAGATCTGTTTTCCAATGACACATACCTTGCGCTGCTGGCGCACATCCATATCGTTGATGTATCTGCCATAAAACATCTTTGGAACAGAGACTTTTGCATAATCAGAATTGACGCCCTGTGTGCTGCCACTGAAACTCTTGTCGGCAAAGACAACATTTTTTCTTCCTCCGAAGAGGAGCGGGGTGATGACATCGAGCTCAGGCATCCGCTGGCGCAGTCGTTCCAGGTCTTTTTCCTCCATCTGCCAGGAACGTCCTTTATTGAATCCTTTATAAGGTTTGGTGGTATTCTGTGCCCATATTACTGCGGTATTGGTGGCAAATCCAGAGAAGTTAGCTTGCAACAACTCCTTCAGTCCCTGTCCACCTCCCATCAGGACAATGAGCATGAACACACCCCAGAACACACCGAAACCTGTCAAGAGACTGCGGCTCTTGTTTCTCGTGATGGTGTCGAGAATCTCCTTATATGTATCTAAATCGAAACGCATATATTAAAGGTGTAAGCCTAATTAAAAATTAAACACTTCACATTAAACATTAAATGACTATTCCGCTCTCAACGCCTCTATAGGACGTATTTTAGCTGCCTTGATAGCAGGTATGAGTCCGGCAATGGTTCCTGCTATCACGATGGTGATGGTGGCTCCGATACAAGTACCTATACCCACTGTGGGGTTGACAAACATGGCTGCTTTGAAAAGTCCCGTATCTACGGTAGTATGACCTATGGTTTTGTCCATCAGCTCATTGGCTGCCACGCCACACACCATACCTATATATCCAAAGAACGAAGTGATGATGATACTCTCGGTGATGATGAGCTTCAGTATCGACCAAGGTTTGGCTCCTATGGCCTTACGCACACCAAACTCGCGGGTCCGTTCCTTTACGGTGATGAGCATAATGTTGCTCACGCCCACGATGCCGCTCAGTAGGGTAAAGAGTCCTATTATCCAGAGGGCAGACTGGATGATGGCGATACCCTGATTCATCTGTATATTGTCCAAATAGCGGTTCCACAGCCATAGACTTCGCTCGTCATCAGGAGCTGCCTGATGGTTCTTGTTGATGCTGGCACGATAATTTTTCTCAAAGGCCCGATTGTCTTCCTCACTCTTCATATTCTTGAGAGTAAACTCAATGTCGCCAGCCTTATCGCCCTTGGCATAAATGGTCTTGACGGTATAGAAAGAGGTGAATGCCTCGTTATTCTGTCGCGTCTCATCGTCCTTGTAGATTCCTACCACCTTGAAGGAAAGGTCGCCCAACTTGACATTCTTGCCTACAAGCAACCGATAGTCTTTTACCAGTTCCTTGGCCTGACTACGACTCATCACAACCACCTTTCTGCGCTGCTGCATATCTATTTGATTGATGAATGCCCTTTCAGCATCTCTATTTTGTTGATTTTGGTATGGGAAGGATAAACACCTGTCAGCGTCTGGTCGGCTATATAGTTGTCGCCATAATTGATATTCACACTATATTGCTGCAGCTGTCCGCCCACATCGCCTACCTGATGTGCATAGACATGATCGGTGATGAGCATATCCTTGTCGTTGAGGTCGATAGGTCTTCCTTCTTTCGACCATTATAGGCCTTCGAAGTGTTCTGGCCATATACTACCATTGAGTTGGCCAGAAATCGGTCACTCTGCTGCAACTGGGCGTTGATGAGCCCATTGCCTGCACCCAAGAGGAAGATGAGCATAAAGATGCCCCATGCCACGGCAAAGCCTGTAAGCGATGTACGAAGCTTGTTGCGCTTCGACGTACTCCATATCTCTGACAGGAGTGAGGAGTGAAAGGTGAAGGATGAAAATTTCATTTGCATTAATTATTTATAAGTTAGTAAAGCCGAAGAATTATACGAGGAAGCATTAGAATTCTTCTCTCTTTACTCTTTTTTTATACCTCTACTCTTCGTTCTTCACTTACTTGACGTAGTCTTTCGACACAAGATGATGATCCCGGTTGTCCTCTATACTTCCTATGAGTCCATCCTTGATATGTATTACCTTGTCGGTCTCGTTGGCCACACCGCTTTCATGAGTCACCACCACAATGGTCATGCCTTCTTTCTGGTGCAGTTCCTTCAGCAGGTCCATCACCTCGACACTTGTTTTGGAATCGAGTGCACCGGTAGGTTCATCGGCAAGGATAATCTGTGGTTTGGTAATGAGGGCACGGGCTATGGCCACACGCTGCTTCTGTCCACCCGACATCTCGTTAGGGTAGTGGTTCGCCCATTGCGCCAAGCCTAACTTGTCGAGATACTGCATAGCCAACTCATGGCGCTTACGGCGACCCACTCCCTGGTAAAATAATGGCAATTCTACGTTTTCTACTGCTGTCTTGAACGAGATGAGATTGAACGACTGAAAGATGAATCCTATCATTTTGTTGCGATATTCAGCAGCCCGAGTCTCGCTCAAGTCTTTGATAATCACATCATTCAGACGGTACTCACCCGAATCGTAATTATCGAGTATACCCAATATGTTGAGCAGGGTAGACTTTCCTGAACCCGATGCACCCATGATACTCACAAACTCGCCACGCTCTATGTCGAGACTGATACCTTTCAGCACATGCAGGGGCTGTGCACCCTGATAGGTCTTATTGACGTCTTTTAAGTGAATCATTGTCTTGAATGGTTTAATATTTATTTGAGTACTTTGAGTTGAGTAGTATCAATGTCGGTCGTTCCCTTGTCATTGATACTTATTTGCTTCGTTGTACCCGTTATATCCATATCGGTAGATCCAAACGAATTAACTTTGATGTGGTCACAATCGGCAGTAAGATGTGAGTCGAAGCTGCCATAATTGGAAACCTCGAAGTCTCTTCCCTTAAGACCAAAACTGCCGTCAAATGAACCATAATTATTGATAAAGGCAGAACCTGTAATATGCATCATTTTATCAACATCGAAAGAGCCATTATTGTTGATATGTACAGAACCTGCTATATTCATGTCGTTATTGATATCCAGTGAACCATAATTGTTGATTCGAAGAGAATCTGTAATCTGCATAGGATTATCAATATCTAAAGAACCATTATTGTCAATAGATACATAGCCAGCCCTCACTGTTCCCTTGTCGTAATCGAACGAACCTTGGTTGGAAATCGCCAAAGACTTACTCTGATTGATGTCGCCATAGAAATCTAAAGCTCCATTGTTGCTGATTTGGTCGATAGAGGGAGCACTGATATAAACCTTAAGACTATAAGAGGAAGTATTGTAGAAATGGGCATATCTGTTCATAATATTCAGTACTCCATCGGTAACCTCAAGTTTGGCCTGTGCTATACATTGCTCGGTGCCTTCCACTGAAACACTATAGGCAGCCGACTGCGTATAGTAAACATCAATACCTATCGCATTGCTGATGGCATGAAAGTCTTTTAAGGCGAACGACTGCTTGATGACTTTCTCGTTATCCAGATGTTTTACTTGTTGTGGAACATTCTGCTTACTCATAAAATTGACACAACTGGTAAAACTCAGTGTAGCAAACAGTGCTGTTATTATCATTTTTGTTTTCATTTTCTTCATGTATTTATGGGGGTTAAAAACTTCTATTGCGGCATTACATCTATCTCATCGAGTTTACTCTGCAAGGCTTCCTTCACCTCATCGAGTGAAATATCGAGCAATACCATCTGGCGGGCCAACTCGGGCAGGCGTTCTTTCATAAACTCCTGCTTGCGAGTCTTCTTAATCTGTCGCTTGGCTCCTGATGATACGAAATAGCCCAGCCCTCGTTTGTTGTAGATGATGCCTTCTGAAGCCAACTGGTCGTACGATTTGACTGTGGTATTGGTGTTTACCTCGAGCAAGACTGCATATTCACGCACACTTGGCACACGCTCGTCTTCTCGATATTTACCTGCCAGTATCTCGTCGCACAATCGTTCGGCTATCTGTATGTATATCGCCTTGTCGTTGCTGAAATCCATAGTTTGTTTTTTATTGTTTTACAATATGTTAAACCACTTGTTGTTGATAATCTGCATATGAGTGAAAAGCTTGTAGGCTGCCCAGTAATTGAATGCCGACAAAAGCAGAAGAACCATCACCATAAGCCATCCGAAAGTGTTAGGTTCCATGGATTGGACGAGATGACGCAGTACATCTACATCCACGAAGGAAGATATCAATGCCGTCAGAAACATCAGAATGAAACTGGAGCAAATGGTCAGCAAGGTGGCAGACTTGCGGAAAACTGTGCCTCCCAAAGTAAAGAAGGAATGGGTAAAGATCGTCAACGATAACAAAAACATACCCACAGGAAAAGTCTGTCCCAACACGCTGGTGCCATTGCGTACTATAAAGTGAGAACTGTCGAAATTATCTTTCAAGAACAACCCTTCAAAAGCCGTGCCTACGAGAGAGCCCTGCATGCCTGGAGTAAGAAAGAGGCTGAACACAAACTGAATGATGTCGGCTATTATCCACGAAGCGACAATCATCAAGGATGTTCCTAAAACGGTGTACAGCAAACGGGAAATAAACTTCTCCATATTGGTGGCTGGCAGCATCAAGAACAAAGAGCGGGAAGCCTTGGTCTTCATGTTAATGAAGATTCTTGACCCACAGAAAAAGAAAATAATGAAACTGATAAACATGAACATACCAGAAACATTTCCCAAGTATAAGTCCTTCACATCATTATATGTAACATAACCATTGTTCGCCAATTAAACTGATAAAAAATACAGATAAAGGAAAATACAAAAGCCAATCCCAGGGTGCTCCGCACATATTTCTTCCAGTTGGATAATGCGTCCCAACGCAAAACCATTGCCAAACGATGAAAATCTAAAACCTTATTCATAATATTGTCTTTTTTGAACTTTTGCAAGTTCAGAAGTTATAGTAATTTGAAAATGAAAATAGAAACCTCACTCTTTATTTACAACTTGCTGTTGATGGCTGCATTGAAGAGAAGCTCGAGGTTCATCTGAGTCTCCCGGCTGCCAGCCTTTCGCTTGGCTATCACGGCATTGCCCTGAAGTGTAGGCTCAGCATAGAGTACCGAGTCGTCCATCTCGGCAGGTGTGCGGTACTCGAAGGAATAGTCCTCACAAATATCTGCCACCGAGGCATCGAGCAAGAGATTATTCTGATTGAGAATAACAATGTGGTCGATCAGCGACTCGATGTCATGAACCTGATGAGTAGAGATAATCAACATTCGCTCATCGGTCATATTGTTGGCTATCACCTTGCGGAACTGACTCTTCGATGGGATGTCAAGGCCATTGGTGGGCTCGTCCATGAAAAGGTATTTTGTACCTGTGGCAAGGGCAAAACTCATATAAGCCTTTTTCTTTTGTCCCATCGAGAGTTCGTTCAAATTAAGAGAGAGAGGTAATTCGAAATCCTGCAAACATCTGTCCAACACTTCCTGACTGAAGTTGGGATAGAAGGGACGGTTCATCTTCACATAGACATCGAGAGAAACATTGGGGAGAAAAAACTCCTCAGTCACTATAAAGATGTCACGAAGTACATCTGGGCGACGATCACAAGAAGATATTCCGTCGATAAGAATAGTGCCCTGCTGTTGACGCAGCAAACCACTGATCAGGTAAAGCAGAGTGCTCTTGCCTGTACCATTCTTACCTAAAAGTCCATAGATATTATTCTCCTTAAGAGTCATATTGAAATCGCTGAACACGTTTCTCTTGACTCCTTGATAATGGAAACTCAAATTGTTTACTTGTATCATAATCTAACTGTTTTAGTGTACTACTTTAATATTACACTACAAAAGTATAACAAAAAGCAATAGCTTCCAAATTTTCGAGCAATTATTTTTTGCTTTTAACACAACGTTAACTTTTCCACCTTATTTTATAAAGATAATAATATAAACATACTCAAGTTCTGAACACTACGAAAGTTTAAATATCTGTCCCACACTGAGATGCAAAGCAATAAGACACCTTTTGCCATCATGGTATCCATTTTTAAAAAAAACTGATTCTATCAAAATGCCTACTTATGGCACAAATGTGCCCTACGTGGGGCACATTTGTGCTCTTTAAAGAACAATTTTACCGCAAAGGAAAATAATATCACCAATTGAGCTTCGCTGGACTCAAAAATTATAGAAAATTAGAAACAACAGCTATTGTGGGAATATTTAATGTTTAATATCAAGTCCACAAAAGCTGTTGTCTAACTAACACAACTTTCGTAAATCAGAAAGTTGAGTTAGATATACTTCATCAAAATGTCCCAGACTGCTATGATATGACAGATACTACCAGCCAATACGAAGAAATGGAAGACAGAATGCATATACTTGCGCTTGTTGATACTATAGAACACAGCACCAGTAATATAACAAACACCCTCGGCAACAATCCAAATGACCGTAGCAGGCGAAACAGAATCAATGAGAGGCTTGAAAGCAACCAACACGGAAAGTCCCATACCGACGAAACAAATGGTTTCCAAATTGCTGTGATCCTTCAGCCGGCAAAAACTCATGACTGTTCCGGCTATTGCACACGCCCAGATGAAACAGAACAGACTCCAGCCCCAATAACCCTGATCGCGCATAGCTATGAGCGTGATGGGAGAGTATGAACCTGCAATATGCCAATAGATGGCAGCATGATCCCATTTACGCAGTCGTTCTTTCCACTTGCTCCATGCCGAGAGAGCATGATACACAGTAGATGCAATATACGACATAAGCATACCAAAGAGATAAAGTATCACTCCTGCCGTTGCCCAACCATTGTGATTGGTAAAACACCAATACAGGAAAATAATGCCTACGATGACTCCCAAAAGGATGCCACCCGCATGCGACCAGGAATTCCAAAGTTCCTCCTTATGACTGAAATGTATCTTGAGTTTCATATTTCTTTTATAGTGCTTAAAAAAATAGTAAACCGAATGCAAAGATAATGCCAATGAACGCAATGAAAGCTTGCTTTCAAATTGCCGAGTGCAGCTTATCTTCTGCAAAGATAGCCCTATTATCCGTAACCGAAGACCATAGTGACGTTAAAAAAAAATAATGAGAACCTCCTCACTCGGAAATTCTCATTACGATGTAAATATAAATTGTATAAGTAAAAGATGATATCTGCGTTTCACAACGCACCTTGTTTAAAACCAACGCAAAAGTAGTAAAAATTGTTTTTTAACAGGTGACTTTTTTGTCTTTTAGGGGGTAAAAATTATTTTTTTGGACTAAAATGAACCATTTTTACCACTCATTTGCTTAAAAACACCAAGTCCTTGAGTGTGAAAAGACACTTTGTAAAAAAAACACCAGATACAATAATACATCTACAAAAAGCACTTAAAGCTAACAAAAAACATCATTTAGAGACTTCATTCTGTATTTGTAAATTTAGAAATTAATGAAAATGAAAATGGAAAAAGCGAACTTTTGAGTCAGTTCAAAGGTTTAAAAAATTAGAGGTTAAAGGTAGGAGAAGTTAAAGAAGTTTGAGAAGTTATCACTCCCTTCGGTCGTTAGAAGTTATAGCCAATAGCTTTAAAACTACAGGCAATTTACAAAGCTGTTGCCCTTACAGGGCGCCTTGCCGATAAGCCATTATACCCAGGGCGCTGCCCTGGGCTAAGAGCTTGT
>ERZ791624.1344-NODE-1344-length-11704-cov-2.785218_pt1 | contig 11704 bp, 15 predicted proteins | sample MGYA00510058_ERZ791624 | MGnify/ENA primary metagenome ERZ791624 (study PRJEB30046, sample SAMN00715158) | human gut metagenome | study: EMG produced TPA metagenomics assembly of the A metagenome-wide association study of gut microbiota in type 2... | reverse complement strand
TACGCCGCCCGATCCTTTCGCATAAAGCGGTCGTAACGTCCGGCATTTTTGTCCCAAAAGGTCTTATGTTCTCGCATCGCTATCATTCCTTTTGCAGTGATACCCACCTAACCAATACATACAGGCAACACAGTTAGATATAGCTAACCAGCTTGCCTTGGAAAGGCCGCAGATGCGGCCTTTCAGCTTATTCAAATAACTCCCTGCAGGCGCCGTACGCCAGCGCGCCGGTGCCTACAGATCTCCGGCTTACGCCGATTCTTTCAGGCGAACGGCATTGATGACCACAGGCTCATTGCTGCCTTGATAGCGCAGCACCTGCAGGTAAACCTCAACGTTATCCATGTGCTGGGCCATTGTAAACGTCAGCGTATATTCACCGGCCTCGGATACCGACTGCTCTGCCTTGGTATAGCGTCCGTTATAGTCATTCACGCCAAATTGCAGCTCCGCCCCGCATTCGGCAACGTCCACGATCAGGGTGTAGGTTTTGCCCCGTTGTAGCCGTACCGTCTGGGTCATGCGGTCCGTATTGGAGCCGGAGGCCAGCACGGCAGCGCCGCTCTCGATTGCCGCGCTTCCGGAGAGCCTCCAGTGGTCTGCTCCGTTGGAGAAGTCTCCGTTTGGCAGGAGGCTCGCACCCGCAGGCGGTGCAGGCTCCGGTTCCGGTGCAGGCTCCGGAATATTCCCCATCTCACCCTCTACCAGCGAGACGTTCCTTATGAGGACAGGATTGTTGCTTTGCTGATAGCGAAGCACCTGGAAATAAATCTTCACCGTGTCGATATGGGCGGCGGTGGTAAAGGTCAGCTGGACGATTCCGTCTGCGTCAACGACCTTTTCCAGCTGCGTGTAGCGTCCGTTGTAGTCGCTGACGCCAAATTGCAGCCTTGCTCCGCAGGATACGATATCGGCAGACAGCGTATAGGTTTTTCCCTTTTCCAGCTGCACCGTCTGGGTCATGCGGTCCGTATTGGAGCCGGAGGCCAGCCTTGCAACGCCCTCTGCGATCTCAGCGCCGCCGGAAAGGCTCCAGCCGCTGCTCCCATCAGCAAAAGCGCCGTTGACAATGATGTCCGGCTTCTCTGCCGGCGGTTCCGCAGGCTCAGGCTCCGGCGCAGGGATACCAGGGGATGTCGGCGCATTTTTCCCACTGATCACCGAAATGTTATCCACGTACGCGGGAGCTCCATCCTGATACCGCTCCACCTGAACATAGACCTCCATTTCCCTGCACGATTTCCCGGTGGTGAAGGTAAGGAGCTTCTCTCCAGAATTCGTATATATCTCGTGTGTGTTGGCAGAACCGTTGGCCTTGCGGACGCCAAGCGTGACCCTTGTGCCATCGGAAACAATGTCTGCCTTCAGCGTGTAGGTCATGTTGGGCTGAACCGCAATTGACTGGGAAAGCGTGTGTGTGGCAGAGCCGGTCCTCAGGATACCTCGCCCATCGGACACCTCCGCACCGCCGGAGGCAGTCCAATTCTCTGCTCCCGCAGAGAAATCTCCGTTGCGGATATGCTCATACCGTTCGGCCTCAATATCCTCGGGGAAGGAATCTGCGGCCCAGCCGTCCTTGGGATACGTTTCATTTCCCACCGCGTCGCCCGCCTCGCAGTAAGGGGTGATCCTGACAGAGTCAATTTCAAAAACAGCGGTATCAAAATCGGCGGTTCCGGTCCAGCCGGTATCGCCAAAGCCGTCCCCGTCGCTGTCCTTGGACGCCGGGAACCAAATACCCAGCCACAGACGGCTGGCATGGGTGGGAATATGCTCGTAGCTGGTATACAGCAGCTGCCCATCCACATAGAAATCCACGCGGGGCTGCTCGTTCGCATCTCCGGTATGCCAGTCGAAGCGGTAGGTATGCCACTGTCCATCGTCTACCGCCTCAGGAAGCGTCTGAAAGTGAGACTTGCTGCGGTTTTCCATTTCGTAGGTATTGAATCGCGCAGCATGGAAGGTGGGTGTGTCGAAATCGGCGTTTGCCGTGGGAAGCTCAATGTCGATCTCGTGATTCACGATGGCGAGCTTGCCGGTCTGGTCGGGGTAATTCTTGTACTCCTCGGAATCCTTGTCGTATTCCTCGTACTCAAATGTCCAGATTGCGGAGCACGCGCCGAGCACCGGTGCCACCTTCGCCACAACCTCATAGCGCCCAGAGGCATAGTAGTCACGGGTGGCGATAGCCGCTCCGGTACGAATGCCGCCGGGGAGATTTTTGTTGCAGCCCTGCACATCGCCGGTGTACAGATTGCCGTGTCCCTCCAGCTTCAGCGTACCGTTGGATACGGAGACGTTTTCAGGAACAACACCGCCATTCCAACCGCCCCACATTTTTTCCGCTACCAGCCATTTGCCGGTATCCGGCGCGTCGCCGGAGAAGTCATCAAAAAACGCCTCTGCCTGACCGGCCTGGTTTATGTTTTGTGGCTTCTCCGCCGCAACCACCTGGGGCGTGCTGATGGTCATGACCATCATACACGCCAAGATTGTGCTAACAAGTTTCTTCACTTTCATACGATCGCCTCTTTTCTATTTTATAGTTGCCGATGATAGGTCGGGAGCTTTCGCGGTTTTTCTCGCTCCCGTGGGTCTAGTCTAACATGGCGCTGTGTGGCGTGTCAATTGAACGGATCCGATGATTATTCCGTATTTCACAAGATTTCTTTCCGGCAGGCGAGGCAGGAGAAAAGCCGGCAGTCTATGCCATGCGCGGCTTCACATCGTCTCCAAATCTCCCCATACGGCCTCGATCAGCTCTAGGCCGCCGGTTTTTTCGATGCGCCCCTCCTTGAGCCATGCGGCCCGGTCACACAGGGCGCCCGCACATCGGCGGTCATGGGTTACGGTGACGATGGTGCTGCCTGTGCGTGTATGCAGAAGGTTCAGCGCCTGGAGCAGCGTCCGAAGCCCCTCTCTGTCCTGCCCCACGGTAGGCTCGTCCAACAGCAGCAGCTCCGGCTGAGAGGCAGCCACGGCTGCAATGGACACCCGGCGCTTCTGTCCCTCGGAAAGGGAGTGGGGATGCCTCTCCGATAGATGCATAATGCCGAACAGCTCCATAACCTCCCGCGCAAAGTCCTTGCTTTTGGCGGCGAAGGCCACCTCCTGGGCAACCGTCGGCATAAAGAGCTGGCAGTTGGGGTTCTGATACACCACGCCCACCCGCCGAAACCACGCCCGGCTGCCGCGCCGCTGCCCTAAAGCGGGGTCGATGAACTGCCGGATCTCTCCCGCCGTGGACGCGCCAGCCGAGCCATCAGCCGCAGCAGGGAGGTCTTTCCGCAGCCGTTGTCGCCAAGGAGCAAAAGCCGCTCGCCACGGAACAGGGTCAGATCAACGCCCTCTAAAATGCTGCGTCCGCCCGCGCGCCAGCCCACGCCGCGCAGGGTCATGATCGGCTCCTCCCCCGTCCCGCCGTACAACTGCGGGAATAGGCTCAGCCGTCTCCGGCTGGGCGGCACAGAGTGATTCCCGGCCGGTCTGCCTCTCAAGGCTTCCGTTTTTGAGCCGCCATACCTCATGGGCAAACGGCAGGACCTGCTCCAGGCGGTGCTCCACGATCAGCACCGCGTAGCCGGACTCAGCCAGCGTCCGCAGCGACGACATGAGAAACGCCGCGCCCTTGCGGTCCAGGTTTGCCAGCGGCTCGTCTAAAAGGAGAATCCTTTGCCCGGTGGCCAGGGCGGAGGCGGTGATCAGCCGCTGCTTTTGCCCGCCGGAGAGGGTGCGGGTGCCCCATTGGGGGTACAGCGCCATCCGGTCGCAGGCCTTTTCGATGCAGCCGCCGATCTTCTCCGGCGAAAAGGCGAAGTTTTCACAGCCAAAGGCCAGCTCGTCCTCCACCCGCTGGTGGATGATCTGCGAATCGGCGTTTTGCAGCACCACGGCCGCCCTGCGGCAAATGTCGCTTATTCTCTGCCCGGATACGTCCTCGCCGCCGATGCGCACCTCGCCGGAAAGCGTCCCCTTGGTCACGTTGGGGATGACGCCCGACAGGATGGACAGAACCGTGCTTTTCCCCTGACCCGAATCGCCGTACAGCAGGGCAAGACGCCCGTATTCCAGCGAAAAGGAGGCGTTTTTCAGCACCGGCTCCGGCATATCTTCATAGCGGAAGGACACATTTTTGAACTCGATGGCCCTCACAGCAGCACCGCCCCCATGGCGCACAGTGCGCTCAGCGCCGCGAACGCCCCGTCCTTCACCTGCAAATACACAGGCCGGTACACGGTGTACGGCGCGGCTTCGGTGGTAAAGCCCCGGGTCTCCACGCTCAGGGCCAGCGTGTCCGACAGGTTGACCAGCCGCACCATCAGCGGGATCAGAAAGGCCGGGGAGGGGGGGGGGGGTTCAAAAGCCCCCCCCGCGCCACGCGTACGCATGGCCTCCCGGGTCTGCCGCACCTCCGCCCGCAGCAGCGGAAAAAACGTGAAGGTGATGAGCATGGCAAGCGTCAGCACCCGGGGCAGGCGCATACAGGAAAAGCCCCGGACAAGGCAGACGGGCGCAAGCCCCAGTCCCGGTATGGCCGCGACGCACAGCGCCAGCATCCGCGCGGCGGCGGCAGAGGTCTGGGCGGCGTCCCGGGAGATGGCGTAGGTCAGGGCGCAGAAAATGCCGCACAGAAGCACCGCGGCAGGCAGCACCGCAAGGCAGGGACGAAGATACCCAAACAGCGCCAACAGCAGCCATATTCCGCCCAGAAAGAAAAACACGCCGGGGCTTTTCGCCATGGCAAGGCCAAAGGCAAAGGTGAATACGGACACGGCAATGCCCGCCATGGGGAAAAGGGGATACTTCACATACAGTTTTTCGCTCATTTCTTCAGCACTCCCGATTTTTTCAGCTCCCTTGCGATCTTGATGCCGATCAGCGCTCCCAGCGCGGACACGGCGACGACGGCCAAGGTCATCCCCACGGCGGCAAGCGGCGCTCTGTCCGCTACCGCCGCAAGCGGACTGTCCGCGCCCTTTATGAGCCGGTTATAGAGATAGTTGAAGGGCAGCGACAGGGGCGTGTGCAGCATGGCGGCCACAAATACGGCGGCGTCCTTTTCATAACCCCTGAACAGCAGCAGCACGATAAGCTCGATCAAAACGCCGTTCAAAACGCTGGAGAGGAACATGGGCGGCGACATCATCAGCTGGATCAGCCCCATCATCAGCGCCATAATCAGCAGCGAGCCGGGCTTTCGCACCTTATACAAACCAATGGCAAAGAACACGCCGATCTGAAGTGCCGTGACCAGCTGGGAAATGCCGAAGATCAGCGGCTGCAGGCTGATTACCAGCGGCATCACCGCGCAGGTGGCCAGCGCCACCGCCGACATGATGGCGAGGAAGACCACGTCCTTGATCTGAAATTTCTGAAAGTATCCGCGATTCATATTGCCTGCTCCTCCATTTGTCCGTTTTCCATTTTGTATACCCGGTCCGCCACCGCCATGGTAGATGCGCGATGGGATACCAGAACGATGGTCCTGCCTTGCTTGTGCTTGAGCAGCGCCCGCAGGATCACGCCCTCGTTGATGCTGTCCACATTGCTGGTGGGCTCGTCCAGCAGGATAAGCGGGCAGCCGGAGAGAAACGCCCGCGCCAGACCGATGCGCTGCCGCTCGCCCATGGAGAGCCGCCCGCCCAGCAGTCCGGCGGGGGTATTCAGCCCCTCGGGCAGTGCCTGCACCAGCTCCTCGGCGGAGGCCATCCGCAGCGCCGCCATCAGCTCGTCGTCTGTGGCGTCGGGCTTTGCAATGCGCAGGTTCTCGGCAATGGTAGCGTCAAACAGATAGGTGCTCTGGCTGACCGTAGTGACGTTTTGGTACAGGCTCTCGGTGTTGATTTCGTCAATATCCGTGCCGTTATAGCGTATCTGGCCGCCGGAGCGCTCCCAGAACCGCAGCAGCAGCTTCAGCAGCGTGGACTTTCCACAGCCGCTTTCCCCCACGATGCCGACGATCTCATTTTTGCGGGCGGCCAGGGAAACGCCCCTGAGCACCGCCTCCCCGCCATAGGCGAAGGATAGGTCGTGTACCTCCAAGCCCTCGTAGGAGAGTTCCGTGCCGTGCTCCACGGCCTCCACCTCCGGCTGCTCCTCCAGCAGACGGAGGATGCGCTCCCCACTTGCAAAGGTCTGGTTGAGGTTTGCGGGCAGGGCGGACACGGCGATGACCGGGCCGAAGCTGCCGAACACGGCGGTCACGCCCAGCACCATGCGCCCCACGCTGAGGCTGCCGCTGTGAACGAGAAAGATTCCTACAGCCAGCACTGCCAGCACCGATAGCGACACGGCGGCCTCCGTAGCGGCGGTGGAAAGGGCCGTTTCCCGCTTGAGGGCCTTCGTTCTGCCCAGCATGGCGTCGGAGCGGCGGCCAACTTCGGCGGCCCGGGCCTCTCCGGCGTTATAGAGGACAAGCTCTCGTATGCCCTTGATGCTGTCGAGAAAATACGCGCCGAAGTCCCCAAGCTCCCGCCTGTACCGCATACCGGTCTCGGCCATGCGGCGGGAGAAAAACCGGGGCTGCAGAACGCCGATGCACAGATAGGCCGCCGCCGCGATCATGGACAGATACCAGCTTGCAGCAAGCCCGGTGACCACCATCACCGCCGCCGATACAAGCACGGCGATGCAGACGGGGGAAACGGTGTGGGCATAGAACACCTCCAGCGTTTCGATGTCCGCCGTGATCATGGTGAGAAGGCTGCCCTTCTGGCGGCTTTCCAGCTTGGCGGGACAAAGCGCCCGTAGCTTGGTAAAGATTTTATCCCGAAGCACCGCCAGCAGCCGGAAGGCGATATAGTGGTTGCCGTACTGCTCCAGATACCGCAGTCCTCCGCGCAGGACGCCGCAGCCCACGCAGAGACCCGCAATGGCGCCGTAGGACAGGGGGATGCTCTCGCCGAGAGCCTTTGCGATGCCCACCGCGCCGAAAAAGGGCACGCCCATGGCGCACAAAAAGCCAAGGCTTCCGTTCAATACCGCCAGCAGCATAACGGCGGAAAGCCTGCCGCCCAAGAGCTTCATCAGCTCCGCCGCGATTTGCACGCCGCTTCTGCGGGATAGCTCTTTTTTCATGCCTGCGCCTCCTTTATCAGCTCCAGATAGCCCTGCTCAAGCTCCCGCTGCGCGCAGAACAGCGCGGCGTAGCGTCCGCCTCGGGCCATCAGTGAGGCGTGGTCGCCCTGCTCGCAGATACGGCCGTCCTCCATGTACAAAATGCTGTCCGCCGCCGCCACGTTTGCAAGGCAGTGGGTGATGACCGTCACGCCGGCAAAGGTGCTGAGGGAGCGTATGACCTCCATGATGATACCCTCGCTCTCTGCGTCGATGTTGCCGGTGGCCTCGTCAAAAATGTAAATTCGCTTGGGCGCGTGAGGTTGACGGCCAGCGCCAGCCGCTGCTTCTGCCCGCCGGAGATGTCCGCCGCGTCCTCGTTCAGCACAAAATCAAGGCCGCCACGCTCCCGCACAAGGCCGTCCAGCCGCACAAGGGCAAGCGCCCGCCACATTTCCTCTTCCGCCGCGTGCGGGTTTGCCAGAAGGAAGTTTGCGCGTATGGTGTCGTGAAAGAGAAAGGTCTCACAGCTCACATGGGCGAGGGAAGCGTAATACGCTTGCCTGTCAAGGCTTTCCACGCCCTTGCCGTCTAAAAGCACCCGACCGGAGTCGGGGCGCAGCGCCCCGGTCAGGAGCTTGGCAACCGTGGTCTTGCCGCAGCCGCTTTCCCCCACGATGGCGGTCATGCCCCGCTCAGGGAATACGGCGGACACGCCGTGCAGCGTCTCCCGCCCCTGCTCGTAGGAAAAATGTACGTCCTCCAGCTCCAGCCGCCCGCCGCAGGGCTGCTTCCCGCCCCATGTCGGCTCCGGTTCCTCCAGCAGCGTCAGCATCAGCTTTCCCGCGCTGACCCCGTTCATAGCCACATGGAAGGCGCTTCCAAAGGCACGGAGCGGCAGGAAGAACTCCGCCGCCACCAGCACCAGAAACAGCGCGGCGGCAATGCCTCCGCCGTTCTGCGTTCCCGATACCGCCAGCGCCGCACCGATGCCCGCGCCGCCAAAGGCCACAAGATCCATGATGGTCAAGCTGGCGAGCTGCATGACCAGCACTTTCATGGTGATTTTCCGAAATTCCTCGGCGTTCTCGTTCATATACGCCTGCCGCCTTTCGTCCGCGCGGAAGAGCTTCAGTTCCTTCAGCCCCTGCACGCTGTCTAAAAACACGTCGCCCATGGCGGTGTATTTTCCCCAGTATTTGGCGAATATGCGCTTTGCAAAGCGGGACACCGCCACGATGGACACAGGGATCAGCGGCACGCAGGCCAGCAGCACCGCCGCCACGCGCCAGTTGAGGAATACGCAGATACCGAACAGCAGCAGCGGCGAGAGCATGGCGTAGAAAAACTGCGGCAGATAGGAGGAATAGTACAGATCCAGCTGCTCGATGCCCTCCGTTGCCAGTTGGGTAAGCCCCGCCATCTTCACGGTTTTTGTCTCCCGCACGCCGAGGCGCAGGAGCTTTGCGTATAGCTGCGTGCGCAGGCTTTTCTTCACGCTGCGCCCCAGCCTGTCCCGCACCGCCGCAGCGCGAATCGTGGCAAGAAAGCGTACCGCCGCGCATACCGATCCCAAAGCGAAAGGAAGCAGATAGAAGGACGCCTTCGCATCGGTAAGGAGCAGATGAAGCCCATAGCACAGGCAGACCGTAAAGCCAATGCTGCCGAGAGATCCTGTGAGCATCCACGCTACGGCGCGGTAGATATATCGTTTGTCCTCGCCCAACAGGCGCAAAAGCTGTTTATCCGGCATGGGAGTTTCTCCTTTTCCTAAGCATGGTTTCCGCCATATGGCGCAGCACCAGTATGGGGTGGCTCAGCAGCATCCGCGGCCCCGCATACCGCATCACGGCGCGCATCTGTTGGCGCATTTCCGGCTTGTAGCAATGGATGGGGCAGTTTGAGCAGAAGGGCTTGTTGTCTCCGTGCGGACACCGTTCGCGCCGCTGTCTGGCGTATTCCAGCAGTGCATTGCACGCCGGACAAAGCGCCTCGCCCCTTGTCCCATGCACGCCCCAACAATACCGGCGCACCATGAGGGTAACGGTTTCGATCTCCTTTTCCTTGTTCAAGTTCTGAAGTCCTTTCTGTTTTATACACAGTTAGTCTACCCTAACCGTCTGGTGGAAGAAAAGGCAGGCCACCTGTATGCAGTCTGCCTTTTGTCTGATGCGAAGGCCCGCAGCCGCGCAGGGCTTACAACACCAGTGAGGGTGCTGTGTAGACCCGTGCCTTCAGCTCGCTGTTGAGCATATACAGCCCCTTGCTGTCACCGCCGAACAGCTCCATCTTGGTGATGAGGTCGGCGGCGTTCTTCTCCTCCTCGCCCTGTTCCTTGATGAACCAGTCCAGCATCTGCATGGCGCGGAAGTCCTTGGCCTCGTATGCGGCGGCGTAGATGGCGTCGATGCTGGCGGTGACCAGCTTCTCATGCTCCAGCGCTTTCTTCAGCGGTGTCATGTGGTCGCCTCGTTCCCACTCCGGCTTTGCGATGGCCTCAAAGGTGACGCCCTCGCCGTTATTCTGCAAATACTGATAAAACAGCATGGCGTGATCCCGCTCCTCCTGCGCCTGTACCCGGTACCAGTTCTCAAAGCCGTCCAGTCCGACGGCGGCGTAGTAGTTGGCAAAGTCCAGATACAGATAGGCGGAGTAGAACTCCTTATTGATCTGCTCGTTGAGCAGCTTCGATACGTTAGCGTTCATGATACTTCTCCTCCATAAGATTGTCTTTTTCCTGCTCCCGGCAGGCAGGGCAGATATACCGTACCCAGAGCGATGCTGGGATGCTCCCTTTTCATCTCCAGGAACACCTGCTCCGCCGTGGGATGCTGCTGCAGTTCCGTTACGGCGGCCAATATCTCCTCTGCGTATTTTGGCATACCGCCAACCCTCCAAATGCAAGAATGAGTCTTATTCTTTTGCTTTTATTATACCTATATTTTTTTCTCTGTCAACAACCACAAAAGGCTTGTGCCCCAAAAGCTGCCCCGAAGCACCTTGACAGTTTTAACCGTATCTGTTATATTTCAGTATAAGCTGTATCAGTTGTAAATACAGTTGCATTGGAGGTTCATTATGCGTCAGATATTACTTTTTGCGGCACTTGCCGCCTCGCTGGCGCTGCTGAGCGGCTGCGCGCTGTCCAAAGCAAAAAAGGACACGGAGGATATGACCGACAAGGCGGCGTATCATAAGCTCAGCGCCGAGGAAGCCTATGAGATGATGGCCTCGCAGGAGGTCGTGGTGGTGGACGTCCGCACCCGGGAGGAATACGACAGCGGGCATATTGAAAACGCCGTCCTTGTGCCCAACGAGAGCATCGGGAGCGAAATGCCCGAGGCGCTGCCGGATAAGGAAGCCACGCTGCTGGTCTACTGCCGCAGCGGCCGCCGCAGCAAGGATGCTGCACAAAAGCTGCTGGCGCTGGGGTATCAGAGCGTCTACGACTTCGGCGGCGTCATCGACTGGCCCTACGAGCTTGTGAAGGAGGGATAATTGTGGACAGTTCTTTTAATTTGGCCATCCACGCGCTGGTCTGCCTGAGCCACAGCGGACGCTCCCTCAGCAGCGAAGCGCTGGCGGAGAACATCTGCACCAACCCCACCCGCGTCCGCCGGGTGCTGGCGGGGCTGAAAAAGGCGGGAATGGTGGAGACCCGGGAGGGCTTGGACGGCGGCTACCGCCTGACGGCAGACCCCGCAACCCTTTCTCTCCGGCAGGTGGCGGAGGCGGTGAATACCCGCTTTGTGGACTGCGCGTGGCACAGCGGGGACATTGACCGGGACTGCGCCATCTGCTCCGGCATGGCAGGCGTGATGGACGCGCTGTACCGGCAGATGGACGAGCAGTGCGCCGCCTATCTGGAACAAATTACCATCACGGATATTGAAACACAGCTTTTTACACAGAAATAGGAGGATTTTACGATGCTTACCATTACGACCAACAGCTTTGAAAATGACGTCCTGCACGCGGACAAGCCCGTGCTGGTGGATTTCTGGGCCCAGTGGTGCCCCTACTGCCGCCGTATTGCCCCGGCCTTCGACAAGGTGGGCGAGCAGTACGCCGATACCCTGACGGCGGGCAAGATCAACTACGACGAGGAGCCGCAGCTCATCCAGCGCTTCGGCATCGACACCATCCCCACGCTGATGCTCTTCAAGGATGGAAAAGCGCTCGGCTCCATTGTCGCGCCTGCCTCCAAGGCGGCCATTGAGACATTTATCCGGGAAACGCTGGCGCAGTGAGGACACGATTATGGAGCAGATCTATGATATGATCGTCATCGGCGGCGGCCCCCCCCCAGACCCCCCCGCCCCCCGCCCGGGGCGGAGCAACAGCACCTGCGGCAGAACCTGCCAGCCGCACCAGGCGCCCAGCGCCGCCAGCAGCTTAAAATCGCCATAGCCCAGCGCCTCTTTCCCGGTCAGCAGGCGGAACAGCCAGTAGACCGACCACAGCGCCAGATAACCGGCCATCGCCCCGGCGACCGCGTCCGGCAGCGCAATGTACACCTCGTTAAGATTGAACAGCAGCCCGGCCCACAGCAGGGGCAGCGTCAGACGGTCGGGCAACAGCTGGGTCCGGGCGTCAATCCGCGCCAGCATCAGCAGGAACGAGAGCAGCAGCAGGCCGCCCGCCCGTC
>ERZ791624.1342-NODE-1342-length-11720-cov-1.357137_pt1 | contig 11720 bp, 10 predicted proteins | sample MGYA00510058_ERZ791624 | MGnify/ENA primary metagenome ERZ791624 (study PRJEB30046, sample SAMN00715158) | human gut metagenome | study: EMG produced TPA metagenomics assembly of the A metagenome-wide association study of gut microbiota in type 2... | reverse complement strand
GAGCTTTCAGAGTCCCGGCTTGGCCTTTTTTCGTCGTAATCATCACAGCGCCGTTCGCGGCTTCCGAACCGTAGAGCGCGGCCGCGGCAGCCCCCGTCAGCACCGACATCGACTCAATATCCTCGGGGTTGAGGTCTGCGATGGATTCCGTAGCACCGCGCGAATCGAACTCCGTACCGCCACCACCACCGAAGTTGTACATCGGAATGCCGTCGATAACGTAAAGGGCGTTCGAAGACTGCGAAATGGACTTGTTGCCGCGCAGTACGACCTTCGAGGCACCGCCGACACCTGACGATGAGGCGTTGATCGTGACACCGGCCACTTTACCCGTCAACGAGTTGATGAAGTTGGCATCCTTGACGGTTGTGATGTCTTCGGCCTTGATCTGCTGAACATTGTAGGCTACGGCCTTTTCCGAACGCTTAATACCAAGAGCAGTGACCACGACTTGTTCGATCTCGGCGGACGACTCCTGAAGCGTAAGGTCGAAAGCAGTACGGTTACCCACATCGACCACCAGAGTCTCATAGCCCAAATAGCTGACTTCCAATTGCCGGGAGGCAGCGGGGGGGGGTATCTGAAGCGAGAAAGAGCCATCGGAACCGCTGCTGATGCCGATTGAGGTGCCCCGGATAACAATGGTCGCTCCGACGATCGGGGAGCCATTGATATCGCGGATAGTTCCGGAAATGTCAACAGGGAGCTTTGCCTGTTTTTTTGAGAGAATGATGTTGGAACTACTGATCTGATAGGTGATGTCCGTCCCTTTGACCATTTGGTCGAGGGCTGCTTGCAAGGATTGGTTCGTCACATTTACCGTAACGAGCCTGTTAACATCTACATCATCATTGATTCCGAAAAGAAATTTTGTCTGTCTTTCAATCTCATTCATTACCTGCTTCATACGCACGTTTTCCATCTTGATGGAAACCTTCTGCGTCTGTGCCTGCACCCCAGTAACAGGGATACAGACGAGCGTAAGAACTAAAAGAAAAGACAGGCAGATTTGCTGAATAATCTTTTTATTCATACATTTGTCAAGTTTGGTTCAATGGTTGGGAATTGGTTAATATTCCTGATTGAACTATACGCCGGTGAGTGTTCGCCCACTCATCGGTTTTTCATATCAGGAAGCAAATGTTCAGAGTTGATAGTTCGTGGTTTACATCATAGGCATCTAAAGAATTTGAGATAAGTTAATAATTGGATGGACTATTTAATGATGATTACATCGGTAACAGCATCGTGTTCAAAGGTGAAATCCGAGGCGAGTTGTAGCATATGCAAAGCGTGGTCTATACCGTCCGAAACACGGATTTTCAAACTTTTGTATTTTACGACGGGCATGGTTTCGCGCCGAATCTCTATCTTCACGTTATAACTACGCTCCAACTTGCTCATCAGCTGCTCAAACGGCATTCCGTACACTGAAATAATACCATCCATCCACAGATAATCGTCTTTATCTTCAAGTTCTTGGATTTGAAACCCTCCATCTCGAAGATTGACGATATCGTTGGGCTGCAGAATGACGGATTCTCCGTTTTTTTTATTCGTCACGGCAACCCGGCCGCTAAACAGAGCTGTTGAAAAACGATTCTCCGCTTGGTTGGCGATTACATCGAAATGCGTACCCAATACTTCTACATCACAGGCAAAAGTTTCCACGATGAACGGGCATTCAGAGTTATGGGCGACATTGAATATGGCCTCTCCACTCAACTGGACACGCCGCTCCCCTTTTGGGAAAATCGCAGGATAAACGATGCGGCTCTGCGCATTAAGTTCCACGATGGAGCCATCCCCCAACGTTAGGCGAATATGCTGCCTGCCGGAACCTCGACAGTCGTTTGCTGTTGTAACCACCGGTTCATGCGTTGACTCAAAAGCACATGGTCGACAGCAATTCCGAGCAGTAAAATGGCGGCAGCAACTCCGGCATAACGCAGCACTTTCGGCCATCCGAAACGTAGGAAAGAGCGTGAATTATTTATACCCGCCTCCGGATTAGGTGCACACATTATGCCCAATACATACAAATTATATGCTTTATCGAGAACTTTCTGATTCTTTTCCGGATCTTCGTTCAGCCAAGCCGAAATCATATCGGTTTCTTCCAAAGTCGTTTGCTCTGCGAAGAAACGGAATAACATTGCATCTGTAACCTTTTTTTCCATTCTGTCATAATATCGCATCTATTTATATAGTTCCACAACTCAATAAGATTCCCTCCTCTAAAATGCGTTTTTTTGCAAATAATTTTTTTTATTAAATTAACCTGTTGCAGGTCAATTATATGGGTAAATATTTTTTTTGCATTATAATCTTTTTAATTTTTTCTTATCTTTGTTCTTGGAATGAAACCGGATACTATCATACTGACCCAGCAGTCGTTCGACAAGTTATTTCGCCATACCAGCGACAGCTATATGTTGTGGCATATAGCCTTGTACATGATGCAAATACGGCAGAAGATATTGTCCATGACAGTTTCATGACAATTTGGGAGAACCGGGAAACTGTACAGTTTACGAGCATAGAGGCCTATCTTTTCGGTGTCGTAAAAAAACGCTGTCTGAAATATCGTCGGGATAGATATACGGGGAAAGCCGTGTATGAGAAAATCCTGATGAAGGAGCGCGGAGTGATGGATTTTTATACCCGCACGATCGAAAGTTGCAATCCGAACGAATTATTCCAGCGGGAAATCATCGAGATATGCCGCAAACAACTGAAACAAATGCCGGAATTGACCAAACAGGTATTCATAGCTCATAAACTGGAGGGAAAAAGTTACAAAGAGATTGCTGACATGCTATGCATCAACCTCAAAAAAGTAGATAGGGAATTACAACAGGCGGCAATGAAATTACGCTTGTCTTTGAAGGATTATTTGCTCTTATTGCTATTGATAGTATATTCTGAAATATAATCGGCTGATCTGTTCTTGGGTCAAATTTTTCTCGTTTCTAATTTTAAGAAAAAATCAAAAAAAGAGCTTTAGGAGAGGGAATCTTATTGAGTTGTGGAACTATATATTAGATGGCATTGTTTTGTCGGATCTAATATATAGTATACAAAATGAATCAACTTACTCAAAACTCCCGACAATCGCTTTCTCCTCTCCGTTGGGTTCCGAGTTTGTACTTTGCGATGGGGCTTCCGTTTGTGGTTCTGAACATGGTTTCTGCGGTTCTGTACAAGGACCTGGGGATCTCGGATGCTCAGATCGCGTTCTGGACCTCTCTGATCATGTGGCCATGGACGATCAAGTTTCTGTGGAGCCCTTTTCTGGAGCTTTACCGGACGAAGAAGTTCTGGGTCGTGGGGAGCCAGTTGTTGAGCGGCGTTCTGTTCGGCGTCGCGGCCCTGTCGCTTCACCTTCCGCTGTTCTTCTCGGTCAGTGTTGCTGTCTTTGCGGTCGTTGCGTTCAGCGGCGCCACGCACGACATCGCGGCCGACGGCGTCTACATGTCGGAACTCACGACGCAGGATCAGGCGAAGTATATCGGCTGGCAGGGCGCGTTCTACAACCTTGCGAAACTGGTCGCCACGGGCGGCCTGGTGTGGTTCGCAGGTTTTCTCTACGAAGGCTTCAGCGCCGTGGGTGCAGCAACATTCGACGCCTACGTACGTTCGTGGACGGTGGTGCTTGCCATTCTTTGCGGCCTGCTCGTCCTGCTGGGCGTTACCATGTCCGGGCGCTTCCCGCCGGGGGCGGCGCTGCCGAACGGCATTCGCTGCGGGATGGCCTTTCGGGCCTGAAAGAGGTTATCGCGGCGTTCTTCACCAAACGGCATATCTGGTACTATATCGCCTTCATCATCCTGTACCGGTTGGGCGAGGGCTTCGTGATGAAGATCGTTCCGCTGTTCCTCAAAGCGGATACCGCATCCGGGGGCTTGGGTCTTACGAACCAGCAGATCGGCCTTTACTACGGGACTTTCGGCGCGGGGGCGTTTCTCATAGGCTCGCTTTTGGCGGGCTACTACATCGCCCGACGAGGTCTGCGGCGCACTCTTTTCACGCTGTGCTGTATCTTCAACCTGCCGTTCGGGGTCTACGCCTTGCTTGCATGGTTCCAGCCTTCGAGCATGTGGCTCGTCGGCGGGGGCATCGTCGTGGAGTACTTCGGCTACGGCTTCGGATTCGTGGGCCTCACGCTGTTTATGATGCAGCAGGTCGCTCCGGGCCGTCACCAGATGGCGCACTACGCCTTCGCTTCGGGTATCATGAACCTCTCGGTGATGCTCACGGGCATGGCTTCGGGCTTTTTGAGCGATCTGATGAGCTACCGGATCTTCTTCCTCGCGGTGATGCTCGCCACCATTCCGGCTTTTGTGATCACCCGGCTGGTTCCCTTTACCTATGACGACAAACCAAACGACAAATAATTTATATGGATACACTGAAATTGCGGGCTCGAATCAGCCCGATATGCCGTGGGAGGATCGTCCCGCCGGCTCCAAAGAGGTGATGTGGCGTTACAGCGCGAACCCGATCATCGGGCGTCATGCGCTTTCGACGTCGAATTCGATCTTCAACTCGGCGGTCGTTCCCTTCAAAAAAGGAAAATATAACTATGCGGGCGTTTTCCGGTGCGACGACACGAACCGCCGGATGCGCATCCACGTGGGCTTTTCGGTCGACGGCCTTCGGTGGGAGATCGAGGAGTCCGACTTCCGGCTGGAGGGTGCGGACGCCGAGATCGGCCAGTGGGTCTACGGCTACGATCCTCGCGTTGCGAAGATCGGCGACAAATACTACGTTACGTGGTGCAACGGCTACCACGGGCCGACGATCGGCATTGCGTGGACGGATGACTTCGAGACGTTCCACCAGCTTGAAAACGCATTTCTTCCCTATAACCGCAACGGGGTTCTGTTTCCGCGCAAGATCGGGGGCCGGTTCGCGATGCTGTCGCGTCCGAGCGACACGGGTCACACGCCCTTCGGGGACATCTTCTATTCGGAGTCTCCGGACATGGAGTTCTGGGGCCGCCACCGTCATGTGATGTCTCCCTCGGCGTTCGAGGTTTCGGCGTGGCAGTGCATGAAGATCGGCGCGGGCCCCGTTCCCATCGAGACCTCGGAGGGCTGGCTGCTGTTCTACCACGGGGTGCTCCGCTCGTGCAACGGTTATGTCTACGCCTTCGGTTCGGCGCTGCTGGATTTGGAGGAGCCTTGGAAGGTCACGGCCCGCAGCGGTCCCTACCTGATCTCCCCTCGCGAAACGTACGAATGCATGGGCGACGTTCCGAACGTGACGTTCCCGTGCGCTGCGCTGCACGACCCCGCGACGGGGCGCGTGGCCGTCTACTACGGATGCGCCGACACGGTTACGGGCCTTGCGTTCGGCTATATCCCCGAAATCATCGACTTCACGAAGCAAAACTCGATCCTCTGATGCGACTGCGACGAACGCTGCTTACCCTGGCGCTCGCCGCAGCCGTTTTCGGCGCTGCGGCTTCTGCGCAGACCCCTGCCGACCGGGTCGACCCGTTCATCGGGACTACGAACTTCGGGACCGCGAACCCCGGGGCCGTCACGCCGCACGGGATGATGTCGGTGGTTCCGTTCAACGTCATGGGGTCGGAGGAGAACGTCTACGACAAGGACGCCCGCTGGTGGTCCACGCCCTACGAATACCACAACAAATTCTTCACGGGCTTCGCGCACGGCGCCTTGAGCGGCGTGGGATGCCCCGAGCTGGGCGCGCTGCTGACGATGGCCACGACGGGCCCTCTGACGGTGGATTACCGGGAGTACGGCACGTCGTACCGGGACGAAAAGGCCTCTCCGGGCTATTACTCGGTCTTTCTGGACAAGTACGGCGTCCTTGCCGAAGCCACGGCCACGGCGCGTACCTCGGTGGAACGCTACACGTTCCCCGGAGGAGAAGGGCATATCCTGTTGAATCTGGGCGAGGGGCTTACCAACGAGTCGGGCGCAATGGTCGCCGGGTGAGCGCCACGGAGATCGAGGGCACGAAGCTGCTGGGGACGTTCTGCTACAATGCGCAGAAGGTATTCCCGGTCTATTTTGTTTTGCGGGTATCGAAAACTCCTTCGGCTTCGGGCTACTGGAAGAAACAGCGTGCAATGACGGGTGTGGAGGCCGAGTGGACCCCGGACAACGGGAGGTATAAACTCTACATGGAGTACGGGCGCGAGCTTTCGGGCGACGACGTGGGCTACTGGTTCTCCTTCGACGGCCTTGCGGCGGGCGAGCAGGTGGAGGTGCGCATGGGCATCTCGTATGTCTCTACGGAGAACGCGCGCAAAAACCTCGATGCCGAGCAGGCCGCGGACGCGCCGTTCGACGCCATCCGGGAACAGGCCCGCAAGGGCTGGAACGAGGCTCTGGGCAGAATCCGGGTCGAGGGCGGGACCGAAGAGCAGCAGAGGGTGTTCTACACGGCGTTGTACCATGCGCTGCTGCACCCGAACCTCGTGAGCGACGTGAACGGCGAATACCCGCTGATGGAGCGTTCGGGCGAGACGGGCGTGACGGATGGCGAACGTTATACGGTCTTCTCGCTGTGGGACACCTGCCGGAACCTGCACCAGCTGCTGACGCTTGTCTACCCGGATCGTCAGCGGGAGATGCTGCGCTCGATGACGGGGATGTACGAGGAGTGGGGTTGGCTTCCGAAATGGGAGCTTTACGGCCGCGAGACCTTCACGATGGAGGGAGACCCTGCGATCCCGGTGATCGTCGACAGCTGGATGAAGGGCCTTCGGGATTTCGATGTCGCCAAGGCCTACGAGGCGATGCGCAAGTCGGCCACGACGCCCGGTGCGCAGAACCGCATGCGGCCCGACCTCGACCCCTATATCGAGAAAGGCTATATCCCGCTGGGATTCTATGCCAAGGACCTTGCGGGCGACACCTCCGTCTCGCACGCGCTGGAGTACTACATGGCCGACGCTGCGCTGTCGCTGCTTGCCGACTCGCTCGGACACGGGGACGACGCGCGTCTGTTCCGCGCCCGCTCATTGGGCTATAAGCGTTATTACAGCCCGGAAAGCGGGACTTTGCGTCCGCTCCATCCCGACGGAACTTTTTTAAGCCCCTTTGACCCGAAGGCGGGCGAGAACTTCACGGCGGCTCCGGGCTTCCACGAGGGGAGTGCGTGGAACTATACGTTCTACGTTCCGCACGACGTGGAGGGGCTTGCGAAGCTGATGGCGGACGACGCAAATTCATCGACAAACTGCAAATGGTCTTCGACGAGGGACTTTACGACCCTGCGAACGAACCCGACATCGCCTATGCCTACCTGTTCAGCCGTTTCCGGGGCGAGGAGTGGCGCACGCAGCGGGAAACCCGGCGGCTGTTGGAGCGATACTTTACCACCGCCCCCGACGGCATCCCGGGCAACGACGACACGGGGACGATGTCGGCGTGGGCTGTCTTCACGATGCTGGGCCTCTACCCCGACTGCCCGGGCGAACCATACTATACACTGACGTCCCCGACATTCGACCGGGCCGAAATCGACACGGAGCGGGGAACGCTGGTGATCGAAAAACGCGGCGAAGGGTATATCGACCGGATGACGCTTGGCGATAAACCGTTGAAAAATTATCGTATCTTGCACGATGAATTGCTCAAGGGCGGAAAACTTACTTTTGAACTTCAAACTGGAAAATAGATGAAACTTACCGGATTCTTATTCGCCGCGGCCCTGCTGGGCGCGTGCACGCAGCCTGCCGCGGAGGAGAATTACACGCGCCATGTCGATCCGAAGATCGGCACGGGGGGCCACGGACACGTCTTCGTGGGTGCCAACGTCCCCTTCGGCCTGGTGCAGGTGGGGCCGACGAGCATTCCGCAGACGTGGGACTGGTGCTCGGGCTACCACGCGAGCGATTCGACCGTTATCGGCTTTTCGCACACGCATTTGAGCGGCACGGGCATCGGCGATTTGTTCGACGTGACGGTCATGCCCGTCACGGGCGATGTGACCTACGCCCGGGGTGAGGAGGCGGACCCTGCGTCGGGACTGTGGTCCTATGCCGACCGGACCCAAGAAATTGCCCGGCCGGGCTACTATTCGGTGCCGCTGACGCGCTACGGCATTCGGGCCGAGCTGACGGCCACGGCGCGCGTGGGTCTGCACCGCTACACCTTCCCGGCGTCGGATGCCGCAGCCGTGGTCTTCGACCTGGAAAACGGCGGCTGCTGGGACAAGGCCACGGAGACGCATCTCGCAAAGGAGGGCGACCGGACGGTGACGGGCTGGCGTCACTCGACGGGCTGGGCCAAAGACCAGCGGGTCTACTTCGCCGCGGAGTTCTCGAAACCCTTCGAAAAATTCGAAACCATCGGCGATAACTACGCCCGGGCTTCGTTCCGTACAACCGACGGGGAACAAGTGTCGCTGAAAGTCGCTTTATCGCCCGTAAGTATCGAAGGCGCGAAGGCAAACCTTGCGGCGGAACTCCCCGGATGGGATTTCGACGCTACGGCGGCCGCTGCCGACAAGGCGTGGAACGATGAACTGTCGAAGGTGAAGATCGAGACGGAGGATGAAACGTCGAAGCGCATCTTCTATACGGCGCTGTATCATACGATGGTGGCTCCGTCGCTCTTCTGCGATGTGAACGGCGATTACCGCGGAGCCGACGGCAAGGTGCATGAGAATCCGGGGCGCGATACCTATACGACCTTTTCGCTGTGGGACACTTACCGGGCCGCGATGCCGCTGATGACCGTCCTGCACCCGGAGCGGATGCCCGACATCATCCAGACGATGCTGCATATCTCCGACGAGCAGGGCCGCCTTCCGGTGTGGCATCTGTGGGGCAACGAGACCGACTGCATGGTTGGCAACCCGGGCATCGTAGCGGTGGCGGACGCCATCGTGAAGGGCATCGGGGGCTTCGACCGCGAAAAGGCCTTCGAGGCGATCCGTAAGACGGCCATGAATCCCGACCGGGGCAACGGCCTGCGCATGGAGTACGGCTACATCCCGTGCGAGATGTTCAACGAGGCCGTAGGTGATGACGAGGGGTCCGCTGGGGCTGGCGGCGCGGCGGCGCGTGCCGCCGAAGCGCTGGGCAAGGCGGAGGATGCGAAGTATTTCGAGGAACGCAGCCATAGCTACCGCAACTATTTCGACCCTGCGACGCGCTTCATGCGGGGCCGGGATTCGCGGAAGGGCTGGAGGACGCCCTTCAATGCGTTCGCCTCGACGCACCGCGCCGACGACTACTGCGAGGGCAACGCCTGGCAGTACACCTGGCTGGCTCCGCACGATGTCAAGGGCCTCGAAGGGCTGTTCGGCTCGCGTGCGAAGATGATTGAAAAGCTGGATTCGCTCTTTACGGTAAGTTCGGTCATCGAAGGCGGCGAGACCTCGCCCGACATCTCGGGGCTGATCGGGCAATACGCCCACGGCAACGAACCGAGCCACCATATTTTGTACCTTTATACGATGCTGGGTCAGCCGTGGGAACGGCCGACAAGGTTCGCGAGGTGCTCACGACGCTCTACCACGACCGGCCGGACGGATTATCGGGCAACGAGGACGTGGGGCAGATGTCGGCATGGTACGTCCTCTCGTCGCTGGGAATGTACGAGGCCGAGCCTGCGGGCGGACGCTACTGGTTCGGATCACCGCTCTTCGACCGGGCCGAAGTGAAGGTCCCGGGCGGTGTATTCACGATCACGGCCGAAAACAACTCCGCTGCGAACAAATATATCCAGCGGGTGTGGCTCAATGGCCAACCCTACACAAAGCCTTGGATCGGTCATGCCGACCTGATGAAGGGCGGGGAGCTGCGCTTCGAGATGGGGGCCGAAGAGAAGGTGTGGTACTGTCCGGACGAGCCGGAGGCGTACGCCGACCAGCGGCCCGCGGAGGAGCAGCGGCTTTTTAAGTCGGAAGCGGTAGAGGGGAGATCGCCCGCGTGTGCGGTCTTCTGACCAACGAACGCCTGCGGTGGATGTTCGCCAACTGCTTCCCCAACACGCTCGACACCACGGTGCACTACGGCGAGGACGAGGCGGGCAATCCCGATACCTACGTCTACACGGGCGACATTCCGGCCATGTGGCTCCGCGACTCGGGGGCGCAGGTGTGGCCCTACGTGCAGTTGTGTAAGGAGGACCCGGCGTTGCAGAAGATGATCGCGGGGGTGATCCGGCGGCAATTCAAACTCATCAATATCGATCCTTACGCTAATGCCTTCAACGTCGGCCCTACGGGTGACGGCGAGGATGTCGGCTATCCGGGCAACGATCAAAGTCCCTGGGTTTTCGAGCGCAAATGGGAGATCGATTCCCATTGCTATCCTCTGCGCCTTGCGCACCACTACTGGAAGACCACGGGCGACACGTCGGTCTTCGACGGGGAGTGGATCTCTGCGATGCGCAATATTGTAAAGACTTTGAAAGAACAGCAGATGAAGGAGGGTCCGGGCGATTACATCTTCCTGCGCACGACGGACCGTCAGCTGGACACCCGCTGCCATGTGGGGCGCGGCAACCCCGTGAAACCCGTGGGGCTGATCGTCTCGGCGTTCCGCCCCTCGGACGACGCCACGACCTTCGGATTCCTCGTGCCGTCGAACTTCATGGCCGTCACGTCGCTGCGCAAGGCCGCCGAGATCCTGACGGCGGTGAACGGCGAGCGGGAGCTTGCCGCCGAGTGCACGGCGCTGGCCGACGAGGTGGCCGGGGCATTGCAGCAATACGCTGTCGTGGAGCATCCGGAGTTCGGAAAAATCTACGCCTTCGAGGTCGATGGTTTCGGCAGCGCGCAGCTTATGGACGACGCCAATGTGCCCTCGCTCTTGGCCATGCCCTATCTGGGCGACGTGGAGCGCACGGACCCGATTTACGAAAACACCCGCCGGTTCGTGTGGAGCACGGAAAATCCCTATTTCTGGCGCGGAGCTGCCGGAGAGGGTATCGGAGGACCCCATATCGGCGTGGAGATGATCTGGCCCATGAGCATTATGATGCGGGCCTTCACGGCGACCGACGACGAAGAGATTCGCGACTGCATCTGCCAGCTGATCACCACCGACGCCGGAACGGGATTCATGCACGAAAGTTTTTCGCGCCACGATGCCGCGGATTTCACCCGCGCGTGGTTCGCCTGGCAGAACACCCTCTTCGGGGAGCTGATCCTCAAACTCGTAAACGACGGGAAAACGGACCTGCTGAATTCCATATACTACCATGAAGAAACTTACAATTTACGCCACCTTCAACGAGGAGGGTATTTCGTTCCCGTTTCCGCAACTTACGATTCTTAATTCGGGGTGATAAAGTCTGCGGCACCGGCAGAGAGGAGAGCGGTGTGAATTTCGAGTGCCGCTCTTCTTATATTCTCCTCTCTCTGGCGTTTTCGGAAGTTAAAGAGTATCTTTGTACGTTTTTTCAACCCATGTGTTTATGGAAACGTTAGAAATCAATAAAGTAGAAATTCGCAATCTTCAGAAAGAGGATTACGACCAACTGGCCAGTTCCTTTACCCGCGTCTATGCCGATGGAAGCGACGTTTTTTGGACGCCGAAGCAAATCGACAAACTGATTCGCATCTTCCCGGAGGGGCAGATCGTCGTAGTCGTGGACGGCAAGATCGTAGGCTGCGCGCTTTCGATCATTGTGAATTACGATGACGTGAAGAACGACCACACCTACGCCCAGGTTACGGGGAATGAAACATTCGACACCCACACCCGCAAGGGTAACATCCTCTAC
>ERZ791624.1338-NODE-1338-length-11735-cov-1.249829_pt1 | contig 11735 bp, 12 predicted proteins | sample MGYA00510058_ERZ791624 | MGnify/ENA primary metagenome ERZ791624 (study PRJEB30046, sample SAMN00715158) | human gut metagenome | study: EMG produced TPA metagenomics assembly of the A metagenome-wide association study of gut microbiota in type 2... | reverse complement strand
CGGGCGTATCGCGCAGGGCAGGGCGCAGATCGTTGAAATTGGTCCGTAACGTGAAGCCAAACATCAACGTGTTACCGCGTTCATAACTCAGGTTGAGATCTGCCCAGCTGGCAGCGCGATAAACTGCGCCGACGTTGAAATGGCTTGCCTGAGGCAGTTTGCCAGCGAAATCATTCTGGTAATTGTTTCCATCGTATTCGAGTTTCAGACGCAGGGGATTCCACGGCGTTTGATACTCAATGCCGCCAAAGATGGAAGCCGGGCCACGAAAGATATCGCTAAAGCTGATATCGCCCGCATCGTGAGACTCTGCGCGATGACAATATTTATCGCTCACCCGGCAAAACGGGTTGGTAATATTGCCCGCATTACCGGCGTAGCCCCATGCCATCCCGAGGGTGAAATCAAATGGCCCCGCTTGCTTGCTGGCCACCAGATACTCACCGTCAAACAGACCCGTACCAGCAATATCACGTTTACCAAACGCCACTTGCGGTAGCCAGTAACCTTCTTCCCACAGGCGAAGTTTAAAATCGAATGATTTGTCTTTGTATGACTGATCGCCGCTGAAATCTTCCCACTGGCTATATTTGCGTGTGCGCACATCCGTATAACGAATGGTGCCTTCCAGCCATGGGAACAGCGCCACGGAGGTGGAGTAGAACCGGTATTGATCGTTATCCCGGTAGTTGACGCTGAATTCACCTTCCGGTGCGATGCGCGCATTTGGCATCTGCAACAATCCTGTGCCGCCAAAGTCTGATTGCGACGAACCCAGCGGATCCGGGTAGGTTAATACTTCAGCATGACAGGCACTGGAGACGGCAATGGCCAGGCAGCTTAAAAGATAAGAATTCTTCTTCATCAGTCAGGAACACGTTGCGTTAAAACAGACACAATCTGGTCATTTAAATCAGCATATTTTTCGGGCAGTACATGCGCAGAAAAGCCCAACCAAAGCTGGCTGCCAGGCGGTGGTTCCACATGTCTTTTATTCCACAGGGCAACAGGGGCGACGACAGTCTCACCCTCAGGCGTAATCACCATAACGTTATTCTTGTCCGCGCCTGCAAGGCGGGGGTGATCTTGCAGATAATCGGTAACGCTACGGCCTGCCTGCCAGGGCAATTGCCCGGCCCCAGAAACCGCACCCAGCAGAGTAATAGTCACCGGACGCTGTACGGTATAGAGCGTATAGTCCCCGACCAACGGGGGATTGCTGTTCTCATCCACTCGTACAAAATCAGGGTCCAGTTGACCGGTAAGCGACCAGTGATATTGAGATTGAGTAACTGCTGGCGCACGGATTTAATCGTTGCCGCCACATCGTCGTCAGCTTCTGCTTCCCAGGAAGCAAGCTGTGCCATGACATGTTGGTAGTCTTTAAGCGCTTTAGCTTTCGCCGCAGAGTCGGTCAGCAAGGCACCAGGCCACCAGAGGCGATCGCGCAGTTGCGGTTGTGTCACCAACTGGACAACATTTTCCACGGGGCCAACGGAAAGTGTCTGTTGTTCGCCAGGCAGATAAATAGTCACCGTTCCTTGCGCAAAGGCATGGGGTGTCATTACGTAAAGTACGCTGGCAATGAAATACGACTGTAATTTATTCATGGTGCGGGTTTAAGAAACGTCATTTCTACGGGAATAACCCCTGCGCCTAACATTTGCCGACTTTGACGAACCTGGCCAGTAGCCGAATCGACCCAGAATGTGTTTTGCCACTGTTTTTCTGGCCGCGTGGAAGTCACCTCTTCCTGCCAGACATTACACAGCACATTGCGACCCGCAATATTCAGCGTCTCTAATCCAGCAAAGGAAAAAGTAGAACTCAGGGTCGCAGAGCGAAAATGGTTGTCTTCACTCCAGAGAATATCGCGCGTCCAGCGGCTGCCATCTTTTATTGCCAGCGCGTTACGCAGAGGGTCCTGCCCGGAATTTGTCACTTCCAGCAGATTATTATTAAGTTTGACGGTTTTTAAAAGACGTCCATTGTGGGTAACCAGCATGGCGTTATCCTGGGATAACCATTTGCTTTGTTCTTGTTCTATATATCCCAGTACCACAAAGATTCGTTGCCCTTCATTAAGGCGTAAATACATAGTGGAATAAGGCAACGCCTGGATCTGCTGATCCGCTACGGTGATATCCTGATTATCGAAAAGGCTGGCGCGAAATGTATCGACCATACTTTGCTGGCTGTGCGTACATCCCGCAAGAAATAGTGCGAAAATCGATAAAATAAGAGGGCGCACCTTTAATCCTTGAAAGGTTAATTAAAAAAATGCAAATCTCTAAAGCCCGGTACGAATATCGCAACCGGGTATCATTTAACTTTAATTTCGACGCGTTAAAGCAGTATTAGCGTGTAGTGGACGTGGTGGTTGAGGTGTTATGAGAACCGCCATCGCCACTGTCATTTGCTGCAACAACTGCCAACGTCGCCACACCAACAGCCGTTGCCACACCGACAACTGTCGCCGTGCCGACAGCGCCAGCAGCCACGCCACCAGTGGTAGTAGCAGTCGTGGTTGCGCCGGTAGTGGTCGTTGTGGTGCCAGTAGTACCCGTCGTTGCCTCGGTCCCGTTTGTTGCTTCAGGGGCAGCAAACGCAGCTGGCGTCGTCAACATGAAGGCCATAAGGATTGCAGAAAGCTTGTGTTTCATAACTTTTCCTTTATTCATCGCATGGACAATACGTACGCTTGAGATCAGGATTGTCTACTTTGAGTATAACATCCTTGTGAAATCTCCCTTTCCTCATACCGCTTGCACTATATACTGCGGGTAGGAAAGGCGCGCAGAGGGAAATATAAGATTGTTAACTATCCCCCTCTGGAAATACGACTTGTGGGCATAAGATAAATCTTAGCAAAATACAAATTAAAGATAAGGAAATTGTTACGAAAGCTATTAATTATTGTTGGTAATATAGTTTCAAGTGGTACTATAACTGGCTGTTAAATGGCATTTATAACTATTAGGTGCAGAGATATTCGCTTAAATGGATTAGTTTCTTTGCGGAAAAGTAACTGATGTTATAATGTATGATGTTGACTATTGCACTATTCCAATAAAACCAGTCAGCTTTAAACAAGCAGCGTCATATTAAGAGAGATAAACATTTGCCGCTGTTGGTCCTCGCAGGCCATTTACGCGGCAAAATTCCACACGTAATCCTGGTATAAGCACTTCTGCGTCGCGGGGAGTGAATGCGGAAATATGGACCTGAACTTCTTTACGACCGTCGGAGGGGATAATGAATCCTTTGCCGCTTTTGCGATCAAAGGTTTTGACAATTCCTGTCATTTTACGGGACAAACAAATTCCTTACTGAAAATACTGCGCTGCACTATACGGGGTTAATAAAATAAAGCCAGCGATATTTAAGACCGCCGGACGGCTAAAATAAAATTTGCTTAATCTCAATTATCATGCGTTAATAGCTGCGTCGGTTTGAAAGACAGACAGCATACAAAGTAGTTTACTAAAGCAGTTCTCATTATCAGGCATTATCCCCTTCTTTTGAGTCTCTCTCCTGAACACTAAGTAGTTTCTGTATTAAAGCCCTGTTTGCCGAAAGGCCCAAAATGAAGGAAGTAAAATATGTCTAATAAAATGACTGGTTTAGTAAAATGGTTTAACGCAGATAAAGGTTTTGGCTTTATCACTCCTGATGATGGCAGCAAAGACGTTTTCGTCCATTTCACCGCCATCCAGAGCAATGAATTCCGCACGCTGAACGAAAATCAGAAAGTTGAATTTTCTATTGAGCAGGGGCAACGTGGCCCCGCGGCAGCGAACGTTGTTACGCTCTAAGGTTGCCATTATTACTCAACATCTCCATTTCCGCTGTCCATGTTGTCATGGTTCACAGTACCGCACATCGGCATTCGATGTGACGGAGCGAAACCCTTTGGGCGCTAAGTGTATTTTTTGTAAATCGACGATGATCACCTTTGATAACGTCGCGCTGCAAATACGCACTGACCATGCGCCGCTGGATTTCACAAAATAATATCAGGCTCCCTCGTGGAGCCTTTTTTATATCTGCCTTATTTTTCTTCAACGCTGTATGTATAGTAAGCGATAACCTGTTGATTATTGAATCTTTCGGGGAGATGGCTTATAACATTTCTTACCTGACCAGGGTACCGGGAACCAACACCTTACTGGCGTGTTGCTGTCTTTTAAGACCAGAAGAGGTTAACAGTGAATATTGAAGAGTTAAAAAAACAAGCCGAAACGGAAATCGCCGACTTTATCGCGCAAAAAATCGCCGAGCTGAACAAGAATACAGGGAAAGAAGTCTCTGAAATTCGCTTCACCGCACGAGAAAAAATGACCGGGCTTGAAAGTTATGATGTCAAAATCAAAATAATGTGATTTTGTGAACATCACCCCGTGCGAGGTGATGTTCCGCTTGTTGCTAATTTAGTGACCAATCATTGGCGCTTGTGGAATTAAGCGTCGGTACAATTCCTCCGGCACCGGGCTTTGCCATACTCCCGCATACATTGCGTAACCAATCACCGCAAACATAATCCCCAGAACCAGTAGCGTCATTAACCAGCCAGACAACGCAAAGGCTTTTTTATTTGCCGCAGGTTTTTGCAGTGAAAAGGTCAATGTTGAGGCTACCGGACATGACTCTGCGCAAGTCATACAGCCGGTACATTCCACTGTTCGTACCTGAATTAATTTATCGACCGGGATCCGTGATGGGCAATTTTTTGCGCATTTGCCACAGTCGATACAACTTTCGGCATTGCGACGAATCTTAAACGGCGACAATAGCGAAACCACGCCCATCAGCGCGCCATATGGGCAAAGATAACGACACCAGGCATGGCGAATAAACAGGCTGGCAATCAGCAAAACGGTCACGCTGATTAATGTCGCGGTCCCCATATGACGAAAGAAATCGAGCATTTTAACGTCCATCACCACGCTGTAGGGCGACAACATAAAATAGTGAATCGCCTGAGCGGGCATCAATAACGCGATATAGATAAAAAAACTCAACAGCAAATACTTCACGCCGCGCAGAGGAATATCCAGCCAGCGGGGAAGGACACATTGCCGACCAAACAGTTTGTTACCGAGATCGCCGATTAATTCAGAAAGCGTACCAACCGGGCATAACCATGAGCAAAAGGCCTTTTTGAGTAATAGACTGATGACGATAAAAGCGACCAATAACAGCATCGCGGCGGCGTGGACGGACGGTAACTGACCTGTTACAAGGCTATATTTCAGATTCATCAGCCCGGCAATCGGTAGCCAGCCTTCGATACCTCCCGGTCTGGCGACAAATGTCGTGCTACTTGCCGTTTCGTAATAGCGCACCCAATACCAGAACGTGATGGCAATATAAATATTCATTGCCAACAGTAATAATTGCGTCGCTTTACGCCAGGTCGTGGCATTACGCCAGTCATTCCACGGTAATTTGCCGCCCGTCGTGCCTGGCCGCCGCTGCCAGCGGGGTCTTTTATTCTCTGCCATGATTTTGCCAGTCCGTTAAGTTGTATACCAAATGCCACTATTCTAGTTGTTCTTAACTGGCTGATATTGATTCAAATCGCGTTCAGGTCTTTCTTATGCAACCATGCTTCCAGAGCGGCAACACTGCGTGTAATTTCTTCGTGTGGAAGGGGGGCAGATAATGGCTGCTGCTCCAGTTGTGCGCATAGCTGGCTGGCGATATGCATTCCCAGACTCGAGCAACTGCTTTTTAGCTGATGGCGGCACGCTTTATTTTCTCGCTATCCTGACTGGCGCGGGCAATGTCGATTTCATCGAGAAGCGGCAGGGCATGTTGTGTAAATAATACCAGCCATTCGTGGATCTTCTCCGTCCCCATTAACTGAGCATCTTCATTGAGTTGCGATACATCCAGCGATTGATCATTATTGACTTGCAGTTGGAGATAGTGCGCCAGTAACTGACCGAGCACTTCACGCGGCACCGGTTTAGGGATAATCCCGCGGAATAATGAACTGGTACGCTGGCGCAGCGTTTCGTCAATGACATGGGCGCTAAAGCCAATCAAAACCAGCGACGGATATTGCTGTGCCAGTTGTCGGGCAAGCGTAATGCCGTCGATATCCGGCAGATCAAAATCCACCAGTGCGGCAGCAAACGGTTCGCTATTTTGCAGTGTCTCTAAAGCCTGCGCGGCATTGCCAACAGCAACAATCTGCGCACCACTGGTTTTCAGCATCTCAATGGTAATTCGCTGGGTTAGCGGGTTATCTTCAATTAACAGCAAACGTAAACCGTCAAGACGCACCGCCTGATTGACTGTTTTTGGCACGGGTGCCGTGGCAACACGTAACGGCAAGCGTAAACAAAAACAGCTTCCAACCTCCGGCGTGCTGGTGGCGCTCAGTTCGCCGCCCATCGCCTGGGCCAGACGGCTACTGATAGTCAGTCCCAGCCCGGTGCCGCCGCGTTTGCCGCTTACCTGCACAAATGGCTGGAAGATTTCTGCCAGTTTCGCGGGATCAATACCGCAGCCGCTGTCTTCCACTTCGACCAGCCATTGCTCGCCATCAGTGCGACTACGCAGGATAATGTACCCTTCGTCAGTAAAACGCAGGGCGTTGCTCAACAGGTTGGTTATAACCTGACGAATACGTCGTGGATCGCCCATTAACGCGCACGGCATATCATCGGCAATTGCCGTTGCCAGGCGAATCGGGCGACCTTTCACCCGTCCGCTCATTAATTGCAGGGTACTTTCCAGCAGCGGGCGCGGTTCAAAGGGCTCATCGCTGACCGAAACATTCTTGCCACCTGCTTCGATAGCGGAATAATCGAGAATATCGTTGAGGATGGTCAGCAACGATTCACCAGAGTCAGTAATTGCCCGCAAATCATCACGCTGGGCGTTAAGTGCGGGGTTATCTGCCAGCAGTTGAGCAGTGCCGAGAATACCGTACAGCGGTGTGCGGATCTCATGGCTCATCGCCGCCAGAAACGCCGATTTTGCCTGGCTGGCTTTTTCTGCTTCCGCCCGTGCCTGTCGGTGTTCTATCACCAGTTCCTGCAATTCAGCTGTACGCGCTTTGACCTGCGCCGCCAGCTGTTCGCGGTGGCGATTCAGTGCATGAACATTGCTGCGAAACGCATCCATCAGCCGCCCGATGGTATCCAGCTCCCGTACGCCAGCGGTTTCCGGGAAAGGGGAGTCAATATCACCGTCCAGCAGCCGTTGCAGCGCCTGCGTTTGTTCGGCAAGTGGACGCGTGACTGAGCGATAAACCACGCGCCAGAGGATCAGAATCAGTGCGCAAAGTGAAACCATCCCCAGCAATAACAGGCTGTATTGCCCGCGTGCACTCGCTTTTTCCAGATGCGCCAGTCCGTGCTGATTACGCAGCTCAATGGTGTCGACCAGCTGACTGACTTCGCTACTAAACTGCGCGAACTGGGCGATGTTATTTTGTGCGAGAGTTTGTAGGTGATTGCTGATTTCACTGTCCTGCTGATACAGCGCCAGCAAATCGCTATATTGGCTAACGGTAGTTAACGTTGTTGCGACCTGCGCACGAACACCCGGATCTTCAATGCGTATTTGCCGACGTTGCAGAATTTTCACCGCATTATTGAGCTGCTTTTCCAGCGTTGGTGCATTTTTCTGGATCTGCTCCAGCCCCAGATTCATCACCATTTGCTGCACCCGCAGAGCGCTAAGGCGCAGTTCATTCATCTGGTTAACATACTCAAGATCGATATCAATCAGCCGATCGAGTGCACTTTCAGCAGCCTGACGCTGATCTTGTTCGATCAAATCGTAAATCCCGGCCTGGGTCGCTCCAGCGGAAGTTGTCGCATTATTCGCCTGACCTTGCGCCAGGCGTGCGATCTCATCGGCGGCAGCGACTATCTGCTGACTGAGTTGCTGTTGTTGCTGGCGCAGTTGCAAACGCTGCCCCACCAGTTCCCCTTGCTGACGTAACGAACGGGAGATCTCCTGCTCCTGTTGTTCAATAGCGGTGGTATCAAAACCTTGTTCCCGTAACGCTTGCAGCAACGCATTAATCTTCAGGCTTTGTGCGGTGAGCATTCGCCCCTGCGCCTGCCACATCTTTTCGTTATCGGCACTGGTCAGGTTCTGCGCGGCGAAAAGTTCCCAGGCGCTGGCTTCGCTCAACTGGCGCGCCATATTCATGGTAGGAATCAATGCCTGAGTGTTGTCTTTTTCCACCTGGCTGATAAAGCGCAGGTTGTACCATCCCACCAGGGTACTGGTCAGGGTTAACAGCGCCATCAGGGCAAAGCCCATCCAGAGTCTTCGGGTCAGGGTTAAATCACGGTCGGTGCACTTTAGGTGAAAAAGGTTGAGTCGCAAAGCGGAATGCATCTAGCATAAAGCCTTATTATTGATGAGGCTATCATGCGCGTACTGCTATTTTTACTTCTTTCCCTTTTCATGTTGCCGGCATTTTCGGCTGATAACCTGTTGCGCTGGCATGATGCGCAGCATTTCACGGTGCAAGCCTCTACGCCGCTTAAAGCCAAACGCGCATGGAAACTGTGCGCGCTTTATCCCAGCCTGAAAGATTCATATTGGTTATCGTTGAACTATGGTATGCAGGAGGCTGCTCGCCGCTACGGTGTGGATTTAAAAGTGCTGGAGGCAGGCGGCTACAGCCAGTTGGCTACCCAGCAAGCACAAATCGACCAGTGTAAACAGTGGGGCGCAGAGGCCATTTTGCTCGGTAGTAGCACGACCTCATTTCCCGACCTGCAAAAGCAGGTAGCAAGTCTGCCGGTGATCGAACTGGTAAATGCTATTGATGCTCCCCAGGTGAAAAGCCGCGTTGGTGTGCCCTGGTTTCAGATGGGCTATCAACCGGGGCGATATCTGGTGCAATGGGCGCACGGTAAACCACTGAATGTGCTGTTGATGCCCGGACCCGATAACGCCGGGGGCAGTAAGGAGATGGTCGAGGGTTTTCGCGCAGCCATTGCCGGAAGCCCGGTGCGTATTGTTGATATTGCGCTTGGTGATAACGATATTGAAATCCAGCGTAACCTGTTGCAGGAGATGCTGGAACGCCATCCAGAAATCGACGTCGTTGCCGGAACGGCCATTGCGGCAGAGGCGGCAATGGGGGAAGGGCGTAACCTGAAAACGCCGCTTACCGTGGTGTCGTTTTATCTTTCACATCAGGTGTATCGCGGGCTGAAGCGGGGAAGAGTGATTATGGCTGCCCGCGATCAAATGGGCTGGCCGGGGGGAATGGCGGTTGAGCAGGCCATCAGGCAATTACAGGGGCAATCGGTTTCTGATAATGTCAGCCCACCGATTTTAGTTCTGACGCCGAAAAATGCCGACCGTGAACATATTCGCCGCTCGCTGTCACCAGGGGGATTTCGTCCGGTCTATTTTTATCAGCACACATCAGCGGCTAAGAAATAACCTTCACCATGTTGCGTCACCAGTAAATCCGCGCTGAGTTTATGACGTAAACGACGAATTAACACATCGACGGTGCGCAGGTCAGGGTTTTCCACCCGACGCGCAGAAAGCATACGTAGCAGACGTTCACGGCTGAGAATTTCGCCCGGATTCGTCACAAATGCCACCAACATTTCATACTCTGCGCGGGTCAGTTTAATCGGCTCGCCATCCCGCTCCAGCGTATGGCGCGACACATTCAGGCAATAACCGGCAAAGCGATAGCAGTTGTCCTGAGTGTGCGGTTGAGCTTGTCGCGCGAGGTCGATTCGCCAGAGCAGATTTTTCACCCGTACTACCAGTTCGCGCAGTTCCAGCGGTTTGGTGACGTAATCGTCTGCGCCCATTTCCAGCCCAACAATACGGTCAATCCGATCGCTGCGTCCGGTAACCAGAATAATCCCCACCGTTGAGCGTTCTCGCAGGGCGCGGGTTAACATCAGGCCATTTTCATCGGGTAAGTTGATATCCAGCAGAATTAAATCTACCGACTGATTCTGCATAATTTCCCGTAGCCCGGCACCGCTCGCCGTAACGGAAACGGTATACCCCTCCTGAGTGAAGTAGGATTGTAATCGCGCCTGGGTAACCGGCTCATCTTCAACAATAACAATGTGATGTGGCATCAGAGGGTTTTACTCATTCTGTTCATATCTGTTCATATTCTGCCGTAAGCCGTTCATCCTGACCAGTGCCGCTGTTCATATTTGCTCATTAAGATCGCTTCACTAAACCATAATTCTACAGGGGTTATTATGCGGAAACTCTGGAACGCGCTACGCCGACCCAGTGCTCGTTGGTCGGTACTGGCGCTGGTCGCAATTGGGATTGTGATTGGCATTGCGCTGATTGTATTGCCACACGTTGGGATCAAAGTCACCAGCACAACCGAATTTTGTGTCAGTTGCCACAGTATGCAACCGGTGTATGAAGAATATAAACAGTCGGTGCATTTCCAGAACGCCTCCGGCGTGCGAGCTGAATGCCATGACTGTCATATCCCGCCGGATATTCCAGGCATGGTGAAGCGCAAACTGGAAGCGAGCAATGATATCTACCAGACCTTTATTGCTCACTCCATTGATACACCTGAAAAATTCGAAGCCAAACGCGCGGAACTTGCCGAGCGTGAATGGGCGCGAATGAAAGAAAACAACTCGGCAACCTGCCGCTCCTGCCATAACTACGATGCGATGGATCATGCGAAGCAGCATCCTGAAGCAGCACGTCAGATGAAGGTGGCAGCGAAAGATAATCAATCCTGCATCGACTGTCATAAAGGTATTGCCCACCAGTTACCGGATATGAGTAGCGGCTTCCGTAAGCAGTTCGATGAGCTGCGCGCCAGTGCTAATGACAGTGGTGACACGCTGTACTCTATTGATATTAAGCCAATTTATGCGGCGAAAGGCGATAAAGAAGCCTCTGGTTCTCTGCTGCCTGCTTCGGAAGTGAAAGTCCTTAAACGTGACGGCGACTGGCTGCAAATTGAAATTACCGGCTGGACGGAAAGCGCCGGACGTCAGCGTGTACTCACCCAATTCCCAGGTAAACGCATCTTTGTTGCCTCGATTCGTGGTGATGTGCAGCAGCAGGTAAAAACGCTGGAGAAAACCACCGTTGCCGACACCAATACCGAGTGGAGCAAGTTGCAGGCCACTGCGTGGATGAAGAAAGGCGACATGGTGAACGATATCAAACCGATCTGGGCTTATGCGGATTCGTTGTACAACGGCACCTGTAACCAGTGCCACGGCGCACCGGAAATCGCCCACTTTGACGCTAACGGTTGGATCGGCACGCTCAACGGCATGATTGGCTTTACCAGTCTCGATAAACGTGAAGAACGCACCTTGTTGAAATATCTGCAAATGAATGCGTCTGACACCGCAGGTAAGGCTCACGGCGATAAGAAGGAAGAAAAATAATGAACAATAACGATCTCTTTCAGGCATCACGTCGGCGTTTTCTGGCACAACTCGGCGGCTTAACCGTCGCCGGGATGCTGGGGCCGTCATTGTTAACGCCGCGACGTGCGACTGCGGCGCAAGCGGCGACTGACGCTGTCATCTCAAAGAGGGCATTCTTACCGGGTCGCACTGGGGGGCTATCCGCGCGACGGTGAAGGATGGTCGCTTTGTGGCGGCAAAACCGTTCGAACTGGATAAATATCCGTCGAAAATGATTGCCGGATTGCCGGATCACGTACACAACGCGGCGCGTATTCGTTATCCGATGGTACGCGTGGACGGGCTGGGTAAGCGCGG
>ERZ791624.1337-NODE-1337-length-11738-cov-2.738937_pt1 | contig 11738 bp, 17 predicted proteins | sample MGYA00510058_ERZ791624 | MGnify/ENA primary metagenome ERZ791624 (study PRJEB30046, sample SAMN00715158) | human gut metagenome | study: EMG produced TPA metagenomics assembly of the A metagenome-wide association study of gut microbiota in type 2... | reverse complement strand
CCGTATGGCACAGAAGGTGGGCGAGGAGGCTCTTGAGGCTGTAATCGAGGCTACAAACGGTACCAACGACCGTCTCATATATGAGGCTTCTGACATGTTCTATCATCTGATTGTGCTGCTCACAAGCAAGGGACTGCGAATCGAAGACATTGCCAAGGAACTCAAGGAGCGCCATGCTCCAAGTTGGCACAAACATTAAAATATAAGAATTCAAAACATATTTTCATATTATGTTGATAGAATATAACAAGGTCAACATCTATCAGGCTGACGAGATGATTCTCGAAGGTGTCGATTTTCAAGTGGATGCCGACCAGTTTGTATATATAATAGGTAAGGTGGGGTCGGGAAAGTCGACTCTGCTTAAAACCCTTTATTGTGAGGTGGATATCGACAAGGACGATGCAGAGACCGCCAAAGTGCTTGATAGAGATCTGACAACGTTGAAGCGCAAGGACGTTCCGGCTCTGCGCCGTGATATGGGCATCATATTCCAGGACTTCCAACTGCTTCACGACCGTAACATCTACAAGAACCTGGAGTTTGTGCTCCATTCTACCGGATGGAAGGACAAGAAGGAGATTGACGACCGCATAGACAATGTGCTGGCGGCTGTGGGTATGGAAGACAAGAAATTCAAGTGCCCGCACGAACTCTCCGGTGGAGAGCAGCAGCGTATCGCTATTGCCCGTGCTATTGTCAACGATCCTATTATGGTAATTGCCGACGAACCTACAGGTAACCTGGACCCGGAAACAAGCTGGGATATTATGGAAATCTTTAAGGAAATTAATGCTGAAGGAACTACGATTGTCATGGCAACTCACGATAAAGAAATAGTTGATGCCATGGGCAAGCGCGTTATAGCCATAGAGGACGGGCATATCGTACGTGATGAAGCAAGTGGGGTATATGGCTATGAGCTTTAGTACAAAAGAATATTTTGTTAAGGAAACCTATAAATCTATCAGGCGTAACGGCTTTATGAGCTTTGCTTCTATTTCGACTGTAGCGGTTTCGCTGTTAGTGCTGGGAATGTTTCTGCTGATTTTTCTCAACACCAACAATTTGGCACAGTATCTGGAAAGTCAGGTACAGGTGTCGGTCTATATGCAGGATAATGCCTCGGCGGAGGAGCTGAAAGCAGTAGAGGCGAAGCTGAAGAAGATGCCCGGCGTAGTCAAGGTGACGCCGGTAAGCAAGCAGCAGGCTCTGGCACGCTTCAAGGAGCGTCTTGGCGATCAGGAGCAGCTGCTCAACAGCTTGGGCAAGGATAATCCGTTCCCAAATTCCTTTGAGGTGCAGGTGGATAGTCCCGAGCGTATCAAGGTTATCACGCCTTCTATCGGACAGCTGCCTAAGGTAGAAACAGCTAAATTCGGTCAGGAGGTTGTGGAGCACTTGTTTTCTCTGACAAAAATATTGCGCTTCGGCGGCATTGTGCTGGTTATATTTTTAGCTATGGCAACGCTGTTTATTATTTCTAATACTATACGTCTGACGGTTTTTGCCCGCCGTAAGAAGTTGTCATTATGAAATATGTAGGTGCAACCGACTGGTTTATCCGCTGGCCGTTTTTGCTGGAAGGAATGACCTTAGGCTTTTTCGGCGCTGTGATTGCATCTGTCTGCATTAACAGCCTTTACGCCGGGCTGTTGGAAAGAATCCATGCTACTCTGGCCTTTCTGCCGTTACTGCCCACATCTCCCTTATTGTTTTATGTAACAATATTTTTACTGGCGGCAGGTACCGGTATCGGCGCTTTGGGCAGTTATATCTCCTTGCGTAAGTTCTTGCGCGTTTAAGGGAGGCAGAAGTGATGGAGAAAAAGAAGCTGGGCGGTCTGCTGCTGGCATTATGGCTGGCGGTGCTGCCGCTTTACGGAGCCATGTGCTTTGCCGATACTGCTGATGACAAGCGTGCCGAGCTGAATGATGTACGTCAGCGTATGGAGCGGATGCAGACCCGCAAGGAGCAGGCGCGCAGGAAGGCTGAAAGCGCCAGCGCGGAGCTTAGCGAGGTTATGGGCAGTCTTAACGAACTGCAGGCACAGGCTAATAATCTGCAGAAAAAAAGCGATACTCTGCAGGGAAAAATAAATGATAACCAGGCTAAGCTGGAGAAAAAGCAACAGGAAATGCAGGCGCGGATGCTGATTTACCGCAAGCGTCTGCGTGATATTTATATCAACGGTCAGATAAATTATCTGGATGTGCTTTTGGGTGCCAAGGATTTCAGTGATTTTTCCTCGCGCATGTATTTGCTGCAGAAAATCATCAGCCGTGATCTGGAGCTGTTGGAAAAGCTGAAGCAGGATGCTGCGGAAATCAACAGCCGCAAGGAGCAGCTGGCAGCTGAAATGAAGGAAATCAAGGCTACCCAGACAGAGCTGGAAGCAAAAAAGGCAAAAGTAAATAAGCTGCGTGAACAGCGTGCCTATATGCTTTACAAGGCCCAGGAGGAAGAACAGTCCAGCCAGGAGGAATATGAGCGTCTGCTGGCTATTTCGGAAAATATCGCCTCTATGCTGCGTAATATGGAAAACTCAGGCGGCGGTGCTCCTGCAGGACAAGGCGGTACAGGTCAGTTTATGTGGCCTTGTAACGGTCCGATTACCCCTACTATGGTTGGAGAACGCATCCGATTTTCGGTACAACCAAGTACCATAGCGGTATGGATATTGCTGTTGATTCAGGAACGCCGATTCACGCTGCTGACAGCGGCACGATTGTTTATAGCGGCTGGCTTGGAGGTTACGGCAACTGCGTAATGATTGACCATGGCGGCGGTCTGGTAACGCTTTATGCACATAATTCGGCGTTAAATGTTGGTGAGGGGCAATATGTAAGCAAGGGCGCGGTAGTTGCCTATGCCGGCAGTACCGGTTATTCTACCGGACCGCACTGTCACTTTGAGGTGCGTCTGCATGGCGAGCTTACGGAGCCGTTAAATTATTTACCGTGACAGATATAAACGGAGGCAGGAAAAGTGTTTAGAAAAAGAAGATGGCAGCTTGCAGCCTGCTGCCTGCTTACAGCATTGCTGACTACCGCAGCGGTAGTGGGAACAGAAGCTGTGCTGTTAAACAGGTTGACGGGCAGTGCCTCTGAATCGGTGCGTTTTTTGCGCACTATGAACCTTTTAAAGCGTAACTATAATGGTGAGGTAGATAATCACCAGCTGTTTGACGGCGCAATAAAAGGTATGGTGGAAGCTGCAGGCGATCCCTATACAGTTTATCTTAACAGTAAGGATTTTCAGCAGCTGAGTGAAATGACAGGGGGCAGCTTTGGCGGTATCGGTATCGTTTTTGGCAAACGCGGTAATGACTATGTAGTTATTTCTGCTTTAGAGGATAATCCGGGCGCAAAAGCTGGTATTAAGAGCGGCGATGTTATTACTGCGATTGACGGTAAACCGACGCGTGATATGAATATGGAGCAGGTAGCCAACAAAATCCGCGGCAAGCATGGCACCGTCGTCAAGCTGGAGCTCAAGGGCAAGGATGGTAAATTGCGTACTGTGAGCGTTGAGCGTGGCGAAATCAAAAATCCGTCTGTCGGCGGTCAGCTTTTACCTGATACAAAAATCGGTTATATCAGAATAGCCGTATTTAATGAAAATACCGGTGATGACTTTGCAAAAAAATACGCAGAGCTGGAGAAACAGGGCATGCAGGCTCTGGTTCTTGATCTGCGCAGCAATCCCGGCGGTGTTTTTGATGCAGGTGTTGCCGTTGCCGGTATGCTGGTGCCTAAGGGACCGATTGTTTCTGTTGTAGATAAAAACGGCAACAAGTATGAAGAAACCTCCAGCCTGGAGAAGGTGAAATATCCTTTGGCTGTGCTTGTTGACCATGGCAGTGCCAGCGCTGCGGAAATTGTTGCCGGTGCGATTAAGGATACAAAAAGCGGTAAGCTTTTCGGTACCAAAACCTTCGGTAAAGGCAGTGTGCAATCGGTATACCGTCTGGACAGCAATACGGCAGTAAAAATTACGGTGGCAAAATATTATACACCGTCCGGTGTTTCCATTCATAATGTAGGTATTGAGCCTGATGTGAAGGTAGAATTGCCGGAGGATGCTACTGTCGATGTTCAGCTGAAGGCAGCGGAGGACTATTTGCTGCAGCAGCTGCAGTAAGGAGGTATAAAAATGTTATTTATCTGTTACCCGAAATGCTCGACCTGCAAAAAGGCAGAGCAGTATCTGCAGGCTAAAGGCCTGAGCTTTACTGTGCGTGATATCAAGACTGATAATCCGACAGCTGACGAGCTGCGTACCTGGTATGCAGCCAGCGGTTTGCCACTGAAACGCTTCTTCAACACCAGCGGTAATCTGTATAAGCAGCTGGGACTGAAGGATAAGCTGCCGACAATGAGCGAGGACGAGCAGCTGGAGCTGCTTGCAAGCGATGGTATGCTTGTCAAACGTCCGTTGGTAATTTATGACGGCGGCGTGTTGGTTGGCTTTAAACAGGCTGAATATGACGAGAAGCTCTGATATATTAATTTAAAATAACTTTGGAAAAACAGGCAGAACTTATGCGACAGGTCTGTCTGTTTTTTCTCTTTCGGAAGTACAGCTTACTTTGCCGTCACGGAAACGGTAAATGTGCTAAAATATATTTAGAGTTATTTTTTGGGAGGGGTTTAATGAAGAAGTCATTTTGCATATGGATATTATGCAGTTTATTGATAATGCTGTTTGCAGCAACAGGTTTTGCGGCAACCGGTGAAAAAAGAGTTGTATTAGGTATTGAACGCATTGATGAGCCGTTTGCTAAGCAGCTGCTTGCAGGGAAAAGGCTGGGACTGTTTACTAATCAGTCCGGCGTGGACAGCAAGCTTTGCAGCAGTACAGAGCTGCTGCAGAAGAGCTATAATCTGACGGCACTGTTTGTGCCTGAGCATGGATTGTTCGGCGCTGTGGCGGCAGGTGAAACCTTTGAGAGTCACACCTATAAGGATATACCTGTACACAGCCTGTATGGAGAAAATCGCAGGCCTACGGCAAAAATGCTGGATGAGATTGACACTATGGTGGTTGATATTCAGGATGTCGGCATTCGTCACTATACATATTTTTCTTCGCTTGCTTATATAATGGAAGAATGCGCCAAAGCGAAAAAACAGGTTGTTGTTTTGGACCGCCCTAATCCTTTAGGCGGTGCTATGCAGGGACCGGTTCTCAAGCCGGAATATAAAACTTTTATCGGGCTTTACGAGCTGCCGTTGCGTCATGGTCTTACTATAGGTGAATTTGCAAGCTATATCAACGCTACGCAGCATATCGGCTGTGAGCTGGCGGTGGTGCTATGAAGGGATGGTCACGCAGAGAGCTGTGGCAGGATACAGGCCTGCCATGGGTACAGACATCTCCGCTGATTCCTACGGCGGCGACCGCTTTCCTGTATGGCGTTACCGGTGTAAGCGGTGACAGTAATCTTTCCGTGGGTGTCGGGACAGCTAAACCGTTTTATTTTCTGGGAGCACCTTTTGCTGATGCGGATGCTGTAAAGGCAGCCTTAGATGAAAAGCAGCTTGCAGGCGTGGCTTTTAGAGCAGCACGCTTTACACCGCGTTACGGCACCTACAGCGGTGAGCTGGTGCAGGGCGTAGAAATTTATCTTACGGATTTACGTAAAGTTAATCTGCCTGAGCTGGATTATATTTTGTTTACTACATTTAAAGAATTATATCCGGAGCAGGTAAAAACGCCGGAGCGCGGTTATGGCAGCAAAGGCTATAAGCTGGATATTGCGCTTGAGAAAGCAGCTTGCGTGAAGGTGAAGCGCCAAAAACAGCTTTTGCGCGCTGGCATCAGGAGTGCGCGGCCTTTAAGCAGCAGGTAAAGCCTTATCTGCTGTACAAGTAAAGCTGCGGAGAAATTAACATTTTTGTTGCATTTTCCGGCAGGATAATAACGGCGCAGCCAAGAATAAAATTAATATAGCGTAACAGCGTAAAATTTTATTTTATTAACGATAAGGAGCTGACATATAATGAATGCAGAATTACAGGCATTAAAGGAACGCAGAAGCGTACGTAAATATAAGGTGGATATGGTACCGCAGGAGCTGATTGACCAGGTTATCGAAGCCGGCCTTTATGCTGCCAGCGGTCATGGTACGCAGGAAGTAATTATTGTTGCGGTAACCAATAAAGAGGTTCGCGACAAGCTGGCGCAGATGAACCGTGAAATTTTGGGCACAAGCAGCGACAGTTTTTATGGCGCACCTGTGGTTCTTGTTGTTTTGGGACCTAAAAGCAATAAGCTTACTCCCTATGACGGCAGCCTGGTAATGGGCAACCTGATGCAGGCGGCTCATGCCGTAGGTCTTGGCAGCTGCTGGATTAACCGTGCCAAGGAAGAGTTTGCTTCCGAAGAAGGCAAACAGCTGCTGAAGGAATGGGGCATTGAGGGAGAGTATGAAGGTGTAGGCCACTGCATCCTTGGTTATGCTGACGGAACGGTTCCTCAGGCTGCTCCGCGTAAAGCAAACCGTGTATTTTACGTAAAATAAAAAAATTCCTTAACGAAAGGGGGAAGAAAAATGCTGAAAAAAACTGCTCTTTGCTTAGGTCTGCTGCTGGTTGCTGCATTTCCCTGTATCGCAGGAGCGGCCACTCCTATCAACAGCGCAGGCTATTATAAAAATATCAAGCTGTGCGGTAAAGTGAAAATTGTTGACAGCTTTCCCGATATTAAGGTAAAGGTTGTCGACAGCTTCCCGGATCTTAAGGTAAAGGTTGTCCAAAGCTTTCCCAATAATATAGGCGAGTGGCAATTTGTTGAGTACGGTGAAGATTTCAGAGTTCAGTTTGTTGATAGTTTTCCGGATATAAAAATCAAATACGTTTCTTCCTTCCCGGGCGTGGCAAAATAATATACATATGAGCTGTCAGAAGTGTTGACAGCTCTTTTTTATGCGATATTTAAGGTGAATGCTCTGTTGAAAAAGTACTCCTTGGGTGTACTTTATGTATGAAGAAACAGTCAATGAAACACTTGGATACGTGTAAAGAAAGAAGCGCATTAACACGGCAGAAAGCGCTGCTAATTTTTTTAAAAAAGTTGCTAAAAAGTGTTGACAGCTTGTGCATGAGATGTTACAATATACAAGTATCGCGGGAGAGCTATGCGCTCGATGAAGGAGGTAACATGATGGCACTTGAAGCTTTAAAGCAAGCTGAAAAGCATACTGTAGGCGTTAAGCAGACAGAAAAAGCTGTAGCAAGACAAGTTGCCGCTGTCGTCTATATCGCAAGTGATGCGGACGAGAGAGTTACCGGCAGGCTGATGCAACTGTGTCGGGAAAATTCAGTACCGGTTGAAAACACAGAAACGATGCTGGAAATCGGCAGAGCCTGCGGCATAAACGTCAAAGCAGCAGCGGCTGCGATACTTAAAGCCGATAAGGGCTTGGCGTGAGCCGGGTTTTTATAATCATTAAAATCTAATTGTTTGGAAAGGAGGTGCCGATATGCCTACAATTAACCAATTGGTTCGCAAAGGTAGAGAGGTTCTGAAAAGCAAATCTACTGCACCGGCATTGAAAGAATGCCCGCAAAAACGTGGCGTCTGCACTCGTGTTTACACCACTACCCCGAAGAAACCTAACTCTGCACTTCGTAAAGTAGCTCGTGTACGTTTGACCAACGGCATCGAAGTTACTGCTTATATCCCGGGTATCGGCCATAATCTTCAGGAACACAGTGTTGTTCTGATCAGAGGCGGAAGAGTCAAGGACCTTCCTGGTGTGCGTTACCATATCATTCGTGGTGCTCTTGATACTGCAGGCGTTGCTAACCGCAACCAATCTCGCTCCAAGTACGGTGCAAAACGTGCTAAAGCAAAGAAATAATTTCAAGAAAACATTAAGAATGATTTAATCCTAAGGAGGGAAACACATGCCGAGAAAAGGCCCTGTAACTAAAAGAGACGTACTGCCGGATCCGGTGTACGGTTCTAAGCTTTTAACTAGATTTATCAATAAAATTATGCTCGACGGCAAAAAAGGCGTTGCAGAACGTATTGTATACGATGCATTCGACCTGGTTCGTGCAAAGACTGGCAAAGATCCTTTGGAAGTGTTCGATGCTGCTATGCAGAACGTAATGCCGCTGCTGGAAGTTCGTGCCCGTCGTGTTGGTGGTGCAAACTACCAAGTACCTGTTGAAGTACGTGCTGACCGCAAAACCACCCTGGGTATCCGTTGGCTGGTAAACTACTCTCGTCTGCGTGGTGAGCGCACCATGTACGAGCGTGTAGCTGGTGAGATCATGGACGCTTCCAATGGCACTGGCGCAGCTGTTAAAAAACGCGAAGATACCCACAAGATGGCAGAAGCAAACAAAGCATTTGCTCATTACCGCTGGTAATGACCTGTCTCAGTTAATTTGAGGAGGATAAAGAAGTGGGCAGATTAATTCCGCTTGAGAGAACTAGAAATATCGGCATCATGGCTCACATCGATGCTGGTAAAACCACCACCACCGAACGTATTCTGTTCTATACCGGCAGAGTACATAAGATTGGTGAAACCCATGAAGGTGCTGCTACCATGGACTGGATGGTTCAGGAACAAGAGCGTGGTATTACCATCACCTCTGCTGCAACCACCTGCTACTGGGAAGGTTCCGAGCACCAATTCGATAAACATCGTATCAACATCATTGATACTCCGGGCCACGTTGACTTCACTGTAGAAGTTGAACGTTCCCTGCGTGTACTTGATGGTTCCGTTGCAGTTTTCTGTGCTAAGGGCGGTGTTGAGCCTCAGTCCGAAACCGTATGGCGTCAGGCTGACAAATACCATGTACCCCGTATGGCATATGTAAATAAAATGGATATTACCGGTGCAGATTTCTATCGTGTAATTGACATGATGAAGACTCGTCTGAATGCCAATGCAGTACCTATTCAATTGCCTATCGGCTTTGAAGATACTTTCCAAGGCATGATCGACCTGATCAAAATGAGAGCAATCGTTTATGATGATGCACTCGGTAAAGAAGAAGAGTTCGTAGAAATCCCGGCTGACATGAAAGAGAAAGCTGACGAATACCGTGCAGCATTGGTTGAAGCTGTTGCTGAATCCGATGATGAGCTGATGATGAAATATCTGGAAGGCGAAGAGCTGACCGAAGAAGAAATCCTGGCTGGTATCCGTAAAGCAACTATCGCTTGCAAAATGACTCCGGTTTGCTGCGGTTCTTCCTACAAAAACAAAGGCGTTCAACCGATGCTGGACGCTGTAATCCAATTCATGCCTGCACCGACAGATGTTCCTAACATCAAAGGTGTAAACACTGAAACCGGCGAAGAAGATGAGCGTCCGTCCAGTGACGAAGCTCCGTTCTCCGCACTGGCATTCAAGATTGCTACCGACCCGTTTGTTGGTAAGCTGGCATTCTTCCGTGTATACTCCGGTACCTTGACTGCTGGTTCTTATGTATATAACTCCACTAAAGGTAAACGCGAGCGTATCGGTCGTATCCTGCAAATGCATGCTAACCACCGCGAAGAAATTGAACAAGTTTACTCCGGTGATATCGCAGCTGCTGTAGGTCTGAAAGACACCACTACCGGTGATACTCTCTGCGATGAGAAAAACGAATCATCCTCGAATCTATGGTATTCCCTGATCCTGTAATCTCCGTTGCAGTTGAACCTAAAACTAAAGCTGACCAGGAAAAAATGGGCATCGCCCTGCAAAAACTGGCAGAAGAAGATCCGACCTTCCGTGTTCACACTGATCCTGAAACCTCCCAAACCATTATTTCCGGTATGGGCGAGCTTCACCTGGACATCATTGTTGACCGTCTGCTGCGCGAATTCAAAGTAGGCTGCACTGTTGGTAACCCGCAGGTTGCTTACCGCGAAACCATTCGCAAAGCTGTTAAATCCGAAGGTAAATTTGTTCGTCAGTCCGGTGGTAAAGGCCAATATGGTCATTGCTGGCTGGAAATTACTCCGCGTGAACCTGGCGAAGGCTTCCTGTTTGAAAACAAAGTTGTTGGCGGCGCTATTCCTAAAGAATACATCGCTCCTATCGAAGCAGGCGTTAAAGAAGCTATGGAAAACGGCGTAGTTGCCGGTTATCCGATGGTTGATATCGCAGTTACTGTTTATGATGGTTCTTACCATGAAGTCGACTCTTCTGAAATGGCATTTAAGATTGCCGGTTCTATGGGCTTCAAGTCCGGTGCTGAAAAAGCTAACCCGGTTATCCTTGAGCCTTACATGAAAGTAGAAATTACTGTTCCTGAAGAATACATGGGCGACGTAATCGGCGACGTTAACTCCCGCCGTGGCCGCATCGAAGGCATGGAAGCAAGAAGCGGTGCCCAAGTCATTTCCGCTTTCGTTCCCCTGTCTGAAATGTTCGGGTATGCAACGGACCTTCGTTCCAAGACCCAGGGCCGTGGCAACTACTCCATGGAAGTCGACCATTACGAAGAAGTTCCTAAGAACATCGCAGAAGCGATTGTTGCCAAAAATAAGGGAACGGCTGAATAAGCCCCAATTTTAGGAGGATTAGTACAATGGCTAAAGAGAAATTTGAAAGAACTAAACCCCATGTTAACATTGGTACCATTGGTCACGTTGACCATGGCAAGACGACCCTGACCGCTGCCATCACGAAAGTGCTGGCTGAAAAGGGCGGCGCCCAGTTCATGGACTACAACATGATCGATAAGGCTCCGGAAGAAAGAGAACGCGGAATCACCATCAACACCTCTCACGTTGAATACGAAACCGCTAAGAGACATTATGCTCACGTTGACTGCCCGGGCCACGCCGACTATGTCAAGAACATGATCACCGGTGCTGCTCAGATGGACGGCGCTATCCTCGTTGTTTCCGCAGCTGACGGCCCGATGCCCCAGACCCGCGAACACATCCTGCTTGCCCGTCAGGTTGGCGTACCTGCCATCGTTGTTTTCCTGAACAAATCCGACCAAGTTGACGATCCTGAACTGATCGAACTGGTTGAAATGGAAGTTCGTGAACTGCTGAGCCAGTACGACTATCCGGGAGATGAAATTCCTATCGTAGTCGGTTCCGCACTGAAAGCCCTGGAAGGCGACCCCGAACAGGAAGCCAACATCCTCAAACTGATGGATGCTGTTGACGAATACATCCCGACTCCGGAACATGACCTCACGAAACCGTTCCTGATGCCTGTCGAAGACGTCTTCACCATCACCGGCCGTGGTACGGTTGCAACGGGCCGTGTTGAACGTGGCGTCATCAAAGTCGGCGACACCGTAGAAATCGTTGGTCTGAAAGAAGAAAAGAAACAGACCGTTGCTACGGGCCTTGAAATGTTCCGTAAGACCCTGGATCAGGCTGAAGCCGGTGACAACATTGGTGCCCTGCTCCGTGGTATTGAAAGAAACGAAATCGAACGCGGCCAGGTCCTGTCCAAACCGGGCTCGATCCATCCGCATACGAAATTCAAAGGTCAGGTTTACGTACTGACCAAAGAAGAAGGCGGCCGTCATACTCCGTTCTTCAACGGCTACCGTCCTCAGTTCTACTTCAGAACGACCGACGTTACGGGCGTAGCTGAACTGCCGGAAGGGACCGAAATGGTTATGCCTGGCGATAACATCACCATGGATGTTGAACTGATCACGCCGATCGCTATCGAAAAAGGTCTGCGCTTTGCTATCCGCGAAGGCGGCCGTACCGTTGGCGCTGGTGTTGTTACCGAAATCGAAGAATAA
>ERZ791624.1335-NODE-1335-length-11765-cov-1.432024_pt1 | contig 11765 bp, 10 predicted proteins | sample MGYA00510058_ERZ791624 | MGnify/ENA primary metagenome ERZ791624 (study PRJEB30046, sample SAMN00715158) | human gut metagenome | study: EMG produced TPA metagenomics assembly of the A metagenome-wide association study of gut microbiota in type 2... | reverse complement strand
GTGCGCTTCATTCTCCGAGACGTGGAGGGTAAGATGGTTCCTGGCAGCGATGGCCTGCGCGATGGAGAGGCCGAGTCCATATCCTCTGGCTGTTGCTCCCCCGCTCCTGGAGGGATCGCCCCGGTAAAAACGGTCGAAAAAGCGGTCCAGCTGGTCGGACGGTGTCGATCTGTCCCAGGCGTTGACGGTCTCGAAGCAGACATGGCGTCCCTGCCGGAAAAGTCTCAGCTCTACATCCGTGTCTGGCAGGGCATATTTGAGGGCATTATCCGTCAGAATGGTCAGAAGCTGGACGACGGAAGCCTCATCCGCCGTCACAGTCAAGTTCTCTGCAATCCTCGTGCAGATCGGGGTGTTGTTCATGTTCCCGATTCCCTCAAATGCGTCCGCTGTGTCCTGCACAGCCTGACTGAGGTTGAACGGCTTCATCTTCAGCTCACTCTGGGCTTCCTCAAGCCGGGAAAGGCTGATCAGATGTTCGATGAGTCCCCGGAGTTTTCCGACCTGTTTCTTCGTCCCTTTCACCCATTCATTGTCCGGCAGATCCATCGCGAGGATGTCCATGTTGGTTCCGATCACTGACAGCGGGGTCTTCAGCTCGTGGCCGGCATCTGTAATGAAGCGTTTCTGCTTTTCCATGCTTTCCCGGAGCGGCCAGATCGCCTTCTCCGACATCCGGCAGATAAAAAGAAACGTTAAAAGCAATCCGCCAAGTCCAACCAGAATGGAGGTCAGGAGGAGCGATCTCATGGCCTTGAGCTCAGTCGTGCAGTCAAGCAGACGAATCTGCTTCGAACCTTCATTCCCAATTTCACGGACTTCATAGAGATAGTTATTGTAGATACCAGAAGCGTGTCCGCGGCCGAGAATGTCCGAGGCAAGGGCCGAAGCCTCCTCATCATCAAGTCCGAAGGAGCCTCCGCTTGCATGCGAGGTGCCGTTTTCATCTACAAGGATTGTGAAATACCGGCCGGCATACTGCACCTCTGCCGTATTGCGCATTTCTCTGTGAAAGTCGGGCGGATACGCCTGACTGCTGACATCGGGCTCTGTCATGTCCTCCTCATCTTTCCCAGCCCGCTCCTGCGGAGCAGAAAAGACCTGACGCGGATCCATTTCGTCCATCACGGCTTTCAGATTCCTGGTTACCTGCATGTAGTTGATGAGATTAATGGATATGATCAGTGCCAGTGTCACAACGAGCGTCGCGAACATGGCACTGATGATAAATTTTCTGCGAACTTTCTTAAACATCTGTCTTCTCCAGCCTGTAGCCTGCGCCCCGGACGACCTTGATGGATGTCTCTGAGTCCATCGTGGACAGCTGCTTGCGCAAGGTCGAAATATTGACCCATACAACATTGATTTCGGACTCGGAGTCCCAGCCCCAGATGTGCTGCATGAATTCGTCCACGGAGATGATTCTGCCGGGAGAGAGCATCAGCATCTCCATCATCTGAAAAGCTTTATTGGAAAGGGAGACACTTTTTCCGCGGCAGGACAGCGCGAAGGTGCTCCGGTTCAGGGTCAGGTCTCCGTATGTGACGATGTCCGGAGAATAGGATTCATGACGGCGCAGGAGTGCGCGGATACGGGCCAGCAGTTCTCCGCCGTCGAAAGGCTTCGCCAGATAATCGTCCGCACCGGCATCAAGTCCATTGATCCGGTCTTCCACCTCCCCCATCGCGGTCAGCATGATGACCGGAACCTGGCTGCCGGCGGCCCGGGCTTTCCGAACCACTTCGTCGCCATTCATACCTGGCATCATGATATCCATGATGCAGGCATCGTAATCTCCGTCTGTCAGATAGGTCAGAGCGTCGTTCCCATTGTAAACCGGATCTACGCTGTAGTGACTGCGTGTCAGAAGCGCAGTGACAGAACGAGAAACATCTGGATCATCCTCGGCAAACAATAGCTTCATGAGAGAACCTCCTTGCCTGTATTCATTGCATATATAGTATGTCATCCGAACCTAAAACAAAACAAAAATGAGTTTTAGGTTGGTTTTAATTATCCATCTTACACTCTGCTCATACCAAAAACACACATGGAATTTACATTCATCATCATGCAGAAAGGAAGAACAGGATGGCAGGGAAAAAAGAGCAGACGATCCTGACATTTCAACGGACAGAGGTCAAGTACAGGATGAGCAGGGTTCAGTATCAGGGATTCATGGCGCGTACAAAAACGCTTCGGGTTCCGGATGAGGCCTATCCGCACAGCCTGATTCTGAATATCTACTATGATACGGATCACGATGAGCTTGTGACCAGATCTCTGGACAAGCCCGTCTACAAGGAAAAGCTTCGGGTCAGAAGCTATGGGATTCCCGGAAAGCGGAGTTCGGTTTTTGTGGAACTGAAGAAAAAATACGACGGAATTGTCTATAAGCGCCGGTCGGAAATGAGCCTTTGGGAGGCGGAAAATTTTCTCCAGCGAGGGATCAGGCCGGCACTGGACAGCCAGATTAACAGAGAGCTTGAATATTTCAGAGCGTTTTACAGGCCGCACCCGGCGATGGTGCTCTGCTACGACCGCGATTCCTACCAGGGTACGTTCGATCCGGATTTCCGGATGACAATCGACCGGAACATCCGCTACAGGGAGCAGGACCTGTGGCTCGAGGATGGAGATCAGGGTAACCTGCTCCGTACCGAGACACCATATCTGATGGAACTGAAGGTAGGGGACGCACTTCCGATTGAAGTGGCCAGAATTCTGAGCGAGCTGAGATCTTTCCTGCATCCTTCTCCAAATATGGGGAGGCTTACAGGGTCAGTCACAGCAGGGCGGCTGCCTCTGCACAGGCAGCCTGCAGATGACAAGACCTCCATTGAAAAGATGGAGGTTTGCTCAGATAGAGGAGGAACAGGTTATGTTTACGAGTATTATCAGCAATTCTTCTGATTCGATCACATTTACAACAGCCATGATCTGTCTCGCGGCAGCACTGGTTCTCGGGCTGGTCTTTTCAGCCGTCTATATGCACTGCAGCGAGCGGTTTACAAAAAACTTTGTTGTGACGCTGGCACTTCTGCCGGCGATGGTTGCAACTGTCATCTTCATGACCAATGGATCTCTGGGCAGCGCAGTCGCTGTGGTGGGTGCATTTTCCCTGGTACGGTTCCGGTCGGTGCCGGGTACCTCGAGGGAGATTCTGTCGATCTTCTTTGCCATGACCATCGGACTGGCTTGCGGGATGGGACAGCTCGCCTTCGCAGCTGTCTTCACGGTTCTTCTTTCAGGATGTTTTGTGCTCCTGATGAAGTCCTCCTATGCAGGAAAGGGCAGCGGAGAGCGGTCACTAAGGGTGACCATCCCGGAGAATCTCGATTACACAGAGATCTTTGACGATATCTTCGTGAAGTATACAACAGGCAGCAGGCTCGAGCGTGTCAGGACGGTCGGACTCGGGAGTATGTACGAACTCAGCTACATGATTACAATGAAGAATGAGAACGATCAGAAGGCTATGCTGGATGAGATCCGCGCAAGAAATGGAAATCTGTCTGTCGTCTATGGACGCGTGGCGGAGAATGCCCAGGAGCTTTGACGTCTCCTGCCTGTTTCCTGACAGACGTCCCGACCTTTCCTGCATGCGATTTTCAGCTGCCGTCCCTCTGCCCGACTGCGCTTGACTTCTCTGCGAGGCTCATATAGTATCAGAGAGGCTCAGTTGGGAAGATCTGACACAGGATACGGGATCGCGAACAGCAGAAACTGCCCGCAGGAGTGCCAGAGGAAAGGCAGAAAAGTTGAGGGACGCTTACAGATGAAGGACAGGTTTCGCAAAGTTGCGAAAAGTATGCATTTCAGGGTGCTGATCATCCTGCTTGTGACAGGGCTGGTTCCGATCAATCTGATCAAGTCCGGGATTCTGAAAAACTATGAGCACCAGACGGTGGAACAGCGGGCATATCTGATCCGGAGTCAGTGTACCTTGATGGGCGCGGATTTTATTGCCGACGGCTATCTGGACGGGAAACAGTCAGATACACTGGAGTCCAGGATGAAGCAGGTTGCCGATCTGTACCAGGGCCGGGTGATGATCATCAACTCGGACTACAAGATCATCCGCGACACATATGGGCTGGATGAGGGGAAGACGGTCGTCGCGAGGGAGCTGATCGACTGCTTCTCGGGGAAAACCGGGAAATATTATACACAGACGAGCGACTTTATCGAGGTGATCACGCCGATTGAAGATGACGAAACGAAGGAGATCCGCGGAGCGTTTTTGATCTCCGTTCCGACAGCGGATATCATTGAAGGAGAGCGGTCATTGTCCAGGACGGTGCTGCTCCTCCAGATAGTCCTGACCTTTGCAATTGTCGCGGTGTCATTCTATGCGTCGAGTATCCTTGTCCGGCCGTTCCGGAAGGTCACCGATTACCTGAACTCCGGGACAGATTTTCTGGCGGAGGATCTGTCGATGCCGGACTATACGGAAACAGAGATGCTGGCAAAGGCATACAACCAGATGCGGCATCATCTGAAAGAGCAGGAGGAATCCAGACAGCAGTTTGTCTCCAATGTCTCCCATGAACTGAAGACGCCGATGACCTCCATGAAGGTCCTCTCGGATTCGCTGATCCAGCAGGCACAGGTCGGGGAAGTCCCGAACGAGATGTACGAGGATTTCATGATTGACATCAGCCATGAGATCGACGGGAGAATAAAATCATCACGGATCTGCTGGAACTGGTCAAGATGGACCGGAAGTCGACGATCATCCACATTGAAGATACGAATATCAACGACCTGATCAACCTGATTCTGAAGCGGCTGCGCCCGATTGCCGAGAAGCAGCAGATCGATATCAGCCTGGAAAGCTACAAGCCGATCATCGCGCAGGTTGACCGGACGAAGCTGACACTTGCGATATCCAATCTGATTGAAAATGGAATCAAGTACAACAAGGAGAAGGGCTGGGTCCATGTATCGCTGAACGTGGACAATACGTATTTCTATATCAAGGTTGAGGACTCTGGCATCGGTATTCCGAAGGAGGACCAGGACCATATCTTTGAGCGTTTTTACCGGGTTGATAAGTCGCACAGCCGGGAGATCGGAGGCACCGGACTGGGACTGGCGATCACGCGGTCTGCGGTTCTTGTCCATCATGGCGCGATTCGTGTCTACTCAAGGCTCGGGGAGGGTACGACCTTCACTGTCCGGATCCCTCTGAAATATACGAAGACCGGAAAGGAGCAGGGTGCGGAAAAAGCCGGAACATGAAAAGCGGCAGGGAAGGCAGCTGGCAATGTGACTGGAAAGGCGTCTGGTGTGCCAGAGAATGCACACTGGCGTCTGCACTGCACGCTGAATGAGATTAGGCAGGAAAAACCGTGAGATGACAGGCGGATGGGAGACATGACGAGTAGGATGAGTGAAAACAGAATCAGAACAGGCGGATTCAGGCAGGGGACAGCGGTGCTGCTGGCGCTTTGCCTGTTCGTCGTTTCCGTGCTTTCAGGTTGTTCTGCGAAGGCAGGGAATGATCAGCCGGAAGGAAAAAAGACTGGGGATTACCGCATTTATTATATGAATGCAGACGGCAGCCAGCTTCAGTACGAACATTACAAGCCCGAGAGCCAGGACTTCGAAGGAATCCTGAAGGAGCTTCTGACGCAGTTCTGTACATCCCCGAAGGAAAAGGAAATTACGGCGCTGCCGGCTTCGGTGAAGATCAATTCCACAACGATTGGCATCTCCGAGATTGGTGTGGATTTCAGCTCGGGCTATCTGTCACTCTCCAAGCCGCAGGAGCTGCTCTTGAGGGCAGCGCTTGTCGAGACGCTTGTTCAGCTTCCGGGGGTCGATACGGTGCGGTTTACAGTCGAGGGGCAGCCGCTGACGCTGAATGGGGCGGAGGTTGGCGCCATGACAAGGATACCTTCATCGTTCCGGACGGCGACGCCATCAACTCCTACCGGACGCTCGAGCTGCCGCTGTATTTCAGCAGTCAGGACGGCAGGAAGCTCGTAAAAGAAAACCGGAAGATCTACTATTCCAGCAACATCAATACGGAGCGGATTGTCGCCGAGCAGATTATCAGCGGACCGAAGGATGACAGCCTTCTTCCGGTGACCGGTTCGTCGGTGATCGTGCTGGCTGCGCGTATCAAGGGAGACACCTGTCTCATTGACTTCAGCAGCGCAGTGAATGATTGCCGGCTGCGGACAGCCCGGTTCAGCCGGAGACGACGATCTATGCGTTTGTCAATGCAATCTGCGAGGCCTGTGCGGATGAAGGCGTGAAAGGGGTTCGTTTTACCATAGAGGGAAGAAGCGATAAACGGTTCCGGGGACAGGTCAACCTCGATCAGACCTTTACGCCGGATGCGGATATCGTAGAGCAGGCAGGTTCCGGAGAGGAGGCAGGCGTCCTGGTTGACAATAGCCGTCAGGATGTTTTGTCCGAGGCTGCGACGGAAAACTGATTTGGCTTGGGTTCTGTCTCAAAGGCAGACGGATCAGCCTTCCGAAAGGCAGAAGGCGCCGCTTTGGTCTGTGCGGAAATAGGGAAGCCCTTTGTCCTCCAGCCGTTTCAGCATCGCGGCGGCCGGGTGCCCGTACCGATTGTTCCGGCCGCAGGAGATGAGTACAAGATCGGGGCGGACAAGGGAGAGAAATCTTTCCGAGGTTGCGCCCAGGCTTCCGTGGTGGCCTGCAAGAAGGATTGTCCGGCTGTTATTTTCTGAATGACCCCGGGGCGGGGAGAAGAGCGTCGTATCCTGGTATGCGCGCACAAGCTTCTCCTCGCCTTCTTTTTCAAGATCTCCGGTAAAGAGAATCCGGATATCCTGCCAGGAAAGAGAAAGCACGATGCAGTCCTCATTGTCGGATCCTGTCATCCTCTCAGGAGACGGGGACAGGACTCGAAGATTGAGCTGCCTGTGGTGAAATTCGGAACCCTCGCGGACCGTTGAGACCGGGAGATTGAACCTGCGGGCAGCGTCGATGATCTCTGCCATGGCAGTTTCATCATGGGAGCGGTCTGTCTGCGGCAGCAGAATGCGCCCGACACGAATCCCGCCCCCCTGCGCTTCGAAAACCTGCGGCGGCGGGATCGCTTCGCGCACCTGCGCGGCTGTTTTCTGCTGCACCGGCGTTGTCTGCTTTGCCTGCATGCCTTCAGGCTGCAGATACTGAAAGAAAGCGGCGTCTGGCAGCATGCCGTGCATGCCGCCGAGCAACTCCTTCGCACCGCTGGTGTGATCACCGTCTGCATGAGACAGAAAAAGCAGATCAATGCGGCTGATCCCATAGTACTTCAGAGCAGGCTCCACCCGCCTGCGCCAGACATCCTTCACCGAGCTGGAGCCGCGTCAAAAAGCATGGTAAGACCGTCCTGCTCAACCAGTGCGCAGCTGCCCTGGCCGACGTCCAGACAGGTGAAGCGGAAGGACGGCTTTTTGTGAACGAGCATCAGGAGGAAAAGGGAGAGCAGAAGACATGCGTGAAGGAACCGGATCTTCTTCCGGTTTTTCAGGAAGGTTTTCCGGTCCGGGAGCCGGATGATGAGACAGAAGGAAAGAAGGCAGACGTAGTAGAGCACCATTTTCCAGACGGGCGGGCGGCCGGTGATCACGACATCCCCCGGGATGCGCTGCGCCAGCCGGCACAGGAGGCGGAACAGATCAAGCAGATACCCGCACGGACCGCCTGCCAGGCGGGCGGAGGTCAGGAAAAAGGAGCCAAGCGGAATCAGCAGGCCGGCGAGAATGCCGATTGTTCCGAAGAACATCACAAGACTCATGGACGGAAGGACAACCAGTCCGACAAGGATGCCATAGGGTGTGGTCTGATAGTAAAACCAGAGGGCGCACGGGAGAACGCCTGCCTGAAGCGCCAGGGCGCCTGAAAGGCGTCTTGAAAGTGCATGGCGGGGATTCCAGATGTCGGAGAAGACGGGTTCCAGAAGCGCGAGGGACAGGATACATCCAAAGGACAGTAAAAATCCGGCATCCGTCAGGGCAAGGGGCTGCCGGATGAGGATCAGGATGGCGGCAGCTCCGAGTGCTGTGAGGCGGTCAAATGTCCGGCCGGTTACCTGAGACCCGAGCCAGAGCAGGAACATCACGCCTGCCCGGACTGCAGAGTAGCTGCTCCCGGTCATCAGACAATAGCTGACGACGAGGAAGCCGGATGCGAGGGCGGAGACAAGGAAGCTCTGTCTGAGGCGTCTCAGAATCTGGTAGAGCGTCAGACCAAGCAATGTGACATGGAGGGAGGAGACCGCGAGGACATGGAGAATCCCGCCGTCCTGGAAGAGCTGTCTGGGCTCCGCGTCTAAACCTGAACGGTCGCCAAGGACAATCGCGGACATGAGTGCACTGTTACGGGGGCCGAAGACCTGCTCTGCACCCTTTCGAAGAGACAGACGGAGGGCGGCCAGAGCATTGAGAAAGAGGCTGCCGCGTCTTTGATCAGAGCCTTTCAGTGTGACATCGGATAGCTTCATATAGATATGCCGGGCATAGCTGGCCTTCTGCGCATCATACTGACCGGGGGTTGTGGCCGGCTCCGGGAGCGCTGCCTTTCCGGACAGGGTGACGCGACTTCCGATCCGGCAGGCACGGTAGATGTCTGCCTGGTCCGGCTTCTGAGAATATGGAAGTGCCTCATCAGGCGGGCCATTTAAAAAGACACGGATCCTGCCCTTGCGAGGCCACCGCTCCTTTAATTGTTTCATCAGTGCCTGGTAGGCGGAAGCGTGCGATTCATTCTTTTTCAGAAATGTGATGGATCCAAGCTGAAGTCTGTAGCCTTCTGCGGTTGTTTCCTTCGACAGCACTTCCCCGGAGAGCAGCAGATACCGGCCTTCAGCGCAGGACAGGTCGATGGAGCCCGGCGGGGCTGAAGGCCGCGCAGAATGCTGAAAAGGACCGCCAGAGCAGCCAGAAGCAGACGGGACGGCCTGTGATTTCCGTGCGGGGGATCGGAATCCTTGAAAGAATGGACATTCGACAGTCTCCTGAATAGGCGAAGCGGTTGACTCGTGGTACAATAGAAACAATCAGCAGTTTTTGAGACAGGTACATGGACGCGCTGGCAGATCATGACCAGAATGTCTGAAGGGAGGTTCCGGGGTGAATCGGGAACGTTCCATCCGTGAGATGGCGGAAGAAAGGGAATACGAGGTTCTCAGTCCTTATGCTGCACACGCGGGTGATTCGAAGGGACGGGATCGGGAGAGCCGCAGTGCGACATCCGAACGGTCTACCAGAGAGACCGCGACCGGATCCTGCACAGCAAGTCGTTTCGCCGGCTGGCTCATAAGACGCAGGTTTTTATTGCGCCGATGGGCGATCATTACCGCACCCGTCTGACGCATACGCTGGAGGTCTCGCAGCTCTCCAGGACAATCGCAAAGGCGCTCCGGCTCAATGATGATCTGTGCGATGCCATCGCACTCGGGCATGACCTCGGGCATACGCCATTTGGTCATACGGGAGAGCGGGTTCTGAATGAAATCTGTCCGCTGGGCTTCGCTCATTTCAGACAGAGCATCCGTGTGGTGGAGGTCCTGGAGAAGAACGGGGAAGGATTGAATCTGACCTGGGAGGTGCGGGACGGGATCCTCAATCACCGGACATCGGGACATCCTTCGACCCTTGAGGGCCAGATTGTGCGGTTCTGTGACAAGATTGCTTATATCAATCACGATATCGATGATGCCGAGCGTGCGGGCATACTGTCAGAGGAAGACATCCCGAAGTCGTACCGGGAGATTCTGGGTGGTTCCACGCGGGACAGGCTTAATACGCTGATTCATGATGTCATATACAGCAGCCTGGACAAAGCAGACATCCGGATGTCTCCGTCAATTGAAACGGCGATGATGGAGCTTCGGAAGTTCATGTTCGACCATGTCTATCTGAACTCTGTCGCCAAGACGGAGGAAGGGAAAGTCAGCCGGATGATCACGATGCTTTATCAGTACTACGAGAAACATGTCGACGAGATGCCGCAGGAATATATCGATCTGATTGAGAAGAAGGGGCAGCCTGAGCGCGGGTGGTGTGCGATTACATATCCGGAATGACGGACCAGTATTCGATCTCGAAGTTCCGTGAACTGTTTGTACCGCAGTCCTGGCAGAAGAAGTGAAGCCGGGATGGATTTATAAAGTAGCACAGGATGGCTGATCACGCAAGCGCAGGCGGTCAGATGCCGGCAGAGTGTGTGCAGACAAAAGAAGGCGGGATACATGCAGACAGGCCGCCGGCCGGACACAGGAAGGGCAGCTGCAGAGAACCTGCCCGGTTGAGCAGTGCTGCAGGAAGATGCAAAGGGGGAAGGGACGTTTGTACTATTCGGATGAGATCATCGACAAGGTCCGGGACGCGACGGACATTGTGCGTCTGATCGGTGCCAGTGTCCGGCTGAAGAAGGCCGGGCGGCGGTATGTCGGACTGTGCCCTTTTCACAATGAAAAGACGCCGTCCTTCAGTGTCGATCCGGATCGTCAGATGTACTACTGCTTTGGCTGCCATAAGGGCGGAAATGTATTTACCTTCCTGGAGGAGCACGACAACATGACTTTTCAGGAAGCGGTCCAGACGCTCGCCGGTCAGGCCGGGATCAGCCTGCCGGAGCAGTCCTACCGCCCGGGAGAGAAAAAAGCCCGTGATGAGAAGATGCAGATCCTGGAGCTCAACAAGGTGGCGGCGACATGGTTCTTCAAGGAACTTCACAGCGCCGAGGGGCGGGAGGGACTTTCCTATCTGCGGGGCAGAGAACTGACGGATGAGACGATCCAGCGCTTCGGGCTTGGCTTTGCGCCTGCGGATTCTTCATCGCTGTACAATTACCTGAAGGGGCGCGGGTTTTCGGACGAGCTGATCCGCATGTCCGGGCTGATGAACCTGGATGAACTGCGGGGAAGGATGTATGATCGTTTCCGCAACAGAGTGATCTTCCCGATTCTGGACACACAGAATCGGGTGATCGGATTCGGCGGCCGCGTGATGGGGGATGCAAAGCCGAAGTATCTCAACAGTCCGGAATCAGCTGTCTTCGACAAGAGCCGGAATCTGTACGGATACAATGTCGCACGCCGCACGCGTGCCGGGAAGCTGATTCTCTGCGAGGGCTATATGGACGTCATTGCGATGCATCAGGCAGGCTTCACGTACGCTGTGGCGTCGCTCGGGACAGCGCTGACCTGGCAGCACTGCGAGATCATCCGGAGGTTCACGAAGGATGTCATTCTCAGCTATGACTCGGACCAGGCCGGGACAAACGCCAAGATGCGGGCGATCCCGATGCTGAGGAAGGCCGGCATCACGCCGGTGATCCTCCATCTGGAACCGTACAAGGATCCGGACGAGTTCATCAAGGCAGAGGGGCAGGAAGCTTTCCAGAAACGGCTTGACCAGGCTGAAAATGCATTTCTCTTCGAGGCGGGCGTCATGCAGAAGCGTTTCCGCATGGATGATCCGGACGGAGCGGCAGACTTTTATGATGCGCTTGCCACCCTGATCGCCTCAATGGATGATGTGTTCAAGCGGAAAGGGTATGTGCGGCTTGCGGCGGAACAGTACGGGATCGAGAGACCGATCTCACGGACCGCGTCCGCGCAAAGCTGGAGAAGGGAATTGTTGACGACCGGTATCTTTCGGCTGCGCGGGGAGGCTCCTCTTATCAACGAGATTACGGGACGGACGCGCGTCCGGATGAAGCGCTGTCAGGGATGGCTGAGGCGTCCTCAGGGGTGGACAGCATGGCAGACGGCGGGGCCGCCTATGAGCT
>ERZ791624.1334-NODE-1334-length-11772-cov-1.348639_pt1 | contig 11772 bp, 19 predicted proteins | sample MGYA00510058_ERZ791624 | MGnify/ENA primary metagenome ERZ791624 (study PRJEB30046, sample SAMN00715158) | human gut metagenome | study: EMG produced TPA metagenomics assembly of the A metagenome-wide association study of gut microbiota in type 2... | reverse complement strand
ACCGACATCCTCAAACCCTTCACCATAGTTATTTTCGTATACTGCCTTAAGCACCTCGTCAAGCTTTTCCATTTCCTTATCAGTAGCTCCTACTGACACCTGTAAGGACTGTGAAGCCCTTTGAAATTCATCAGCAGCTACCCCGGCAGCTGTACCAACACCCAGTATTGGAAGAGTCACACTTGTGGTGAGGGTGGAACCAGCTGACATAAAACCCTTAGAAAGGGAAGACATCCTGCCCTCAAGGCTTTTAGACTTATCACCAAACTCCTTTAAGTCCTCAAATGCACCCTTAATCCCGTCTTTGAACCCTGATATGTCAAGTTCCAAAAAACCTATGGCAGAGCCTACATCTATCATGTGCCACCTCCTTCATAAGTTTTGTACAGGTCTGATGGTCTAGTATACGTTTTGCCTTCGTGCTTAAATACCCCGAAGTCGGCTTCATGTCCTGCTTCATCATGTTTATAATGTAAAGGCAAGCCATGTTAAAGCAGTAAGCGTCATATACATCACTTACCCCTATCAGCTCTGCCGGGGTTTTTTGAAACTCCTTTGCCAGCCCTATCAGAGCCAGTATTTCCGGACTTTTTACGAAAGGATTGAAGAGCCTTCACCCCCTGCTGACTGTAATTGAAGATAGCCATCATCTGATCATCGGTCAATCTTAGCCCTGTGCTTAAAACCTCGTCATAAGTAGGTTCCACCATGGAAGCCTTGCAGATTTCCTCCATTACCCCATACATATCATTGAGCAGGCTATTATCCTCGGTGTTGAAGTCCCCAGTACTCATGAAGAGCTTATTGGCTGTTTTAAGCAGACTGTTGGGAATCCTACCCTCTTTAACCATAACAAGGAGTGATGGTCTTGTAAGGCGCACTACCATGGGCTGCCCCTGTGCAAACGGGGGAGCTCTACCAGCTGCCCCCTAGCATAACCTCTCAGCTCATCGAGCTTTGTCACCTGCAACTTTGTATTCTCATTCATATACATGTTGATTTACCTCCTAGGATATTGCTGGAAGAGAGCTCACATAATCAATCTTATATGGTGCCTCCCCTGTATTTGGTGCAGACGTAATAACATACTCCGAACACGGAATACATCGTCCTCAGAGCTAAGCCCAAATGGCTGTCCTTGACAGTTTGGGTAGGTAATTTTCTCATACCCGGTGAGTTCAGCAGCTGCGTTATAGATAGCTGAGTAAGCACACAACTCAAAAATCTCTCCCTTTTCACCTGAGCCTGCTACCGGCGGCTCGTATGCGGTCACATTACTTTCATACTCGGTTCCTTCCCATGTGATTTTACCGCCCTGAAGAATCTTGGCTACTTCGGGAATAAAGACATTATCTGTTAGGGTAATTTCGTGTCCAGTAATGGTAGTCTGTTTACCCTTCTGCGCCCTAAGTTTCTGCTTAATGATAAGCTTAATAGCCTCAGTTACCTCAGTAAGGACTTCCACGCCAATTTTGTTCGCCGTGTCTAAGGCGATTTCTCTTGAGCCGTCTTTAGTCTTAATAGTAACTAAGGCCACATCAATAGTGGGTATTTCATGCCCTTTTTTTAACATTGTCTTACCTCCTTATAACAGTTTATTTCTAAGCTGACATCTGTATTCTACTGATATTACATAGGAACTTGAAGTGGGGTCTAATATGCTGGGCGTTTCCTGCCCTGTAGGCATTATCATGGGTGCCAGTCTTTCTACAGCAGCCTTGCATTTTTCCACAAAACCCTGAAGGTCTGTATATCTGTCCATGGGGACGTAACAGTACAGGGAGTAGTACCTCTGCTGGGTGGAAAATCTGCCAAGCTTTACCCCTCCTTCGTCCTTTACCACACAGTAGGGGTTCTTTACTTCCCCTTTATGTGTAGCCGGGGGGTATGTGTCTATTCCATCAGCTATCAGCTCATCAGACATTTTCTGCCATATTACGTTCATTTTATACCCCCTTACTTCATTTTCTCCATAAGCCCGGAGAAGTCCTGCATTATATACGGAGCTTCCATGCGGATTGTTTTCTTTACTATACCATACATACCATCGTTAGCCACTTCCAACCACAATCCGTAGTCAACCCCGTGAGCCAGTATGATTTTATACCCGTTTGGGATCGATTCTATATACCCTTTGAGGCGTTTTCGTGCATCACCAGTTCGGTCTGTCCACGGCCTGTTTTGTTTTGCATCAGCCTCCAGCGTGGCAGCAGCTGTTTCCGCAAACATTTTTACCGCCTTATCAGCCTTTTCATCAAACCGGCTCAACCCCTCTATTAGGCTGTCTAAGTCAAAGTTCATAGCACCCTCCTAAACCTCTACCTCAAAGGATATGTCTGCCACCACGTCATAATTCTGCACATCCAAAACCCCGGTCACTTTATACTTTTTGCTGTCCACCATAATATAATCACCTTGTTTTATAGGTTTTGCATCAGCCATTAAGGCCAAAATCATAGGCGTTTTCTTGCTCTGTACCAGAGTGGAGTCTGCCTTGCTGACTGATATATACCCGTTTCCTTCGTGGTAAATTCCTTTTATGGTGGCTACAGTTTCTTCACCTGTAGGCCGATGGTACTTGTCTTCCCCCTGTCTAAAGAACGTATACTCAAACCCATGACAAAGAATCTGACGTCTTATACGGTTTTCAAGGTAGGCTGCATTCATACTTACACCCCCCTAAGTATCCCGGAGTTGTTAGGCCTGTACCGCTGAGCAAGCCTGCGAAAATACGATGACGTATCCCCACAGCTTAACCCACTGACTGACAGTGTGGTGTCTTCAGCCTTCATAATCAGGCAGTAATACGCTGTCTTTTCAACGGTGCCATACTTGCCAAGATAGTATTCCAGCTCAGAGTCTTCAAAAAACGGGCAATCCTTTTCTCTTATGATAAGCTTAAGTCTTCTAAGGGTGCCATAGGATACCTCCTTATCTTGCTGCCTGAATTGCCTCTCTGATTTTCTTAGCAGATGTAATACCGGTAATATCAATACCCCTATGCTCAGCTAAAGCTCTAAGGTCTGCTAAGTCGAGCTCGCTTAACGGGGTTTCCTCAAGCATGGTATAGTAGTCATCGTCTTCATCCTCATCAGCGTCATCGAGCTCATCTGAGTTACCCTCTGTGGCATCGTCTGAGGAGCCGTCTGCTGTTCTGTGCCCGTGGCCTCAGTATCACCCACCTCAGCATCTTTTGACGTCTTTTTGAGGCCGTCTGGCTCTTCAACCACCCAGCCAGCAGGAGCGTACTGTGTTCTGTACGCCCCCTGTGGGATGATTAGAGCCTTGCCATCTTTTACAATCTTAAGCAAAGCCATGTTCAAACCTCCTTAGCCTGTGATAACATCCAGAATAGAAACCTCATCAGCAGCCTCAAAGGACGGCAGATAAATCATGGAAGCTTTTGTGTCCACGTTTACCGGGTCTGTTTTCTTGACTGTAGTTACGGCTACACCCACATCCGTGATGGATACGTTAGCAGCTGTACCGCTCATCAGGTCAGACTGCTCTGGAGTAGTCCCGACCCAGCCAGTACCTAATGCACCAGATGGGAACATAACGAAAATATCGTCAGCCACATACTGAGTAGCAGCTCCTGTTTCGGACTTGTACTTCTTTGTGTAAATTACAACTTCCAGCTGTAACTCATCCATGAAATACTGTTTTACCTTTGTATCAGTTACCGGGGCGTTACTGTTGTTACCATTGAGAATATTCCTGATACCGTTGTTTTTCATGATGTAGCCCCATGTTTTACGGGAGCATACCGCTCTAGTGGGTCTTACGCCTGTATCATCCTCGATTAAATCCATGTTCGTCTGGATATCTGTGATAACATCAGCTGTTGGGTCACTCCAGGATTTACCAACGGTTATCTTGTGCCCAGACGGCATACCGTAGTCATAGTCATATGCCTGACCATTGGCTGCAATACTTACAGCACCGGTAGTCAGAGCCATCATCTTAATACGCTCGCGCTGAGCAGCAGCACCATCCAGCAGACTAACCTCATCAGCGAATACACGCTTCATAACAGAATCAATGTATGCCTGATTGCCGGTTTCAAGTACCATGTTTAACTGCTGACGAAGCTCCTCATCAATAAGGGTAGACTCTTTGAAGAAAGGCATCTGCGCGGTCAGCTTTTCAAAACCAATGCGGTCTCTCTTCATAGCCTCTGCATCAAAAGCGGACGGCTTAAGAACTACCGGTAAACCTGCGGAACCTTTAATCCACTTAAGCTCAAGGCCAAGCTTCTGCTCAGGTGGGAAAAGTTCATCTCCTAAGTACGGAGCTCTCTGATTGGACTGAGCCTCCCAGTAAGCTGTGATAGCTGCTGAAGTTACTAACTCAAAAATCGTTGCCATATCTTTACCTCCTGTGATTGATTATTTTAAAAATGTAATGTGCTTAAGGGTGTCACGCACTTTTGTAGTGTCTGTATTATCTACATCCAGCAGGCTGACAACGCTGCTGTCAAGCTTAGACTCATCTACAAAACCGAATACCAGACAGGTTCCGTTCGCATTGTTAGCAGTTACATCTACATCATGCAGCAGAATACCGCAAGCTTTTTTATCCTCCACAGCAATTTTAAAAGCTGTCTCACGGGCCTTTAAGTCACCCTCAAGCGGTGTACCGGCCTTCATGATTTTGCGCCCATCTGCACCAGCGGAAACCCCTGTGTTAGCCAGCTTACAGGACACTGCAAACTGATTCTGGGAATCTACTAGGATTGTCTTCGTAGCTGCTCCTACTTCTTTCTTAATTCCACTCTGATTTAACATATCTTACCTCCTTAATTCTTGAAAAAGTACTCTTCTTATTTTCTGCACATTTACCTAAGCGTGCTCCAATGTTCTCGCTTTTGTCTGCACCTCCTTTTCCTCTGTGCCCAACATTACCGCCTGTGCCAGCATTACCGGCGCCACTACCTTGAGAAGAGGACTCAAAAAAGCTGTTATATCTGAGCTCTTTTTTCATGTCGGCAAGGACAGCGTTGAGATCTTTTTCCTCTGTCACCTTAACGATAGCAATAGCCAGCACATCATCAAGGCTATCTTTGTTTACACCGGCTTCAAGCAGTGCAAGCTTACTTTCAGCTGCCTGAGCTCTACGTTCAGCCTCTGCCTTGCTGTTTTCCAGTTCTGCCTTAACTTCGGTCTGCTTCTGTTCGTCCGTCTTCTGTGACTCTTTCCAAGCTTTGTAAGCTTCTGCCTCAGTTTTGGCTGCTTTTTCATCAGAAACACCAAACAGTTTTAAGATAGAACTTTTGCCAGACCGCTTCTCTTTTGCCATCATGGCATTGACATCGGACTGAGTGAAAGTCTTTTCACCCCCGTCTGAGCCCTCAGAGCCACCGTCCTGCCCTTCTGTTCCCTCACCCTCGGAGTTTGTACCCTCGCCTTCCCCGGAGCCGTCCTTGCCTCCGTCTGTGCCTTCAGCGAAGAGCTGTAAATTCATTTTCGGTAATGTTGTTTTCTGTGTAAAATGTTTTCTCATATTATTCCTCCATTTTGCGTCTGGTGACGTTTTAATCCTGTCCTTTGTCATGGCCTAAACAGACAGGTAGAGAATAGGCCGTGTCCGGTTTACCGGTGTTACTTTTTGAGTGAGGCTGCGAACCTATCAAGTTTCGGATTCTTAGCCCCTTTGTACCATGCTGCTATGTCATCCACAATTTTATCATTGTCTGGAACCACCACAGCGAAGGTACAGAGTCCGTTAGGATGGTCTAAGGGCAGCTTACCTTTAGGATATACCCCTTTTCCTAACCCGTATTTATTCTGGCTGGCACGCTCCCGGCATACCTCGCAGGTTTCCCTGTGGGAATTAGATGTTAGCCACTTGTAACCCGTGACAAACGGGTTCATCTCGTTAACCATTTCAAAGGACTGCTGATAGGCGTGTGATACCATCGTGGAGGCCAGTCTAAAAGCGTTGTACTCTATCTTTTTTGTAGTACCGGGGTAAATTTTACTCCACTCCCAATCCTTTTTGGCTTTTGGGTTTACATACTTTGCGAGGTCTTTTGCTATGTCATAGCTACTTAGATTTTGAGCTATACCATTGGCTATGATGGTGTCAATATCGCTTTGAGCTTTTTTGGTATTCCTCCATAAGGCTCTGCTTAAATTCCAATCACTCTTATACACCTGCCCTGTGATAACGCTCTTTACTATATCGTCTGGCACATTGGAAAATGCACCCTCTACAGACAACCCCATCTCAGCCAGCCACCCCTCAGTTTCACCTGCTACGGCTGAGGCTGCTTTACGCATGGCACTGGGTATACTTATGTTCAGCTCCTTTTCAATCTCGTCAAGGACAGCATTAAGCTGTCTTCTAAGCTCCATTAAGTACCCTACCCTATAAGTGGCTGAAATGTTGTCACTGCCTTTAAGCCCTTCGGCTTTTTTGGCTGCCTGTTTAGCAGCATTTTCATACAGCTTGCGTATTTTTGAATACTGCTCAGCTGTCAGTCTACGTCGTATAGAATCAGCTCGGTTAAGCTCCAGATACGGCATTGTTTACCCCCCTTTGTACCTTATGTGTCTGGTGTGGTGGGCTCTTTTGGCTGGCTGTCTGTCTGTGTATCAGAGTCAATATCACTCTCATCCTCTTCTACCATATCTGTAGGGGGCATCATCATAGAATCTTCAAGGAGTGACTTCTCTTTTGCAATCTGTTCAAGCTCTGCATCTGCTTGATCGTCTGTCAGTTTTCGCCAGTATTTCATGTAATACTTACGGCTCATGGTCTGAGCCTGCACCTCAGATAGATTAATGGTCTTTTCCTCAGCTTCGTCTTCTGGTAAGGCATAGTTATTAATAACGGTAACCTCATATTCTGTGTCCGGTATATTGCTATTGCTGTAATACTGCACCACTTCTGGATACAGCTTTGCCCCCTCAATGATGGTGCGGACTACAAATTCAATAGCAGGTATCCATGTCAAGGCCTTTTCGTCACAGCGTACTATCAGACCCCAGTACAAGGCCTTAAGGGTTTTCCCTGACGTGATAACACCCTGTAACTGCTCGCTGTTTACGTTAGGAATCTCTAGCTGAGCGTGCATTACGTTATCAATACGGTCTAAGGTAGTTTTCAGCGGTGCAGAATAGCTCATGCTAGGCTCCAGTGTACCTATGGTAGCTGTCTTATCACTTGCTCCGTTCTGGTCAGACTGAATATCCCATAAGGCTCCGGGAGCTGAAGAAAGGTTCGCAGTAGATTCTGGTGAACCGTCAATAATGTACCGTATGCAGTTCATACCTTTACGCTCACTGTCTATGTCTGCATTAGCCAGTTTACTGTATGTCTGCTCATACTCCATAACGGCTGCAATCTCTGACTCTCCATGTATATCATTAGATAGACCATCATTAAAGATAATCACGGCTGGAATATAATTGAACAAGGTCTTTATGTCCTGCGACAATACCTCAAGCTCCCGGCCTGCACCATCATACATCGTTTCTGACACATGACAAAAGCCATTCTCCACCCAGTACACTTTTTTACGTATGCGCTGCTCTGCTTTGTTTGTAGATTCTACCACCGTAAAGAATACGATCAGCTTAGACAGGACATCATTTCCATCAAATTCATAGTAGAACTCCATAGGATTGACAAAGGCCACCTCTATACCTGCATCCGGACTAAAATTCAGCACACAGGCAACACGCTTGCCTATAAAGCAGTCTTTTCCTGCTCGTGTTAGGTTACGGTTAAAGAAGTTTTTCTTAAGTACAGCCTGCACAAAATCATTCAATATTGTGCTATTTGTCTGTTCGGCCTGAGTATCGCCCACAGCGTTCTGATTGACTGCTATATCCATAGCCTTAGAAAACATGAACCGGGCTTCCTTGTCAATCAGGCTTTTAGCCTTTTTGTACCTTACCTGTGATGGTACGTAGTCACTGTTTGAGCCCTCAGTCATAAATGTAGTACCTTGTTTGTATATGGAGTAATACGTTTTTATCTCATTAAGCTCATTAAAGAACGCTGATTTAGCCGAACTTGTAATATCCCCGTCAAGCACCCCATAAGGTATGTCTATCTGTGCCTCTACAGCGTCCACAAAACCCTGTGTTATAATAACGTCTTTTTTTAACAGTGTATTATTTTCCATAACATCACCTCTAAATAATATCCCCGTTGTCCGTTATTCTGTCAGACGTAACCATCCAGCCCTCCCTGTCAAAGCAGTAATCACGTCCGTTTATGTTTTCTACCGAAGAGCGGTAGAAAGTGTATCCTGGCAGCACATACCACCACCGGCCGTTCTGTAAGACCCAGCCCTGAACGTATCTGGCAGATATCCACCCTTTATCAGTGCGTATCCAAGGCTCATTGTCTGCAAAGCACTTTTCAATGGGTTCAACCTTATCCCCATTCTTATACCGCTGTCCGGTGTCTACCCCTTTTGGCGTGCTGCGTACAATCAGTGAGCTAGCCATTACAGTGAGTTTTGTCTTGCTTGTCTTAATGGGTATTGTATCGCGGATAACTACCCCCTGATCAGGTACTTCAGCAATTCCCCACGTTGATTTGAATTTATCGGGAGTGCCATACTGTTTCTTAAGGATATTAGTACCGCTCCCCCAGTCCGGCAAATATACGTGTGGCTTGTCTACGATGCTTTTCCAATCGCCACCCCATGCAAGCCCCAGCTGCTTGGCGATCGCCCCAACCCGGTTAAAATAACTCCTGACTCGTTGTACGCGCCTTTTCCGTCCGCCCGGTAGAAATCCGCTGCAATCCCCCACTGATGCTGTGAGCTGTAACTGCTTCCTTTGGCATTCGTCACGATGTTTCCAGGCTTCGTGCGTCCCTGCGCATATAAAGCATCCTGCTCTGCCACAGTACGGTAACACTCACCAATCTTAATTGCAATACCACGCTTCGCACATTCAGCTATCAGTTTTGTGGCAGCTGCCTGTAATCTAGGGTGGCACTGTGTGATATCTCTTCCCATCCTTATACCTCCTTACAAGCCTGTTTTCTCTGCTCGTCCTCAATTCTCAGACGTTTATTATTTTCTACCTTATGCAGTGCCCCCTGTGTCACAGGGTTATCATGCCACCATGCTATCAGTGATGCACATACAGTCAGCAGCAGCGTGCAGCCGGTATACACATCTTCCTCAGAAAATGGTAATGGATTCCAGCCTAACATTGTAAACACCTGATTTGTTAAGGCAAATACCAGAACCACAGTTCTGGCAATTACTGAGTGAGATATCTTAAGTCTCTCCATCTTTTACTCTCCTTCCTACAGCCATATCATTCTTTTCTTCAATCAATGTAAGCCGTATTTCGTGATCTTTAATAGCACTGTCTTGTTCGTTGTTATGCTCCCACAACTTTTTGTGTGACTCTGAGTTATGTGCGTAACGCTTTTCAGAGTCCTGCTGAACGGTAGCAAGAGCTTCATTTGTGCTACGTATAGTGTAGTTTAGAGCGCTGAGCGTTGTTATCAGCTTACCCATAAAACCTAGCAGTGTGCAAAAAGCCACCAGCAACCCTACAATTTCCTGTAGTGACAATACCATACCCCCTTTCTAACCCCCACGTTTGCTGTTACGTTTACGTTGTTTAATGTCTGCTACAGTATAACCGTCAAGGCCGTACCACATAGCAGAAAATGTGTGAGGGTCTATATTAAATTCATCAAAGATATATTGACCGTTTGTATCCTTTTATAAGTCAAGGTCTTAAGCTCTCTTATGGTATTTGGACAGTCACTGCTTATGATTATCCGTTTAAATCTCTTACACTTCTTAGTGTTAGCCAGCCTTGAACCGGGGAATTTCTTACAGCCTCTTATCTTGAATCCTTCCTGAAAGTAGTACTGTATGGCCTTGGGGTCTTCACAGTCTGCAATAATCATTTCTTCCTTGATGTGACTATCCCACTTAACCAATGCTTTAGCTGTCCTGTCGTCAGTCATCTTGTTCTTATAGAACTCGGCATAGACATACAGCCATTTATTTTTATCATCCACAGCCATCTTAACCACAGCGTTATACGATGTCTCAAAACCGAAGTCGAAACCAATTGTTTTAAACCGTGGAGATATAGTGCTCACAGCCTTCATAACCTCTGCACTGTCTACAACTTCCAGCTGAGGCAGTACCAATAAGCCATTGACACCAAAACGGCCCTGTCTGGCGATACGCCATAAGTCCTTATCGTACTCCTTCATATCGTCGAGCTGTTCAATGTATGACTGTGGTAGGAAGTAGTTGTCATCAGCTGTACTGTGGTGGTAATATACCCCATCTTTTACGATGGTCTTACGCTTGTACAGCTTTTCAGCTCAAGTTTGATGTGCTCTTCTCCTTCTTCATCTACATATTTAAAGAAGTGAGTAAACACCCAGTTTTCTGTACCTACCGGGTTTGTACTCAGGATAAAATGTAGGCTCAGGTATGGGTGTCTGAGTCGTCCCAGTAACTCCTTATAACCGGCGTACTTAATTTCGCTACACTCTTCTAACCAGACGATTGTAACACCGTTCATGGACTTGAGCTTCTCCGGCTTGTCCATACCCTTAAATATTACCTCAGAACCGTTAGGAAATGTTAGCTTAAAGGGGCTTTCCTTAGCCACTACCTTATGCTTACCTTCTGACCTACTGAATGCCAGCAGACCCAGCTCTTCAAGTATTTCCTTGAATAATGAGAAAGTACTATCCCTATGTGTGTCATACACTTCTCGGACTACCAACGCCTTACGTTTCTCACTCAGTAACTTCAGTATAATTTTCAAGGCTACGTGATATGATTTACTGCTACCATAACCACCAACCAACAGATAAGTTTTATAGTCCCAATCGAATATAAAGTTATCAAACCTAGGATTTACCTGTTTTTCTATGTTCATATACCCTTATCGCCTATGGTGATACCTATAAACCTTATATCTCTTTATTAGCACGCGTTATAGTGATAGTTACCGGCTCAGAATCATCGCCTATAAGAGCTTTTTTCTTGAGCTTATACTCTTTGCGTCTTATATCTGTAGCAGCTCTGATATGTTCTATCTCAGCTAACTCTTTCTGAGTTACCCACCACTTAAAGCCACAGCCCAGTACAAACCGTGCACCGTTGAAGCTGTCTTTGTTATATAGTCCAGCCTCGGCATATTCTTCAATACGCTGCTTAGCCTGTCTCATTACCTTGCTGTATTCCAGCTGTTCATATTCTGAAAAACCGATAGAGTCCATCATACCGGACTCATATTTCAGCAGTGTTTTGGTTTCCAGACCGAGGAATAACGCCAGACCACTGACAGTATATGGTTTTACTTGTCCGGTTACCGGGTAACCATTACTATCCTCGTATGGTTTACCAGTCTTGGGGTTATAGATAACTCCTTCACAGCTTGCAAAGTACTCATCACATAGTGCTTTAAGGTGTTCAGGGCTTTTGAATCTTCGTTTATAGGCTCTATCCGGGTTACCACCGACAGGACGGTATATCCCACGCATATCAATCAATACGGTACGATCTCCAACCCATTTATACCGTTTATGGGTATGCTCAGGAACTTCTATTAGGAATACTTCTTTGTAGTTATGTACTTTGCTTTTCCTTGCTACCCTTTTGCGTTTAGGCAATCTTTTTCCCTCCTTTCCTCAGTGTTTCTCGTCTATGCTACAATTTTGCCGCACCGGGAAGAGAAAGTCAACCTTTACTTTTATAAGTCCCAAAATCACTCGTTCTGGGGCGTTTTTCGCTATCAGATTTCTTTTCTTTCATCGAGG
>ERZ791624.1332-NODE-1332-length-11786-cov-2.448555_pt1 | contig 11786 bp, 7 predicted proteins | sample MGYA00510058_ERZ791624 | MGnify/ENA primary metagenome ERZ791624 (study PRJEB30046, sample SAMN00715158) | human gut metagenome | study: EMG produced TPA metagenomics assembly of the A metagenome-wide association study of gut microbiota in type 2... | reverse complement strand
ATATGGCCTTAGTTCTACAAGAACTTAGTAATACATCTCACATCTTTTTTATTTTTTTTCGCATTAATCAATTAACTACATTGCTAATTATCAGATAATTACAGTTTACGTTCAAAAAAACTTTCACTTTTTTACAAAGTCGATGTGGGGTTAGAAAGAGCTGGTGTGTATTTATAGTATATGAGCAACAATAGAGTTTAAAACCAACAAGGTAGAATAGAATGGATAAGGTCGAAAGGAAAAGATTAATCAAAAGTCTGCTGTCAGGTAGACTCTCCAAAAAGCAACGGAAAGCCTTTGCTGACTTGAAATCGGTAAATATAGAAATAAAAAAACAATGGAATGAATCTGGAAACAGAGCTGCTGATATGGCAATAAAAGAACAAATATGGAAAAAGGTAAAAACCAAATGTGAATACAGGAAAAATAACAGAGTTCTTGTAGAACTAAGGCCATATTTGGCTGCCGCTTCAGTAGCTATCCTATTGTTGATAGGTGGACTTTGGATGATTTTAGGTGATAATAAAGCGGAAATGAATGAGTTGGTAAGGATTGAAGCCCAACAAAGTATGATGTATATTTTGCCGGATAGCACCAAGGTCTGGATGAAGCCCGGAAGTTCTATTCAATTTGCAAAAGATTTTAATAAAGACAGAAAAGTCTGGTTGAGTGGTAATTCATTATTTGAAGTTTATAAGCACGAGGGAAGTACTTTTCAAGTACACATTAATAAAGCTTTTATAGAAGTGAAGGGAACTTGCTTTCTTGTCAAGCAAGATGATATAAAGCAGAATGAAATTACGCTGTTTCATGGTAAGATAGAATTTAATGTTGAATCTACCGGGAAGAAAATAGTCATGCAACCACTTCAGAAAGTGACTTATAATGTAGATAATGCACAAACACAAATAGAGAATATCTCAAATATCAGTTGGGAAAATGGAAGATATAACTTTGAAGATGTTCCGTTGACTCAACTGATTGAAACAGTCAATCAGATGTATAATACAAATATAGTCTTAAAGAGGAATTTAGGAAAAAAAGCATTGTTTAGTGGGAGTATCCGTTATGACGAAACTTTGGATGATGTACTTGATAAAATCTGTTTTAGTCTCAATTTGACCATAGAAACACACAATGAACAAATTATTATTCATTAATATCAATATAAATATTTTATTATAAACTTAATCGAATGTCTAATCTAATCAGTCGAAGCATGAGAAAACAAAGAATCTCTAGTTGCAGGCGATATTTGAAGTATATCGTCCTCACTTTGCTTTTTTATCCGTTATCTGTCCTTGGAGCTCAGGGACAAGTTTCAGTAAAAGGGCAGTCAATCACTATTAAACAGGCTATTCAGCTTATTGAAAAAAACAGTAGTTATACTTTTTTCTACAATGCAGCAGACCTGAAAAACACAAAAACTAGAAATATTAATTGTTCGGGTACAATTAATGAAGTGCTTAACGAAGTATTCAAAGGGAGTGGAGTCAGTTATACTATTAAAGGTAACGAAGTTATTTTAAAAGTTGAAGGCGAATCTACTCAACAAGCGGCCAAACACAAGATTATTGGTGTAGTGACCGAGTCGGCCACCGGAGATCCCATTCCTGGGGCATCTGTTATGATTAAAGGAACAAAAACCGGTACGACTACCGATGTAGATGGTAAGTTCGAGGTTATGGCGACTTCCAGTGATGTTCTGGTTATCTCTTTTATCGGATATTCTTCTAAGGAGATCAAAGTAGGAAACCAGAAAGTACTGAGTGTTACTTTATCTGACGATGCAGAACAGCTGGATGAAGTAGTCGTAACGGCCTTCGGAACAGGACAGAAGAAAGAAACAGTACAGGTTCTATCCAGTCTGTACGTCCGGCAGATTTGAAAGTACCGACTGCTAATCTTTCTACGGCTTTTGCCGGTCGCCTTTCCGGTGTGATCTCTTATCAACGTAGTGGTGAGCCTGGAAATAACGGTGCGGATTTCTTTATCCGTGGTGTTGCTACCATGAACAGTGCTACTCCGCTTATTGTACTTGACGGAGTTGAAATCTCAAAAGCGGATTTGAATGCACTTGATCCGGAAGTCATTGAAAGTTTTTCTGTACTGAAAGATGCAACTGCTTCCGCCATGTACGGTACACGCGGTGCGAATGGTGTACTTATCATTAAAACCAAGTCGGGTTCCGACCTTGAAAAACCGATTATCGGTGTGCGTGTAGAGGCTTACGTCAATACCCCCATTAAGCGCCCGAAAACGGTGGACGGAGTGACGTTTATGAGAATGTATAATGAAGCCGTTACTAATCAAGGTACCGGAGATGCACTGTATTCAGATGATAAAATCTATGGTACGGCGAATAACTTGAATCCATACATTTACCCGAATGTGGATTGGTACGACGAAGTATTCAAGAACGCGACCTTCAATCAGAAAGCTAACTTCAATGTTCGCGGAGGTACTTCCAAGATTACTTACTTTATGAATGTGAATGTCAATCATGAAACAGGTATGCTGAAAGACCGTTCCAGCAACTTCTTCTCTTATAAGAATAATATCGACTATATGAAATATGCATTTCAGAATAATGTGGACTTCCATATGTCGAAGACTTCTACTTTGTCTTTACACTTGAATGTACAGTTGAACAATATGCATGGTCCGTTGACAACTTCAGAAGGAGCCGGTGTAGATAATATTTTTGGGGCTATCATGGGAACTAACCCGGTCGATTTTCCTGTAATGTATCCGCAAGAAGATGAGAAATGGTATCGTTGGGGTAGTATTGTGGCAGGTAACTATAATCCTGTAAACCCTGTTGCTGTGTCCAGTATGGGATATAAGGATACGTTCGAGAGTACGGTTGTTGCCAATCTGGACTTTGATCAGAAACTTGATTTTATTACCAAAGGATTGAGCTTCAAAGCATTGATTTCATTTAAGAACTGGAGTTATAATTCCAAATATCGTTTACAGGGTTATAATACTTACCAGTTGACTGACTATACCAAGAATGAAGATGGAACATATAATTATACAGTAAATTCAATAGGGGATGCAACCAATCATACGTTAGATTCTTTCTTTGGTACTGACGGTGACAGACGCTTTTACATTCAAGGTTACTTTAATTATGACCGTGCTTTTGGCGATCATCATGTAGGTGGTATGTTGTTGTATAACCAGGATGAATATAACTCAAATGTTAATTCCAGTTTATTGAACTCTTTGCCCAAACGTAGAATGGGTATTGCCGTTCGTGCTGCTTATGATTATGCCAATCGCTATTTATTTGAGTTCAATGCTGGTTATAATGGATCTGAGAACTTCGCAAAAGGACATCGTTTCGGATTCTTCCCCTCTGTGTCAGTGGGTTGGAATATCAGTCAGGAGAAATTCTGGGAACCAATTAGAAATATAGTATCTAATTTCAAAATTCGCGGTTCTTATGGTTTGGTGGGTAACGACCAAGTACCTTATACTCGTTTCTTGTATATGGGAATCACTACATTGAATGATTCGCCCAGCTATCAGACTGGTTATGGCAGCCATAAAGAGTCACATAATGGCCCTACATTCTCAAGATTTGAAAATGAAGATATGACATGGGAGGTAGGTCATAAGCTGAATGTGGGAGCAGACATTCAATTATTTAACTCTCTCAATTTGACAGTTGACGCATTCCGTGAGATCAGAAGTAATATCCTTACTACAAAAGGTTCTATTCCTAATTATCTGGGAGCAGCCAAGACAGTAATCTATGGAAACTTTGCCAAGGTAAAGAACTGGGGAGTTGATTTGGCGGTTGATTATGGTAAACAGATCAATAGAGATCTATCAATTCAGTTTAAAGGAACGTTTACGTTTGCCAGAAATCGTGTAATGGAAACTGATGAGGCCGCTGATATACGTCCGGCTCTGTCCGCAGTAGGAAAACCCTTGAATACACTATGGGGATATGTAGCTGACGGACTATATATTGACGAAGCTGATATAGCGAATAATCCTACCTCTACATTAGGTAATATAACAATAGCGGCAGGTGATGTGAAATATGTAGACCAACCGGATGTAAATGGTAATTATGATGGACAGATAGACTCCGATGACAGAGTCGCCATTGGTCATCCTACTATTCCTGAAATTATCTATGGTTTCGGTCCGTCTATTACTTGGAAGAAATGGGACTTCTCCGTATTCTTCCAGGGACAGGCTAACGTCTCATTGATGATGAGTGGTTTTGAGCCTTTTGGTACTCAAAGTAAAAACAATGTGTTGGAGTGGATTGCAGAGGATTATTGGAGCAAAGAAAATCAGAATCCGAATGCTAAATATCCCCGTTTGACTAAGTACAACAACAATAATAATATGCAATCTTCTACTTATTGGTTGAGAAACGCCGCTTTCCTGAAATTAAAGAATGCAGAAGTTGGTTATAACTTTAAATGGGGAAGAGTTTATATGAGTGGAACCAATCTGCTGACATTCTCTCCGTTTAAATTGTGGGATCCTGAAATGGGTGGAGGAAAAGGTATGGCTTATCCTACTCAGAGAACTTTCAACTTAGGTGTTCAAATTACATTCAAATAAACATATAATAACCAGTGATTATGAAAAAAATATATAGAATTTTATTCTTGCTAGTTGCATTAATTGGATATAGTTCTTGTAACTATCTGGACATTGTTCCGGATGAAACAACTACTGACGAGGATACTTATGCTGATAAAGATGCAGTGAGAGATTATCTTTATTCTTGTTATGCCTATTTGCCGCAGTGTAACATATCGAGTGGTAGCTTGGACCAGATGACAGGTGATGAGGTGATTACTGCATTCGAGCATGAAACGTTTGCCGGTTTCCCTAAAGGAAACTATTCTGCGGCAACTCCTGTAATTTCTTATTGGGACACTTTCTTCCAGGGTATCCGCCAATGTTATATGTTGCTTGAAAGGATTGACAAGGTAGCTGATTTGAGAAACGATTTGAAAGTGGATTATAAGGCACAGACTAAATTTCTGATAGCTTATTATCATTATTTGATGGCCCGTTGTTATGGTCCTACTTTGCTGATAAAAGAAACACCTTCTATCACGACTCCGGTGGAAGAATATTTGGGAAGAACACCTTATGATGAATGTGTGGAATGGATATGTAATTTGTTTGACGAAGCTGCCAATGATTTGCCGGCTGTTCGTTCTACGGCTTCCGAGTTCGGACTTGCCACTAGTATCGCTGCTAAATCATTAAAGGCAAAGATGCGACTTTATGCAGCTTCGCCGCTATTCAATGGTAATTCAAAATTTTATAGCAACTTTGTAGATAAGGATGGTGTGCAGTTGATGCCGCTTACTTATGACGCTAATAAGTGGGTACTTGCAAGAGATGCCTGTAAAGAGGCTATTGAACTTGCCGTACTGAACGGACATGATTTATATAAAAAGAAAGATTACCGGCTGGATGAGTCAGAAGCTAATCCATACCCTGAAGAAGGAGCTGTCAGATGTTTGCGTACAGGTATGGTGGATTGGGAATCACGTAACGTAGAAGTTTTGTTTGCCGAAACTCGGAATGAAGGTAGTTATGGCGTACAAAATAAATCATTGCCGTTTGTGAAAGACGGTTGGGCATGGAATGGTGTTTGTCCTACTTGGGCTATGTTGAATCGCTTTTATACAAAGAATGGTTTGCCTTGGGATGAAGATCCGGAATTTGCATCGAAAGTGAAAACCGAAGTGGTTAGTGTAGATGCTGCTCATGCTACTCAAGCTGCACAGGGTCAGAAAACAATTCTCTTTAATTTAGACCGTGAGCCTCGTTATTATGCTTGGATAGCTTTTCAGGGTGGTTACTTTGAGGTATTGAACAATGCTACAAATCCGGCTTACAGCGATGGTTATGTAGATGGTGGACGCTTGGTATGTAGTTTCCTTTTGGGAGGTAATTGTAGTATTGGTACAGCTAACGTGCAGCGTGATGGTAACTATAGTCCTGGTGGATATTTGAATAAAAAAGGAGTGGATCCCAATACTACCGTGGGGACGAGCAGTACGACTTTGAACCAATATCCTTGGCCGGTTATTAGATTAGCAGATTTATATTTGGCTTATGCAGAAGCTTGCATTGAAATTGGAACATCAGATGATTTGACGAATGCTAAGACATATATCAATTATATCAGAGAACGTGCAGGAATTCCGACATTAGAAACTTCATGGAATGGAATAGCTACGCTGAACCAATCTAAACTTCGGGAAATTGTCCGTCAGGAAAGAATGATTGAATTGTATCTGGAGAATCAAAATTTCTGGGATATGCGTCGTTGGCTTCTGGCTGAGGAATATTTCGGAGTAAAAGCGAAAGGTATGAATATTAAAGCGTCAACAATTGATGATTTTGCCAAACTGACAGAAATCAGTTTTGAGCGTAAGTTTAAATCTCCTACTCAGTATTTGTTGCCAATTCCTTCTACTGATATAAACAGAGACCCACAATTGGTGAATAATCCGGGGTATTAATCAATAAAATGTCTATTAATATGAAAAAAATATTATCTTATATTATAATGGGAATCTTGGGAGTGACGGTTTTTACTGCTTGCTCTGATGATGAATCTTATCCGACTCCGACAGCTTTGGATGCGAGTACACTCTCTTATGAGGCGAAAGCAGGAGCTGTAAAACTGAAATGGAAGATTCCGGAGAATGCTAATTATAAGTATATCAAAGTTACTTATACATTGCCGGAAAGTGGTAAGGAGTGTTTACGTCTGGCTAGTGTATATAGTGATACGATATTGGTGGATAATTTATTGAAAAGATATGGAGATATTGTGTTTACGTTACAGCCATGCAGTGCTGATGGTAATGGCGGAGAAATTTGCTCTATTACTGCACAGGCAGCGGCAGCAAATAAGCAGACTGTAACTATTTCTAAAGACTTTAAAATAACGGGAGAAGGAGATGCATGGACCGATGCTCAGGAAACATCAGAAGGGCCGTTGAAGAATCTGTTTGACGGTAGTACTGCTTCTGATAATTACTTCCATATGTCTTGGAGTGCTTCGACTCCTTTTCCGCATTATATCGTAGTAGATTTAAAAGAAGAAACAAACTTTTTTAGTTTCACTTATACTGCTAGAGATAACGCAAACTGTGATAATCCGAAAGAAATGGATATTTTGGTAAGTAAGGAACTGGTGGGATCGAAGCCTGATTATGTAAATGAAACGGGAACGACTAAGTTGGCTTCTCTTTCAGAACTTCCGGGAACTCGGAAAGCCTCATATATGTCGGACAGAATTTCTTCGGATGAAACATTTCGATATGTCTGGTTTAAAGTATTGTCTGCAACTTCCGGAAGTAACTGGATTGCTCTGTCGGAACTGGCATTGAAACAAGTGACAACGACAATCTATGATCCCGAAACCGGAGAGACAGTGGTAGTGGAGGATTAATGTCTCTTGAAATAAGTGACGTTCTCTGACAGAGAATTGATAGCGGAGATACAAATGATTGCTAGGATATATTTGTATCTCCGTTCTTTTTCCCCTTTTATAAATTAAATTGAAAACTATGAGAAGAATATATTTATTACTGCTTTTCTTGATTCCCTTGAGTCTGCTGGCGGCTTGTTCCAGCGACGATGAAATAGCAATTGCTACATTGGAAATCAGTAAAACAACAGTTGACTTCAAAAGTGAAGCAAGCGAACAAAGTCTGACGATTACTACAAATGCTGTTGCGTGGACTGCCCAATCGGATAAAAGTTGGTGCCGCCCTTCGATTGTAGGAAAACTGCTGAAAATATCCGTAGATCAAAGTGACGAAAGATTGGTACGTGAAGCTACCGTATCGGTTACGGCAGATGGGTTATCGAAAACGATCAGAGTCCGTCAGCTAGGTTATGAAGCGGCTATCTTGATTGATCAGCAAGCGTTTGAAGTACCGGCGGTGGGTGCGCAAATCAAATTTGCCGTGACTACCAATGTTGAGGTAGAACCGATTCTGTCCGACTGGATTGTCGAAGCTCCTAAAACTCGTTCTGCCGAAATGGTGACAACGGACTACTGCTACTCGGTACGTGCCAGTATATTGGACAACAAAAGACAAGGTACTATCGTATTTACAGAGAAACTGCCGGAAGATGCAACGGAAAACGATGTACCGGTTTCTGCCACCGTGTCTGTCACCCAACATGGACTCAATGAATATAATGCCGACACGGGGGAAGATATCAAAGGCGATATTAAATTGAAAGTAAAGGATGGGACCGCTTCTTCTTTCCAAGGTGGTGGAGAGATTGAAAAATCATTTGACGGAGACTACTCTACCATTTATCATTCCAGTTGGAATAACTCCGGCAGCAATTACTTCCCCATTACACTGACTTATAATTTGGAAGAAGTGTCCGATGTCGATTATCTGGTTTATTATCCTCGCACGGACGGTGCCAACGGAAAGTTTAAGGAAGTGGAAATTCAATATTCCGAAGATGGGAGTGCTTTCACTCCTTTGGCTGATAAAGATTTCTTAGGTTCCGCTTCTGCTACTAAAGTATTATTCGATGCTCCCGTTCGTGCTAAATCCTTCCGCTTTATCGTAAAAACTGGTGCAGGAGATGGACAAGGGTTTGCTTCTTGTGCTGAAATGGAATTTTATGCAAAGAATCCCGAAGCCTTTGATTATTCAACTCTTTTTGCAGACGAGACGTGTAGTGAGCTAAAAGCGGGAATTACTGAGGCTGACATTGAGAAGTGCGAGTTCCCGTTCTTTAAGAATCTGGCTTATTACATGATTAAAGGTAAATATGAGCCGGAGTTCCGTGTGGGTGAATTTAAAGCATACCCGAATCCTGATATTCAATCGGGGACTCATAAAACGAATCCGTATAGTCTTTTAGACAATCCGACCGGTATTTCGGTGAAGGCTAATGAAAACCTGATTGTACTTGTGGGCGATACGCACGGTTATGACATCAGTTTGAAGGTACAGAATCTGGATGCTCCGGAAAGTGACGGCTTCGGAGGAGTGACCTATCCGTTGAGTCGAGGAACGAACAAGTTGACAATCAGTGAGAAAGGATTGGTTTACGTGATGTACCATACCCGGACGTTGGATGATGCGGCTGCGTTGCCGGTGAAGATTCATTTTGCATCGGGAACAGTAAACGGTTATTTTGACTCGCAGAAACATGAGGGACGTTGGAATGAACTGTTGGGAAAAGCTACGGATAAGTATTTTGACGTAGTAGGGAAGTATGCACACATGACTTTCGAAACGAATGACTATCGTAAATATGCTGCTAATAACGGAAACGAACTGATTGATTTGTATGACAGATTGCGTTGAACGAAATGCAGTTGTTGGGACTGGAGAAATATGACAAGATGTTCAGAAACCGTATGTACTTGAATGTCATGTATCAATCATATATGTATGCCACTTCCTATCATACCGCTTATAATCAAATGACAATGAGTGATATCTGTAATCCTTCCAAACTTAAGACAAGCGCTTGCTGGGGACCGGCACACGAAATAGGTCACTGTAACCAGACTCGTTTGGGAGTGATGTGGATCGGAATGACGGAAGTGACAAATAACATTATGTCCGAGTATATCCAGACAACAATTTTTGGTCAGGACTCGCGTATACAAACTGAAGACATGGGGGATGTTTACCGTAATCGATACTCAAAAGCCTGGAATGGAATAATCGTTGCGGGTAGTTCTCATGCTGATTTTTCAAATATAGGTGACGATGCGAATGATGTCTTCTGCAAACTGGTTCCTTTCTGGCAACTGGAACTTTACTTCGGAAAAGTGCTGGGACGGACTCCTTTGCAACAGTCGGACAAAGGCGGATTCTATCCGAATGTTTATGAGTATGCCCGTAATAAAGATTATACAGGCATGACGGACGGAGATATACAATTGGATTTTGTCTATAATTGCTGCCTGTCGGCAAAGATGAATCTGCTTGATTTCTTTGAAAAGTGGGGATTCCTTACTCCTGTCAATAAAAAAATTGAGGACTATGACACCAGGAATTTTACCGTAACGCTGGATATGGTAGATGCGTTAAGGCATAAAGTAAATGGCTTGGGATATTCCAAACCCGATGTAGCCTTGGAGTACATATCGGACAATTCGTTTGAACTATATAAAAGTAGGGCGTCGGTAGTGGCAGGTTCGCACGCAACACACACTGCCAAAAGCTTCACAGAAGGGAAGACGGAGGCTATTGGTGAAGCGATAACTATCCAAGGATGGAAAAATGTAGTGGCTTATGAAGTAAAGGATGCAGATGGAAAGTTGATTTTTGTTTGCAGTGGTGAAACCACTCCATCTTCTACACATACGTTTATTTTGCCTCTCAGCTGGAAAGAAGGGTTTAAATTGTATGCTGTGTCGGCAACAGAGATCGTACGGAAGTGACGATGAATTAAAAAAGTTTTCAATAGTGCAGGGTGCGGGATGATGAAAGAATATTCTGGTTAACAGATTCTTCCGTTATTCCGCACTCTTTCTTTCGAAAGTAAAATCTTTAGATATTTGAATAAAAAGACCTGTTTTTGCATGATTTTTTCAAATAATATAGAAGTTTATCTATTTTTCTTTTATATTTGTATAGTTTTTGTACAATATGGATGAAACAGAGATATTAACCGAGGTAAAGGCTGGAAATACAATTGCATTTGAGCGTCTATATGACTGTTATTGGCTGAAAGTCTATAACTTTGCGCAGCTTTATATAACTTCGTCTTTCGAGGTTTCTGAAGTGGTACAAGATGTTTTTGTTAAAGTTTGGGAATCAAGGGAAATGTTTGATGAAACCAAGAACTTTGACGGTTTCCTCTTTATTATTACCCGTAACATTATCTTTAATTATTCGCGCCGGCATTTTTATGAGTTGAATTTTAAAATGACAGCCCTGCGAGGTCTTGAAAATTCATACGATATAGAAGATGAGTTGGATGCGGCCGATTTAAAAAGCTATATTGATAAGTTGATTGAACAGCTTCCTCCTCAACGGCGGCGGATCTTCAAAATGAGCCGGGAACAACATTTGACTAATAAAGAAATAGCGGAACGATGTGCAGTTTCCGAGAAAGCGATAGAGCGGCAGATAACTATGGCGTTGAAATTCCTTAGAGATAATCTTCCGATGTTTATAGTATTTATGGGGTAGATGAAGTGTTACACGATTATGTTCTTGAGGTCCATCGGTAGTCTCGACTTCTAATTTTTAGATGACTCCAGAAAAAAGTTTTTATCAATTTTACCTTCATACTCTCATTAATAGTCTACATCCCTTTATTCATCAGGGTTGCAGCTATGAGAGTTGCTACAAGGAACAGCCTGAGAGTAAAAAGTTACCCTCATAAATCTCTTTATATACAGCTTATCCGGCAACATAATACAGCCGGTAAACACTGATATATCTTATGAAACGCTATAAGGTCTATCATAATAACGATATAGATTACTTATGTTTGTCTTCTTTGTCCTTCAACAGCTAACCAATGTTAGCCTCTCCGTTTACCGGGATTAGCTGATAAGCTAACGAAGGTTGACAAACAAGCTAATGAAGGTAAACCTCTCTGCTTCCTTATTGCTTCATGTTTTAATCCCGTATGCTTTTAGTAACAAATGTATAGGGAATTCTCCAGAGAATACGGTCTGAAGGTAACTGTTTACCCTCAGGCTACTTCTTGTAGTTACCCTCATAGCTGCAACCCTGATGAATAAAGGAATGTAGACTATTAGTGAGGGCATGAAA
>ERZ791624.1329-NODE-1329-length-11835-cov-4.159593_pt1 | contig 11835 bp, 8 predicted proteins | sample MGYA00510058_ERZ791624 | MGnify/ENA primary metagenome ERZ791624 (study PRJEB30046, sample SAMN00715158) | human gut metagenome | study: EMG produced TPA metagenomics assembly of the A metagenome-wide association study of gut microbiota in type 2... | reverse complement strand
ATCGTTCTCATTGACAATAGGCAGCACTCCATTTTCAAGCATCACCTCCATGCAATGCTTTTGGTTTAGATAATGAAGCCTTGTGGAGAAATTTTCCTTCATAGTAAGCACCTGCCCGCAAACTATACCATGGTCACGGAAAAATTCATAATAGCGATTAATCAACTTAGCCTGACCAATAGCCGAGAACAGTTGTCGAGCAGAAACAGTATCCAATTTTGGACAACCCTTCATCTCACTCTCTCCTGACGCCACAGCTCCAGAAGTTACCAAAACGACCTCAACACCATGCTTGCGAAGCACCGCTATCTGGTCAACTATCGACGACATTCGCGTTATATCCAACGTTCCGTCCGCCCGTGTCAGCACATTACTGCCAACTTTTACTGCTATCCGCCTATATTGGTTCATTATCTTCAAATATTTATTGATAGATTCTATACATCTGCAAATTTAATGCAATCAGAGAAATTTGTCGTAACTTTGCAGTATAATTTTGATATATGGTGGAAGATGTATTGAAAAAAGATACGGACTTTGATCCGTACACAGTTGACGACGGCAGCAACAAACTTTGGAACCGTAACTACATTCTGGTAATGCTTGCCAATTTCCTGCTTTTCTTTTCCTTTAACAACCTTATGCCAATCCTTCCTCTATACCTCGCCGAGCATTGCAGCGCCGACAAGGGCCTTATTGGAGAAGTAATGGGTGCTTTTATTATTGCAGCATTATTCATACGACCTTTCAGCGGATATCTTGTTGACAGTTTCCCAAGAAAGAAAGTATTGCTTATATGCTACTCCGCATACGCACTGATGAATATTGGTTACATTATGTTTGCAACAATTCTTGCAATCGCATTAGTTCGTATCCTGCAAGGCCTTGCTTTTGGTGCAACGTCGGTATCCAACAGTACCGTTGCAATCGACGTCTTACCCTCCAGCAGAAGAAGCGAAGGCATTGGATATTATGGTATTAGCAACAATCTGGCAATGGCGATAGGACCTTCAGTAGCACTCGCATTATACGGAAATATCGATGACATCAGAATTGTTTTTTCCGTACCATTGATTTCAACAATTCTCGGTTTAATTTGCCTGTCTAAAGTAAAAAACAAGCCACGGGCAATAGAGAAGACCAACGAGCCTATCTCTCTTGATAGATTCTTCCTTAAAAACAGCCTTCCTGAAGGCTTGACGCTAACAACTTTCGCTTTTGCAAGTGCAACAATGACCACATATCTCGCAATCTACGGAAAGCAGGAACTTGGTATTTATGCCGGAACTGGCGCTTTCTTCCTCATCCTTGCTGCGGGGCTAATTGTGTCACGTATATTGACCAACAAATGGGTAAGGGCTGGAAGAATCGTATTCTGCGTCAAACTCGGAATGGTATTGGTAACAATTGGCTTCCTGATATTCATCACATCAGGTGGAAGTTGGATTTTCTATGCCTCAGCAATAGTAATTGGCCTTGGTTATGGAACAATGTGCCCTTCATATCAGACAATGTTTATCAACCTTGCAGCCAACAACCGCCGTGGCACGGCAAACTCAACATTCTTGACATCCTGGGACGTTGGTGCTACTCTCGGTATATTCTCTGCCGGATATATAGCAGACCTGACGAGTTACCACACCGTTTACATTATCTGCTTTAGCCTCTGCATCATCGGCATGTCTGCATATTTCCTATTCACAGCAAAGCATTTCGACCGCCTGAAAGTGAGATAAACGCATGTCAAACTGGAATAAGTGTAATTTTTACTTGTTTTCAAAGTGGAATAAGTGTATATTTTTAACTACTACAAACTGGAATAAGTGTAGTTTTTACTTGTTTTCCAAGTGGAATAAGTGTATATTTGCATACGTATTTAAAACATAAGACACTATGCTTCAACGGAAAATCCAAAAAGAAATACAGGAATACTATAAATCCGACTCAAACAAGGTTCTTCTTCTTGAGGGTGCAAGACAGATAGGCAAGTCATATATCATCCGTTATGAAGGTAAAAAATTCTTCAAAAACTATATCGAAATAAATTTTTTGGAGGACAAAAACGGTGCAAAACTTTTTGAAAGCACAAACACACCTCAAGAATTTTACCTAAAATTAAGTGTCTACGCAGGCAAAAAAATGGGAAGTAAAAAAGATACGCTAATCTTTCTTGATGAGATACAAGCCTATCCTGAAATGCTCACCCTATTGAAATTTCTTAAGGATGACGACCGCTTTACTTACATTGCCAGTGGCTCACTTCTTGGCGTCACTCTTAACAAAACACTATCAAAACCAGGCGGTCGAATTATTAAAAAGAAGATGTATCCACTTGATTTTGAAGAGTTTCTATGGGCTAATGGCGTTGGAGAAGAGGTTATTTCGCATATAAAAGAGCAATTCTCAAAAGAAGAAGATATAAGCGAAAGCCTTCATAATACATTTATTGACCTATTCAAAAAGTATCTTCTTATTGGAGGGCTTCCAGATGCTGTAAATACATTTATCGAGACAAGTAATATTGTTGCTGTTCGAGCTATTCACGATGAAATATTTGAATTATACAAAGAAGATGCCGCTCAGTATGGAAATCAAAATTCTCTGAAAATAAAGAGAATTTACGAAATGATTCCATCAAATATGGAGAACAAGAAAAAGCGACTGAACTACAAGGATATAGAAAATAAAAAAGGCAAACGCAGCTCTGATTACGAAGAAGAGCTTGAATACCTAATCAGCTCAGGCATTTCACTAGAAGTTCTTGCTATTTCCAATCCTAAATTTCCTCTAAAAGAATCAGAACAGAAAAGGCTAATAAAACTGTACCTAAACGATGTTGGGCTACTAACAAACCTTCTATACCGATATAATATAGATGCCGTTATCTCTTCTAATAACAGCATTAACCTCGGTGCTGTTTACGAAACTGTTGTTGCACAAGAATTATGCGCACACGGATTTGCTCTAAAATATTACGACAACAAAGTAAAAGGCGAAGTTGATTTCTTGGTAGATGATTATAACAGTCTTTCTGCCTTACCTATTGAAGTCAAATCAGGGCAAGACTTCAGACGTCATAGAGCGCTTGACAAATTCATTGATAATAAAGACTATAACATTAAGAACGCCATACTGTTTTCCAACGACAGAACCGTTACAAGACACGGCAAATTGGTCTATATGCCAATCTATTATGCAATGTTTCTAAAACCAAGCACTCCAAAATCAATTCTTATTAAATAGCAAAGGGGTTGTGTCAAAATGATTTTTTTGATGCAACCCCTAAATTGTTATAATCTTAATTTTCCTTACTTTTTCAGTCCAGTTAGTTTGCGGAATTTGCAAGGTATTTCCTGGTTGTTGTTCAAATCCTTGAACATTTCAGAACCTGCACCAACAGCAAATACAGGGACAAGGTTACCAGTATGACTGTATGTTGTGAAACCAAAACCGTTCTTATGGTTAAGCAAATCAAAAACAGCCTCAGCAAAAGCGTTAAACTCCTTATAAAGCGTTGCTGTGCTCTTTGCTATATTTGCCTTCATCCTACCATAGCAATCCATTAACTTCGCTTCCTCAACATAATCAACAGGAATCTCGTCAAACAAGCCAAGTTTATCGGCAATAAGTTCCTTCATATCTTCCCAATCTCTGCCTTTCTCGTCAGCAACTAAATCGCTAAATCTCTCTTTAGATATTCTTTGATAATCAAGATATTTTAAAGTAATTGGCCAAGGACCGCCCTTGACACCTACCGACATACCTCCTGTATCATGATCTGCTGTAACGACAATCAGAGTTTCTTTAGGATGCTGCAAATAGAAATCGTATGCAACCTGAATTGCTTCCTGGAAGTTAATGATTTCCTTAACAACAGTACCACCATCGTTGCCGTGTGCTGCATGGTCGATATTTCCAGCCTCTACCATCATATAGAACCCTTTAGGGGACACCTTTTGCAAATGGTCAAGGCACGCAACAGTCAATTCTTTCAAAGAAGTAGCCCCTTCAATACTGTCAATTGCATAGCCAATCTCATTATTGTTAACAGGTTTTTCAACAGTCAAAAGAACCTTACCTTTAGGATTTTCCTTTTTAAGGGCATTTATACCCTTAATCACAGAATAACCGTTGTTCCTGAAATCTTCAAAAGCCGCGTCAATCTTCACCCTTGTTTCTTTTTTATCGCCAAGGTGAGTTCCTGCACCTGCAATAAAGTCAAAACCGCTTCTCGCACCGTCGCGGTTAATCTGCTCGTACATGCCACGCTTTGGCTGATGAGCATAGTGAGTGGCAGGCGTGGCATCATCGTATGCAACTGAAGTTACAATACCCACACCATATCCGTACTTGGCCTTCAATTCCGAAGCAACAGAGGTTACGGCAACAGTGTCGGCATTCATACCAACCATTCCGTTATTTGTCTTAGTTCCGCAAGCAAGAGCCGTTCCAGCAGCGGCAGAGTCTGTTACCGGTGAATTTGTTGAATATGTCATTGCAAACGATGCAACCGGGAATTGCATCATAAGGATATTGTCCTGACTACCACGAACAAGACGGTTATAGTTTTCAGCAGCCATAACGTGTCCCATTCCCATACCATCTCCTATAAAAAGGAAGATATACTTCGGCTTGGCAGCAACTGCGGCTACCGAAACCGACACTATCAAAAGCAACGTCAAAAGAAGTTTTCTCATATCTTTGGTTTTAATCATTATAATTCAACATACTGTCAATAATTTCCCGAGTGTTATATAGTCTTGGGATTTTACGCTGTCCGCCCAATTTACCGCTTTTGTCAAGCAGCCAATCATCGAAAAGGCCTTTTCTCGCCTCAACAATGGTAAGCCTTTCTATAAATAGGTTACCAGTTCGCTTTGCCTCGTAGTCGGAATTTTCTTTTTGCAAAGCCTTGTCAAGAACGTTGGCAAACTGCTCCATATCGGCAGGCCTTTTTGCAAATTCAATAAGCCACTCATGGCGACCCTTTGTTGCTGCAGTTGCAAAAACAGGAGCAACCGTATAGTTCAGCACCTCCGCACCACACTCCTTCGAAGCCTTAGCAAGGGCCTCATCTGCATTATATACCATCAGTTCCTCGCCAAAGGCATTGATGAAATGCTTCGTTCTGCCCGCAATAGAAATCTTTACAGGCGATGTCTGCTCTATCTTGACGGTATCACCTATACGATATCGCCACAAACCGTTGCACGACGTTATCACCAACTCGTATGTAGAACCAGACTTAACATCATCAATCATTAAAGTTTGCGGATGCTCTTTATCTACCTCATCAAGAGGGATAAACTCATAGAATGTACCCAAATCGAGCAATAGCAACATCGCCTTGCTATCCCACGACGATTGTGCGGCAAAAAATCCCTCTGAAGCGTTATACGTTTCAAGGAAGTGCATCTTTGTCGGGTCTGTGATAGCCTCATACTGTTCACGATACGGCTTAAAACTGATACCACCGTGGAAAAACACTTCGAGGTTTGGCCAAACCTGATGGATATTGCTTGCGCCCGTCTTTTTTAGGGTTTCCTTTATGACGGAAAGGAACCACGACGGAACACCGGAAATATTCGTTACATTCTGACCGCAACTGGCATTGACAAGTGCCGGCAACTTCTCACTCCAATTTTCCATCAAGGCAACTTTCTTTGAGGGAACCCTAACAAGATTTGCAAGAGGATTTATGTTACTGATGAGATTTGCCGACAAATCGCCTACTATTGCATTGCTATGCAATTCATTGGCAAAACTGCCGCCAAGAATAAAAGCCTTTCCGTCAAAGATACGGCTTTTCGGATTCAGGTTAAGATAAAGAGTAACACAGTCGGATCCTCCACGATAATGGCATTTCTCAAAAGAATCCTTACTGATTGGAATATATTTGCTCTTACCGTCTGACGTACCCGAAGACTGGGCAAAATTACGAACCTTGCCTTTCCAAAGTATATCACTCTCTCCTTCAACCATACGCATAACATACTGACGAATATCTTCATACTTAACAAGCGGCACTCGCTTGCAATATTCTTCATAATCAGATATTCCAGAAAACCCGTACTTTTTGCCATACTCAGTCTGCGACGCTTCTTTAAGTAGCCATCGCAACTGCGTCATCTGGATAGAACCGGCATGCTCAGCATATCGGTTCAGTTCCTTCATCCTACGCAAAAAGAGCGGACGTATGATTGATGTTAGACTCATTTCATTACAAAATTAAAAGAAATAGCATATCAATGTTTGAGTAACCTGCAAACTTAACCTAATTGTTACTACTTCAGCAAGCCAAGGAAACGAGTCGGAACAGGTGTTTCAAATGTCATTTCCTTTTTCGTTATCGGGTGGACGAAATGAAGAGTTCTTGCGTGCAATGCCAAGCGATGAATAGGACTTGACTTAGCACCATACTTCCTATCACCAACAATCGGATGACCCATATCCTTCATGTGAACGCGAATCTGGTTCTTTCTGCCAGTATCCAACTCCAATTCCATAAGGGAATAGCCGTTCTTTGTCTTGATTGTTGTAAAACGTGTAACAGCCAACTGACCGTTTTCCTTATCATCAGTAGAATAGACCTCAAACTGAGAATTTTCCATAAGGTAACTTTGCATAACTCCCTGCTTCTCCTCTACCTTGCCTTCAACAACGGCAACGTACTTGCGGTTAAGCACCATATTGTTCCAGTTATGCTGCATAGCCTCCTTCGCCTCAATACTCTTGGCAAAAAGCATCAAGCCGGAAGTATCGCGGTCAAGACGGTGAACGATAAACAGTTTAAGCCCCGGATCCTTCTCCTTGAGATAGTTTCTCAAAGCACTGTAGGCAGTACCATCCTTAACGTTATCTGTAGAAACAGAGAGAATACCGTTACCCTTGTTGATAACGATAATATCATTATCCTCATAAACCATCTTTATGCGCGGATGGCGAAATATCACGAATGAACGAGTGAAATTAACAGAAATAGTATCACCCTCTTCCAATGCATAATCAAACTGAGAAACAGGAAAACCGTTAACGGCAATCTGCCCATACTTCATCATCGACTTGATAGAGCCGCGCTTATGGTCTTTCAACTTAGCCTCTACGGCTACCATCAACGGCGACGCCTCCGTAACTTTCCACGAATATATACTGTCAGGCTTCTGCCTTCTAAAATTATTTTCTTGTGCCATCATTAAAATTTTCTACAAAGTTACTACCTAAAAGGTAAATAGTTAGCAATAATAGCAAAAACTTTGTATTGACACATTATAAAAAAACTGAAAACTTATTATTTCTCTTTTTTCTGACAGCCGTTTATAGTATTTTTGTATTTTAGAAAATTATACGAATATGGAAAATAATGGAACAATCCTTTGGGCAGATGATGAAATAGACATGCTTAAGCCTCACATCATGTTTCTAAAGGCAAAAGGCTATCAGGTTACTACTGTCAGCAACGGAAGCGACGCACTTGACGACGTTGCCAGCAACCATTATGACCTTATCATCCTCGACGAAAATATGCCTGGGCTGAGCGGTCTGGAAACACTATCGCAAATAAAGCAGATGCAGCCAGACGTTCCGGTAATAATGATAACCAAGAGCGAAGAGGAAAACATTATGAACCAAGCAATTGGCAACAAAATTGCCGACTACCTGATTAAGCCGGTAAACCCAAACCAGATTTTGATGTCGCTGAAGAAAAACCTTCACTCCAGTTCGCTTGTTTCTCAAAAAGCAACCGTTGACTACCAAAAGGAATTCAGCCAGATATCATCGCTTATCAACAACGCTGAAAGCATTGATGACTGGTATGACCTATACCGCAAAATCGTTTTCTGGGAACTGGAACTCGCCCAAACTGAAACGAATATGGATGAACTGCTCGCAATGCAGAAAACCGAGGCAAACAATTCGTTCTGCAAATTCATAAAGCGCAACTATGAGGACTGGATGGGAGCAGAGAGCCGACCCGTGATGAGCAACGACGTTTTCAAGAGAAAAGTATTCCCGCTCCTTGACAAAGGGGAAAAGGTTTTCTTTATCCTTATCGACAACTTCCGACTTGACCAGTGGAGATTTATCAAACCGCTACTGTCGGAATACTTCAACTTTGAAGAAGACCTCTATTGCAGCATTCTGCCAACGGCAACACAATATGCACGTAACGCAATCTTCTCTGGACTTATGCCGTCGAAGATTGAGAAAATGTTCCCTGAACTATGGGTTGACGAAGATTCAGAAGAAGGCAAGAACCTCAACGAATCGCCACTGATACAAACCCAACTCGACAGACACAGAAAAAAGTACAAATTCTCTTACAACAAGATATATGAAAGTTCATTCGGCGAGAAACTGCTGAACAATTTCAAGAATTTTGAAAACTATGACCTGAACGTCATAGTATTCAACTTTATCGACATGCTGTCGCACGCCAGAACAGAGTCAAAGATGATCCGCGAACTTGCAATAAACGATGCAGCATACCGCTCTCTTACAGAATCTTGGTTCAAGCACTCCTCTGCAAGCGAGTTGATGAAGAGAATTGCCGCAAGCGGATACAAAGTTGTGCTGACAACCGACCACGGAACAATCCGCGCCGACAACCCTATTAAAGTTGTTGGCGACAAAAACACAAACACCAATCTTCGCTACAAATTAGGCAAAAACCTTACGTATAACCCTAAACAGGTTTATGAGATAAAAAAACCGGAGAAATTCGGCTTGCCTTCGCCAAATATATCAACAACTTACATTTTTTCAATGAATAAGGATTTCTTTGCATACCCCAATAATTATAATTATTATGTTCAGTACTACAAAGAAACATTCCAGCACGGCGGAATTTCAATGGAAGAAATGATGATTCCCATAATAACTCTGCAACCAAAATAGTTTATTTAAAATATATTGAATAAATTTGTAGGACAAACGTAACAACAATGAAGATATTCACCTCAACAGACATACACGAACTCGACAGGCTAACCATTGAGCGCAAGGGGATAACCTCTTGGGAACTAATGGAAAAAGCAGCCTCTCTTATCACCGACGAAATCACCAAACGCTGGCTACCGTCGCAAAGAATCATTATCTTTGCCGGTCCTGGCAACAATGGAGGTGACGCTCTTGCTATAGCGCGCATGCTTATCAACCAAGGCTACAGTCCTGAAGTGCTTCTATTCAACACTAAGGGACGACTGTCAAACGACTGCCAGAAAAACCGCGACCTGCTTATGGAAACAGGCTACGAAAAAATTACAGAAATCATCGACAATATGACTTTCCCAGACATTAAGGAAAGTGACGTTATTATCGACGGTCTCTTTGGCAGCGGACTTTCAAGCAAGTTGAACGGAGGCTACAAGATGGTTATCAGGAATATCAACGAATCACAGGCATTCGTTGTTTCTATCGACATTCCTTCCGGTCTCTTTGGAGAGTACAACGCCGACAATTCACGTCGCGACGTTATTCACGCCGACCTTACTTTCACCTTCCAGTTTCCGCGACTTTCATTCTTCTTTAACGAAAATACGGAATGCCTCGGAGAGTGGGAAGTACTCGATATCGGCCTTGACAGAGACGCAATCAAATCAATCCCATCAAATATTTTTCTCATTGACGCAACGGGAGTTAAAGATGCACTAAAGACACGAAACCTATTCTCTGATAAAAACGACTACGGCCGCATTTTCATCGCTGCAGGAAGCATTGGAATGGTTGGAGCCGCAATTCTCACATCTCGCGCTGCTATGAGGACTGGTTCAGGCGTTGTTACAGTGCATACGCCGTACTGCGGATATATCGCCTTGCAGACTGCCGTCCCTGAGGCAATCGTTGAATGCGACGACGACAACTGCAATATCACAGCAATAACCCCACACCCAAAATCAGCGGCGATAGCAATCGGGCCAGGACTTGGCAGAGATGAAAAAACAGTTATTGCCCTCGAGAAATTCCTGCAAAGGACGAGAAAACCAGTCGTTCTTGATGCCGATGCCCTCAACTGCATCTGCGAAAAGCCGATTATCCTCAACGACATTCCGGAACAATCCGTTATAACGCCGAACAGCATTGAATTTGACAGACTCTTCGGAGACTGTTACAGCGATGAAGAGCGCCTGAAAAAGGCTCTTGATATCTCGGCTAAGAAGAAAATCATAGTTGTCATAAAGGGGAATTATACAAAAGTTATAAGACCCGACGGAAAAATATTTATCAACAGCACAGGAAATCCCGGCATGGCAACGGCTGGAAGTGGCGATGTTCTGACTGGAATAATCACTTCTCTTATTGGACAAGGCTTCTCGTCAAGCACCGCGGCTTCAATGGGAGTGTTTATCCACGGTCTCGCTGGAGATATGGCAAGAAAACGCCACGGCGAATACGGAATGATCGCTTCCGACATCGTTGACAATATTGGCAAAGCAATAAAACTGATTATGGAATCTTAGAATTATATTTACCAAAATGAAGAAGACAGGTTGTATAATAGCAATTACTGCTGCATTAATGGCATTAAACGGCTCAGCCCAAGAAAGCCAAAAATTTACAGCAAACAAAATGAATGAATACGGGCTGGTTTATTCCCTACCCCAAACACATCTAAACATTGAAATTGAAGCAGTTAAGACTGTTAAAAAGGCTGGCCCTTACTACAAATATGCAAAAAAATACCTTGGCGTAAATAATGTTATATCTAAGGACTCTCAAACCTGGGACATCAAATCAGTCGAAATTACGCCTTTTGGCGTCCCAGACAAGAGTGAGGAATATCTTATGGAATTCAAGGGTGGCAACCAAACTTTCCTAATTCTTGACAGTACCGGGTTGCCTCTCGCCATCAATAAGGAGGTTAGCGAAAACGTTATCAAACGCAAACGCAACAAACTTGCCGACCCAACCCCTCTTGACGGTAATATAGCAAGCGTATTCACCGAAGAAATGATAGCCAGCGAGTCAACAATGAAAAAAGCAGAAGCGGCAGCCGCAAAAATTCTGGAACTCCGCGAAACACGCAACGACCTCGTTTCTGGAAATGCTGACCAGATGCCACCAGACGGCGCTTCTCTGAAACTGATGCTCGACGAACTATCTCGACAGGAAGAAATCCTTACAGCAATGTTCGTTGGAACAACACAGGTGGAAACAAAAGTCGTCAGACTTGACTACGTTCCGGCTAATGAAACACAAAATGAGGTACTTTTCCGCATTTCCAACTACAACGGCATCGTTGACAAAAACGATTTGAGTGGCGACCCGGCATATCTCAACTTGAAAATAACTTCCCGCGGAGAACTTCCAACCAACGAAAAGGGAGAAGTTAAAGAAGCTCCGAAGGGGGCAGTTATGTACTGCATTCCTGGCAAAGCGGAGATCGAAATCTCTTATGACGGAAAAAAACTCGCCAGAGAAACGGTTGACATAGCACAATTCGGTGTAAAATACGGATTAAACCCTAAGACTTTTACAAATAAGAAAACTCCAGCATTCGTCGTTTTCAACCCAGAAACAGGTGGAATAAAGGAAACAGGAATTCTTGAAGTAACTCAAGAATAAAATTACGGATAGCACTATATCACTGACCTGCATAACATTAAGTACAATAAAAGTAATTTTTCAGAGAAAAATTCACAAAAACTCTTGTAGTTTAGGAAAAAGTTTGTACCTTTGCAGTCGGGTAAGTCCTATACGACCAGCTCCCGGTGAATTCCCCCAGGTCTTGACCGAAGCAAGGGTAGCAGGTTGTAGCGGTGCGATATAGTAAGCTTGCCCGCTTGCCTCTTTAGCTCAGTTGGCCAGAGCACGTGATTTGTAATCTCGGGGTCGTTG
>ERZ791624.1327-NODE-1327-length-11837-cov-1.860210_pt1 | contig 11837 bp, 10 predicted proteins | sample MGYA00510058_ERZ791624 | MGnify/ENA primary metagenome ERZ791624 (study PRJEB30046, sample SAMN00715158) | human gut metagenome | study: EMG produced TPA metagenomics assembly of the A metagenome-wide association study of gut microbiota in type 2... | reverse complement strand
CCGAACATTCATCCTCTGATCCGGCTGGATCAGAACGGAATGGCAGATGCCTATACAAAAGTCCGTGGCAAGAAGCGCGCCGTAAGAGAGGTGATCTCTGAGATGGAATACTACGCAGAAAACGGGACAGACTACAATGGAAAATGCTTCATCTCCCATGCTGCCTGCCCCGAGCTTGCTTATCTGTTAAAGAACTCCGTCCTACAGACATTTCCGAATGTCACCCATCCGGTACGCATCTTAAATGCCGGTACAATTACCGCATCCCACTGCGGTCCCGGCGCTGCCGGACTGTTCTTTCTCGGGCGCGAACGCCCGTATTAATTTAATATTCATCCGGTACAAGTACCTTTTCAATCTCTGCGATATAGTATCTGTGATAATCCTTATCCGGATATACCTTTGCTCCTTCCTCAGGATCAGCAAAGGTAGCAGGATCAATATCTCCTTCGCACATTTTTCTGCAAATGAGTGTAATGCCTGCCTCCTTGATAACCGGAACATCACCACAGAAATCAAGGGTGATCCCTGCTCCTGCAAATTTATCCGCTACATCCTTACCGGATGTTCTTCCGCAATAAGTCAGTGCCTTTCTGTACTCTTCCGGAAGCACACAAACGGAAAATTCCTTCTGTTCATCGATAAACTGCTTTGTATATCTCTGTGGGCGGATATAAATCGTTATAACAGGCTTTGACCAGAATTCACCAAAGGAACCCCAGCTTACTGTCATCGTATTTGCCTTTTCATGATCTCCTGCAGTTACAAGTGCCCACTTTTTGTTGATCATTTCGATCAGATTTCCTTTTAATTCCTCTGCATTAATTTCTTTCATCTTGATAATACCTCACTTTTCTGATTACTCAATTCCTGAAGTGTTTACTGTAACAGAAATACATCCTGATACAATAATGAGGCACTGATCATTCTCAATGCCTCATTGCAAAATCGTATGGTACACTGGTATTACCAGCTGGTTTTTGGCTCATTATACCATCCGCTTTTGTTTTGTCAACCAACAGCTTTTCAGAAACAAATCGTTTTTTATTACTTTTTAACACAGGTTTTATAATATATGAAATTATTGTCAACCTTATGCTTTTCTTTTTTTATTTTATTCAGATATCAAATACTATAACTTTATTTTTTTATAGTGATCGGTCTGTTTTCAGATCAAACACACCCTGTCCATATCGTTTAAACTGCATCATCATCTCATGTGTCAGACTCAGATGTTCTCCATAGTCCGGGATCTGCTCGCGCTCTACCCATTCACCGCTTGCAAGTTCTTCATGATCGATGGTCAATTCCGGTCCATGCTCATCTGACTTTTTTCTGTCTGCCTGACAGAAGAATCCCATCAGCAGATTGCTGTCAAATCCCCACGGTTGTGATTTGTAATACCGGATATTCTTAACCGGTATTCCGACTTCCTCCATCACCTCACGCCGAACCGTTTCCTCTACCGTCTCACCTATTTCCGTAAAGCCGGCGATCAGGGCGTATCGTTTATACTCTCTTGCAGCGTAAGTTGTAAGAATGATGCGATTGCCATCTGTCACTCCGACAATTACTGCCGGTGCGATCACTGGGAAGATCAGATGTCCGCATGACGGACAACGGAGCATCCGTTCTTTCTCATCCGGGAGCACAGGCATTCCGCAGGCTCCACAATAGCGGTTCATCGAATACCACAGATACAGATGCCATCCGGTTGCCCCGCAAGCACTTCTGCCTTTGGCTTGCAGCTTCTGGTCTTATACATGCTCCGGTATTCATAACCCGGAATCTCCAGACGCTCTCCCCAATTTACATCAGTTGCTCCATTCGCTGATCTTTCAGCATAATAAGGCTCTGTTGTCCGGACAAGATCCTGCGGTCGATACAAAAAATACTGTCTGTCATCGATCACAAACAGGTATGTCAGATTATCCTGCCATGATGCATCCTGCGTGACCGTATCATTTATTCCTATATAGCTTTTATATTCCGAGACAGTGAGCCAGACCAGCTCATGCTCATCCTCTACCTTTTTGGCAAGGATCAGTTTCTCGGAAAATGCAAGGATCGCATCATCATTCTTCGGCGGTTTTCGATATGCATATTCATTATGAAACCGTTTTGGTTCTATATCCTGTATCATCTTCCTATACCAGACAGGCTGTCTGATACGATATGAAAACATCTGTATTATCAGTGCTTTTATATGCGGATCAGCCAGCCTGTTTCTTTCTTTTTGAATTTATACCATGAATCATTTCTGTCGACACTGTCGTTTTGATTCATGTATGGACACAGCTTTGCGTCTCTGTTATTACTTCTTAACTGAGCCAGACGTTCTTCAACCTGGGCTTTCATTTCTGTATATTTTGCAAGCTTGGCTTTTTCTTCTTCTACCTTAGCAGCCGGTGCTTTATCTACAAATTTAGGATTTGCAAGCATACCGGATGCACGCTTGATCTCGCCGGTCAGACGACCGGATTCTTTCTCCAGACGCTCGATCTCTTTGTCGATATCAACCAGCTCTGCAAGCGGAATATAGAGTGCGGCATCATGTATCAGGGTAGATACTGCATTCTCATCAATACCATTCTTGCTGTCCTGAATGAATACCTCACTTGCATATCCAAGTGTTGCAAAGAAATTCTTTGATGCTTCAAATATATCACGGATCTCACTCTTAGCAGATACAACATATACAGTTGCTTTCTTGCTTGGCGGTACATTCATACCGGTACGCAGATTACGGATTGCACGAACCGCAGCCTTGATCGTATCAACTGCATTTTCATCCTGCTTGAAACTCCACTCCTCTTTATATACAGGCCAGTCAGAGATCATAATAGATTCTTCCTCATCCTGAATGTTACAGAAGATCTCCTCCGTGATAAACGGCATATATGGATGTAATAATTTCAGTGCCTGGATCAGAACGGTCTTTAATGTCCAGAGGGCTGCTGCCTTTGTCTCGTCAGCATCATTGTAAAGTCTTGGCTTAACCATTTCGATATACCAGTCACAGAATTCTTCCCATATGAAGTCATATACCTTGGAAACTGCGATACCCAACTCGTATTTCTCCATATTATCTGTCATCTCAACTGCCAGATCATTGACCTTGGATAAGATCCAACGGTCAGCGATCGTAAGATCAGATAATTTTACATTTGAGAAATCAGCCTTTTCCATATTCATCATAATGAATCTGGATGCATTCCAGATCTTATTTGCAAAGTTTCTGGAATTCTCTACACGCTCCCAATAGAAACGCATATCATTTCCCGGTGCATTACCTGTGATCAGTGTCAGACGAAGGGCATCTGCACCATATTTATCAATAACCTCAAGCGGATCGATACCGTTTCCAAGAGACTTACTCATCTTCCGGCCCTGATCGTCACGAACCAGTCCGTGGATCAGAACATGCTTAAATGGGCTCTTTCCTGTCTGCTCCAGTGCGGAGAATACCATACGGATAACCCAGAAGAAGATGATATCGTATCCGGTTACAAGTACGTCAGTCGGATAGAAATATTCATATTCCGGTGTCTTCTTTGGCCAGCCAAGTGTTGAGAATGGCCAGAGTGCGGATGAGAACCATGTATCCAGTGTATCTTCATCCTGTGTCAGATGTGTGCATCCACATTTCGGACATACCGTCGGAACTTCTCTGGAAACGATCGTCTCATGACACTCATCACAGTAATAAGCCGGAATTCTGTGTCCCCACCAAAGCTGACGGGAGATACACCAGTCGCGGATATTTTCAAGCCAGTGGATGTATGTCTTATCAAACTGCTCCGGTACAAATTCCAGCTCATCTGTCTTGATCAGGTCAAGAGCTGCCTGGCCCATTTCCTTCATACGGACAAACCACTGTGGCTTGATCATTGGCTCTACCGTTGTCTTACATCTGTCATGTGTTCCTACGTTATGTGTGTGTGGTACAACCTTTACAAGAAGACCTTCTTTTTCCAGATCTGCTACCATTGCTTTTCTTGCTTCATAACGATCCATGCCTGCGTATTTGCCGCCCTTCTCGTTGATCGTAGCATCATCGTTTAAAATATTGATTTCTTCCAGATTGTGTCTCTTACCTACTTCGAAGTCGTTCGGATCATGTGCAGGTGTAATCTTTACACAGCCTGTTCCGAATTCCATATCTACATATTCATCTGCGATAACAGGAATCTCTCTGTCTGTTAAAGGAAGCTTCAGCATCTTACCGATGATATCCTTATAACGCTCATCCTTTGGATTTACAGCAACTGCCGTATCACCAAGCAGGGTTTCCGGTCTGGTCGTTGCAATCTCTACATATCTTCCTTCTTCTCCAACGATCGGATAATTGATATGCCAGAAATGTCCTTCCTGTTCTACATGCTCTACCTCTGCGTCCGAAATGGATGTCTTACATACAGGACACCAGTTGATGATCCTGGAACCTTTGTAGATATATCCCTTTTCATAGAGATTAACAAATACTTCCTTAACTGCTTCTGAACATCCCTCGTCCATTGTAAAACGCTCTCTGTCCCAGTCAGCAGATGAACCCAGCTTCTTTAACTGATTTACGATTCTTCCGCCGTATTCTTCTTTCCATTTCCAGGCATGCTGTAAGAAAGCCTCTCTGCCGATCTCCTTCTTATCAATGCCTTCTGCCTTTAATTTCTCTGTTACCTTTACCTCTGTAGCGATCGCTGCATGGTCTGTACCCGGCTGCCATAATGCACTGTAGCCCTGCATTCTTTTGAAACGAATGAGGATATCCTGCATCGTATTGTCCAGGGCATGACCCATATGAAGCTGTCCGGTTACATTTGGAGGCGGCATAACGATCGTAAATGGTTTCTTACTGCGATCTACCTCTGCATGAAAATATTTCTTATCTTCCCATTTTCTGTACAGCCTGTCTTCTATGTCGGCCGGATTGTATGTCTTTTCCAGTTCTTTCATCTGTTCCATCCTGTCTGTTTTTATAGCATCTTTAGTGGAGCGTTTTTCCTTTACAGAATCAATCTTCTTACATAGAAAAAGCCCTTTGAAACATCTCTGTTCCAAAGGGCGTATCTTACGCGTTACCACCTTAATTTATCACTCATCTTATTCTGTAACGGGAACGACCCGGCGCATCCTACTGAACATTTCGGATGTGCTGCTCCAAAGCTACCTTCCCACAAATTTCCTCGAAAGACCTTTCAGCCTGTGGATCTTCCTCTCTGGCAGTTCTTTTATGGTACTCCTCTTTTTCCTTGCATTTATGCTGTTAAACTAAATCTCATAGTACAACAGAAGTCTTTCCAGTGTCAAGCGGTTTTAAACGTAATCTTGCTATTTTTCATACATCAATACTCTTTCCCACGGCATAAGTGTCGCTCCATCATCCTCCGGGAAACATGCACTCATCTGATCCGATATCACCTTAACTTTTTCCGTATTCTTTCATAGCTAAAGAATCCATTATCATTCTGCTGATCCGTCATGGCATATTCAAATACTCTCGCACGGTCTTCATTTGGAAAGCTTTTTGAGTAGGTATCAATAAATGCAATCTCTGACGCATCACCGGATGAAAATGCAACATAGGTATTGTCATAGCTATTTTCATTTGCAATATAATCGTAATCATAATCGAATCCATCCGGGTTGCACTCCGACCAAATTCCTTCATCAAACCAACAGTCGGTGTAATTCATATGGTTCTCGATCGCATGGAAGATCTCGTGGTGGATCGTGCTGATATAGGAGGACTGATCATTGATATCAATAACCAGAAATGTGTCATTCTCCAGAGTATTCTGAACTCCGGCAGCTGTTGTAAGTGCCGTTTCATCTGTTCCTATGATCGCACCTGCCAGATAGATCTTTAATATGCTTCCATATCCATCATCCAGATTTTTCAACATCTGATCCGGATATTTCTTCAACTCATTCTTCAGAACTTCCAATGACTGAGCAGTCAGAAGTGCATTGTCTGATGCCTCATAACGGTAGATATCCTTGCTGCACTCCGTCACTTCATCAAATATATGTACCTCTACACCATTTTGATCTCCGATATCCTTTGCCTGCTGCCGCAGCTCCTGCTTCAGCTCATCGGACGGATGATCCAGATAACTCCATGGATAACGGTAGACTCTGGAATCACCTGAAATGCTGCGCGCATCGTTCAGATCCCATATGTATATTTTCGGTGTGAGTCCGCTCGTTGAAAATACAAAGAAGTTGTATGTATCTATATAAGTACCTTGATCGATATAGATATAATTTGTTTCATCAAACGGAAATGTTACTGCAAGTCTGCTTTCACATTTACCGGTATCCACATTATAGATCCGGAACTGCAGCTTCTGTGTATTCGTCTCCTGCGACTGGCTGGAACTGCCATACATAGCCAGACCATGTTCTACATCGCAGCCAACCTGAAAATCACCTGTATTATCCGGGAACAAAATACCCGGTTCTTCTCCGGACGTTTCTCCATACACCTGATAGACCTGACCATCCGCATATACCGATGCGTAGTACTTATCCCCACTTCCTTCAAATTGCACGATATCATAATCACCGGTTTCTTTTATATCTTCACCGGTCACACTATAACATCTGACCTCCACACGTTCTGCCGTATTATCATATGCCGACACCACCAGATACTCCGGTTCTTCCGCATATCCTAGCAGCGTTGTATCTTTTCCTTCTCCTGAATACGCCGGACACACCTCTGACTCTTCCCCTGACCGCAGATCATATTCATAAATCTGTCCATCCTCTGCATTTGTATAGAAGAAGCCGGTGAGATCCTTTGACATCAGATAACTGTCCGGTGTCCCTTTTTCGATCGGCATAACAGTCTCCTGATCCAACAAGGATCCATAACGGATCAGCTCTTTGTTGCCTTTATCATAGAGAACCACCTCATGGTTCCATTTGAAAATACATCTGATGCATATGTATCCTTCGGGCAGCTTACAACCGCTTTCTGCCTGAGATCCGCCAGATCATATAGTGCCAGATAACCGTCTTCTCCTACGCCATACTGGATTCCAAGGGCATCCCCAAAAGCAAACATCTTATTGATGTAAATATTATCTTCCTCTACTTTCATATCCAGTTGATACAGATTCGTATATCCGGATACCTTTGCCTGCTTGTAGTATTCCCCCGAGACGATCGATTTCCACTCTTCTTCTGTGGTCGGTGCTTCGGTTGTCGTCTGTGAGCCATCTGCCCTGTCAGTATTTTCTTCTGTCAGATACCCGGAAGTTGTTCCCCCATTCTGATCCCCACCTGTCACCTGACAGCCTGTTATCTGTCCAAGTGTCATGCTGATAACCAGCACTCCTGCCAGCCATCTGCCGATACCTTCCCTGTAATTCCTTCTCATATATGCACCCCATTTCTATGCCATTATAATACCCCTAATTTATTTCCACTTTTTAACAGAATATCATATATTAATTTCCTTGTAACTAATAAAAACCATCAAAATGATGGTTTTTAAGCACTGTTTCGCCATCATTTTAATGGTTTTATATGTTGATCAATTATTCAAAGCATTATCCCAGGATCACTGCCTGCCCGGAGCTTAACCGTATACGGTTGCCATTTAAGCATACGTCATTCTTATTATCTAACAAAACGTGAAGCTTCGGCTGCTCATTTGCAGTCAGCAGATCAACCGTGATATCTTCTCTGCTGTAATTCGTTATAATGTAAACGGTCTGGTCTTCCGTCTTTCTTGCATATGCAAATATTCCATCCTTCTCCACAAACATTGGAACGACCTTGCCATAGGTAAATACTTCTTTGTAGTCCTCGGACTTACGAAGTGCGATCAGCTTCTGGTAATAGTACCATACTGAATCTTCCCTGCCAAGCTGTTCTTTTACATTGATCTCTTTATAATTTGGATTTACAAAGAGCCATGGTGTTCCGGTTGTAAATCCTGCCTGTGCAGAATCATCCCACTGCATTGGTGTTCTGGCATTATCCCTGCTGTTCTCATAGCAGGCTTCCATCGCTTCTTCTACCGTACAGCCAGCATCGATTGCAACTGCATATTCATTCTTTGTACTAATATCATTGTAATCATCGATCGAAGCCATATGACAGTTACGCATACCGATCTCCTGTCCCTGATAAATAAACGGAATACCACGCAGCATAACACTGATCGTTCCCAGTAATTTGATTCCGTCTTCATTCTGAAGGTAATCCGGCAGATAACGGCTCGCACCCCTCGGCTCGTCGTGATTCTCTATAATATTTGCAAGGAAGCCAACATCTTCACATTCCTTCTGTGCATGGAAGATCACCTTTTTCAGATCATCAAATCCGACCTTCTTCGCATCGTACCAGCCATGATTGCCAAAGGTCATCTCATGCGCTGAGAAATCAAACATCGTTGAAAAATGTCCGTCGTCACCGATAAATTCTTCCAGCTCATCCTTCTTCATATTGAATACTTCAGCAACTGTAAACGCATCGTACTTTTCAAATGTATGCTTCTTCAGATCCTCTAACAGTTCACCAACGCCATCGACGCCCTCAACCATATGGAAGATTCCTGTCATTCCATCTGGTCCGTCCGGCTCATAATCCGGAAAACTCAGATCTTTCTTGATATTGATGATCGCATCGATACGGAAACCCGCAACGCCCTTATCCAGCCACCAGTTGATCATGGTATATAATTCATTTAATACCTCAGGATTGTTCCAGTTCAGATCCGGCTGTTCCTTTGCAAACATATGAAGATAATAATAGTCCGTTCCTTCTACCTTTTCCCATGCACTTCCACCAAAATAAGACCGATAATTGCTTGGCGGATTGCCGTCTTTTCCCTTACGGAAATAAAAATAATCGCCATATTTACCCTCCGGATCTTTTAATGCTTTCTGGAACCATTCATGCTGATCAGAACAGTGATTAATAACAAGATCCATAATGATATACATATCCCGCTTCTTCGCTTCTGCTAACAACTCATCGAATTCTTCCATCGTTCCAAAGATCTCATCGATCTTATAATAATCTGAAATATCATAACCCTGATCGACAAATGGAGACTGATAGATCGGAGATAACCAGATAATATCAATTCCCAGACTTTTCAGATAATCTAAATGATCGATCACGCCACGAAGATCACCGATTCCATCTCCATTTGTATCCTGAAAACTCTTTGGATATATCTGATATGCTACTTTACCATGCCACCATTTTCTTTTCATTATAAAAACCTCCTGTGTTCCTTTTATACTGTCTGTATCTGTTCCACCATCGGATACAGATACTCGTTCTTTTTACAATTTAATTACAGTATACGGAATACAAAGAGGTTTTCTATCTTTAAATTGACTATTTTATTGTACTATTTTGACTTTTTACGATATTCGGAAGGTGTCATGTCCTTCTCCTTTTTAAAGCGTCTGATAAAATATCCAATATTGTCAAATCCACAGGCAGATGCAATATCTATGATCTTATCCTCTGTCTCTGCAAGTGCCGTTGCCGCTTTCTCCACACGGATCACATTGATATATTCTGTGATCGTCTTCCCGATATTCTTCTTAAAATACCGGCAAAAATACTGTTCATTCATATTGACCAGCTCCGCCAGTTCAGACAGGCGGATCGGCGAACCGTAATGCTCCCCAATGTATTGCAACACCTTTTTCAGATTCTCTACCGTCCCGGATTCTTCCCTGCCTTCCATAACCTGTCTTGTAAGCAGGTCATACTTATATGCAACTGCGATCAACTCTAACATCTTTGCCTTGATATTCAAATAGAGCATATTTTTCTGTAGATTCTGTTTCGGTTCTCCTGCCACGTTCTCACGCGTTATTGAAGAATCCAGATGCTGCACTTTCTTCGTATCATGTTCTTTCATCTGCCTGAGCACCTGTTCAATCTCTTTATAACAGGCACTCAATTCCTCAAATGCCGCATCCCCGCTCTGGCACAGAACCGGCATCCGAAGCTTTCCTTCTGCAAGTGGGCCAAGCACCTTCGCCTCCGCCGCATCATACCGTTCAAAGCACAGGATATCAACAGGGAACACAACCGCACTTTCTATACCATCCTTTTCCAGGATCAATGCATGCAGTTCTTCCGGATGGATGCACATAAATGCCGGTGCATGAACCTGATACTCCTTTGTATTTATCCATACCGGGAAATCACCTTTTTGAAAATAGATCCATTCCATTTCCTCATGCCAATGCGGAACCACATGCCACTCATTTTCTCCGTTCCATTCGTACAAAGCAACCGGATACTGCACCGTTCCATGTGTTCTATTCTCTTTTAACAATGTATTTGCCATTTCCTGCTTTTTCATGCTTTGGTCCTTTCTTATTTTATGCTGGACATCTTCTATATTTCATTATACACTTTTCCTATATGGGGACAAATGGTTTTATATCGTACATTGCATTTATTTTCCTTGGAATCGGTATCGTACTGATCATAATTGCCGTTATATTACTGATACGCTATATAAAACAGATGACCGCATTTAAGAAATACAAACCTGCATGGAAAAAACACAAAAACATCTATGATGATTTTGCCATAGAGCTGAATCACTGGTATGATTCCGGACTTCCACCAAAGAGCTGTGACGGCGATACCTCCTACGCCCTCCACCTGCAGAAGGAACGTCTGAATCGCAAAGGTATCCGAATGATCCACTACACAGCACCTGCCAAAGACACCAATGGCACCTCTTATCTTACAAGAAACACGGTCTGGTATTCCGTTGATACCATGGACGAAAGGATCAACCGGCATCTGCGATTTGAAAATACATCCGGCACCATATATGACCGGAAATCAGATGATATCATGTATGAGGTGGTTGTGCATACACCAAATGAAGCAGAGCTTCATCATATGACCATGACCTGTCCGAACTGTGGCGCTGTCAATCCGGTTGCTGCCCTGACACAGGGTTGCCCATACTGCAGCACCGTTTTCCAGATAAAGGATCTGTTCCCGCGTGTCACGAATACCTATTTTATCCGGAATAATGCTTCCATGAAAAATGTAAACAAACGAGGCTCCACCATATGGATCACTATTCTGGTTGTATTTCTATTTACTTTTATTTCCTTTCTTTCAGACCGGGAGAATCCGATTCCTGCCAGCCTGATCATGTCCTATTTTGTCACACTGATCTTCGGCGGCATCACCGGACTTATGCTTTCATCCATTCTTTTGATCATTAAGCAGTTCAATCGTGACGGTCGAAAACGTATTCCATTCTGGTCTTATGTGACAGCAAAGGGAAAGATCTCACGGGCGTTTGCACCATATGATCCGTATTTTTCTTTTGAGAAATTGAAGGTCAGATCATCGCGCTGGTTCGTATGACGATTCTTGCCGATCAGCCGGAAAATCTTGCTTTCTATCGTGGTTCTTCTTTTGATCCATATTTTCAGGATATCATCGAGATGACCTACATGCAGGCTTTAACTGTCAATGATATCCACATGGAGGGAAGTGAACTGTGCCTGAATCTTCGTACCTGGTGGATCAACTACAGTGAACATGATGGCGCCATAAACCGTCGGGGCGACTGTATCGACGTATCCCTCCGACGTAATACCGCCTACATGGAACCGCCCGGTTTCTCCATTACTTCCGTCCACTGCCCTGCCTGTGGCGCAAGCTTCGATTCCGTACGCCAGCGCATCTGCCCTTACTGTGGCAACGAATATCATATGGAGAATGCTGGATTTATTATTGAAAAGCTGGAGCTGTCTTAATGCCTTCGTCCACATACAGTACGAACCCCTCTATAATGACGTGCCGGATTTTCTATTCTC
>ERZ791624.1326-NODE-1326-length-11852-cov-2.391879_pt1 | contig 11852 bp, 10 predicted proteins | sample MGYA00510058_ERZ791624 | MGnify/ENA primary metagenome ERZ791624 (study PRJEB30046, sample SAMN00715158) | human gut metagenome | study: EMG produced TPA metagenomics assembly of the A metagenome-wide association study of gut microbiota in type 2... | reverse complement strand
AGGCCGCCGCTGGCCCTGATTTTCGCGGCCACTTCCTCGCCGCCCTTCTCGTTGATGTCCAGCAGCATCACTTTCACGCCGGCGTCGGCGAAGAAGCGGGCGATCCCCGCCCCCAGCCCCGACGCAGCTCCCGTGATGACGGCGTTTTTGCCCCTCATGCCGCACAGTTCGTTCAAATCCAACATGACGACGCCTCCCTGTCATAAAAACCCGTATACAAAAAAGCGACCGACGCGAACAGGGGGCAAAAGTTTTTTGCCCGCCCGTCATTCATCGCTCGCCGTCTGCCGCGTTTTTTCAAGAGCACAAAACGAAAAACGCCCATCAGAATTGCGAGGCGATGCTCTCACGCTTGTTTGTATACAATCTATTTGAAAAGAATATTACGACAAGGGCGCTTATTTGTCAAGGGAATTTTGCCGCCGAAATTGAATCAACGCCGCCCGCTCGCCCAAATTCATCCGACACGACGTTGTCAAAAGCCGCCGTTCTCGTTATCGAGAAACGCGCATCGAAAATCCAGTATACAAAAATTCCGCGGCGTGTGAGAAAAGCGCGGAATTTTTTACGCGCCAGACGGGCGCCTATACGGCCTGTCCTTTTCCTGTCAGGTCAGTCCAATTATTTTTACCTTCGACATAAAAACATAAAGGCCCCTCTGCGCTCACTCAATTATATAAAGGGGCCACAGAGAGTTCTTTATGTTTTGATTTTTGACTAAACAGTCGAATCGGGACAACGAAGCAAGTTACGCAGATCACAGCGCTCTCGCCTATACAAACCTTGCAAACGGTACCAAGCAGTCAGAAAACTACGCCGCCACGGTAAAAAGCAGCATCTGAACGACTGAAGAAAACATCTTTCCCGCTGCAATGCAAGACCATAGACACCCGTCTTTTCCCCACTCCTTGCGCAATATCAATGCGGCGGTAGCAGCGTAATCGTGTGCGCCGCGCTTTAGTACAAGCTTATCGCAGACGTCCTTGGTGCTGCAAGGATACAGAATGAAATGGATACGGTCGCTTTCGCTCCGTGACTGGAAACGGTAGAGGCAATAATGTGATTCTATAATACTGAACGACTACTCTTTGAAAAACTGATCAATAACTTTTTGAGAAGGCGGCGGAGTCAACTTGCTGACAATTACCAGGGTCAACGTACAGGTGAACAGTGAAGGTAAGATGGGAAACCAGCCGAACGGTCTATTCAAATAGCCCCAAATGGCTGCCGTAAGAATGCCAACGATCATTGCGGCAAGAGCGCCCTGAGCATTGGCCCGTTTCCACGCAAAAGCTGCCAGTACGACGACAGAGAGCATCGATCCCATATAACCAACAGCATTGGCCTGAACCCACATAACGCCCTGATTGGTGCGTATGGTGAAGAAAATTGCCAGAATGCCGATGATGAACGTAGTGATGCGAGCCATCTTCAGCGTCTGCTGAGGCATGAACTGCCTAGAACTGCAACGCTGCACAATGTCGCGTACAAAAGTAGTTCCTGCGAGCAGCAACACGGAATCCGCTGTTGAAATTGAGGCCGCAAGAATACCGGCCATCATGATGCCGCCGCCCTAAGGCCCCATCACTTTTTGAATAATTGTCGGAGCATAGGTATCAGCAGCCCCTGTCAATCCGGGGAAAAGGACAATTCCGGCCAGCGCAGCGAGCATCAGCGGCAAATAGAAAAAGATAAAGGTAATACCCGTCCACGCCTGGCTCAGAGCAGCAGTTTTAGGATCCTTTGCAGAATAAATTCTCGTACTGAACTGTGGCGCTCCGATATTACCGATGCCCCATGTCAAGAACCATGACATGGCGACACCCAATGGAATGGCACCGTTGGCAAATGGATCAAGTGCGCTGGGTTTTATCTGTGCAAGTGTTTTATGGATTTTTACAACGCCGCCTGCTTCGTTAACAGCGTTATAGCTCAGTAACCACACGCCGATAAGAATGATGGCACTACAAAAGGTGTCTGTCCAAGCGACAGCTTCCATGCCGCCCATCACGGTAAAAAGGATGAAGATTGTCCCAATAACGATAATTGCTGTCGTACGATCTATGCCCATAGACGTTGTGACTACAGCAGCCGAACCAGTCAGTTGTGCAGAGGTAAAAAACAACATGGCGACAAGAATGACAATACCGGCAATAATGCTGTGAACTTTGCCATAACGGGCAGCAAGAAGGTCGGGCAGCGTTGTCTGACCGAACTTGCGCAGTTTTTCAGCGAACCATAGAGCCGCGATCATTGATGTCAAAGCCGTACCAGCCCAGTTCCACCAGCCAGCCCAACCGTAGCTATAGTAATAGCCAAAATAACCGATAACAGAAACAGCGCTGATAATTGTGGCAAAGTATGTACCGACCAATGGAACGACGCCAAGGTTGTGTCCTGCAACGAACCAGTCTTGATCGTTTTTAATGCGTTTAGAAACAAAGAGTCCGATCAGAAAAAGCAGGATCAGAAAAACAATAATACAAACGGCTAACTCCATAGATTTTCATCTCCTTTTCGAAGCATAGCATATAAAAACCGGCCCAAAACTATTACTTCTTCAGTAATTTCACAGCGAGACACACGATTGGACAAATACACAAAAACGCAAAGAATCCCCAGAAAACATAAAGGGATGCCGGAATGATCTCGCTCATGCAAATTCCTCCTCTTATTATAATTTTATATATTTCCTTGTTGATTAAAATTGACTATTCTGCCAGCAGAGCGACCGTCTCTGTCAGGACCTGAACTCCCTTGAGCATATCCTCATTGGCAGTAAATTCAGCTTTGTTATGACTAATGCCGTCGTGACTCTTTACGAAAATCATGCCAGTAGGCATAAAATGTGCCATAGCCACAGCATCATGCGATGCGCCGCTGGGCATACGCTGATAAGCATAGCCGCACTTTCTTACTGCTTGTTCGATTGTAGCAATGATATTCTCGTGCAGAGCGACAGGCGCTTTGTTGACTATCTTTTCGATTGTAGGAGAGTATGCCGCATACTCGGAAGCGTTTACCATTTCATGAAGCTTTGCGACTAATTCATCACCAACTTTATCCGACAAGGAACGCAATTCCATGACAAAAGATGCCTTGCCGGGAACAACAGCCGGCGAATTAGGATCGAGGATAAATACGCCAGTGTTGTAAACAAAGTCATCTTTTTTCACAAGACGTTCATCGGCCCAAGCAAACCATCGCGTTAACAGCTCTACTGCCGGACGCATCGCATTTTTGCGCTCTGACATCGGTGTCGTCCCCGCATGATTCTGCTGTCCATTCATTGTGATTTTATAGCGGATAATACTGACGATGCCGGTAGGAATACCGATTTCCAAATTTTTGCGTTCCAGTACGGGCCCCTGTTCGATATGCAACTCAAGATAGGCACCGTAATCATCAGTCTTGATGCGGGCATTGACAAGATCGTCACAAGTTAACCCTGACCACTTAAACGCTTCCTCCGGCTGCTTCAAAGACGCCAGTCCAGTAATTGCACGGCTGCCAAATGTTCCCCCAAACAAACTAGCTTCTTCGGCGATGAAGCCGATAACTTCAATCGGAGCCGCCAGAAAGCCCAACTCTTCATGAAGTGACTGCAAGGCTTCGATGCCTCCCAGGACTCCCAATGCACCATCATAGATGCCGCCGTTAGGAACTGAATCAAGATGCGACCCGACGAGGACTGTTTTGCGTGTTGGATCAGTCCCATCATATCGTCCATAAATGTTGCCGATTGTATCTACCCGGACTTTCATGCCGGCGTCTTCCATCTTTTTCTTCACGTAATCACGTCCCTCGGTATAGGCAGAGCTATATGAAGGACGATTCAACCCCGCTTCGGACCAGCCGATTTTCGCCAGACCGAAGAAGTTATCCAGAAAGCGTTTGTCATTAATTTTGATCATATCAATGCCTCTTTTTGTATTCCTTTTAGAAAGGCCACAGTGACAGGAATGGAACGTACGTGATCAGCAAAACGCCAGTCAAGTTCCAGAGCATAAAAGGAATTGCCCCCTTAAGAATTCTTTCAAACGGTGCATGAGCAATATTGGCCGCGACGAACAAATCAACTCCCATGGGAGGCGTACCCATCCCAAGTGCCAGATTGGAGATAACGAGAACACCAAAATGAATGGGATTGACGCCGAGCTTGGTAACCAGCGGCAGGAAAATAGGGCAAAAAATCAGAATATTGGACAACGTGTCGATAAACATGCCGCCTAATAAGAATAGAACGTTCAGGAGCAGAAGGATAATAATCTTGCTGTTCGTAATACCAAGGATTAGATTGGAGATCAGCGTCGGAACGCTGCGCATGTGCAATAGTTTAGCGAAAGCGCTAGCTGTTCCCATCAGAAAAATACAAGAACCGGTGATTACAGCCGCTTCAACAAGTGCTTTGATCAGTCCCTGGAAGGAAAGCTGACGCGTGCAGAAACCGAGAACCATGGCGTAAACAACGGCAACAATACCGGCCTCGGTAGGCGTGAAAATACCGCAGTAAATACCGCCGAGGATAATAATCGGCATCAGCAGGGCTGTCTTAGCCTGCCAGATTTTTTTCAGGACCCACAGCCAGTTACCGCCGCGGGGTTTACCAACAAAATGATGTTTGCGAGCGATGATAATCGTGGGAATGATCAGAAACACGGCAACGATAATTCCGGGTACAATACCAGCGACGAACAGATCGGTAATGGACACATTACAGTTCACACCGTAAACAATCATCGGAACGCTGGGGGGGATCAGCACACCAATACCGCCGGCACAGGCAATTAAGCCGCCAGAAAAACCGACGTCATAACCTCGTTCCAACATTGTCGGCAGCATAATTGCGCCGATCGCCGCAACCGTGGCGGGACCTGAACCAGATACGGCCGCGAAAAATGTGCAAGCAACGACTGCAGAAATCCCAAGACCGCCAGGAAAGTCGCCGGAAATAGCTTCGGCAAGGTTCGTCAACTGACGGGCAATACCACCATGTGACATCAGCGTACCGGCAAGGATGAAAAAAGGTAACGCTAAAAGTGTAAATGAATCTGCAGTAACAACCATACGCTGACCAACAAAAAACATCACCTTCGCTAGACCGCCGGGGACCCATGGAGTGAACGCAATGCAGCTCAAACCAATGGCCGCCGCAATGGGGATCGTCAAAAGCAGTGCCAGAAACATGGTACCGAAGACGGCGAACAACATTAGCGATCACCTCCCTTTTTATCTCCGAAAGAGAAAAACTCTTTTATTTGAGGAATAATGGATTTCTGGATGATGCGGAATGCCATCATAGTGAAACACACGGGACCAAAAACAAAATATGTCCATGTCGGAATTCCCATAGCTGCTGTTACCTGATGGCTACGGTATTGAAGACTCATAATGTTCCATGAATGCTGGATTAAAAGAATCGTAAAGGCAAGAAAGACCGTAGAGGAAAAAATTTTAATAAAAGCCCCCAAGCGTTTAGGTAGAACTGTAAGGAGCGCTTCTACCTTCACGTGCTCAAGCTTTTTGGCACAAAGAGAGAAACTGAACAGCGCCAGAATCACAAAGCAAATGCGCATCAATTCTTCTGCCCAGCTAAAGACGAAGCGCATCAGATAACGAGTGATGACCTGTTCGGTACCAACGACAAGGATCATGAGAAATAAGATGACGACGACAGTCTCTTCAAGGTAATCGTCAAACAGCTTCAAGAATTTCATATTTTATACCCCCCCAGGATACTGGTAATCTATGGAAAAGGCGGAAAGGAACTCCTACTCCTTTCCGCCTCCTGACGATGAAAACTAACTCTGAGGAGACTCCGCGGGGAAGGGCTCCTGAATCTTCATGATCTTATCGTATGTATCCTTGCCGACTTTCTCTAGGAATTCATCATAAACTGGCTGCGTTGCTTTGCGGAACGCTTCGCGTTCTTCATTGCTCAGCTCGATGATAATGTTCTGCGTGCCGGTCTTGTATGCCTCAAGCAGTTTCTTGCTGTTGCCAAATATATTTTCACGGCCCCAATTGCAGGCAAATTTCGCAGCTTCCGTAACCCAATTTTGTTCTTTCTCGTTCAGGCTCTCCCAAGTAATTTTGGACATAACGAGCAGCATCGGGTCAAGAATATGGCCGTCAAGCGTAATGTATTTCTGAATCGTGTCGAACCCCTGCGATTTAATGTTTTCGAGGGGCTGTTCGCCAGCATCGATAACACCCTGTTGTAGAGAAGTAAACACTTCGCCGAAATCCATAGGAATAGCGCTAGCACCCATCGCATTGAAAATGGCCATACGAATGGGGGCGGGCTCCGTACGAATCTTCACGCCCTTCAGCTGTTCAGGCTTGCGGATGGCAATATTGCTGTGAATGTGTCTCCAGCCCATGGGGAAATAGCCAAGAGCTTTGATGCCTTTCTCCTCAAGCGGGGCAACGATCTCTCTCGCAACATCGCTATCCATAAAGGCGAGTGCGGCTTTCTCGCTCTTGAACAGATAAGGGAGGTCGAAGATCGAGACTGTATTTGAGAAAGGAGCCAAAAGTCCCGTGGAGATCAACCAGAAGTCAGTCATGCCCTGTTGAATCTGTTCAATGCCTTCGCGATTGTTACCAAGAGCAGAAGCGCCCATGACGGAAACGGTCAGATCTCCGCCGGAAAGTTCTTCGACCTTGTCGGCAAACTGAAGTCCAACGCCGGAGAACGTAACCGAAGGTTGACCGGTATGGCCAAGTACGAGCTCGCGGGCAGAAACAGCGGAAGCTCCGATCAGAACGAACGCTGCACATGCGAGAGTTACGCGGCGAAACGTTGTCATAACTATAGCCTCCTGTCAGATAGTTTCTACGAATCAATCATTAGGTTTGAAACGACAGCGCTTGCTGGTACTGTATCCGGCATTGACGAGCCCTTCAGCGACCATCAAAGCGCACACCGTCCCGTCAAGCACGGGAACGTGGAGTTCCTTGCTCATTGCCTTGTCAAGTCCTGCAAATTCTGCACAACCGAGCACGATGACTTCCGCACCGTCTTCTTCAATGGCACGCTTCGCTTCGGGCATTAGCAGAGCCTTTATATCCGTTCCTTCCATGGCCGTTTTTTCAGGGGCACGCACGGAAGCAAGATAACCACCCATGCGGAAACGGTCGCGGATCATTGCGGCCTTGTTAGGAATACTGCGTTTGCCAGGAGAGATAACGGAGAATTTGTCGCCAAGCATTGAGGCAATCTTGATGGATGCCTCACAAATGCCAACAACCGGTTTGGCTGAAATTTCCTTGAGCAGCTCCAGATTGGGATCACTGTGGCAGGCAATCACAAAGGCATCGAATTTATCGTAATTGTCTTTGAGCAACTGCACCATGCCGGGCATGGAACGAGCGTAATCTTCAAATGTTACGACAAATGGGGCCGCACCAGGAGTTGAAACTGTCACAACCTCAAAGCGGCCAGCGGCATACTGCCTGGCAATTTTGTCAATCACTTCGGTTCCCGCCTTGCTGCTGTTGGGATTGATAATAAGAATGCGCATACGTCACTTCCCATGACGAATCAGTCTACCCCAGCCTTTGGCACCATGATCAACAATGCCGTTCTCCATCACAACACGTCCGCGGACGCAGGTCATTTCGGGTTTGCCAATCAGCTTCATACCGTCGTACCACGTGGAAATATCTCGGCCGTGAGTCAAGAACTTGTTGTGATCAACGGTGAATTCCTTACTGGTGTCGCAGATTACGAAATCACCGTCTTTACCAGGGATCAGCCCCCCCTTGCTTTTCAAGCCGAAAATACGAGCAGGATTTTCGCAGATCAACTGCATCAGTCTGGACAGTGTCAGCTTGCCATCGCGTCAGCCGTCAGCATCAGTGGCAGCGTCATTTCGATGCAGGCAGAACCCGCCGCGGCAGTGAAGATATCTTTGTTACCTTTCTCCTTTTCAGCAAGCAGGAAGGAACCATGGTCACTACCGATGTAATCGACGGTGCCGTCTTTGACATACTTCCACAGTTTATCGCGGTCGGCAGCACTGCGAAGCGGAGGGTTGCACTTGGCCATGGGGCCGTATTTCAGCAGGGCATCTTCCGTGAGAATCAGATAATGCGGGCAAGTTTCAATATAAACTTCTTGTCCAGCCAGACGAGCCTGTTTTAAAAGCTCCATCGCTTCCGGCGTGGAAATGTGTGCGATGGCTAGGCGAACTCCAGTTTCGCGGGCAATGCGGATCAGCTTTTCAATGCATTCAATTTCACTGATTTTAGGGCGCGAGGGGCAATGATACTCCCAGCCAACTTTGCCTTCAGCGCGGAATTTGGTAATCAGACGTTTGATCATGTCGTTATTTTCCGCATGGACAGTGAGAATCAATCCAGTTTTTGCAACGGCTTCGAAACCTTCCATGATGCCGCCGTCGTTGGGCATAGTCAAACCGCGGAACTCTTCGTCACGCCCTTCGGGAGCTTCGTGAAGGAACGTTTTAAAGGCAACGATGCCCTCTTTGGCAACACGCTCGGCTTCCTGTGGAAACTCGGAACCAGCCGCACCGAAAAACGCATAGTCTACGATACAGCGGGACTTAGCACGCTCAATACGTTTGGCAAGAATTTCAGGCGTAGAAGGAGGAGGAGTGGAAATAGGATGCTCAAGGAATGCCGTTACGCCGGCGTTCGCCGCTGCCGCTGATTCTGATTCAAAATCTCCGCGTTCAATATGCCCGGGATCGCGTACATGCACGTGAGTGTCGACAATGCCAGGAAGCAGAAGTCTGTTCTGGGCATCGATCTCCCGATACGCCTCGGGCAGGTAATCATCGGCACAAACATCAACAATTTTCTCGTTTGCGATCGCGATGCCACCGTGGAAGACGGTGCCGCTTGAGTAGACCTGTGCGTTATGTACTACCAAATCCACCTTTACCATAGAAACCCCTCCTTAAAAATTTATTTTTTATCAACATCCGCAGAAAACGGAAATTGAACAGAAAAACTAAACAAGCACTTCTCTCCCTCAACCCTGCATGCATGGAATCGGCGCGCCGTCTTTAAAAACAAATTTGCCGCGAACCAACGTATGAAGAATTTTGCCATGCAGTCTCCATTGTTCGTAGAGACGGGCAATGGCTTTACCATGCGAGAGCGTATTCTCGCATGACGGACAGACTTCAATGCGCGGGTCGACTACAACAAGATCTGCGTCAGAACCGGGAAGCAGTGCACCTTTTTGCGGGTACAATCCGAAAACTCTAGCGGCATTGGCTGACGTCAGTTGGACAACATCCTTCAGCGTCAAATTGCCGTTGAGGACAGATTCAAGCATCAGCGGCAAACGAGTCTCAAAACCGACATTGCCAGCGGGAGCCTTGAAAATATTTTTTTCACCTGGAAGCTTTTCTTCAGGCAAAAACGCTCCATGGTCGCTGCCGACGTAATCGAACTGTCCTCGATACAACCATTTCCATAATTGTTTTCGTTCCGCACAAGAACGGATAGGCGGATTATATTTGGCGTATGGCCCATAACCGAGTTGATCGGCTCTCTCATAATCAAGATAAAGGTACTGCGGACAGGTTTCAGCATATACGTCTAAGCCCTCAGCCTTTGCCCGCGCGATCAGATGCATAGAATCATTGCAGGAAATATGGCAGAAGCTGACGCGTGTGCCATATTCCCGAGCAAAACGTATTATTTTCTCCACAGCTTGAACTTCACAAATCGACGGCCGTGATTGAGCGTGAAGTTGCAAAGGAGACCGTTGCAGTTCATTTTGCAAACGGCGGGTATACCATGAAGCTATTGGGCCATTTTCAGCATGCACAGCCAAAATTTTGCCAGTTGCAGCGACAGCCTGCATAATCTCAATGAGAACTCCGTCATCAGTCGCCGTCGAAGCAATAAATTCCTTGGCGCGCGGACCGTTTACATCAAAAAGAAAAATTTTAAAGCCGATCACGCCTGCCTGTGCGAGCTCGTAAATATTTTGTACGCCGCCCGCAGCGGCACCGTAAAACGCAAAATCAATGCATGACTTTTTAGCGGCAATTTGTTCACGCTGATAGAGGATTTCCACAGTTGCCTGAGGTGGAGCGGAAATGGGCATTTCAAAAAAAATAGTGATACCACCGGCCGCAGCGGCAATTGATTCGGAAGCGAAATCGCCACGCCGTGTCAGTTCGGGTTCACGAATATGAGCATGCGTTTCAATTCCCCCCGGGAGAATCCAAGCACCCTTAACATCAAGTTCTTCAAAACCTGTCACGTTATTTTGGCCAAGGGAAACGATCTTCTCTTTCGAAATACCAAGGCAACCGTGATACAATCCTTCTCCGTCGAAAATCTCGGCATTTTTGAGCAGCAGATCGACTTTCATACTTCCCACAACCTTAATGTCTCATTTATTAAGACAGCAAATCATTGAATGAGACAATTATAACACTCAAATATTTTACTTAATAGACGAGCAGTCAAAAAACATTAGAGCATTTTGGAATATATGAATATATAATGCATTTTGAAGAAACATTGAAGGCGGTAAAAAATAAGCCGATTTCAGCAGGAGTCTCCTTTCCTCTGAAGTCGGCTTAAATCTCAATATGATTGTTTTTCCAGGCAAAATGAATTAAATTTCGCCTAACGATGTCAGGCCAGGCGTTATAGCTTTCTCAATTTTAAGACGTGTCTTATTCATTTCATCAACAATTTCACTGATGCGTTTTTGCGAACTGCGATAATCGGGAAGGACAACCCCCAGACTGCCGTAAGTGTTTTCTGCTGGGAACCAGATTGGCATAGCAATTCCCGTAATACCGGGATCAACCTGACCGCTGGCAAGCGAATAGCCGCGAGCTTTTTCCAAACGATAACGTTCCATCAGCCGTTCAATGTCCGTGACAGTTCGTTCCGTATAGCGAACAAGTTCATGGCGCTCAAGATGAGCCCTAGCTTCCTCTTCATCCATACCAAGCAGAACAGCAAAACCTGTCGCACCGGCATGGCAAGGATAAATGCGTCCGATTTCCGATGTACAGGAAAGCCGTTGGTGTGACGAGGCCTTATCGACGCATGTAGTCTCTTCGTTGATTATCATTGTCAACACAGTTGTTTCCTGCAAATGATCGCGTAACTGTGTAAGATATTCATGAGTAATTGACAGTGAAGAAACTTGGTCACCGCCCTTATGTCCGAGAATGACCGGTTTAATGCCAATCTGAAAACGCTCTCCTTTTATGCGGCGCAACCAGCGGCATTCTTCCAGCGTCGTCACGAGACGGTGTACAGTGCTTTTATGAAGCCCTGTAAGTCGGCTAAGATCAGAGATCCCCAGCGTATCAGATGATTTAAAAAACTGTTCCATAATTGTCAATCCGCGAAGGAGCGACTGATTCGTGTATTTCCTTTTGATGATGTCTTCGTTTTCCAGCATCAAAACAAATCCTGCCTTTACGCTATCGTTAAATATTATTAATATACGGCTCGTGTTGTGTAAAAAATTCGACAGCACGGGGCAATGTGTGTAATACTGCTGATAAGCATAGCATAAACAGCGAATCTTTGCACAGATTATTTGAGTATCTATCAAAATCTGTTTGAAGCCTCCCACGCAGAGAGAGTGCTTCCGTTGCCAAGGATACCTTCCGGAGCTCCAGGCTTCTCGTACGTCTCGCATGCGCTTGTAACCGAAAGAAGCGAGAGAAGTATACGGCAAATGTTAGCGTAAAGGGGGCTTCTTCAAAAACTGCACGTCGCTGCTACGCCTGACAGGAGGATGTCAATCCCTCAGTTTCGCCGCAGCGCGTTTACTTTGCGGGCGTTCTGTTCACGCGAATTGTCTTGCTGATGGTGCGGCCGCGGCCGCCGCGCTC
>ERZ791624.1324-NODE-1324-length-11883-cov-2.354075_pt1 | contig 11883 bp, 10 predicted proteins | sample MGYA00510058_ERZ791624 | MGnify/ENA primary metagenome ERZ791624 (study PRJEB30046, sample SAMN00715158) | human gut metagenome | study: EMG produced TPA metagenomics assembly of the A metagenome-wide association study of gut microbiota in type 2... | reverse complement strand
ATAGGAGTCCCCCGGTGGCCCCTCCCCCACTGACAGCTTCAGGATCATAATAATCATAAGCAGCCCATGTCCAAAGGTTGTTTGCGGAAGCATATACACGTACATTGTTAACTCCTATTTTTTGTGTCCATACTTGGGGCAGAGTTATTCCAAAAGTTAATGTTTTCAGGCGGATGAAGTCAGAACTGTGTAACCTGCGAGTAGTAGTGGATTTGTTCATCGCTACATCAGGACTTTCAATAAATAGTTCATATTTTGTGATATCACCAGGTTGTTTCCAACTATCGCGATAATAGGTTGGTATATTTGCTTCTAGGTCGTTACCACCATGCTCTGTTTTTTGTGCCCAATTGTCATAAGAATAACCGCCAAATTGGTAAGAGAACATGAAGTTTAAGTCGAACCATTTATAGCGTAATGTATTTGATAAACCTCCGATAACATTAGGCTCTGCATGCTTATCTAATACAATAGCATTGGCTTCACTATATTTTTCTGTAATCTCTTTTATATAGTTGCCGTTTTCGTCCAAATCATTGGTATAGAATTGGGGAGCGCCTGTTTCGGGATTGATCCCTGCGAACTCTATCATATAAAATGTACGGTATGATTTTCCTACTTTCCGTATTTGGGTACCACTGATAATTTCTGTTTGCATGCCATCCAATGTCACAATTTCATTTTTGTTGTGCGAGATGTTGAAAGTGGTATTCCAAGAGAAATCTTTAGTCTTTATATTGGTCGAACTGATTTCCAATTCCACTCCCTTATTTTTTACTTCACCAATATTCATAAGATAGCTGCCGAAACCTGTTGTCATAGAGATAGGACGATCCATCAACAAATTTTTAGTAGTACGAGTGTAGTATTCCAAAGTTGCGTTTATACGATTGAACAAACTGAAATCCAGACCTAAGTTAAGGTTGTAATTGGTTTCCCATTTTAAATCTGTATTTTTGATTTGTGATTGGATAATACCCGGTTGTTCCAAATAACCATTGGTTAAACTACTCAAACCCATATATCCGAAATAGTCAGATGGTAGTGTGCCATTGACACCATAAGATGCGCGTATTTTCAAATCGGTCAGCCAACCTTTGGCCGGATTCATGAATTCCTCTTCAATCATACGCCATGCGGCAGATACTGACCAGAAACTACCCCAACGGCTGTCTTTATGCAAACGGGAACTACCGTCAGTACGGAAACTACCACCTAGATAATATTTATTTTTATAGTCATAGTTTACACGTGTCAGATAAGATACCATGCGGGTTCTGGTAGAGCTGCCACCAACGGATTCGGTTTTCATACCATTGCTTATTTCATCTTTGTCTGCTGTAGCGAAATTAGTTGCATACCCTGACAGATAGTCACGATATTGGTCATCAATTTCATAACCTACCAATGCGTCAAAATGGTGATCGTTGGCTATATTAAACTTATAACTCAGTTGGTTTGCCCATACCATTTTCTTGTATTCGTAGAATTTTTTGCTCATGCCGCCATTTACATCCTCACCATTGGAAGTGCGGGGATCACTCCAATCCTTGCCTTTAGTGTTGGTGTAGTCATAGCTGAATGTTGATTTGAATTTTAAGTTTTTAATAAATTCATATTCGCCATAAATAGTGTTGAAAGCACGATTAACATATTCACGTTGATAGTCGTAAGTTGCAGATAATAGTGGATTACGATCACCGTTGCGGATAAAATCGCGGTTCCAGCTTCCATCTTCATTGTATGGTGTGTCTGAGGGGACAACAGCGTTACGTGATGAATAGAAAGGAGAAGTGTAGGAGGTACCTTCACCATATACATCTTGATTAACGGTAGCAAATAACATATTTGCCCCTAATTTTAATTTATCAGTTGCTTGATAATCTACATTTAAACGTCCGCTGATACGTTCTAAACCGGAGTTGATAGCAATACCTTCTTGTTTTAGGTAAGAGATAGATGAATAATATTTGAATTTGTCTGTTCCACCAGAAATGGAGGCTTCATAAGTCTGGTGATTTCCTTTTTTGAACATGATATCATCCCAATCGACATATCCACACCAAGGAACAGGAGCATAATCGTCAATATTTTCATTAGCATATGCTATGGCTTCGTCGTGACTATTTCCGTCTCTTAACGCACCGGCTACTAGACCGTTATAAATATATTCGCGGCGTTCTTCTCCCCCCATAACAGGACGATAATCCATTGCGAAATCAGAACTACCCCAATCTGCTTTGAATGAAATTTGTGGCTTTCCACTTTTACCTTTTTTAGTAGTAATAAGTACTACACCATTGGCAGCACGTGAACCGTAGAGAGAGGCGGCAGCGGCATCTTAATGATTGTTATGTTTTCAATATCAGAGCTATTGATAGTTGACATAATGTCAAGACCTGCATCTGAACTCATCGTATTGATAGAACCTGAACGCATAGGAATTCCGTCAATTACGTATAATGGAGAATTACTGGCATTAAAAGATCCCATACCGCGAATATTCAAAGAGGAAGAAGCTCCTGGTTGACCTGACGATGAACTGAATTGTACCCCGGGTGCATTACCTTGTAGTAAATCTTTGAATGAAACAGCCGGAATATCTTTCATTTTATCAGCCTTCACAGTAGAAGCAGACCCTGCGTATGCCGACTTCTTGAAAGTACCATAACCGGTAACAACCACTTCTTCCATAACATTATTATCAGGAGCCATGACTACTTTCAGTATCTTTCCGGCAGTGGCTTTAATTTCCTGCTTGCCATAACCTATATAGGAGATAATCAAAGTGGCAGGTATACGGTCTACATCTAATGAGAAGTGCCCGTCCAAATCTGTAGTAGTTCCATTCGTAGTACCTTTGACTAAGATATTCGCTCCAATAATAGGTTCTCCCGTCTCATCCAGTACTGTACCGGTTAATGTTGTTTTCTGTTGAGGAACAGCAGACTCTTTTTCTTCAATTTGCTTGATAGCAATAACGCCGTTGTGAACTGAATAGGTCAAACCGCTATTCATAAGACATTTATCAAGCACATTGGCTATTTTTTCGTTATTTACATTTAGGTTTTGGACTTTTATTTGTTTTACATCATTGGTGCTGTATACAAAAGTAAAGTCGGTTTGTCTTTGGATTTCCCAAAGAATTTCACTCAACGTGGCATTCTTGAATGAGGCTGTGACAGTGGCTTGTGCAAACACTTTGTTGGCAGCCTGCATAAAACCTGTGGTAATGATACAGAAAAATAGGAACGTAATCCACAAACGTTTACTACTTTTACCGTGATTGGTGTAGTTGTGTTTTTTGTCCATAATACATCATTTTTATTAGTTATAGAATGTGATTGTTTTGTTATTGACTTTTACGTGTACTTTTTGAGTCTCTTCCAACAAACGTACAAATGGAGTGATTTCCGAATACCGATCTACATTGCATCCAAAGCGTAGGTCTTTTATTTTCTCATTGGCAAAAATTACTTCCATGTCATACCAGCGTGATAGTATTTTCATGATATCTTCCAATCGCTGGTCTTTGAAATGAATTTTTCCTTTTATCCATGAAGTATAAAATCCGGCATCTACCATGCGTATCTGTATGCTGCTGTTTCCGAGGCTGATGGTAGCTTGCTGGGAAGGCTTTAAAATACAGCTTTCTCCAGTTTCTGTATTTACTTTGACAGAACCGTTTACCAAAGTTGTCTGATACTCTTCCTGTGGATAAGCAGAGATGTTGAATGTGGTTCCCAACACTTCTACTTGCATGCCTTGAGTGCATACTATAAATGGTTGCCCTGTTTTGCAGACTTCAAAATAGGCCTCGCCTTCCAGTTCCACTTTGCGTGGACCGTTATCAAATGTCACAGGAAAGCGGAGACTGGTCATTGCGTTCAGATGCACTTTTGTTCCATCACTTAACAATAGAGCATATTCTCCACCTCGTGGAGTTTCCACTTTATTATATACAGGCTTGTTTTTTTAGCTGTTTTTGATGTTACTTGGTAATTCAGCATTGTAGAGTCCATGTGGACTCGGGCTCCGTCTATTTTCTCAAGCAGACTCTCTGTTTCTTTATTTATATGGATTGTCTGGCCGTCCTCCAATGTCAGAATAGCTTTGGATTCCCCAGGTAGAATGGATTGTGCGATGAACTGTTTGTCCGAAAGAGAAACGGGCGAGGTGAATTTCATGGAAATACTTACAAAAAGGACAGGTAACAGAATGATTGCGGCATAACTTACTATTTTGATATATCTGCTTCTGTTATTATTTCTTTTGATTCGCTTTTCCACTTCTTTCCATCCGGATGAAGGATTGAATGCCGTATTTTTCCGGAAATGTTGCTTTTGGTTTTCTTCATTACAAATTTTCTTGAATAAAATCTCGTGCGCTGTAGATTCTTCTCTCCAAGCAGTTAGTTTTATTGTTTCTTCCGGGGTTATTTCTTCCGACAGATACCTTGCTATGAGGTTGGCTATATAGAAATCTTGTTTTATCATATTTTGACCTGTTTTTTATCTCTTTTATAATAAAACAGGTCTGTTTGAAATTCGGGTGAATAATAAAACGACTTTTTTTGAAAAAAAACAAATTAATGTCTTTTTATATAAAGAACAAGAGGAAGTAATAGTAGTCTTTCAAATTCTCTCTGAGTTTCTTGTAGGCTATTTTCTTTAATGTATGGACTGTTTCTGTAGATATGTTTAGTCTGTCTGCTATTTCTGCGTTTTTTTTCCCTTCCAGAGATAGTTGCATAATGGCTTTCATTTGGTCAGGTAATTTATTTATGGCTTCAGAAACGATACGATAAGTTTCCTCTTCAACGATTGCATCGTGAAAAAAGGAATCCTTTTTCTTTTCGATGACATTTTGAGCGTATTCATATACTACTTTTGAATGCTCCAGTTCGTTGAGTGCTTTATTGCGTACAGCTGTATATAAAAATGCTTTTACCTGATGCAGATAAAAAAAATCTTCTCTTATTTGCCATAGTTTGGCAAATGAATCTTGTACAATATCTGCTGAAGTTTCTTGGTTTTCTGTATATTGATTGGCAAATAAGCATAGAGTTACATAATATTTATTGAAAATATCATGAAACCCTTGCTCATTAAGCTTAATACTTATAGTTGTATGAGAAGTTCCCGCTGCCACCTTTGCTTTTAATTTTCTCTAATTTTAGTGCGAATATAGAGAAAATTAATTAAAAACAGCCTCTTATTCTATTAAAATATTATTTTAAGTCTACTACAGTAATACCTGCCCCACCAAATTGTACGTGTTCGTCTTGATAGTGTGCTACTCCTGGAACACTTCCCAAATAGCTGCGAATCAGGGTGCGCAGTATGCCTGTACCTGTTCCGTGAAGGATACGTACACGGTCTATTCCCAATAGTATGGCATCATCGATAAAATAAGTTACTGCCTGTATCGCTTCATCGCCACGCATACCGCGTACATCAATATCTTGTTTGAAATTTAGTTTCTTTTCATATACCCGATCTTGTGTTTCACTGCTGACGAAGGTACTTTTTACCATTGTTTTCTGGGTGGGCTGTATTGGTGTGCTACGTTCCAGCTTATCCAGTTTTACATTGGTTTTTATCATTCCGAACATAACTATTGCATTTTTGCCATTAATTCCTAGTACTTCTCCGACACTGGATTGACCTTTGATCTTTACAGTGCTACCTACAGTGATAGGCTGTTCTTTGGGCATTGACAGTTGGGAAGATTCCGTCTTGGCTTTATCCTTTTTGTTTTTTTTCCGCTCTTGTTTTTCACGGAGTTTTTCCATTTTCCGGATGATTTCATCTTCCTTGTTCTTTTTCTCGATATCTTCTATCTGATTTTTAAAATCAGTCAGTTCCTGACGTGCCGATTGTGTACGTTCTTTGTCGGCTTGTGCTTCCTTGATGATACGGATGGTATTTTCAATTCGGGCATTTGATTCCTGTATCAATTTTTCCGCATCTTCTTTGGCCTTTCGCAAAATCTCTTTACGACTTTTCTCCAGTTCCTGTAGTTCTTCTTCGTATTTGGCGATGGTTTCTTCCATCTGTTTTTCTCGTTTGCGGATGTTCTGACGCTTAGTTTCCCAATAACGTTTGTCACGTACGATATCTTGTAGATATTTATCAGCATTGATATATTCACTCCCTACAATTTCGGATGCGTCGGCTATAACTTCTTCCGGTAAACCTATTTTCCTAGCTATTTCTACTGCAAATGAACTTCCCGGATTTCCTATTTGTAATTGGAATAAAGCTTGCATTAAATGCCTGTCATATAACATGGCACCATTAACCACTCCTTCGTGATCTTCGGCAAAATGTTTCAAATTTTGATAATGAGTGGTGATAACGCCGAATGTGCCCTTTTCATTGAAACGTTTCAACACAGCTTCAGCTATGGCTCCTCCAATTTGTGGTTCTGTACCTCCGCCGAATTCATCAATGAGGATAAGGCTGCGTTCGTTACAGCTTTTCATCATTGTTTTCATGTTGGTAAGGTGTGAGGAGTAGGTACTCAGATCGTCTTCGATACTTTGTTCGTCACCTATGTCTATAAAGATACTGCCGAATAATCCGGCATGGCTACGTTCATGCATCGGAACCGGCATACCACATTGTAACATATATTGTAGTAATCCCACAGTCTTCAGACAAACGGATTTACCTCCGGCATTCGGTCCGGATATAATTAGAATGCGTTGATTTTTAGTTAGTTCTATATCTAGAGGAACAACCTTTTTATTATGCTTGGCCAGCGAGAGTTGCAATAGTGGGTGTATGGCCATGGTCCAGTCCAAAATCTGTTTGTCTTCCAATGATGGTTTGGTGGCGTTCGTCTGAATGGAAAAATGGGCTTTGGCACGGATGAAATCAATTTCTGCCAAAAACTCGTATGACTGGAGGATGGCGGGGACCTGTGGGCGGATTATGATAGAGAAATCTGTCAGGATACGGATGATTTCCCGGCGTTCTTCTCCTTCCAATTCCCGTATTCTATTGTTTGCTTCCACTACTTCGGCCGGTTCTATGAAAACTGTTTTGCCGGTGGATGATTCATCGTGTACAATTCCCTTGATTTTCCGTTTTAATCCCGGTGCGACAGGGATGACGAGTCTTCCGTCACGCATGGTAGGAGTTACATCTTTATCAACATAACCTTCTGCTTGAGCGTTGCGTAGAATTGCATTCAAACTGCGTGATATGCTTCCGGCTGTCGAGGCCAACTCTCTGCGGATGCGTAATAATTCGGAAGAAGCATTGTCTTTGATTTTTCCGAATTTGTCTAAGATGTTGTTTATACGCGTGATGAGTTGAGGGAACACGATAATATCTCCTGCCAGTTTTTGTAGGGCAGGGTAGGGGGAGTTTTCTTGTTCTTCGTCATTCGGGGTCAGTGTCAGAAAATGGATGATATCACGAATTGTTTCTAAAGAACGGCGTAAATCAAACAGTTCTTGCTCATCCAAATACATACCTTCTACACGGATACGTTTTAGTGATGGGCGTACATCAAAAAAATATTGGTCGGGAAAACTGTCTTCCTCTTGTATGATGCGTATGAATTCCATCACCTGTTCCAGCCATTCATTAATATCCTTAAAGGATTCTGAGAAGTTCATTTCATCTACTCTTTCTTGACCTAATGTGCTGAGACATTTCTCTTTTAGTAAATGACGGATGGAATCGAAACCTATTTTCTGTTCGAAATTCTGAGGGTATATCATGATTTATTTCTTTCGTTTATTATTCGTATGCAAAAATACGATTTGAAAATTTTATAGCAAAAAAACTGGTAAACTATTTGCTTATTTAAAATAAAATCGTACCTTTGCAGCGCTTTCAACGGAAAGTACTTCTGAAAAGGAGTCTTGGAGAGGTGGCAGAGTGGTCGATTGCGGCGGTCTTGAAAACCGTTGTACTGCGAAGTACCCGGGGTTCGAATCCCTGTCTCTCCGCTGGAAAGAATTGCAAAACAAAGAAAATCCCTGTAAATTAATACTTTACAGGGATTTTTGTTTTTGGTACATAGCAAAAATAAGCATATCAAAGCATTCTTTCGGTGTACTATTCGGTGTACCTGATCTCCTTCAATGTCAGGTACACCTATTAAGTAAATAATTCATTGTTTATCAGTGTTTTGCATCTTGACTTGTTGCTCTTGGAATTTTAGTTTTGTGATTAAAAAACAAGTAAGATGGAAAGAACAACATTTTGTCTATTGTTCTACATTCGTAGGACGAAATTGAATCGGAACGGTGAGGCTCCGATAATGATGAGAATTACAGTGAATGGAGTCCGGGTTGATGCTTCAGTGAAGAAAACAATTCTTCCGGAGTTCTGGAGTGCGGCAAAAGGAAAGGCTTTGGAAAAGAAGCGTGAGTACAAGGAACTGAATCTGTATCTTGATTCTATCCGTTTGAGGATAATGAAAATTCAGCGTGAACTGGAAATAGAAGGTGTAGCGGTTTCTGCCGGCAGTGTCCTGGACCGTTTTTTGGGAAAGGATGCTCCCGTACAGCGTACCCTGTTTGAGGTTTTCCGTGAACATAATGATAAATGCGCCCGATTGTCCGGTACGGACATGGCGCCTGCAACCGTGCAGCGTTATGAGACATCCTTGAAACATACTCAGGATTTTGTCTGGGAGACATATCATAAAAAAGATATTCTTTTGGATGAAGTTTCCCGCCAGTTTGTTGAGGATTACGAGTTCTGGCTTAAGACCTCGAAAAAGTGTTGTCATAATACAGCCACCAAGTATCTGAAGAACTTCAAGAAGATTATCCGTATCGCTTTGGCCAAGGGATGGATGAAGAATGATCCGTTTTTGGAAATCAGGTTCTCGTTGGATAAGGTGGAGCCGGACTTCTTGGAAGATTCGGAAATCCGAAAACTGATTTCAAAGGAGATTGATATTCCGCGGCTGGGTCAGGTACGGGACATTTTTGTGTTCTGTTGCTTCACCGGTCTGGCCTTCTCGGATATTCACGGATTGGGAAAGGAGCATATCGTGGAGGACTCGAACGGTGTCAGATGGATACGCAAGGGAAGGCAGAAGACCAAAATCATGTGTAACATCCCATTGATGGAAGTTCCGTTAAAAATATTGGAGAAGTATTCCACCAATGAATATTGCAGGAAACATGGTGTGCTTTTTCCGGTGCTTTGTAATCAAAAAATGAACGCCTATCTTAAGGAGCTGGCTGATATTTGTGGCATAAAAAAAACATTGACCACCCACTGCTTAAGACATTCAAATTCTCTTTTCTGATTGAGATACAACTAATTATAGTTTCTATTATCTTGAGTGGGTAACGATTTAGAAACGAGCGAACTGCATATATTCATCATATTTTGCATTAAGTTAAAAGAACGCTTTATTCATATACAAAGATAGTATTTTTTTATTTATCTGCTGTTTTTTCTTACTATAATTTCATATAAACCTTAGCTGTCGAATTCTTATCTCTTTAATTATTATAATTCAAGTTTAGGACATTCACTGGCAGAAGTATTGAAGAAATAGTATCTGTTCGGCAACTCCATATTGGCGCAACTTGGATGCAATATACTCTGGAAGATATTCCGCAACGGGCTGAACGGGCATCACGGATATTTCTGAACCTGAATACCATGAAGGCCAATCCGATAAACATATAGATATTTACAGGATTATACTTATATAGGAGGAAAACATTACATCAAAAGTATAACTGAAATTATAAGGATCGATAGCTAAAAACAAATAAAATTGCTACATCGTATATAAGTGTTATAAACCTTGATTATTTCTTTCGCAGACTTTCGTAATACTCTGATGGCGTTATTCCAACCTGTTTTTTGAACATCCGGCTAAGATGCTGGGGATATTCGAAACCCAGTTCATATGCTACTTGTGCAATGCCTTCACCGGTGGCGAGTTCGTTTTTTGCCCGTTGGATGATGTATTGACGAATATAGTCGCTTGCCGTGTCGCCCGTCATTCTCTTGACCATATCCCCGAAATAGTTGGACGACATGCACAATTTATCGGCGCAATATTGTACGGTCGGTATGCCAAGCGTCAGTTGCAACTTTTCCTCATAATAATCCCGAAGCAGGTGCTCGAATTTTGCGAGTATGTCCGAGTTCTCCACTTTCGGGTAATGAACTGACGGTTGTAAAAACGCCGGCAGAAATTGAGAATCAATCCGATATACTCCACAAGAATGGCATCTTGGAACTCATCGCGTTTTTTATGCAGTTCGTCCTGTATCTGTCGTATCAACGATACCAAAATATCGTGCTCCTCGTCAGTCATGTGCAAGGCTTCGTTGACCCGATAATCAAAAAAGGAATATCCCTTTATCTCCTTTTCCAACGGGGTTCCGTGCAACAGGTCGGGATGGAACAGCAACGCCCAGCCCGTCAGCATCACCCGTTCGCCGTTGTCCTCTTTTCCGCCGATTTGTCCGGGGGCGACGCAAATGACCGTTCCTTTCTTGTAGTCGTACTTCCCACAACCGTATGCCAAGTCTATTTCCGCTTCGTCATGAAAGAATATGCCATAGATGCTGTAATTGTTCAGGCTATGACGTATAGGGGACACTTCCGCGTAGTCAATGACACTGACCAGCGGATGCCTGTCGGTATGCCCCACCCACCGGCTATAATCGCCCACGTTTCTGACCTTTAGAATTTTGTTCATAGCATCTTATATAACTCTTTTCTTGTGAATGCAAAGATACATTATTTCAATTATATAGCCGAATATCAGCTCTATCAAATTCAGTAAAAGTGATACAAGTTACCCACTTATCGTTAAGTCCACCGTCGTGTAACCCGGTAATTTTGCATCATCAAAAGAAATCAAATGATGAATGAACGAATTGACATTCCAGCGGAATTGTATGAAGATGAAGTCGTGTGCTTCTTTGCAGACCGTTATCATACTTCTACCGAAAATGTGGTGAGATGTTTTCTCGTACAGGACGGGGTTTGCCCGGAACAGGAAAATGAACCCATAACTTTCCGGTTGGAAGATAATGAAATGGAGATTATGCGAGGCTTGACTTATGGAGGTCATTCTTAAAAATTACAGGATTTATGGACAGAAGAGATTTTTTGAAAATGTCATCAATGACGGCCTTATTGGCTGCCGGGGAATGGACGGGACTGTCGAAAGTCTTTGCTCAATCTGCATCTCAGTCTAAAAACGGTTATTCAAACGGAAATAATCCGTCGGGGAATATGGAATACAGAAATCTCGGAGGATTGGACGTGTCGGCCATCGGTCTGGGCTGCCTGCCGATGGTAGGCTATTATGGCGGGAAGTATGAAAGAAGGATATGATTGCCCTGATCCGGCGTGCATACGACAAAGGTGTGACCTTTTTCGATACGGCGGAGGTGTACGGGCCTTATACCAGCGAAGAGTGGGTCAGCGAAGCACTCGCCCCGTTCCGTAACAAGGTAAAAATCGGTACGAAGTTCGGTTTCGGGGTCGAGGAAAAGCAACCGACCTCCCTGAACAGTCGTCCCGACCATATCCGTCGTGCGGTGGAAGGGTCGCTCCGGCGGTTGCGTACAGACCGTATCGACCTCTTGTACCAACACCGTGTCGATCCGAACGTGCCGATGGAAGAGGTCGCCAGCACGGTCAAGGATTTGATGCAGGAGGGAAAGGTATTGCATTGGGGACTGTCGGAAGCCAGTGCACGCTCCATCCGTGCGCCCATGCCGTATGTCCTTTATCAGCGGTACAGAGCGAATATGCTATCTGGTGGCGGAACCAGAAACGAAGATATTTCCGACGCTTGAAGAACTGGGCATCGGTTTCGTTCCCTATTGCCCGTTGGGACGTGCTTTCCTTACCGGGGTAATCGACGGGAACA
>ERZ791624.1323-NODE-1323-length-11889-cov-2.124387_pt1 | contig 11889 bp, 10 predicted proteins | sample MGYA00510058_ERZ791624 | MGnify/ENA primary metagenome ERZ791624 (study PRJEB30046, sample SAMN00715158) | human gut metagenome | study: EMG produced TPA metagenomics assembly of the A metagenome-wide association study of gut microbiota in type 2... | reverse complement strand
AGGGAGCGATAACTCCTTAACTCCTTATTGTTTTAACAGATATTTATCAATCAGCAGAAGATAGTTACATATACAGAACTAACGTTTTCGTGCTTACATTCAAATATTTGTAAATTTAGGGAATTTCTTGTTTAATAGCCGTTAAAGTGTTAATTTGAAATGTTAAAACGGAATAAATTTATGCACAGAATGAAGCGTATCTCAAAAAATGACCCTATATTTGCAACCGGAAAACAGAGCGGTGCATGACAAGCTGACTTTTGGCATGATATTAGCTGTTGCAGTTCCAAGGAAAAGAAAAGTAAACAATAAAAAAATAAAGAGACATGAAAAAATTAAGTAATTATGTTGTGGCTGTGCTCTGCGTTGGTTCGCTCGCATTTTCAGCCGGTGCTTTCATGAAAGTAAATGCTACACCTGCAGCTACCGCTGCGCCAGCAGGGCAGCCTGTAGACTTAACCTATGCTGCCGAGAAGGCGCTGCCTGCTGTAGTACATATTAAATACGTACAGAACTCGAAGGTGAAGACGGTAGATGTGCAGGACGACCCATTCGGAGGTTTCTTCGACCCGTTCGGCTTCTTCGGCAACCCGGGACAGGGCAACGGAGGTACACGCAAGCAGAAAGTACAGACTCCGAAGAGAGAGGCTACCGGTTCGGGCGTCATCATCAGCGCAGACGGTTACATCGTTACCAACAACCACGTGGTAGAAGGTGCTGACGAGCTGACCGTAACGCTGAACGACAACCGTGAATACTCTGCACGCATCATCGGAACCGACAAGAGTACCGACCTCGCCCTCATCAAGGTAGACGGCAAGAACCTGCCTACCCTGCCTATCGCCGACAGCGACAAGGTGAAGGTGGGTGAATGGGTCATCGCAGTGGGCAATCCATTCGGCCTGAACAATACGGTTACAGCCGGCATTATCTCTGCCAAGGCACGTTCACTCGGTGCCAACGGTGTAGAGAGTTTCATCCAGACCGATGCTGCCATCAACGCAGGTAACTCGGGCGGTGCACTCGTCAACACCCAGGGCGAACTGTAGGCATCAACGCCATGCTCTATTCACAGACCGGTTCTTACTCCGGCTATGGTTTCGCCATCCCTACCTCTATCATGAACAAGGTGGTAGACGACCTGAAGAAATACGGCAGCGTACAGCGCGTGATGCTGAGCATACAGGGAAGCGATGTGCTGAACTATATCAACGCCCAGAAGGAGAACGGCAAGGATGTGAACCTGGGAACCAATGAGGGTGTTTACATTGCCAAGGTAGATGAAGACGGCAACGGTGCTGATGCAGGACTGAAGGAAGGTGACGTGATTACCAAGGTTGACGGCAAGAAGGTGACCAAGATGGCTGAGCTGCAGGAAATCCTGAACGGCAAGCGCCCTGGCGACAAGATGAGCATCACCTACCTGCGCAACAAGAAGGCAAGCACCAAGACCATCACGCTGAAGAATGCCCAGGGTAATACTTCGGTTATCAAGAGTGCCGACCTCGACGTGCTCGGTGGCAGTTTCCGCCCTATTACTGAGAGCCAGAAGAACCAGCTCAACATCAAGTATGGTGTAGAGGTGATGAAGGTGAACAGCGGCGCCCTGAAGGATGGTGGCATTTCACGCGGTTTCATCATCCAGCGCATCAACGACAACAACATCACATCGCTCGATGACCTGCAGAAGGCTGTAAAGAGTGCTTCTACCAGCAAGGACCCAGTGCTCTACATCCAGGGTATATGGCCAACAGGCAAGAAGGCTTACTTCGCTGTTCCGCTGCAGAAAGACTAAGGGTAAGAGTTTTAAGAGAAACGTCTCATGATTGAGTAGTGAAAAGGCTTTTTTACTGCCAAAAACTCAAGAAACAGACAAAAAACAATAAAATAGTAGGTATTTCTGAAAAATATCTACTATTTTTTTTGGTATTTAAACAAAAAAGTGTATTTTTGCAACTACTTAAAATTTGATGCCAGCATGAGACAATTAAAAATTACTCAGTCAATTACGAATCGCGCAAGCGCATCGTTAGAAAAATATCTTCAAGATATTGCTCATGAGGAGCTGCTCTCTACAGATGAAGAGGTGGAGCTCGCTCAGCGTATAAGAAAAGGTGACCGTAGGGCATTGGAGAGATTAACAAAAGCCAATCTCCGTTTCGTGGTGTCTGTTGCCAAACAGTACCAGAACCAGGGGCTCAGTTTGCCTGATCTTATCAACGAAGGAAATGTGGGGCTTATCAAAGCCGCACAGAAGTTTGATGAAACCCGAGGCTTAAGTTCATCTCTTACGCCGTATGGTGGATTCGCCAGAGCATTCTGCAGGCCATAGCCGAGCAGAGCAGAATTGTGCGCCTTCCGCTCAACCAGGTGGGAAGCGTTAACAAGATTAACAGAGAGATGAGTAATTCGAACAGGAGTTTGAACGCAAACCGAGTTTAGACGAAATGATTGACCGCGTAGACTTGCCGGAAGACAAGATAGAGGACGCCATGAAGGCTTCGTCAACAAGCCGCCACCTGAGGTGGATGCTCCTTTTTCTGATGATGAAGAGGGCAGCATGCTCGACCTGCTGGCCAATTCGGATAATCCGACCGACAATGAACTGCTGACAGAGTCGCTGAGAGCAGAAATAGAAAGACTGCTCAAGACGCTGCCGGACAAAGACCAGAAAATCATTGCTGCCTTCTATGGCATAGGAACACCGGAACTGACGCTCGAAGAAATCGGAACCAAGTATCATCTCACCAGGGAAAGAGTACGCCAGATCAAGGAAAAAACGATAAGGCGACTCCGGAACAAAACGACAGATAAACTGCTGAAGTCCTATCTGGGATAAGGAAAGATCCTGCATGACTGATGGGGCAGACAGCACAAAACAAAATAAGACAGAAAAAGAAATGAAAATTACAAAAATTGCATTAGCATCTATTGCATTAGCATGTTTCAGCTCGCTCTCTGCATCAGCCAAGAACGAAGTTAAGACTGCATACTTCTTTGGATTTGCCTCGTCGTTTAATGACTCTACAGTCTATTTCACAGACGTTCAGAAGGTAGATTCTGCCTATTTCACCCGCAAGAACAAGTTTCTGATAAGCCGTGAGAACTATTCATACCAGTTGCGCGACTATCTGGAGCAAAAAGGTGCCGGCAACCGCACGTGTATCGTGATGTTTGACTTCAACCAGAAGAAGGCTGAAAAGAAATGGAACAAACTCTATGCAAGATACGTTCAGAAGCCAAAGGCTAAGAAGGCAAAGAACGGACAGCAGATGAACGATGCGCCTAGCCCTTATCAGGTGAAGACCATCAACTCTACAGATTTTCATTTTTCATCTGTTCAGCCAAACGATGAAGAGGTTGAAGAGGTAAAAGTGAAAAAGGCTAAAAAAGCCAAGAAAGAAAAACGCAGAAAAGGCGCTAAAAATGAATAAGAATTTCAAATAGGACCTTACTCCGCAAAGTAAACAAGGTTGAACATTAAATTAAGAAGCCATTCCTATTTCCCATCAGGAATGGCTTCACTTTTTTATATCATATCATTTTCTACTTCAGGTTCTGCTTGAACCAGTTAGCTATCTGGCGAAGCAGATGGTTGCGGGTATTGCCGCCTGAAATGCCATGATTGCGGTTCGTGTACCACAGGGTCTTGAAGTCCTTGTCTGCCTGAACCAACGCCTCAGCATATTCGAAGGTATTCTGCGGATGCACATTGTCATCTGCCAATCCGTGACAGATAAGCAACGCACCATGCTGCTGCTTTACTCGCTCGATAGGGTTCACCTTGTACCCCTCTTCGTTCTCCTTAGGAGTGCGCATGTAGCGCTCAGTATAAACCGAATCATAGAAGCGGTAGCAGGTAGGAGGAGCCACAGCCACACCTGCCTTGAACACAGGACGGCCCTCGCTCATACTCATCAGCGTATTGAAACCACCATAGCTCCAGCCCCAAATGCCGATATTATCCTTGTCTACATAAGGCAGAGAACCCATGTAGAGAGCTGTCTCAACCTGGTCTTTCGACTCTAAATCGCCCAGACGGAGATAGGTAGACTTCTCAAACTCAGCTCCTCTACCGCCTGTTCCACGACCATCTACGCAGGCAATGATGAATCCTTCCTGAGCAAGATAATAATCGAAAGCACCGCCATTGCCCATACTGCCCGTGCTCCATGAATCGAGCACCTGCTGGTTGCCCGGACCGGAATACTGGAAGAGGATGACAGGATACTTCTTGCTGGCGTCGAAATCTACAGGCTTCACCATCCAGCCGTCCAGTTTCACACCTTCGGAAGTGGTGAAAGAGAAAGTCTCGCGCTTGCCCCAATTATACTTCCGGGTCTTTTCGAGCAGCTTCTTGTTGTCTTCCAATGTCTTGATAAGCTTGCCCTTGTTGCTGCGTACGGTGAAGACATAAGGATGGCTGTAGCTGCTCCAGGTATTGACGAAATAGCGGTAATCGCCCGAGAAGTAAGCCGAGTTGGAACCAGCCGCATCGGTAAGGCGCTCCACCTTTCCGTTCTTATGAGCCACGTAAACCTGGCGGTCGTGCGCATTGAGCTTGGCAGCCTGGAAATAAACATCGCCCGTCTTCTCATCCATTCCGTAGATAGAGGTAACATCATAGTTGCCCTTCTCTACCTGGCGCAGGAGCTTGCCGTTCATATCATAGAGATAGAGATGCATGAAGCCGTCGCGGTCGCTAGGCAGCAGGATATTCTTCTTGCCCACGATACTGTTTTCAATCACCTCTTCCTTTACAAACTTAGGCACACTCTCCTTGATGAGCATCCTGCTCTTGCCGGTGAAAGGATTGACTGCATAGAGGCGCATGTCGTCCTGATGGCGGTTCATCGTATAGACAATCAGACTGTTGGCGTCTGGCGATGTCTTGATGCGTGGATAATAGCCGTCGGAATCTACAGGCACATCGAGCGCCACGGTCTTGCCGTTCTTCATATCATAGCTCCAGAGGCTCACCTTAGAGTTGTCCTGTCCTGCCTTAGGATATTTATAGGAATACTCTCCCGGATAGTCGTGATACTCGCTATGGGTAGGATGAGAACCTTCGAACATCTGCAGAGAATAAGTCTTTACGTGCGATTCGTCGAAGCGTATCCATCCGATGGCAGTTCCATCCGCATTCCATGCAAAGGCGCGGTTGAAGCTGAACTCCTCTTCGTAAACCCAATCAGGAATACCATTGATTACCTCGTTGAACTTACCGTCGCGGGTAATCTGGGTTTCCTTATCTCCATCGGTAACAAAGAGATTGTTATCCTTTACGAAGGCGATGTGGCGTGAATCAGGCGACCAGGTAGCCACCTGCTGGTTAACGCCCTGGGAAAGTTTCTTCAAACTCTTCTTGGCAATATCGTATACGAAATACTCAGCCTTGAACGAGCGGCGGTAGATAGCCTCGCGATGGGTCATGATAAGCAATTTCTTACCATCAGGACTGATTACATAACCCTCAATCTGTTCGAAGGGAGCCTTGACGGCGTTCACATCGAAGAGGATGCTCATCTGCTTGCCCGTCTTGAACGAATAACTGATAACCTGCTTGCCATCATTGCTGATAGAAGCGTACAAATCGGTGCCATCAATAGGGTTAATACCGGTAACATAAGAGGCAGCAAACTCGCCGGAGGTAATGGCCTTCAGGTCGAGTTTATCTGCAGCTTGCATTGCTGAAACCATCATGACAGTTGCAATAAAAACTGGGAATCTTTTCATGTGTTAATCTTTATGTAATGCCTCAATAGGCGAATAATCTTCGTCCTTGAGCAGTTCTTTTACTGTTACTTTAGGGTTGCGCTTTACATAAGCGTTGATTGTATTCACATACTTGGTCTTGAAAATCTCCTTGCCCATCGCCTTGTTTACAGCCCACATAATCTTGCCCATGTGCAGATCGCGGTCGAGCTGCGGACGGGTGTCGAACTGATCCATCGGATAGATGCTCAGCAGATAGAAGGTAAGGCAATCAGGCACAATATACTGGCGCGACATGGTGCTGCGCTGCTGCGGTGTATAGAACTTCTTGTAGAGCGGATAGTTTTCGCCCATGTATTTATCAAGCGAAATTCCTACTGAGTGCTCTCCTACTACGATGCTCTGGTCGAGAGCGCCAATCTGAGCATAGAAACAAGGCTGCTGGAGTTCCGGAATCCAACTGTTCAGTCGCGAGAAGGCAGATTTCAGCTGCTCGTTGATGTCATCCATATTGGCAAATTCTGCCTCAGCATCGGCAATAAGTGCCTGCAGGGTAGAATCCTGATAGAACATGAGGAAACGGTTGCTGATATTGGCGTCGGTAATGGTGCCAAGCTGGAGCATTTTCTCTATCAGCGTACGGGTTTCTATCGGGTAATCGGTGTTCATCTGCTGCAGGGCTGAGAAATCACCGGTAGTAAGATATCTGCTTTCCAATCGGTCGTAACGCTGTACCGACAGGGGCACAGCCTCTCCTTCCTCGTTCGGCTTGAACTTAAACTCGCAGGCCGAACTGAGAAGCACAATTGCTAATATGACTATATAATTAAAAAATCTTTTCACGATAATTTACAAATCTTCGAGTTACGACTGCAAAAATACTAAAAATTATTTAAATTACCAAGCTTTTTTGCTAAAAAATCATACGTATTCGCAAAAAAAATGGGATTTTCTCTTAAATTTGTTTGCAAAATAGCCAGCAATGAGCAAAACGTAAGGCTTTTTTGCTCATTACTGGCTATTTGCGCAGTTTTTCTGCTTATCGGATGATAAAAGATACTGCTTATCGGATGATGACAGAAACTGAAACCTGAACCGGCTCTTCTATCTGCTTCTTCCAGGCTTTCAACCACTCATACCACTCCTTCTCGCCCTTGAAACCATAGGTTTCGTTGGCACTGGTATAAGCAAGCTTATAACTGAGCTGGCTGCCTGCAGGTTTCACCACCTGAGTATAGCAATCCTTATTGGCTGGCTGCTGACTTACCAGGGCTGACTGTGGCACATAAATGCCCAAGCCTACGGTCTCCAGCTTGTGCTTTCCATCGTCCTTGCCTGTTGGCCAGTCGCTGCCGTAACAGCCTCGCAATCCCTTGCCATCAGCAAATTCGCTGGAACCCTTTACGTTGATGAGTCCTGTAGCAAACTGATAATCAGAAACATCCTTGTTGAAGAATACATCTACGTCGAAATCGCGATGACCGGCATAGATGGTGTAACGGATGGTGGCATTGACAGGCTGCAAGCCCGGAGCCGGAACCCAACCCTTATCCACGACTTCGACGATGGCACGGAGCGGACCTTCTGAAATGACGCGCTGCTCCTGGTATTTCACGTTGTTGAACAGCACCTGGTCTTTACCGTCCCAGCCACGGAGCGCACCCAGCCCGTAGGTATTGCCTACCCAGAGGCAATCATCGCCCGAACCAGCCTGAATCTGCTCTTCTGAAGGATAGAACTGCGTATCCTGAACCACCAGTCCCTTGTTGATTTTGCCATAAAGATCGATGGTCTGACGATGGTCGAAATAAACACGCATGGCAATCAGTTCACTTTCGAAGCAAATGCCATGAGAATGGACGTAGTGATAAGGATCCTTGGTTTTCTTATCAAACGAGATGCTGCGCAGATAAATATCCTGCCTGTTCTTAGCCAGTTTCCTGTTTCTGCTTGGCAGACAGAGTTCGGCAAAAGTACGAGCCGGATACTGTGCCTGCTCGCCCTCACGATAGAGATGCACCTGATAAGTCTTGGTTTCTTTCTTGCCCAAATCGGCAAGGAAACAGAGTTCATCGTTGGTACAATCGCGGTTGGTGTCGTCGAGCTGTGAAGGAATCTCCTTGCCGTCAACGGTTACTACAGCGCGCTGAATGTCGCCGATGGCTCCCAACTTGCTGAGATCTACCACCACCGGAGCATCGGTTCTTGCCACCTTGGAAGGATTGGAAACCGACACCTGGAAATTAGCCTGCGCCTGGGCTGACAGAACCATCAGCGAAACCAGCGCCATCATCATTTGTTTTTTCTTCATAGATTTTATTTTTAAGTTTGTTTATGAATAGTCTACAACTGCGAGAAGAGTTTCTTGCCCTTGGCGTAATATTGCCAGATGATAGAGAGATTGTAAACCTGCGGAATCTCCTCCTTCACCCTACCCGCCTGTATCTTTCTGCGATCTTCGTCAAACTCATGTTTCCATGCCTTGAAAGCCCTGCGCGCCTTGAAGATGGCCTTGAAGTCACCCCAGTTGCGATTCAGAACCAATGTCTCGAAAGCAGCAAGGTAATCCAAGAATCTTCGCATACGCATTACATAAGACAACTCTGTATCACTCAGATTCTTATAAAGCATGGTTAAATTATTTCTGAAATTCAGATAAGTCTTCATCGGATTGCTTTTCGGCAGGGTTCCACCACCCACATGATAAACCTCACTCTCAGGAATGCAATAGATTTTTCTGCCCATCAGACGCAAGCGCCAGCAAAGATCTATCTCTTCATTATGGGCAAAGAAACGGCCGTCTAAACCGCCGGCAGTCCAATAATCCTTTGAGCGGATCATCATACAGGCACCCGTAGCCCACAAGATTTCCTGCTGGTAATCATACTGCCCGTTATCGCGCTCTACCGTATCAAAGATGCGGCCGCGACAGAACGGATAGCCGTATTTGTCGAGGAATCCGCCGCAAGCGCCAGCATACTCAAAGCTGTCCTTATCGTATTCGGCAAGCAGCTTAGGCTGGCAGGCAGCCACCTGCTGATGCGAATCCATAAACTCGATGAGCGGTGTAAGCCAATGATGCGAAACCTCCACATCGCTATTCAGGAGCACGTAATACGTTGCATCAATCTGCTTCAAGGCACGGTTATAGCCTTCAGCAAAGCCGAAATTCTGCTCCAGCACGATGGTCTTCACCTGAGGAAACTGAGTCTCCAGAAGGTGCATCGAACCATCAGAAGAAGAATTGTCTGCCACCCATATTTCAGCATCCTGACGGGAATATTCGATGACATTCGGAAGATACTTTGCCAGCATCTTCTGTCCATTCCAGTTTAATATAACGATTGCTACTTTTGCCATATTTATTGTAAACTCTTTAATCTGTTATTCAGGAGATTGGTAAACTCATAGTTCTTGAGTCCCCATTTGGGAGCAATCAGCAGTTCTTTGGGCGACTGACTGACGAAGCGCTCCAGCACCAAATCCTTTCTGAGCAGACGGATGTATTTCACGATGACATCAATATATTCCTCTACCGTGTAAACATGGAAGGGATGCTCAGCATATTCCTGTGCCAGCCGGGTGCCCCTGATAATCTGCATCTGATGAATCTTAAGAATATCAAGCGGCAAGGAAGAGATGAGAGGAGCCTGGCGCAGACTTTCTTCCGCATCTTCTCCCGGCAAACCGATGATGATGTGGCCGCCCGTAAGGATTCCCCTGGCATGAGTACGCTCTACGGCACTACGGCAACAGGCAAAATCATGTCCACGGTTGATGCGTTTCAAGGTTTCATCATTGGCACTCTCAATGCCATATTCCACCAGCACGAAGGTTCGGCGGTTCAGTTCTTCCAGATAATCGAGCAATTCATCGCTCACACAATCCGGACGGGTTCCGATAACGATTCCTACCACATCTGCCACCTCAAGAGCCTCTTCATACATCTGCCTCAGTTGCTCCACCCTGGCGTATGTATTGGTATAAGCCTGGAAATAAGCCAGATATTTCATATCAGGATACTTCCTGCTGAAGAAAGCCTTTCCCTCCTCCAGCTGTTCAGTAATCGACTTTTTCCGGTCGCAATAGCTCGGATTGAAGGTGCGGTTGTCGCAATACGTACATCCGCCACTCGAAATCCTTCCATCTCTGTTAGGACAGGAGAATCCCGCGTCTATCGAAATCTTCTGAACACGGAAATCAGGAAACTGCTTCCGGATCCATGTTCCAAAATCATTGTAATACATTGGACTTTGAACTTTGAGCTTTGAACTTTGAGCTTTGAACTTTGAACTTTGAACTTTGAACTTTATGATTAGCCTTGAATATTAGCTTTTAACTTGATAATCAGCCTTTGAGCTATAAACTATCAACTATAAACTATCAACTAAAGAAGCTCTCCCTTCAGCGCCGTCTTATCGTGATTAAAATCACCCAGGCGAACCTTGATAAGTTGGTTGTCGTATTCTTCCTTGGCGAGAGCCGGCGAAAGTTCTACGCGGATATAGTTCTTGGTGAATCCATGCATTGCCTTGCCTCTTGGCGCCTTTTCGAAGAGAACCTCAGCCTCAGTACCGATGTATTGGGCATAGAATTCCTGCGTCTTCTGATCACTCAACTCCAACAGTCGCTTGGAGCGCTTCTTCTTCTCCTTCTCGTCAACCACATACGGAATCTTCAAGGCAGCCGTGCCCGGACGCTCAGAATAAGGGAAGACGTGAAGCTGGGTAACAGGCAGACTCTTCAGGAACTCATAGCATTCTTCAAAACACTCCGGAGTTTCGCCGCGACAGCCCACCATCACATCGACACCGATAAACGCATCAGGCATTTTCTCCTTGATAAGGTTCACCTTGTGGGCGAAGAGCGCCTTGTCGTAACGACGGTGCATCAGCTTGAGCACCTCATCGCTTCCGCTCTGCAGAGGAATATGGAAATGAGGCATAAAAGCACGGCTCTGGGCACAATACTCTATGAGATCATCATCACAGAGATCAGGCTCCAGACTCGAGATGCGGTAACGCTTGATTCCTTCTACCTGATCCATCGCCTTGACAAGGTCGATGAATCGCTCGTGGGTAGTCTGACCGAAATCACCGATATTCACACCGGTAATGACGATTTCCTTACCGCCTTCAGCAGCCGCCTGCTCACATTGAGCCACAAGCGACTGGATGCTCGGGTTGCGCGAATTGCCTCGGGCAAATGGAATGGTACAATAGGTGCAATAATAATTGCAGCCGTCCTGTACCTTCAGAAAATAACGGGTACGGTTGCCACGCGAGCAAGAAGGCTGGAAGGTCTTGATTTCCTTCGTCTTCACGCTATAATGCTGATGAAGAGCCGCAGCATCGACGTTCTGAGAACTTTCCGTATCGACGTTCTGAGGAGTTACCGCATCGCCGTTCTGAGGGGCCTGAGCAGTCAATCCGTTTTCCTGGGCAAATTTCTGCGCCCATGCATCGCTGAGATATTGAATCAAGTGCGCCTTCTCGTTAGCACCCAACACGAGGTCTACACCCTCTATCTTGCTGACATTCTCAGATTCGAGCTGCGCATAACAGCCCGTCACGATAACGAATGCACCCGGATTGTTTCTCACCATCCGGTGGATAGCCTGACGGCATTTATGATCGGCAACTTCTGTTACCGAGCAGGTGTTAATCAGACAAATATCAGCTTTCTCCCCCTTTTTAGCAGTAATGACGCCCATGTCTTCGAGCATTTTGCCAAAAGTGGAAGTTTCAGAGAAGTTGAGTTTGCAGCCTAGCGTATAGTAAGCTGCCTTCTTATTCTGAAAAACTGAAGTATTTATCATTTCACATTATATATAATATATAAAAGCCAACTGTGGTTTAACAGGTGCAAAGGTAGTAAAAAGATTTTATGAATGATGTTTTGTACGCACACAAAACAACAAAAATGACGTCAAAAGTGGTATAAGAGAGGCTTGTTAAAAAGATTAACATTTATTTACAATCTGTATCTTATTGATTTTCAGTAATTTCCAAATGGGTTACAAAATTCTCAAAAAAAAAAACTAAAAAGTTGAACGTTGTATCAAAAAAATATATACCTTTGCAATGTTTTAATAAACAAATGATTGTTTTACAGATTTAAAAAAGCAAAGAAAATGAAGAAATTGGTTTTAATGTTCGTAGCTATCGCAGCTGT
>ERZ791624.1321-NODE-1321-length-11913-cov-2.161494_pt1 | contig 11913 bp, 15 predicted proteins | sample MGYA00510058_ERZ791624 | MGnify/ENA primary metagenome ERZ791624 (study PRJEB30046, sample SAMN00715158) | human gut metagenome | study: EMG produced TPA metagenomics assembly of the A metagenome-wide association study of gut microbiota in type 2... | reverse complement strand
CCGCATCCAGCGAACACGAGAGATCCTTTTTGTGCACCGGACACGGACAAGAAATGTCTGACAATATCGTAAATATTCTTAATAGAAGAAGTTTTGTGAATATAAAAAAGCCTCTTGAAAAAAACGTGGAGGTGTTATAATATAAACGTAGAAGCAAACAAAGAAAGCGAACGGGAGGTATGAAGGTGAAAACTAAGTTATTTATTAATTATGAAAATGGTACGGGAATGAGTCTAAGCTGTTTTACATCACGTGATTCATATAGATTAGCATCTAGGATTATTCGTGGATGGGATTATGTAGAATCAGTGGAACTAGAGATGGGAATGACTAAATTGAAAATGTATGCTAGAGAATACGCTGGTGGGCGGTATTTAGCTATTTACAGAGGTGACGGTTCTATCGTTTCTTCGTGGGTACTGAATGGAAATCGGGAAGGGAGGGAGAAAGGTGACTGTTGAAACAAGTTTTGGAAAAATTACAGCAAGCGGGCGACTTTAAACAATCTTGCGTTATCATTCTATAGGGCGGCAGAATTAGCAAGAGGAGTGAACGTGATATACGACAAAGAATTTACTAAAATGGCAAGGAGCATTTACAGAGGATTAGAGGCAAATGGTTATTATAATATAAAGGAGGACTAAATCATGACGTTACGTGAAATGAGACATAAGCTGGATAGGCATAATATTATTATGATACCTACCGACACAAAATTCCAAAGAGGGTACAAAGCGCGGCGCAACTACTGGCAGGAAACGGAGGAGGTGTTATTTGTACCGCCAACGTCAAAACGGCGTAGAGGGCAGGCATATATATTGGCACCTCGATATGATACCACCCGCTACTGTAAACGCATATATTTCAATGTGTATTATGATACGATCAAAGAGTTGGGGATTTTATAATAGGTTTCACGTGAAACATTAAGGAGGTTAATATGAAAGCAAGTGATTTTGTTCAGGCAGCTATGGCGGCGGTTAATGTAACATTTTACGATACGCACGGTGAACGTGTGGTGCGACCGAATTTGGTAGGTTTACGGATTGCCAAAATAATTCCTCTGAAAAATGGTGATTTTAAGGTGATAGTAGAAAGTAGGTGTACGGAATGGCGTTGATTAAACCATGGCTACAATTTAAATTCGGTGCGCGAGAGAACTACACACCCGCCGCCTTATCAAGGTTTGCTGAGTCGGATATTGAAAAAGAATATAATCGCCTGCGAAGGGCGGCAATCGGAAGGCTAAACACAATTGGAAAATCCAAGTTTCGTGAAGGTGATATATACAGGGAATATAGAAATGCGTTTAGCAAGACAGCAAAACAGATACTGAGGGATGATGGTGTGTTATTATTGAAATATCGGCTAAGTGCTGTTCAGCGTTTTTTATCGAAAAAAACATCAAGCGTCACAGGATTGCGCGAGGTGAATGATAAAATATTAAAAACGCTGTATGAACACGGATATGATTTTGTAACTAAGGATAATATTGATGATTTTGGTGAGTTTATGGATGCTGTCCGAGATGCGGCCGAAGCGAATCGCTATGACTCAGAGCGTGTTGCTGAGTTGTTTGACTGGGGTAATAAAAAAAAGGTACCTGTGGACGAACTGATAGAAAAATTTGAGGATTTTATGAAAGATTCTAGGTGAGGCTATGATTTATCATGTGGATGATTTTCCGTATAGTATAATAGCCGAAACAGAATGTCAACCGCGTCAGAAGAGGAACACAGGTGGCCGGCAAAAACTGAAATACAAAAATCTGGTTTGTGCGTTTGACATTGAAACTACATTTATTGAGGAGATTAGCCAATCAGTAATGTATATATGGCAGTTTCAAATTGAGAATGATACAGTCATAGGAAGAACATGGAATGATTTCAAATTTTTCATTCAGAAACTGTCATTTCAGTTAGATGAAGATGAACGTTTAGTTACTTACGTTCACAATCTGTCTTATGAATTTCAGTTTTTGGCAGGTATATTTCACTTTAAGCAGGAGCAGGTGTTTGCGGTTAAGTCCCGTCGTGTTTGCAAGGCAGAACTAGAAAACGTGCTTGAATTGCGTTGTTCATATATTCAAACAAATATGTCACTTGATGCATTCACGCACAAAATGGGCGTTCCAGCGGCGAAAACACACGGTTTTAACTACAATAAACGGCGATGGTATTATACAGAATTGACACCTGATGAATTACTGTATTGTATAAACGATGTTCAGGGATTGGTTCAGGCGATGAAAATTCAGATGGAACGTGACGGTGACAATTTATATACCATTCCATTAACAAATACTGGTTACGTGCGGCGTGATGTGAAAAAAGCAATGAAGTCAGTCGGCTATACTCGGATACAGAAAATGTTACCGGATTATGAGACTTATAAATTATTACGTCAGGCGTTTCGAGGGGGGAACACGCATGCGAACCGCTATTTTGCAGATGTTATGCTGTATGGCGTAAAATCAGCGGATCGTTCAAGCAGCTATCCTGAGGTTGAGTGCAATCATTTGTTTCCTGGCACTCCATTTAAATATGTGGCTGGTGTAACAATTGGCGATCTTATTCACTGGAAAAAAGATTTAGGACGTGCATTTCTTTGTCAGGTAAAAATGTTTCACGTGAAACTAAGAACAGAGGAGTGGGGTTGCCCATATCTGACTAAAGCAAAATGCCGGAATATTGATCGCGGCGCTATTTATGACAATGGGCGTGTTTTGGAATCTGAATATTTAGAAACGACATTGACAGATATTGATCTGGAAATTGTGATGGAGGAGTATTCCGCGGATTATGAAATAATAACAGCATGTCATTCCCGTTATTGCATGTTACCGGAACCGCTAGTCAAAACGATATGTGAATATTATATTCGAAAAACAGGTTTAAAAAATAATGACGAAGAGGATCCGACCGGGTATTTTTATATGAAATCAAAAAATAAGTTAAATAGTGTATATGGTATGACAGCGCAAGATCCGGTTATCGAATCTATTCTATTCGAAAACGGTGAGTTCAAAACAGATGACAGTGCTAATGAAAAAATGTTATTGGAGAAAAGCTATCACAGATCGTTCATTCCCTATCAGTGGGGGGTTTGGTGTACCGCGTGGGCGCGATGGGAATTGGAACAGGGGCTGAAATTGGTGCATGGAACGAAGGATGCATATTTCATATATGATGACACTGATTCGATTAAATATTTAGGGGAGGTCGATTGGACGACATATAACGCGGCAAAAATTGCTGCAAGTAAAAAATCGGGAGCATTTGCAACTGATAAAAAAGGTGTCACACATTATATGGGCGTTTTTGAACAAGAGGAACAATATTGTCGGTTTAAAACGTTCGGCGCTAAAAAATATGCATACACACATTGGGATGAAAACGACGAGGAAACACCGGTGGAAATTACGATAGCCGGGGTTCCAAAAGAACAGGGGGCATGGGAATTGCGTGCGGCTGGCGGTATCGATGCATTTAATATTCCGTTTTTGTTTCATGCGGGGAAATTAGAGTCTGTATATAATGATGACGTGAACATGATATACAAAAATGAAGATGGGAGGGATATAAAAATCACACGCAACGTAGCGCTGCGACCGACCACTTATAATTTGGGCATTACAGCTGATTATATGTGGGTTTTAGAAGATGCAAAAGTTTTCAGAAAAAGCATGAAGCTATTGACATATTAGCAATTCTATGTTAATATAGATATGCAACAATAAACAAAGACAACAAACAAGAACAGGAGAACAATCATGGAAATTATCAAAAAATCAAGCGACGAACTGACAATGAAACAGATGTATGATCTAACAAAATCACCGGAAATCCAGAGAGTTTCAGATAATGACGGGGCACTGGTACAGGTGAATGCATGGGCACTGTATAACGACACCGACAGTATCGGGAACACGCGAGAGATATTATCCATTTTGGATAATGAAGTAGGAGCGGTGGCAACTAACAGTGCAACGTTCATTCGCGATTTTATGGAAATCATAGAGATGTGCAAGGACTGTGGTGTGGAAGTACAGCACGTTAAAATTAGTTCAGGAACAAGTAAGTCAGGCAGAAAGTTTTATACATGCGTGTACGTGGATTAATGTTTCACGTGAAACATGGAAAGGGGAGGGGAGCATTTAGCTCCCCTATTTTTTATTATGTTATATTTAGAAAATGGATATTTAAATTATAATGAAATATACAACCTGCCCGTTCCGTTTATTTTTATCGTAGGCGCGCGTGGTATCGGGAAAACATACGGAGCGGTGGATTATCTGTATAAAAATAACATCCCGTTTTTATTTTTGCGCAGGACAAAAACACAGGCGTATACTCAGATTGATCCGGAGGTGTCCGATATTGAAAAACCTCTTAAACAGTACGACGTTGTTTTCAATGCAAATAAAGTAACAGATACAATGCAATCATTATCTATTGATAACAATGAGTATTTTGCGCTGGTAACGTCACTGTCAACCGGTTCGAATTTGAGAGGTTTCAATGGCGAACGGGTCGAGGCGATATTTTTTGACGAGTTTATTGCGCAGCCGGAGGAAAAACCGATTCGAGAAGAAGCGAGCACGTTTTTCAATTTAGTTGAAACTATTTCACGTAATAGAGAATTAGAGGGGCATAATCCGGTCAAGGTAATCTGTGCAGCAAACAGTTTCAATCTGGCAAATCCTATTTTTATTAAATTAGGTTTAGTGTCGATTGCAGAAAAGATGCGGGTGAAAGAATCGGAAGTCTACATTGACAAAGAACGAGGTTATTGTATCATCCAGCCCTTGCACTCGCCGATTTCCGCAAAAAAAGAGGAAAGTGCCCTGTACCGGTTAGTTGGTGATGACTCCGACTTTGCTGGAATGGCACTACGAAACAAATACCTGGATGACATCAGTGATACGGTTTGCAGTAAAAATTTAAAGGAATATCGGATATTGGTCACAGTTGGTGAGATTTCAATCTATAAGCATAAATCGCAGGAAGAGTATTACGTTAGTCAGCATAAATCAGGAACGCCGAAACAGGTTTACACGACAGGCAGCGCAGATAAAAAACGATTCAATCGCGAGCAGCATTTTTTATGGACAGCTTTTATGCGGAGGAATGTCTATTTTGAAAATTATTTGTGTCAGGTTTTATTTGACAACGCATTTAGACTGTGATATGTTTTATTTGTGGGCAGGCACAAAACCAGTCACGGAAGGACGTGCAAGCGGTTGGTTGCCGCACGACTGCCCACAATGTTTCACGTGAAACATCCGGGAAGAAAGGGGATTAGATGGATGTAACGGCTATTACACAGATTGTTAGCACGCTGGGTTTTCCGATTGCAATGTGTATCTATTTGTTGTACCGCGATGGAAAACGCGATGAAGCGCACAAAGAAGAAATGGCAAAGATGACCGAGGCGATTAATAATAACACAATTGCATTAACGCAGCTCGCGGAAAGGATGGAAAAACATGACACAGAATGACATTTTGATTTTAGCAAAAGCGGGATTCACAGCACAGCAAATCGCAGCGTTGAGTGCGACACAGGCTCCGGCAGCTCCGGCAGCTCCGACGGCTCCGACGGCTCCCACACCTCTGACGTATGACAGTTTCAACAGGAATTGCAGAAAATGGCATTGAGGGGGGCGCAGCAATCAGGCAGAGTGGAAACGGCGGATACGATACTGGCATCAATTATCAATCCACCGACAGCGAACACTGAGGAGGGAAAATAAATGGCCGCAAACGATTTAACAATTAATCAGATTTCTACCGTTCTGGGTGAGATCGTGGAGCAGGCAACCGGTAGCAAACCGATGGCGGTTACGGATACGTCCAGTTTTGTTACTGTAGCACAGATCGGATTAAAAACCGGTTATGACACGCTTGCTACTGCTATTTCACAGGTGCTTTCACGGACAATTTTTTCAACACGTCCATACAACCGGAAGTTTGGCGGGCTGGAGGTGTCTAATCAGAGATATGGAAACCACGTGCGGAAACTGTCGCCGATCGACAAAGCGCCGGAAGATGACGAGCGCTATTCCTTGACTGAGGGAGGAGCGATCGATCATTATAAGGTATCAAAGCCTCTTGTTCAACAGACAAACTTCTATGGAGCTAACACATATCAGCGGCACTTAACTACCTACCGCGATCAGCTGGACATATCTTTGCAGTCACCGGACGAGTTCGCTAGTTTTTTGTCAATGACGCTGTCGAACGTGTCTGATATGATTGAACAGGATCACGAAAACACTGCGAGGGCAACAGTTGCAAACCTTATCGGCGGTGCTATTGATCTGGCGGGTTCAACGTAGTTCATTGTTTGACAGAATACAATGCAATTACGGGTGGGACGTATACAGCGGATACTGTATTGAATCCAGATACAATTGCCGGTTTCGCAAAATATTTAGTAGCACGTATTAATACGATCGCAAAAATGCTGACAGAGCGTTCAACCGTGTTTCATCAGACGATCAACGAGAAAACGGTGATGCGGCATACTCCTGTCGAGCGGCAGAAGGCGTACATTTATACAGACTATCTGTCAAAGGTATATGCAAACGTATTTTCGACTGTTTTTAATGAAAATTATCTGAAAATTGCAGATACCGAGGAAGTTAATTTCTGGCAGTCTATTAAAACACCGGGCAGCATTAATGTAACGCCCGCATACACCGATTCAACAGGAGCCATTGTCAAGGGAAAAGCGATCAATAAACCAATTTTAGCTGTTTTGTTTGACGAGGAGGCAGCTGGTTATACGGTTGTAAACCAGTGGACACAGAACACGCCGATGAATGCGGCGGGCGGTTACTACAATACGTACTGGCATTTTACAGATCGTTACTGGAATGATTTTACAGAAAATCACGTAGTGTTCGTTTTAGATTAATGTTTCACGTGAAACATGGGAGGTAGTTTTTTAATGGCGATTCCGGTTAAATTTTACAGATTTTCGAAAAAAGAAAATTCAACAAAACGTCCGGTCACCGCGGATAAAACATATTCCTGCACGATCAAATCAGAATCCGGGGTAATCACTCCCCGGATTTCATTAAATATTCCTTTAACAGAAAATCCAACTATATACAATTATGCTTTTATTGCGGAATACGACAGGTATTACTATGTAGCGGATTGGCAATGGACGGCAGGACTATGGACAGCAATGTTGTCAATTGACTATCTGGCATCATGGAAGGACACAATAGGATCTTCCTCATTTTATGTGTTGCGTAGCAGCGCAGAATTTGACAAAACCGTGACGGACGCAATCTATCCGGCATCAACTACAGTAACGGTCAATACTATTTGGAAACAATTTGACGATTGGTCAGAACTACCGACGCTGGGACGTGGTACATATGTCGTCGGATTGATTAATGACTCATCATCCGACTGGGGAACGATTGCATACTATGCACTATCCCCAGCGCAAATGTCATCGATTCGACAGTTCATGTTAGCTGGCGCAACGGATTGGAGCACGATCGGCAGTGATCTGGACGCTTCGTTGTTGAAATCATTTGTCGATCCCTTTTCATATGTCGTATCGTGCAAATGGTTTCCTATCACAATTTCCGGCGGTCAAGAAGAAAATGTTAAATTTGGATTTTGGGACAGTGGCGTGAAAGCGCGAAAACTGTCATCATTAATGAATCGCAAAGAGTTCACACTTGCGCGTCCTGATATTCCCGGAATTGCACGCGGGGACTGGGTAGGGAAAAGTCCTTTTACTTCCTATCATGTACAATGCATCCCATGGGGGATTATCCCGATCGATTCAACAGATATTACGGCAGACGGTGTCACAGTTGTCCGGCTGATTGATTATGTCACAGGGTTAGGAACTCTGGCAATTTACAAACGGATCGCCGGTGACGGCGAAACGCAATACAATGAACAGGGAGGATTGCTTAACATTGTGGAAACACAGATAGGTGTTGATGTTCGGCTGTCACAGCTGTCCTATGATATAACAGTTCCTACATCATTAACAGAACTGGTTGGTGGCATGGCATCAATGGCATTTTCCAGCGCATACGCGGCGGCGGATTCTGCGATCGGAAAAAACGCTGGAATCGCAAGTGGAATAAGCGCGGCAAATAGTAGTGGAAAGCAGGTCGGTGAACAGGGTGGATATGCGCAGAACAGTCTGGCAGGAACAGTTGCATTAGTCGCAAAAACATTTACACCGGTCGCAGACGATAATGCTGAACAGGGGAAACCGCTATGCGCTAATCGTCAAATTTCAGAAATTCCAGGTTTCGTAAAGGTGCAACACGGTGATGTGCAAATGCTGGGGACGATGACGGAAAAAGTCTCCGTGAAAAATTATCTAGAAGGGGGTTTTTTCTATGAATGAATTTTTGAAAGTGCCGGAAAATCTGGTGGCAGCGATCGAGGTGATGAATGGGGTTCACGGAGTTGGTGAACAGCGTAAAGCATCGCTAGAACGTGAAGGATATGATGCGAAAAAAGTACAGGAAATTGTAAATTTTTTGGTAACGGTTTGGGAGGTGTAGCAATGCCTAACTGGATATATCGCATCGGCGGCACCGGAACAACGTTGTCACAGGATGAACAGGACAATAACATTTTATGTATCTATGATGCATTGAACCGCTATGGATGGTCAAAAGTTGCAATAGCAGGAGCGTGCGGCTGTTTTCAACAGGAATCATCCTACAATCCCGGTATTTACGAAACGTCGCATGGCGGGACTCTGAACAACCTGCCCTATTTTCCAGGCGGTATGGGGCTGGCACAATGGACAGACTATCCCGCATATACGGCAAATATCCAAACCCTTTGCCGTGGTCGGCAGAGAAGGAAAACAAAAATTGGTATGACGGTGATTTTCAGTGTTGGCTTCTCACCCAGGCGGACAATTCAGAGTATACGTCCATGGGTTACGGACAGGGCCCTCGTTGGGGCTGGCAAACGTCTAGCAGTTATCCGTCCATTCCGTTCAACGACTATATTCATTTTGACGGCACGGTTGATGACGCTGTGAAGTATTGGTTTTATTGTCTGGAATGGCACGCGGCGGGAATCCCGGACTGGGTGAATTACGACGAACGTGTACGACAGGGGAAACACGCGCTGGAAATCATGGGTGGATATACACCAGGCATGGATGCAAAAAAATTAATCACGATTTTGGCAAAAAAGAGAGGTGAAAAAAGTGGACGGATACGGCGCACCATTTTATTATGATTATCAGAATGCTGCTACATCAATGGTCAGTCCTAACACAGTACATTGCAAAAATACAGGACTAGCAAATTATTTTGCTAGATATCTATTGCAAAAAGCAATGTCTGTTTTTGAATTTCATTTTCCTGACTGGTGGTCAGAAAATTATTTACTCTATGTGTTGTATTGCTGGGGGCGTTTTGCAATTTTTAATACGGATCGGTTTGGTGTCGTAGCGCTGGATTGTGGGCTGACAGGGTATGATCTGTTTTATCAGCCGACCCATGCGGTCATCACAAACCCTTTGATAAGAAATACAATAACTCCGAAAATCGGATCACAGTGTGTTGTTGTGAAACTACAACCGAATTATTGTGGCATATTGGATATTGTATCCTATTACGCAGATTTAATGGCCTTGTGTGCCGAAGCTATAGGAATGAATCTAGTTAATAGCAAACTGTCATACGTGTTTGCAGCGGATAACAAACAGTCTGCCGAATCCTACAAAAAAGCGTGCGACAAAATCTATGGGGGTGATCCATCCGTTTTCATGGACAGCAAGCTTTTTGACTCTGATGGAAAAGCTAAATGGCAAATGTTCAATCAGAATGTAGGGCAGAATTACATTGCTGACAGGGTTCTTGCAGATATGCGCAAAATCGAACAAATGTTTGCAACTGATATTGGAATCCCAAATGCCAACACGGACAAAAAGGAACGCCTGATTGTGGACGAAGTAAACAGCAACAATTTTGAAACGCAATCACGTTGCGATATGTGGCTAATGTCCATGAAAAAAGAATTTGAAAAAGCAAACAAAATGTTCGGATTGAATTTGTCAGTGGACTGGCGAAATATCGAAAGGGGGGCTACAATTGGTACAGGCAACGTTGTCGATCATGGGACTGTATAATTATGATAGTTCAGTTTTGGACGGATTAATACAGAATTTACCAAAGGCCGCAAAAATTCCGGTAGACGATGTTCACGTAGTGGGGCAGGATTTAAACGCGGATGCACTAGTTACAGAATTATTAGCGCAGTCCGGCGAACTGGAATTTGTATATCCGAATCCAGATGCTGCTAGGAAAATTATCACAGCGTGGGCGCTGATAAACGCAGAACGGTGGCAGAGATTATACAATACAATGTGGTTTTCATATAATCCGATCTGGAATAAAGATGGAACAACAACGCGGACGGAGACAGAAACTCGTGATTTATCTGCAACTGATAATGACTCGATGACAAATACAGGTACCGGAAAAGAAACACGTAATTTGAAATCAGCCAACACACCTTCGTTAACCACAACCGAAACCGAAAAAGTTGCAGGCTATAACAGTAATGATTTTGTAAACAGCAATCAGAAATTGACAGAAACCGGCGGTGTTAGCAGTCAAACGGATACCGGAACAATCGAAAACAGTGCTGATGCCACTAGCAACCGCACAAATACAAAAACCGATACAGGAACAATAACCAGGACGTATACCGACCGGGAAACTGGAAATATCGGTGTTACTGAGACACAGACAATGATACAGGACGAACGAAATGTCGTTGATTTTAATATGACACAGATCATTATTAATGATTTTATTTCCCGGTTCTGTATCCTGGTATATTAGGAGGTGCTATATGTTTGAAAATTTTCCTTACACTAATTTCCACGAACTTAATCTTGACTGGATTTTAGAACGCATGAAAACCCTTGGGAAAGACATGACCACTCTTAAAAATTATGTGGATAACTACTTTGACAATATTAATCTGCCGGACATCGTGGAGCAGAAAGCCGCTGAAATAGAGGACCTTAGTTTTTTCAAGAACAAAAAAATATGCATCATCGGTGACAGTATTTCAGATAATACAACAAACCCTCCAAACTGGACAGTTCATTTCACAGAAACGGTAAAAAAAGTTGGGGCTGTTGTGACAAACATTGCGGAAAACGGGGCATCTTTTGCAAGCTGGAACCAGAATTTTGACTCCAAAGTTCCTTTAGGACAGGATATCTACATTGTGTTTTTAGGCGTTAACGATTTTCAGGGGCAATTCCCTTTTACACCGGGTCAGACGTATAGTGTATATGATTCTGTGTACACTTTTTTCGCAAAATTAACAGATAGAAATAAACAAGCCGAAGTTTTTTACATGAGTCCTATCAAATACTATCTAGCGACTGGACTGAAAAATAAATCACCACTGTCATTCTATAGAAGATTTTATGAATTGACGGCATCGTCATTCGGTGCTACAGTTATCAGCGGATATGATGCGCCGAAACTTAATACATTTACTCAAAGCAACATCCTGTCTGACTATCTACACCCAGGAACCGGCTATGCGCCTGTCCTCGCCGCATACATCATACGTGCAATGACAGGACATGTTAGCACTTTTAGCCATGAACCGATTGATTATTATGTCGATGAAACAAGCGGCGCTAAAGTGATAATGGATAGTAATACTTTCGACATCATTGTCGAGGTGAACACGCAGGCAAGTCTTAGCGCAGGATGGTATGCAATAACACCATTGCCAGCCATTTTAAAAAGTTATGTTCAATGGGATTTAAATGTTCCTGCCGCCTATGGTAACGGTTATACTACACTAGGAATCGACTGGACAACTGGAACCCTTCGTGCATATCTTAGCGATGCCAATGAATCACTGCGATT
>ERZ791624.1320-NODE-1320-length-11914-cov-1.590944_pt1 | contig 11914 bp, 18 predicted proteins | sample MGYA00510058_ERZ791624 | MGnify/ENA primary metagenome ERZ791624 (study PRJEB30046, sample SAMN00715158) | human gut metagenome | study: EMG produced TPA metagenomics assembly of the A metagenome-wide association study of gut microbiota in type 2... | reverse complement strand
TGGTACTCGCATCAACCGATACGAAAAAGGTGTACATGAAGCGGATATCCATACTGCACAGAAGTTGGCAGAAACGCTAAATGTACCATTGGCATATTTCTATGTCGAAAACGATCAACTTGCCTCAGTAGTGATTAACTTTGATATATTAGCTGAAGAAGATAAAGAAGAAATTAAAAACATAATAAACAAATATAACAAAATGCAATCACTTTAAATGTATTTCTATATTTATCAGTGATTGCACAGAATGTCTGGTTGCTTTTGATATGAACTTCTGAGAAATTTAAGAATGAAGCAGTAAAAAAAATTTACTATGCTGCTTTAGAGCAGTTTATTCGTACATTGACGATCCATTTCTTTATCCTTGTCATCTAAATGGTTTAGTTAGTATAATACCAACTGATTTGTTATTTAGATTTAAAGGGAAAGTTTATAAACGGGACATTAATTTCAGGGAATTATTGAATTTACTATCACTTCACTTACCCCACTTACTTCAAAAAACAATCTTCTGTAGCTGTTTATCATTCGTTATCTGTCCAAATCGGCGTCAGCCTCTGATAGGAAGTAATAATCGTAATCTTTAATATAGATTCTTTGACCACTTTCCAGTATGCGTTTTATTCCGCCTCTATTTAATTCCATATCGTTTGCGATACATGTGATGAAGGGTATTTTTTCGTTTGTTTAAAAGATGCTTATTTGTTTATGTTTTCCATTATTTACATTTTAAATTTCTTTGTCATATATTCAAATACCACTTCCTATTAATGGAAATCAAATTTATTTGATTCTGAATAATAGGATTACTACCTGTTTACCATTCTCTTTTGAAAAAATATTTATCTTATGAGCTAACGCTCATGTGCTACCGCACGGCTACGCCTTGACGCTAATTTAAAATGGGATTTAATGGTTAACTCTTTTTTCCACTACTTTAATATTAACACGCACAGAACCTGTATATGAACATAAGATCCTATTTTGGTATATGCACTTTCTCTTAAATATATAGGAAACTATATTTTCAGAAGCAGCACTTAGTGATTGCTCAAGACAATCACACTGCTGAAACAGGGTTCATCCCTGTTAATGATGGATTTATCCATAAAGAATTGCGGCGTAGCCGCTATAACGTAGAGGAAAAACAATTGTATATTTACAAAAAAATCAGCAGCGCTTCGTGATTGTATAAAACAATCACTTGCTGTCCATAACATCAAGTAAAAACAAAGTAGAAAAATAGACGGTGCCATTTAACCGGCACACTCCCCGTTAAGGTTATTAAACATATTATAGTATTAAGGAGGTGCAAGCCATTATATTTAAAAGAGATTTCACGGAAAAAGTTTCCTGTACGGAAATTTAAGTTTCTTCTGTGGAAACCGAAGTTTCCTGTACGGAAACCAAAATTTCTTCTGTGGAAACTTTTTTATAGTTAAAACACCCGGAAAGAAGTGAACACTATTTCGCAAAAGTGTATTATTTTTCCTTTTTTTATATTTATTTTTGACAAAAGTATATCCTGCATTATATAGAATAAACATAATAACAATAAAAGGATAACCGATGAGCATTGATTACAATACAATAATGACCTCCAGCAGTGAAGAAGTGGAAGAATATATAAACAGAAATCATTTTACAGACAAGCAGAAACTGGAGATTTACAGTTTTTACAACAGAAACAGAAAAGATAAAATAACCGTAAATGTAAAAAAAGAGCGAAGTTCTGATATACAACCGGGAATAGCCTATGTTCATGCTTTCCTTGATAATCTGGAAAAACTAGGAAAAAATATGTCTGGTGCAGAATACACAATAATGATCCGCTTATGTAAACTCATGCAGCATGGAAACCTGATTGCCAGTATATCTCAGTCGGCACTCGCAGAAGAGCTTAATATGAGCAAATCTAACGTGTGTAAATGCTGGAACAAGCTAATAAATAAAGGCATTCTGGTCAAAGAAGGGAAGCATACCATGATAAACGCAAATCTCTTCCTAAAAGGCCAGTACAGAACATTAAATGCCACAAGGAAAGAATATGTTAAGAAGTCGCTGAGAACGACCAGTGAAGGCATAGAAGACGTATTCGTCACCGTTTATAAAGATACGGTACTTACAAACAGCGCAGAAAAACCCATCGATAAAGGAGATGATAAACCTTTACTTTCTACTCCCGACGAAGATATTGACTGGGACTCTGTTTCAGAAGATGACATTTTTGTTGATTATCCTGAACATGTTGATCAAGAAGAAAGAATATAGTTTTCATCTGAATATTATCATTCTTATTTCCCGGTTATATTTGACACTTACCTATATCTCGTAATATAAATATATCCACTATTTTATTTACGAGGTATATATGAGGAAAGTAAAGTTAAATAACGACGATTTAATTCAGTATCTGAACACCATTAATACATTAAAACAATATCCAACGATGTCTGAATACAAAGAGGAATATCGCAGGCTAAGAACCGATGGTTCACCGTTGAGTGAAGCCAAGAAATTTAAATCGGCGCATACCGAACTTCTGAGATTAGACAGGAAGAGAAAATCACTACTCGAAAAATTTATTGAAGAACTCAACCCTGTCAGTCACGCATCAGCCCTTGCATCAAGAAAGCTTGAAAAAGTACAGGAGTCCATTATCTACCGAAAGTCATTACTCGAGAAAAGCCCTGATGAACTCGTCGCTCTGCTCATAAAACAGCCACAGAAGCGGCTCTTGAGTTCCAACGTTCTGTTGAACAGAGTCTTGAGCAACTTTCTAACATTTCGTCAGAGTTCGAACCATCAAGTCAACTACGACGAAAAATGGCCCTATAAATCGGTCCTCCGCTTTTCGTTTGAAATGGTTCTAATAGATTGCTCTAATGCTAATATTTACTATATTATTAATATGTTGGTGTGTTTTAAATCGATCATCAGACAATACTGGACACCCTTCGATCCCCCATTTCAAACACAGGATGGCATAGTATGAGTGAAGCATTAAAGGTACTGAACAATATTCGTATACTTCGCGCACAGGCTCGTGAAACTGATCTGGAAACGCTGGAAGAGATGCTGGAAAAACTCTCTGTTATCGTGGATGAGCGCCGTGAGGAAGAACATGCAGTACTCAAGGAACAAGAACAACGTCAGGCTAAGCTTGAAGCCTTCCGCCGGAAACTGTTAGAAGATGGTATCGATCCTGCGGAGCTACTTTCAGCGGTAGGTTCCACTAAGCCTAAAACCAAATCGACACGCACTCCACGCCCTGCTAAATATAAATATACAGATGATAACGGTAATGAGCAGACTTGGACTGGTCAGGGCCGTACTCCGAAAGCAATAGTGGCTGCTATTGAGGCAGGTAAAACACTGGAAGATTTCCAGATTTAATCTCATTACATTTTTTATTAAAAGCCGCCAATGTAATATTGTCGGCTATGCTTTTCACTTTAATTCTTACGATACGAATATGAGAAAGATATGACTGACCTATTCGATATAATCTATTCAGATCACCCAAAATCTGCAATTTTTTTCTGTTTTTCATAGTAGTAAATTTAATCCTATGGGGTTGGAACAAAAAGCACCCAAACAGAAAAGGTGAAAATGATGCTCTCAAAAAACCACTAGTTTTCTTTCTTATTGTTGCTGGAGTCATTTACTTTATTCTGGTTGGTATTTCTGTAGTAGATTATTCCAAGAGTAAAAACCCAGTCAGTGATGTTCAGTATAACACTATTAAATAATAGTCTACCTCCCTCAAGGGAGGTTTTAAGCATAAAAGTAGATGTTCCATACAATGACAAATATGACACTAATGCATGTAATAACGTTAAAATGTTCATCAAAGTATCGATATAATTTATTATCTTTGAGTGATGACAAGAATCTTACTGTTCTTTTTTTCATTGAAACCTCCTTTCTTATATAGTTACTAATTGAAAACCTCTCATAAGCGCCCTTCAGTCTTCTACTAAAAAGAGTAAGTCTTTTTATATGAACCTCATTTATTTTTTATCAGACTTTATTATTTACATATAACATTGTTCATTAATATGTCAATTAAGTTAAAAATCGAAAATAGCTTTCAAAAATTTCGATGCAAGTGGTTTTTAATATTAAAAAATTTATCAACTGGCTATTAACTTTTAAGTGTGTTCCGAAAATTCACTTGCTTATTCGCTAATAGGTCACTTCATCAGAAACTAGTTTCACCTCACATAGTCAGAGTACGTATTACCGGAATCCATCCCGGTAACACATTTTAGATATACTCATGTATCCCTCTGAATAACATTAATGATATTATCTATTTATGTCCACATCCCAGTCCAACACACTATAATCATCAAAAGATCGTCCCGACTCTATATTTCTTATCAACATATCCTTGACATATAAATCATGAAAAAACATCACCCTTTTTAATAGCTCTGTTATATTTATATATTCATACTTTTCCTTTCCTGTACCATAAGCAGACTTGTAATACTCAAACTCAGTTAATACTTCCTTCATGTGAATTCGTAGTGCAAACTCAACAACATCATCATCATTTACATAAATCACTGCATCATCTTTGTTTACACTTGCCATGCTGTATATCCTGTCCACATACAACATTAGCGTTGCTGAAATGGCGAATATCATTGTTTCATCTTTTTTACTCAGATTATCTTTCTTCATCTATATCCTCTTTTTTGATTTTTAGTATTCAATAAAAAAACAGTTAGTATTAACAAAACACCCAAGCATTACGCACAAGCCGTTCTGCAACCTCTTCAAAGTTGACCTCTGTAAGGTTTCCTTGATTTCCTTCTTGTGTAGTAAACTTCTCAAAGTTATGACAAATATGATTAATAGTGAGTCGTATAAATGCGCTCATAAAATCAGCGTCATCAACAAGGTGCGAAATGCTGTCACTACACATATCTTGCATTGTTTTCCAGCTTGCTTCGAAAGAACGCTTTGCCAGATCATAGAACAGCTCAGTAGATGTATTTTTAATTTCAATATTTTTAGACATAATGATTCCTCATTTTAAAATGATATTTATTGGTTTATTATTTCCAGCCCCATATGTGGGGCTAAACAGGACTATATTTTTGAAACTTATATGCTCATCTTCTTTTATGATTAACACGCAGTGTTATCAATACCACCTCCTTATCAACCATTTTTACTGAATGCCCTTGCTCATAATACTCAGCTCTGGCTGCTTTTTTAAAAGTAGCACTTGCATTTTTAATGCACTCTTTATAAATACCTTCCATGAAGGTATCATCTGCCATTAACATCTCTGCTTCATTAGGCCGTGTTTCCTTCAGCGTATTTATTCTCATTTCATAAAATAACTCAGCAAGGTGCAGGAATACTTTTCTTGATTCTTTTATCAGTTTTTCACTCATCTCATCACCTCTTATTTTACATCACAGACTGTTTATTTGCGCTGATTTCTACTTTTTTGTAATAACGAACATAATCATCACCATTAAAGCATTTAATCAAAAACTCATGATAGCTACTTAGTATAGTTTTAACCTCTGGGACTGATATGTATTTAATCTTTATCTCTTCAGAACTTTCAAGCCATTCATGTAGCTTGAGATTAATAACATCCATTATGAATATCTCCCTGTAAAACCCATCCATCAATTTCTTCAGAAATACATCTTCACTTAGATTAAAGTATAAGTAATGTATTAACTCGTTATAGGTATTTATAACATCAGTAGTAAAGTTTGCTGTCTCAGGATTACTCGCGGTTATTTTTACTGGTATTTCATTCCAATCTAAACTTTTTTCGTCCATATTCATCTCCTATTAATAGTTTTTACAATACGCCAAATAAATAACTCTCAGATTCCTTCGAACCTCATCTAAGAACAGGTAATATTCTTTTCCTTTATTATCTTTCATTGATTCAGCAAAATCTTTTTTTGTTCTCTCTATCACTTTAACAATCACACCCTCAATATAAAGCCGGTCTTTAAAGTGACGTTCATAATCATCTCCCATACAATCAATCATGACCTGAAGATGCTTTTTAAGTTATTAATAGCCATCTCCATAAATATTTCAGTTTCATCATTCGTAACAGTCACCACAAAAGACAGTACGTTTTTACTTTTCATATATTCCCCTTTTATTTAAAATGTTTACATTCAGATACGCAGCGAGATTTCGCAATCATTTTTTCAATCCACTCATCAATCTCACTTTCAATAAAGGCAATAGACCTTTCACTTATCTTTACTTGCTTTGGAAATCTTCCAGCCTTTATAAGCTCATAAATCCATGTCCTGCCAAATCCAGTTTTTCTTATTACTTCCGGCAACCGGATAAGTTTCGGGTGTTTTTCTTTATTGATTTGAATCATATTTACCTCCATTATTTTTCCCGTAATACCTATGATATTTCGTTTTATGGTGTGTTGTTCGATGAGATAATTGTATGGATTTTTCTTGTGATTTAGGAGGGACGTTCAGGGATAAGTTTTTTACGCAGATTTTTGGAATGGGGAAAAATAGGGTATGTTCAGCCTTAGTGAATATAGGCGATATTTACATTGCGCAAAACACCGCCTTTTGGAAGATCAGTCCTGATCGGATTGCTCATCCTTACCAAGTTCCTCTCTGATCAGATCTCGAATATTCCAGTGTCTTCTGTCGTCGTATCTATATGTAAAATCGACAAAAGAGCGATAGTGAGCAAGGTTTGTCAGATACTTAACTGCCAGAGGATGATCTGTTGATTTCACCTTATCTACATCACGGATACCGTCTTTAAACTCATCAGGGTATAAAAAGCTGGTCAGTTGTGGCATACCAATCCTGACCTCTTGATCCTGCGCCCAGAACAGCAGGTCCATGATGGGGATAATGTTGTAATCCAGTATTTTTTTAAGGTTGCTGACCCCAAAGCGAAAATCTCTCGCTGGAGGCTCAGGAGCCTGTAGCTGCTGTTTCCACTCAGGAACCATGACTTTCAGGTGATTGATGATTTCTTCGGGTGATGTTTCTGCCAGATTAATTTGAACCAGCATCAGCCCTTCGTTGTTTACCTCGGCTTCCTTCAGGTAGTGCGAGACTTCCATATTAGGTAGGGGTTTTCCTTCCGGGTTAACGTATTTATCGAAAGCCGCAACATAACCCGCCACTTCCCATAGCCCTTGGTGTGTTACAGGCTTGATGGCATAGCTGGAAGATAGTCTTTTCTCTGGTCCACCGAAAACATCACCAAAGACGACTTTACCTTCAATCAACTCTTCGTAATATTTCTGATGCCTACTAAGGTTTTCGGGAGACAACTCAGCCCGGTTTTGTTCCATACGATAGGCGACAATCCTGTTTTCTATCTCTTGGAAAAGCTGTTCCACTGTCAAATTTTGCAGGACGCTGTAATTTTCAATGTTGAACCATTCATTAACAGCGCTGGCGATCTCCGCTTTGGTCATGTGGCATCTATCCTTCTGGCTTTACTTATCGCTTTGATATGTTATGAGTAAACATATCGGATTTGGTGACGGTAATCTATTGAATAGAGCAAGGAAAAGCAGCGGAACAATCAGTCCAGATTTGAAGATTGTTCTGTGAGGCTTGGCAGGGCATGTTGTCATAACCAATTGAATATAATTGACTTTATTTGCATTCACGCTTATAAATTGATGGTACATTTGTTGGTACAGTTAAGGTTATTATGATTATTATACCTTTATTTCATATGGTTAACACAAACTACGATTCCGAGTCCGGGCACCAAATTCATATCAACGGACCTCCACGGAGGTCCGTTTTTCGTTTCAGAACGCCACAATTTAAGCGTTCTGCCTCCAAATCAATTCTACCGAACTCAACCAGATTCCCCCCACATCAACCCCATTGTGTGGGTATAATTGCGGGTATACCCCAGTTCGACAGAATTTGTACCCTCTTTAACGCATTCAGAAGGCTGAACTATGGCACTGACTGACGCAAAAATCCGGGCTGCAAAGCCCACTGACAAGGCTTATAAACTCACTGACGGGGCTGGCATGTTCCTGCTGGTACATCCTAATGGTTCCCGTTACTGGCGTCTCCGTTATCGTATTCTGGGTAAGGAGAAAACCCTGGCACTTGGTGTGTATCCCGAAGTTTCTCTCTCCGAAGCTCGTACAAAACGGGATGAGGCCCGAAAACTGATTTCGGAGGGGGTTGACCCTTGCGAACAGAAAAGAGCTAAAAAAGTAGTCCCTGATTTACAGCTCTCTTTTGAACATATTGCACGACGCTGGCATGCCAGTAATAAACAATGGGCACAATCACACAGCGATAAAGTACTCAAAAGCCTCGAGACTCACGTTTTCCCCTTTATCGGCAACCGGGATATCACAACACTCAGTACCCCGGATCTGCTTATCCCTGTTCGTGCTGCAGAAGTTAAACAAATTTATGAAATCGCCAGTCGTCTGCAGCAAAGAATATCTGCTGTAATGCGTTATGCCGTACAGTCTGGCATCATCAGATATAACCCGGCTCTGGATATGGCTGGTGCATTGACCACGGTAAAACGCCAGCATCGCCCTGCTCTGGATCTTTCACGCCTGCCTGAACTTCTGTCGCGTATTGACGGTTATAAAGGCCAGCCTGTCACCCGACTGGCAGTTATGCTGAATTTACTGGTTTTTATTCGTTCCAGTGAACTCAGATATGCCCGCTGGTCTGAAATTGATATTGACAATGCCATGTGGACTATTCCAGCCGAACGCGAACCTCTGCCAGGCGTAAAATTTTCATACCGGGGCTCCAAGATGCGAACACCACATCTTGTGCCACTCAGCCAACAGGCTGTAGCCATACTGGCAGAACTTCAGACATGGGCAGGTGAAAATGGTCTGATCTTTACGGGAGCACACGACCCACGTAAACCAATCAGTGAAAACACCGTAAATAAAGCCCTGAGGGTTATGGGGTATGACACAACCCAGGATGTCTGTGGTCATGGATTCCGGGCGATGGCATGTAGTGCATTAATAGAATCAGGTTTGTGGTCCCGCGATGCTGTGGAACGCCAGAGAGCCATCAGGAGCGTAATGGTGTACGTGCTGCGTATATCCATAAGCCGAACATCTGGAAGAACGTCGACTTATGCTACAGTGGTGGGCAGATTTTCTGGATGCGAACAGAGAACAATGTATCAGCCCGTTTGAATATGCAAAGATTAACAATCCATTAAAATAGTAAGTGCTCCGGACAATTTTCCATGGATTATTTTCTGAACATTTTTCTTTGGCAAAGATGATGAATTTTGATGGTAAGGAATATTACTTCTGGTTCTCAGTAAAATCCTTTCGTAATACTATGTAATCAAGAAGTTTATGGCTGGTAAAAATAACGTCTTGCATTCACCAATAATATGTAAATAAACCCATCTATAGATGGTAAAAATAGGTTGTGGCAATTATCATTGCATCATTCCCTTTTCGAATGAGTTTCTATTATGCAACAACCTGTAGTTCGCGTTGGCGAATGGCTTGTTACTCCGTCCATAAACCAAATTAGCCGCAATGGGCGTCAACTTACCCTTGAGCCGAGATTAATCGATCTTCTGGTTTTCTTTGCTCAACACAGTGGCGAAGTACTTAGCAGGGATGAACTTATCGATAATGTCTGGAAGAGAAGTATTGTCACCAATCACGTTGTGACGCAGAGTATCTCAGAACTACGTAAGTCATAAAAGATAATGATGAAGATAGTCCTGTCTATATCGCTACTGTACCAAAGCGCGGCTATAAATTAATGGTGCCGGTTATCTGGTACAGCGAAGAAGAGGGAGAGGAAATAATGCTATCTTCGCCTCCCCCTATACCAGAGGCGGTTCCTGCCACAGATTCTCCCTCCCACAGTCTTAACATTCAAAACACCGCAACGCCACCTGAACAATCCCCAGTTAAAAGCAAACGATTCACTACCTTTTGGGTATGGTTTTTTTTCCTGTTGTCGTTAGGTATCTGTGTAGCACTGGTAGCGTTTTCAAGTCTTGATACACGTCTTCCTATGAGCAAATCGCGTATTTTGCTCAATCCACGCGATATTGACATTAATATGGTAAATAAAAGTTGTAACAGCTGGAGTTCCCCGTATCAGCTCTCTTACGCGATAGGCGTGGGTGATTTGGTGGCGACATCACTTAACACCTTCTCCACCTTTATGGTGCATGACAAAATCAACTACAACATTGATGAACCGAGCAGTTCCGGTAAAACATTATCTATTGCGTTTGTTAATCAGCGCCAATACCGTGCTCAACAATGCTTTATGTCGATAAAATTGGTAGACAATGCAGATGGTTCAACCATGCTGGATAAACGTTATGTCATCACTAACGGTAATCAGCTGGCGATTCAAAATGATTTACTGGAGAGTTTATCAAAAGCGTTAAACCAACCGTGGCCACAACGAATGCAGGAGACGCTCCAGAAAATTTTGCCGCATCGTGGTGCGTTATTAACTAATTTTTATCAGGCACATGATTATTTACTGCATGGCGATGATAAATCATTGAACCGTGCCAGTGAATTATTAGGTGAGATTGTTCAATCATCCCCAGAATTTACCTACGCGAGAGCAGAAAAAGCATTAGTTGATATCGTGCGCCATTCTCAACATCCTTTAGATGAAAAACAATTAGCAGCACTGAACACAGAAATAGATAACATTGTTACACTGCCGGAATTGAACAACCTGTCCATTATATATCAAATAAAAGCGGTCAGTGCTCTGGTAAAAGGTAAAACAGATGAGTCTTACAGGCGATAAATACTGGCATTGATCTTGAAATGTCCTGGCTAAATTATGTGTTGCTTGGCAAGGTTTATGAAATGAAGGGGATGAACCGGGAAGCAGCTGATGCATATCTCACCGCCTTTAATTTACGCCCAGGGGCAAACACCCTTTACTGGATTGAAAATGGTATATTCCAGACTTCTGTTCCTTATGTTGTACCTTATCTCGACAAATTTCTTGCTTCAGAATAAGTAACTCCGGGTTGATTTATGCTCGGAAATATTTGTTGTTGAGTTTTTGTATGTTCCTGTTGGTATAATATGTTGCGGAAATTTATTTGCCGCATAATTTTTATTACATAAATTTAACCAGAGAATGTCACGCAATCCATTGTAAACATTAAATGTTTATCTTTTCATGATATCAACTTGCGATCCTGATGTGTTAATAAAAAACCTCAAGTTCTCACTTACAGAAACTTTTGTGTTATTTCACCTAATCTTTAGGATTAATCCTTTTTTCGTGAGTAATCTTATCGCCAGTTTGGTCTGGTCAGGAAATAGTTATACATCATGACCCGGACTCCAAATTCAAAAATGAAATTAGGAGAAGAGCATGAGTTCTGCCAAGAAGATCGGGCTATTTGCCTGTACCGGTGTTGTTGCCGGTAATATGATGGGGAGCGGTATTGCATTATTACCTGCGAACCTAGCAAGTATCGGTGGTATTGCTATCTGGGGTTGGATTATCTCTATTATTGGTGCAATGTCGCTGGCGTATGTATATGCCCGACTGGCAACAAAAAACCCGCAACAAGGTGGCCCAATTGCTTATGCCGGAGAAATTTCCCCTGCATTTGGTTTTCAGACAGGTGTTCTTTATTACCATGCTAACTGGATTGGTAACCTGGCGATTGGTATTACCGCTGTATCTTATCTTTCCACCTTCTTCCCAGTATTAAATGATCCTGTTCCGGCGGGTATCGCCTGTATTGCTATCGTCTGGGTATTTACCTTTGTAAATATGCTCGGCGGTACTTGGGTAAGCCGTTTAACCACTATTGGTCTGGTGCTGGTTCTTATTCCTGTGGTGATGACTGCTATTGTTGGCTGGCATTGGTTTGATGCGGCAACTTATGCAGC
>ERZ791624.1316-NODE-1316-length-11939-cov-1.404073_pt1 | contig 11939 bp, 14 predicted proteins | sample MGYA00510058_ERZ791624 | MGnify/ENA primary metagenome ERZ791624 (study PRJEB30046, sample SAMN00715158) | human gut metagenome | study: EMG produced TPA metagenomics assembly of the A metagenome-wide association study of gut microbiota in type 2... | reverse complement strand
CTTCATGGTTCCATCCGGTGCCTTGTCGAACATGACACCGAGATCATTCAGCCATTTGATGGCATCCGGAGCTTCCATGACAAGCTTCTCGACCAGCTCACGCTTTGCGGCAAAGTGGCCGCCGCCGTATGCATCCAGGAAATGCTGTACAGGGGAATCATTCTCCTTGTCCGCAGCCTGGATACCGCCCTCTGCCATCATGGTGTTGGCATCACTGCGCGGAGCTTGGTCACGATCATGACCTTCGCGCCGGCATTGTCCGCCTCGATTGCCGCAGAGCATCCGGCTCCGCCTCCGCCGATGATCAGGACATCCGTGTCATAGTCAACCTTGGACAGGTCAATATTCATACCGTACAGGCGGCTGTTGGAGTGAAGAAGCTCAGCGAGCTGCTTCGGAGCCTTTTGCCCCTTGTTCGGGCCGATCTTGATGGTATCAAAAGCATCCTCTCTGTAATCCGGATGCCACTGTCTGAGAAGTTCATCCTTCTCCTCGGCGTTCAGACGCCGCGGCTCTGTGTGAAGACGCTCCGGACGAGTCGCCTCCACCTTTTTGATGGATTCCAGCATCTCTTCTGTATACATCTTCGCCCCTCCTTATTTCTCGATCTCGCGGTTGTTGTAGAGCTCTTCAAGCTTCTCGGTCGGGAGAGATGCCATCTCCTTCATCGGCTCGTCGAACTTGCCTTCAGCAATCTCCTCGACTCTCTTCTCGAGATGCTTGCTCTTCGGAGCAATATACTTGCCGGTCAGTCTTCTGGCAAGAAGCCCCACATACGGGTGAGAAATGCCGGCCGGGCATCTGGTCGAGCAGCAGCCGCACATGACACAGTCAAAGGACTCTTCCGCGCACTTTTCAAATTCACCCCTCTGCGCGTATGCGATGTACTGCATGACGTTCAGGCTCTGCGGGCAGGCCTTCGTGCAGGCATTGCAGCCGATGCAGCTGTAGATCTCCGGATACAGCTCCATCATGACGTTATCGGAGACCTTCAGATCATTGATGTTGTAGATTCTCTTATCCTGCGGATAGAACGGGATCGAGGCAATATACATGTTGTCCTCGACCTGCTTCTGGCAGGCAAGACAGGTATGGAGCTCGTTGGAGCCCTTGATGCGGTAGATTGTAGCACAGGCACCGCAGAAGCCGTGACGGCATCCGACTCCGCGCTTCAGCGTGTAGCCGGCGTACTCCCAGGCTGCGATGACGGTCAGACTCTCCGGAACGCTGTAGCGCTTTCCGTAGAAGTATACGTTCACCATCTTCTCCATGGCTTTGTCCTTTCTTGAATGAGAAAAAATAGGCTCGTAGCAGAGCTGCTCGCTTTGCCGGGGCACCGTGGCTCCGCCACGTGCCCCACAGCCATCCGGCATCGCTCAGAGTTACATGCAAGCATGTCCTCTGAGCTTGCCGTCTGTCTGTGGCTGCCTTTGTTTAATATTCCTGGGGGAGTTCGTCAATCTGGTCGCATCTGAACACCGGTCCGTCCTTGCAGACGTACTTGGTTCCGATGTTGCAGCGGCCGCACTTGCCGATTCCGCATTTCATGCGAAGCTCCAGTGTTGTGTAGACCTGCTCTTTCGAGAAACCGAGTTCTGTCAGACCCTGCAGGCAGAACTTGATCATGATTGGCGGCCCGCAGATGATCGCGGTCAGGTCTGTATCGAATCCGACTTCCTTGAGGTAGGTCGGGACAAAGCCTACGTGACCGTCCCATTCCGGATCTTCCCGGTCGATGGTCAGATAGACATTCGTGTTCGGAGCCTTCTCCCATACATTCTGGATTTCCTCAAGCTTGACGAGATCCTTCTTGGAGCGGGAACCGTAAAGAACATTGATGGTTCCGTAGTCCTCACGGTGTGCAAGGCAGTAGTTGATGACAGAGCGAAGCGGCGCGAGGCCGATTCCGCCTGCGATGAACAGAAGGTTCTTGCCCTTGAACTTGTCCTCAACCGGGAAATGGTTGCCATAGGGGCCTCTGACCAGGATCTGGTCTCCCTCGTGAAGGCCATGAAGATAGGTTGTAAGTTCTCCGCATTCCTTGATGGAGAATTCGTTGTAGTCTTTGACAGTGGGCGAGGAGGTGATGGAGAACATCGCCTCACCGATACCAGGTGCGCAGATCATCGCGCACTGTCCGGGCATCTGATCAATCAGCTTGCCGCCGCCCGGTTTGATGACCTGGAAGGATCTCACATCGGGCGTTTCCTGCGTGATCTTCTGGATGATTCCGACCTGAGGGATCAGGGCATCACGCACATATTTGTCGTTATGACACAGGCATTCTTCAGACATCTGCGTTCTCCTTTCCCATCGTCTTGATCACTTTGACAATATTCAGTGCCTGCGGACACTTGTCCACACAGCGGCCGCAGCCGACGCACATATACAGGCCGTTGTTGTTCTCCGGGAAGTATACCAGCTTGTGCATGAATCTCTGACGGTAGCGCTGCATCTGGGTCAGACGATTGTTCGCCGCTGCCATCAGCGTGAAGTCAGAGTACATGCAGCTGTCCCAGCAGCGGTATCTCTGGATGCCGTGACCGGTATTGAAGTCCTTGATGTCATAGCACTGGCAGGTCGGGCAGACGAAGGTACAGGTTCCGCATGCCAGGCATGCGTCTGAGAGTTCCTTCCAGTGAGGATCATTGAACTTTTCATCAACCTTGCCAGGTCCCCATCCCTCAAGCGAAAGGTGCGTATAGGGAAGCGTTTCGACAATGCTGCGGATTGAATCCTGTTCCTTTGAGATCTTGTCACTGACATCTCCCGCATCCTCGAAGACGCCTGCGAACTGATCCAGCCAGGCGGTACCCTTCTCTGTCTGGGCATCAAGATAGAAGAATCCGTCGATCGCCCACATTGCGACATCTGCATCCGGAGCCGCAGCATCCGTGCCGAAGACTTTGCAGAAGCAGGTCTGCGCCGGCTTGTGGCACGCAAGCGATACCAGAATGGCATGTTCTCTTCTCGCCTTGTAGAAGGTGTCAACCGGCTCCTGGTTCAGGAAAACCTGATCCATGACCGTCAGTGCCTTCACATCACAGGGACGGATTCCGAATACGCAGAATGGCTTCTCGGTCAGCTCATCGGGCTGATCTCAAATCCATTGTCATCGTGGTGAACCATATAAAGCGTCTGGCACTGCGGGAAAAAGACATCCTTCGGGCTCTTGACCGTCTTCAGTGTGTCAAGGTCTGCCACTCTGCTGTCATCCCACAGTCCCCAGTTTGTCACATCGGCCATCTTCACAGGTGTGAAGAGATCCATTGCAGCCGATACCTCAGCAAAGAGCTTCGGGAGGTTCTCTTTCGCAATCTTTTTCATCCTCTGCTCCTCTCCAGCCCGGCTGCGGGCTCAACATCGTGAAGCGTGTATGCGGTCAGAGGTCCGGGAGTCGTCGTGTCCGAACCGGCCTGGAACTCTCCATACAGGTCATCTGCATCCAGAATGAACTTGCGGTTGAACAGATGCAGCGGGATGTTCTGCGGGCAGACTCTGGAGCACTCACCACAGTCTGTACATCTTCCAGCGACATGGAAGGCGCGGATGATGTGGAACATATTCTCCTCAAATGTATCTGCGTTCGCCTTCTGGGCAGTGTCATATTTCGTATTGTCAAAGACACAGTGTCTGCAGTTGCATGCCGGGCAGACATTTCTGCAGGCATTGCAGCGAATGCACTTTGAAAGCTCTGAGCGGAAGAACGCATAGCGCTCCGCCGGGGTCATCGCCTCAATCTTTCGGACTTCCTCAAAACGGTCAGCACCCTCTGCAACCGTATCCTTGGAATCGAGGAGCTTCTCATCGAAGATCTGATGTTCCTTCGTCTTGCAGAAGAAGCATCTTTCCAGCATGACATCGCGGTAATCGATGTCCCTCTCCTCGCCGTAAATTGTCTTTACATGAATCCGGTCGCATGCATCGCTCAGCTCGATTCCGGAGATCCCGGCGATGTCGCCAAGTCCCATCGCGGCAAACTTCCTGTGGTCAAGCTTGCCCTTGCAGCCGACACCGATGATGTACGCATTGTCGCGGTTCACCTGATGCTCCTTGATCAGCTGGTTGAAGCTGAACGTGTCGCACGGTTTCAGAAAGACGAGCGTCTTTCCTTCCAGCTTTGTTGCCGCAATCATGTATTTGCTGAGGTTTGCCCCGCAGAATCCATTGTAGATGAAATCCTTCTCGAGCTCCTGAGCAGATGTAAAGATATGCGGCTCCGGATTGTACGGCAGATCCCCTTTCTTCCAGCCGAGAACGCGGACGACAGTGCCGTCAGCGAGGAGTTCTTTTGCGCGGTTGATCAATTCCTGCATCTGATATCCTCCAATCTCACGTTCCTGCCGAGGTTTTTGATCGTATCTGCAAACTCGTTCATGATCGATGCGAACCTCGCACCTTCCGATGCGGAAACCCACTCAACACGGACTCTTCCCTTGTCGACACCCAGATAGTCCAGCATCGAAATCAGAAGCGCCATTCTTCTGCGTGTATAGTAGTTTCCTGTCGTATAGTGGCAGTCTCCCGGGTGGCAGCCGCAGATGATGACACCGTCGGCGCCCTTCTCGAATGCCCTCATGATGAACAGCGGATTGACACGTCCGGAACACGGGACACGGATAATCTTGATGTTCGCCGGGTAGTCCGCTCTGTTGTTGCCGGCAAGATCGGCGCCTGCATAGGAACACCAGTTGCAGCAGAATGCGACGATCTTCGGTGTGAAGGTACTCTCCTTCTTTGCGTCCGCCTCGCCGAGATATGCGAGGTTCTCTTTTTCAAGCATCGCCTCCGGGGAGGCAGTCTTTTCGATTACTGGCATACTGTATCTACCTCCGCCATGATCTGTCTGTTGGTGAATCCCTTCAGGTTCATCGCACCGGACGGGCATGCTACCGAGCAGGCACCGCAGCCCTTGCACAGAGCCGAGTTGACCGACGCAATTCTTCTGGTCTCACGCAGACCATGATCACGAATTTCCTTGTCGACATAAGTGATCGCGCCGTACGGGCAGACATTCGCGCAGACGGAGCAGCCATTGCAGTACAGCTCATCGGGCTGCGCAATGCACGGATTCGTCTTCAGCTTGTCCTTCGCGAGGAGGCCGACGACCTTGATGGCAGCCGCACCTGCCTGGGCAACTGTCTCCGGAATATCCTTCGGACCCTGGACAACACCGGACATGAAGACGCCGGCGGTTGCTGCCTCAACCGGGCGAAGCTTTGCATGAGCCTCGTTGAGGAAGTTGTTGTTGTCGATCGAGAGCGTCAGCATCGTCGCCAGCTTCCGGATATCCGGGTTCGGTTCGATCGCGCCTGCCAGGACAACCATATCCGCGTCGATCTCGACATCCTTCTGGTCGAGAAGGTCAATGCCGTGAACGTGAAGCTTTCCGTTCGGAAGCGGTGTCACCTTTCCGACATTGCCCTTGATGTAGTCAACGCCGTACTGCTCGACCGCCCTGCGGTAGAATTCATCAAAATTCTTCCCGGGCGTACGGACATCAATGTAGAACACATGGATGTTGGTGTCCGGATAGTGATCCTTGATCAGGATCGCCTGTTTTGCCGTGTACATACAGCAGATCTTGGAACAGTAGGTCTTTCCTCTCCTGTCATCCGGTGAGCATCTGGATCCGACACACTGGATGAAGACCATCTCCTTCGGCTGCTTGTGGTCGGACATCCTTTCAAGATGACCGGATGTCGGTCCGGCTGCGTTCATCAGCCGTTCCAGCTCGATGGAGGAAACAACATCCTTGCTCACGCCGTAGCCGAGCTCGCCGAACTTGTGAAGATCGATCATATCAAATCCGGTTGCAACGACAATCGCGCCGTACTTCTCCTCGATGATCTCGTCCTTCAGCTCGTAGTCGACTGCGTGGGACGGGCAGACCTTGGAGCAGATTCCGCACTTTCCGGTCTTGAAATGGATGCAGTGCTCCTTGTCGATGACCGGAACATTCGGGATGGCCTGCGCAAACGGAATGTAGATGGCCGGTCTTGTATCGAGTCCCCTGTTGAATTCGTTCGGCGTCTTTCTGGACGGGCACTTCGATGTACAGATGCCGCAGCCCGTGCAGTCTTCCGCTCTTACGGAACGGGAATGCTTTGTGATCTGGACAGTGAAGTTTCCGACGAAACCAGACACATCCGTCACCTCAGAGTAGGTGAAGATCCGGATATTCGGGTTCTGGTTGACCTCTGTCATTCTCGGAGTGAGGATGCAGGACGAGCAGTCGAGCGTCGGGAATGTCTTGTCCAGCTGGCTCATACGTCCGCCGATGGACGGAAGTTTTTCAACGATGTCGACCTTGTATCCGGCATCCGCAATGTCAAGAGCCGTCTGGATTCCTGCGATTCCGCCGCCGATGACCAGGGCGCGCTTTGTAACTGTGCTCTCGCCTTCCTGAAGCGGGCTGTCCAGATTGACCTTTGCGACAGCTGTCTTCATCAGCGTGATCGCCTTCGGTGTTCCTTCCTCCATATCCTTGTGGACCCAGGAACACTGCTCACGGATATTGGCGATCTCTACCATGAACGGATTGATGCCGGCCTTCTCGGCAACGGCACGGAATGTAGCCTCATGCATACGCGGAGAGCAGGAGCAGACCACGATTGCGGTAAGACCGTAATCCTTGATTGCCTGGGCGATCAGATTCTGACCGTTCTCGGAACACATATATGTGTAGTCAACGGCATAGACCACGCCCGGCTCATGTTTGGCTGCCTCGGCGACTTTGGAAACATCAACCGTAGCGGCGATGTTTGTGCCGCAGTGACAGACAAATACACCGATTCTTTGCACCTGATTTCACCTCCGCTTACTTTCTCTCTCTGCGCAGTACGCTGACGAGCAGCTGCTGCGGCATCTGTGGGTCGACCATAGCCGGAATCTGTTCCGGATACAGGTGGGAACCGCCGCGCTGACGGATGACAGCCTGGCGGACACCGTCGATGAGCTTGCCCGGCTTGACATTCCTCGGGCATCTCTCGATGCAGGTGGAGCACCCAAGGCATTCCCAGATTGTCGTGGAGTTCATAAGCTCGCGGATCTCTCCGTGAGCCATATAGCTCGGGAACTGGTGCGGCTTGATGTCCATCACATCGTAGGCCGGGCAGGAAGCGGAGCACTTGCCGCAGTGCATGCACTTTGTCACATCGACTTCCGAGATTGCGAGAATTTCGTCTCTGATCAGTCTTTCATCAGGAGTCATCTTCAGGCCTCCTTTCCGGCTTCGTGCATACATGCACAGGAGACACCGTCAAGCTCAGCTGGATCCGGCTTCGCTTCCAGAAGGTCGAGCGCCTCCGCGAGAACCTCGGTCATGTAGCGGACCGGAAGCTTATCCGGTCCCTGGTACTGGTTCAGGTTGTACCAGCAGAGCGGGCAGGCGGTGATCAGCTCTTCACAGCCGGCGTTTCTTGCGTCTGTGAAAATCTTTCCGACGAGCTTGTCGGAAAGCGCACGGTTTTCCATCGAGCGGTAGCCGCCGCAGCACTCGTTTCTCATCTGGTAACGGACCGGTGTCGCACCGATCGCGCTGATGAAGTCCTCCATGATGGAAGGATTCTCCGGATCATCAAACTGAAGGATCTTCGACGGGCGAAGCAGAAGGCAGCCATAGTACGCTCCGATCTTCTTTCCGGTCAGCGGCTTTGTCACCGCCTCCTTCACCTTGTCAAAACCGATCCGGTCGCGAAGGAGTTCCAGATAATGCAGAACCTTCGTCTCTCCCTTGTAGGGTTCGTCGAACTGCGCGTAGTTGTTCGCACGCGTCTGGATATCCGGAACATTGGCCATATCATCATTCACCCGCTTGATGACATGGTAGCAGGCGGAACAGACGGTTACGAGCTCCAGGCCATGTTCCTTGGCATCGTTCAGCGCCCTCACAGAGGACAGCTTGTTCCCGATCTCGTCAGAGCCAAGCGGATAGACACCGCCGCAGCACTGCCACATCTCCGGCTCGACAAGCTCTGCGCCGAGCTTTGCCGCACAGGATCTGGCATAGCGGTCCAGATCCCTGGCCTTGGTCTTCAGCGTACATCCGGGGAAATAGCTGTATTGTGTGATTTCACCCATATGTGCTGTCTTTCTCCTTTCTCATGATAAAAGCCGAACTGTTTTTCAGACACCAGTCGGCTCCCTCAGTATCTTTTCTATCGTACTCTCTCAGGGACTGATTGTCAAACTTTTCACAGACATGAACAGACGTCAGACATGCCTACTTTATGTTCGTTATACATATCTGAATCTCCCTGTTTCCGCGGTATTCATTCACCTCCGGATAGAAGGCTGCCGTCACACGCAGACTGTTTGGAAGGCCTGCCATCAGTTTCTTCACCTCCTCCACGCCGCCTTCGGCTGAGAGACGTTCAAGCAGACTGTCCGCGTCGCAGAAACAAACCGCGCTCATGCGCCGGGTGCCGGATGCAACCGCAAGCTTCAGTACATTTCTGTGCTTTCCCAGTACCCTGCAGGAAAGAAGAGAAAGGTTCTGCTCTCCGAAAAGAGGACGCTCATTACCTTTTCCAAAGGGCTCCAGAAGCTTCAGGCTTTCAACGAGTTCCTCGGAAATGTACGAAAGGGGAAGCCTTGCGTCCAGCATGACTTTTTTCGCGAGATCCTCTTCTGTCAGTGTGCAGGCCTCGTTGAGCCTTCTGCGGAATTTCTCAAGATTCTCCGCCCGTAGAGACAGACCGGCTGCCATCGGATGTCCGCCGAATTTTTCGAGCAGATCCCTGCAGCCTGTCAGCTCATCATACATCGAGTATTCCGCAATCGAGCGGCCGCTTCCCTTTAACAGTCCTTCTTCCTGGGCGTCCGTCAGGATAAAGCACGGCTTGCCGGTGCGTTCTCTCACTTTACCGGCGATGATCCCCGCGATGGATTCGTGTGTCCCCGGCAGATAGATTACAAGGACCCTGTCGGATGAAAGGGGCCCGTCTTCTGCTTCTGCCATGGCCTGTGCAACGCCCCGGTCGGTCAGCTCCTTCCGCTCCTGGTTGAGACCGCAGAGATGTTCCGCGAGCTGGCGGGCCTTCTGCTCGTCCCCGGAGAGGAAAAGAGCCACTGCCTCGTGTGCTGTCTCCAGTCTTCCACCGGCGTTGATGCAGGGTCCCAGTACAAATCCGATGTGGTAGGCTGAGAGAGACCGGCCCTCCAGCCCGCAGGCTGATATGAGCGCCCTCATCCCGATATTTCTCGATTTTTCCAGAAGGCGGAGACCGGTTTTGACAAGAACCCGGTTCTCCCCCTTCAGATCCATGACATCTCCGACCGTCGCAAATGCAGCAAACGGGAGAAGCTTCATTGTCAGCGGACAGCAGTCAGGAGACGGAAGGCTGCCTTCAGATGTCCGGAGGCGTGCTTCCATCATATAGAGAAGCTTCCACGCAACCCCCGCACCGCAGAGTGCCTTGTTCGGGTAACCGCAGTCGTGCAGATTCGGGTCGATGACAACATCGGCAGGCGGTTTCAGCCAGCGCCGGACACCGTCCTCGTCCCGGTATGGCTGGGAATGATGGGGTGTCACAAAGACCAGCATGCCGGCATCCTTTGCAAGCCGGATCTGGGACAAGGCGGAGATCCCGTTATCAACCGTGATCAGCGTATCAACCTTATCCCGGATGGCCTCCTCCACCAGACGGACATTGAGGCCATACCCGTCGGAAAGCCGCTCGGGAATATCATAGGAGACATCACCGCCGAGGGCTGAAAGCCCTTTCACCAGGATGCAGGTTGCGCAGACGCCATCGATATCATAGTCGCCGATGACCCTGATGGATCGATGCTGGCGGATTTTCTCCAGAATGATGTCCGCTGCCCTGTCAGTTCCATCCAGCTCAGCGGGACTGTCGAGATCCTGAAGCGACCCGTAGAGATATCGCCTGGCATCTGCTTCGCTCTCGATCCCGCGGTTCCGCATGACCCTTGCTGCCATCGGGTCAATCCCGAATTGCTTTCCCATTTTGATGAAATCTCCGGATTTCCGGATTTCGAACCATTTTTCCAAAGGAATCTACCTTTCTGTGTCTGTAAATGAAACGTCAAAAAAGCCTGCAGTCTCCCGCGCGCGCAGACGCAGCGCCCGGGAGCCGCAGGCTCTTTCAAGCCACCTTCCGGCAGCCAGAACATGATTTGTCCGTCAGGCTTCAGGCCTGCGGAACATGCTTTTTCTTTTTCTTGCTCGCGGTAATCTTACCTGCTGCCTTTGCGGCTGCAGCGGACTGGGCAGCTGCCTGATCCCTTCTGTCCTTGCGGATCCGCATTACATACCACATCGCACCGGTCAGGCACACGGAGGAGTACATTCCGGCGATGATACCGACGATCAGCGGAAGTGAGAATTCCTTGATCGAGGGAACGCCGACGATATACAGGAAGAAGACGGTGACAAATGTTGTCAGCGAGGTGTAGATGCTTCGCGTCATGGTGGAAGTGATGCTGTCATCGACCAGCGCTTCAAGTGATTCGTACCTGTCACGGCTCTTCAGATTCTCACGGACACGGTCGAAGATGACGATCGTGGAGTTGATCGAATAACCGACGATTGTCAGCATGACGGCGATGAAGGTTCCGCCGACCGAGATCCTCGTGATGGCATAGCTGGCAAATACAACCAGCACATCATGGATCAGGGCGATGATCGCCGAGGAGCAAAGCGCAGATCCGAGAAACGGAACCAGATGTAGATCAGCATGCAGACGACCGCGATGATGACCGCAACGACAGCATCTCTTCTCATCTCATTTGAAACCGTTCCGGATATGGTCTCAAAGCTGATGGCCTTTGCCTGCTCGCCGGCGTTGTCCTTGTACGTATCGATCGGGAACTCCTTGTCGAGAGCATCGGAAAGCTTCTGACGTTCGTCATTGCTCAGCGTGCGGGTCTTGAAGATGATCTCATTGCCGCCGGCAACCTTCTGCGCCTGCACCTCCGCTTCTCCAATGACCTTCTGGATGACAGGTTTGATCTTGGTATCGATGGCGTTGATGTCATAGGAATCCTTGAACGTCACATCCGTGGAGGTACCGCCGCGGAACTCCATCGAGAAGTTCAGAGCCCCTCTTCCGGCCGCGTGGTTTGCGATGCAGGCGACAGGGCCGGTCAGGATCGCGATCAGAGCAATCGTGAAGAAAATCTTCCTGTTCCCGACCATGTTGAGCCGCTTGATCGCGATCATCTTTCCGAAATACTTCGGATCGGACATGCCGAGCGCATAGAAGGACTTGACAATCCACTTTGACACGAAGAGCGCCGTAAACATGGACAGGAAAATACCAAGTGCCAGGGATTCGGCGAAGCCCTTCACGGAGCCTGTTCCCATGATGTAAAGAACCAGGCATGCAATCAGGGTGGTGACATTGCCATCGATGATGGCGGACAAAGCCTGCGGAATCCGGTGTCAATTGCGGAACGGACAGAATTCCCGTTTGCGATCTCTTCGCGAATCCGGGCATAGATAATGACATTGGCGTCGACTGCCATACCGATAGACAGGATGACACCTGCAATACCGGGGAGCGTCAGCGTCATGTCAAAGGCATTCATGGCAACGAGATCCAGCGCCGTGTAAAGAAGAAGGGCGAAGGAAGCGACAATGCCCGGAACCTTGTAAGCAGCGATCATGATGATCATGACACAGATGACGCCGATGATACCGCCGATCAGGGAGGTCTTCAGAGCCTGCTGACCGAGCTGTGCACCGACAACCTGGGAACGGATTTCTCCAGTTCCAGGGGAAGAGAGCCGATACGGATGGAAGAGGCCAGTTCCTTGGCGGAATCCAGCGTGAAGTTGCCTGAAATCTCGCACTTCCCGTCTGTGATGGCCTGCTGCACAACCGGAGAACTGATCGTTTCCCCATCATAGACAATGGAAATCGGCTTTCCGACATTCTTGGTTGTCGCGTCGCCGAACGCCTTCGCACCTTTCTT
>ERZ791624.1315-NODE-1315-length-11942-cov-5.527215_pt1 | contig 11942 bp, 13 predicted proteins | sample MGYA00510058_ERZ791624 | MGnify/ENA primary metagenome ERZ791624 (study PRJEB30046, sample SAMN00715158) | human gut metagenome | study: EMG produced TPA metagenomics assembly of the A metagenome-wide association study of gut microbiota in type 2... | reverse complement strand
GACGCGGAGCTCCTCCGCTACAAGACCCTCAACACCCAAAAGGCAGGGCAAAACAAGCTGATATGTATGCAAAGTTATCACCATTTTCATTTCATATATTTAAGGCAGCACCGCACAATTGCTGAGGCAAGCGCTGTCGAATCACCCATCAGGCAGGAAACCATAGGCTTCCCGGCGCATTTCTTCGCGAGAGCGCACAACTTCAAGCCGCCAGGCAGGGCCTGTCAGCCAGAAGCAGATTCGCCAATGCGAACATGATATTGAATTTGGCTCGCTGCTTTTCGAGCCCTCGGTATCGCGTTTTTCGAAATTGCAGCTGTTTCTTGACGACACCGAATACGTGCTCTACTTTTGCCCGAACAGAAGACTTTGCGTGTTCTGCTTTCTTTGCGGCATACTGGCCGCTCTTGCTCAGCTTTTTTAATTGAGATGGACGTCGGTTAATTTTGTATTTGATCTTGCGTCCGGATTTGTTCCGAACGATCGCGTCCTCACGGTTCCCGGCTCCAAGATAGCCACTGTCGCCGTAAACGACATCTTCCTCACCGGTCAGCAGGGATGAAGTCTGCGTCACATCATGGACATTAGCTGGTGTCGCCTCCACTGTGTGTACCAGTCCGCTGTCCTTATCCACCCCAACATGGGCTTTATAGCCAAAGTGCCATGTGTTGCCCTTCTTGACCTGATGTGCATCCGGATCCCGCTTTTTCTCCTTGTTCTTGGTGGAAGACGGCGCGGAAATAATGGTGGAATCTACGATCGTTCCCTTTTTCAGGATAAGGCCCTGTTCAGTGAGCGCGGTAACAACTTGTGCAAACAGTTTCTCCTGCAGTCCATTCTTCACCAGCAGGTTCCGAAAGCGGCCAATGGTATCTCCGTTCGGCACCTGATTGCTGGAATCAACGCCGCAGAAATCTGAAAATGCCCGGCTGTCGATTGCCTCCGCCGCTGTTGCTTCATCACTCAGGTCATACAGATTTTGCAGCAGATACAACCGCAGCATGGTCTCCAGTGGATAGGGTTTATTGCCGCGCTCTCCTTTGTAATAGCACGGCTGGATCAGGCATAGCCATTCCTTCCACGGGACGATCCGTTCGAGCTGAGTCAGAAACTCTTTTTTCTTTGTCTGGGCTTCGTTTTGCTCTTTCTGTGCGGTATTGCCCTATATTTTTTTTGCAAATCGCTTGCTGCATCTTCAGCCTACGCCGCATTAAAGTAAGGCGCTAGCCGTCCGGGTCGGTTGCCTGCGTCGTAAAATCAATCAGCAGCTCACCGAGCGCAACAACATCATACATACTCATTCCTCCGTGATCGCAATGCTCCATGTGTTTTCGTACTCCGCCCCCGGTGCAAGGTGAATCAGATCGCTCTTGCAGCTCAGTTCCTCCACCACGTCCTGCCGCGATGGAAGCGACGACCACGGCTCAATGCAGACATACGGCGCATCTGTGTGCGGCATATGCCAAATTCCAAGATACGGCATCTGCGGATAGGCCACGGTGACGGCGCGCGGTCGCGCCAGTATTTCCCGTCTCCGTTCCAGAGAAACTGCGTTTCCTGTCTGGAGCGCAGTTCCATCATCTGTGCGCCGAGCGGATCAACACACAGAGTCAGATTTTCGTTTTGCAGCTCGATCATGGCTTAGTCCTTCACTGCCGGATACTCGTTGCAGAGCAGGCGGTACGGCGCTTCATCCTCCTCGATTTTTGGGAAGCGACCCACGGGTGGATTGAAGCAGTTGTCGGTATTATCGTCGTTGCACTGGCTACCCTCGCCGAGCAGGACAGCACCCGTACCAGGTTCGACCTCGAAATCGTGATACATATACTGCTGGATATGGATGCTTTCACCCGGCGTGAGCTTTACCTGCGTCCCGGCAGGAACAGTGTAGGTTCTGCCGTCGCAGTGGACAGTCACGTCGGATTCTTTGCCAATGGACTCGTCGGGCAGGCTGTTGTAGACGCGGATGAGGATATTGCCTCCGCGGTTGATGATGTCCTCGGTCTTGTACCAATGGAAATGATTTGGGGAATATTGTCCCTCTTTCATGTACAGCAGCTTCTCGGCGTAGACCTTCGGATATTTGTCAGACATTTTACGGTTGCCGTTGCGGATCGTGATGAGCGACATAGGCTTTGTTGATTCCAGATCTTTTTAAAACAGTTCCTCCGATATTTGATCAATGTTCCTGTCCTATGGCGCTGTATGAAACTGCAGCAATACCATTTGCAATGATTGTTTGCCCAAGTCATATCTGCATCAAAATATGGATGTTGGCTTCATATTTCCTTTTTTGTCAATACAGTATGTACAAAACTGGTATGCTCCAAGTTCGATTTCACATTTCGTATCCCACACCGGCAAAGAAATAGTGGCCTTGACCGGAACGCCTTGTGTATTCCACAGCCGTGCTACATAGCCGTCCTTCTGTGCATCGTAATACAACGCTGCAAGCTGTACACTCAATTCCGAGAGCAGAAGCATCGGCTTGGGCTGGACGCCGTCTCCGGACGGAAATGCTGGGATCATAAACGGTTCCTCATTCATGATCTGTGCTTCAAAATCCACTCGTTTGCGGCGCTCCTCGGTGTTGCCGCCACAGACAGTAAAACGCAGATGATGTTCGCCCTGATCCATGCGCGGAATGAAACGTTCTTCATGCACCAGCTTGCGTTCTCCGATTGGATGTGCGGCATATGCGGAAGCACGTAAGAGTGACAAAAACACTGTGTTTCCAACGCAATGCGAACCGTATGTGCCGGTGTTGCAAATTGTCAGCGCATGCTCTGCGTCAAAACGCCCGCACCATTTCTGGCTGACGCATTCCGTCCCATCCTGCGGTAATTCTCCGCTCCCGAATATCCCTTGTCCAAGATATTGTCCGCTGATCGTAGTGGGGATTTCCAGCTTCAGCATCGTATCCGCTTCATTCCATGATATATCCTGCGTAATTTCAAACGAGGATCCCGTTTTGGGAATGCAGTATGTCTGCACGAGTCTGGACTTCCCCCAAACAAACTCGGCTTCAACCAGCATACGAACCTCGCCGTCTTCCACAATGCGGACAGCCGGAACGATGATTTGCTCTCCGTCGGAATAGCGATGTACATATTCAGGTTTAACGAGAGTAAATGCACCGATCCTTTGCGGGAAATTATTTTTCTCCATGTACCACGGGTCCGGGCTGTCCTGATATAATGCCAGTGCAAATGCACCATGGGAAATATATTCGACACCTGCAACAGCATACCGATCAACAAGTCCGGTATGCACATTGATCGTCAGCTGCATTTCTCCGTTGTCGAAACAGATATTTTCCTTTGGAAAGAGGATCTGTTCTTGTGCTTCACATGGCAACAGTGCAAATACGCAATCGAGGCGCGTCAGCGCTGACGGTTTCAGCGTCGTATGCACCGTGATTCGTTTGCGCCAATCCAGGTTCATATTGACGGACGGCTTTTCTTCCTGACTTGGAACATGTTCCCCCGATTGCGTTACAGTCACAACATTCCGGACTTCCTGCGACCAATTCTGGTCAGCAGGCATCACCTCAAATGTAAAATCACCTGTAATAGGATACGGATGCGGATTATACAGGAACACCGGCGTTTGTTTCGGCTTGGCTTTTGGCTGGCCAGACAGCAATGCCATTACGCCCTTCATTTGCAGATCGGACACAATGGCCAAACCATGGTGCAGTGTGCAGATAGAATCAGACTCGCCTTTTTTAATTGTCGTGCCCGGCAAGATATCATGAAATTCCGCAAAAAGCAGATCCCGTTCAGCTTCCTGTAACTGCATGGACGGATATGCGATCAATCCTTGCGCTGACGCTGCGGTAAGCAGCTTTTCTGCTGCAAACAAACGGTTTTCCAGTTCCCGATGCAGCTGCTTGAGCCGGGCCTGAGATGTATAGCAGCCGACAAACACCGGCCGCAGATCATGCGCAAAAACAGGCGCAGCTGCATGTTCCTTCGCCAACGCTTGAAAAAAAGCCTCCGGGGTTGCGTGTCTTGCCTGTATCTGCGGTTGTTCCTGTATCCATGTATTCAGTTCCGCAAGGTCTCTGCGTGATGGGCCGCCGCCATGATTGCCGATTCCCCATGTAAAGAGACTGATATCTTCGTCTGCCTCAGTTTCGCACCAGTCTGTAACGTCCTGTACAGCCTTGCCCAAAAAGCTGCGGTAGGATCGATCCAATCGGTGTGCCAAAATCTCCGACCCGTCAAACCCTTTCCAACGGATGTTTCGAGCCGGAAGTTCCATCCGCTCCTTTTCAGGCCGCATAAACAGATATCCAGTATAACCGCACTGCTTCAGGATCTGGACAAGACCACGGCTGTGGCCAAATGTGTCAAAATTTACTGCGATACTGGGCACCGCATGAAATTTCTCCATAAAATATCGGCGTCCAACGATGATCTGCCGCAAGATACTTTCGCCGGAGGGAAGGTTACAGTCCGGCTGCAGGTACCAGCCGCCCATAATGTGCCATTTCCCCGCTTTAACCAGCGCTTGTATTCGACGAAATAAAGTCGGATCGTATTGCTCCACCCAACTGTAAATCATAGCTTCGTTGTGGCAAAAAACAAAATCGTCCGCTGCTTCGCAGATATCTGCTGCCGCGCGGAATGTGGCGATCGCCGCAGCCACTCCTTCCTGCCAATCCCAAAGCCAGACCGGGTCAAGATGTGCATTACAAACCAAAAAAAGCTTTTTCATAGGTGGGTTCCTTTCTCGCTTTGGATACATACTGTTCTAGTCATCTTTCCAAAACTCCATAAACTCAGAATTCTTCAATGTACATATACTCAGATTGCGTTTTCATCAACGCAATATAGCGATATGACGTACTGCCTGTGACATTTAAAGTCCATATATCACCGTACGGGTAACCGCTGTTTCCAAGTGTCCCCAAAGCGACGCAGCTTTGATTTACATCGCTATTGTTTGACACCCATATTCCAAAGTCCTGTGTAGGCGTCAAATAGTCCTGAGCCAATGGCAAACGGTCGTACCGAACGCTCTGCGCGGTTGTTGGACAGTTCCAGCCGTCCGTCGCAGAAAACGTGCATCAGCCAGCTCTGCTGCCGCAAGGCATAGCCAAGCGCTGCGCCATAGAGACTCTTTGGCACAGGATTTTTCTCGTATTCCGTTTGCGCCCACCGAAAAAATTCCTCGGCAATTGGCTCGAACTTCTGCTGTCGCTGCGCATATCGCTGTTCCGCCGAAAGCGCTTGCTGCGAAAACTCTGTCTCCAGCGCAAACAGTCTGCTGCAGAAATCCAGTCCGGTTCCCGCAGCACCATGAGCGTCGTTTCATCTGCATGCAGGATCTTATTTGCAAGAAGCTCTTTGTGCAGTGCGTGATATACCGGCAGGAGCCAGCGCTCTCCGGTATTAAGAACCCAGTTGGACATGGTTTGCCGGGAAACGGGCAGACCGAGCCTGCGCAGCTCCTGCTCCTGCCTGTAAAGCGGGAGCGCAAGCACATATTTGCTATGCATGATCTGCGCCAGCAGACTGGCCGATACGATCCCACTGCCCGGCAGAAGCGCGGGCGGAACGGTGCTTTTCTTCATGGGAACACCGGCTTCCTCTTTTTCGCATTGACGGCAGCTATACGCTGTCTGGATATGCTCTGTGAGCTTGTACTGTGCGGGGATATACGTCAATTCCCGCCGCAGAACGCTGTGTCCGCAGGCGTGCAGCGCTCCGCCGCACTGTGGACAGCGGCGCTGCTCCTGCGGCTCCACGGTCTTCTCGCTGGAGCATCCGTAGACGCGGCCGTTCAACCGCCGAAGCTGCTGCGTCAGCCAGTCGATCTGCCGGTGCGGCGCTTCGATCTCCAGATCTTTTTTATGCAGTAATTCCCGCCATTGTTCGGCTTCATTCATTTCTCTTTTCGTATCCTTATATCACAAAACCGCAGAAAGCGCAATGTTTTCTGCGGTTCTTCGGCTAGTGCACCCAGTGAGCGCACGTTCTAACAGGTGAAAATTCCGAATCTGCCCGGCAGTAGGAAGAATATAGCCCAAGTCAAAGGGGTCCGTCGTGAGGCGAAGTCTAAAGAAAGACGGCGGCAAAACTCTGGCCTAACGGACAAAACCATATATATGGCCTCAGATGAGGATAAGGCTCCTACGGAAAAGCGCGTCACTCCCTACTGCCGATGTACAAGAGCATATCAATGGGAGGCTCAAACACATAAAGGCTTTCATCTATGCTGGTGTGATGAAAACTGTAACGCGGGTCGCTGGATTCGACGTTCAGGCGAAATGGCTTGCCAATGCTGTTCGTGCTGCACTAGATGCGCGTGACGCGGACTGCCGCTCTTGTCAGTTCCGATGAACACGGCATTATGATGCGCCGCGTCCTCATAGAGCATCTTTTTCCGCGCAAAATACGAAACTACATCCGCATCCAACCCGCGCGTTTTAAGAAGATACGCAAATACGCGATGCATATTTACATTCGGAACGTGCGGTGCGAAGGGCTTCTGCTCGGCCGACCTCGTTCGGGGCATGGTCGAACCACTCGCAGCCGCGCACCGTGACGCTGTGGTCGCTGGCAATCCGCTTTTCGCGGCCGGACTTGATGAGCTTTTCGCCCTGCCGAAGAAGAAATTCTTCGAGGTCAACGGTTGCGGCGCGTTCCTTTTGGTCTGGAGTAAATTCAATAAATTTGTTGATTTTAAGTCACCACTTTCTGCTGTTGCAAAGAATTTTGTTTTAGGGTATACTGTGAGTAGATTCAAGGAAAGCGAGGTGTCGATATGTGTACGAAGAACGAAGCGTTTGAAATTCTTGCGTCTGTGTATGATTCCTGCAATCAGTTATCAGGCGGCAAGATCCACGACGCGATCCTCTATGGTTCCTATGCCCGCGGCGAACAGACCGCCGAGTCCGATATTGACATTCTCCTGACCGCTGATCTGACGCAGGAGCAGATCTCGGAAAAGCGCCGCGCCATTGCAGCGCTGTCCAGCGATCTCAGTCTTGCCCACGACGTTACGGTTTCCATTCAGATCGTTCCGCTGGCGCAGTTCCACCGCTATGCGGACTTCCTTCCGTTCTACCAAAATGTTCTGAGGGAGGGTATCCGCTATGCTTCCTGAACAGAAAATCGAGATCTCAAAGGCGCGATTCGATCACGCCAAAGAATGCTTGCAGGATGCAAAGCTGCTGCTTGCCGGTGAGAGCTATCGGAGTGCCGCCAACCGCGCTTACTACGCAATATTTCACGCGATGCGCGCAGTTCTGGCGCTGGACGGCGTGGACATGAAGCACCACAGCGGCATCATCTCCGAGTTCCGCAAGCGGTATATTAAGACTGGTGTTTTTGATGCAAGCCTTTCCGGAATCATCTCGGAACTGTCATCTGTCCGCGAGGGCAGCGACTACAATGACTTTTTCATCGTTTCCAAGGCAGAAACCATCCAGCAGGTGCAGGCGGCGGAGGAATTTCTGATAGAAATTCAAGCCTATTTAAGTACGCGATATTGACCAAGCAGGCTCCGGTTGTCGGGGCCTGTTTTTTAATACAGCGTCTGCCCGCAGCCCCGTTCCTGCTCATGGTCATCCTGCTTATGTCCCATTGCCAGCCGCTTCTGCATGAGCTTTTTACGGCGCTTGGAGTCGATGCGGATGCCCATTGGATTGCTGGGTGGTGCAGTATCCTCGCGTCACAGAGAATAAATAATCGTCCAGTAAAGCATACCACTTCGGGCCAACTTGGCCCGAAGCACCGGGTTTGGGGAGGCTCCCCAACAAGCAAATTTTTGCGTTCTGGCCGCAAGGCCGGAATGTCAAAAATAGCTTCTGTGGCCACAGAAGCATTGCTTGCCATTTAGCGGCACCCCCCGGAAAGCCCCTAAAAACGAGAAAAACGAAGGCCCTCTTTACTTGACCTCCGTTTCTCTGGCTCTTTGTAGTCCCTCTGCTGTGGCCTCCATGACCGTCAATTCCTTTTCATCCATTGAGTTGAGCAGTCTATCAATATGCTGGCGGCAATCGCTTTCGCTATTTTGCCTGTCAGGATAAAAGAACTGGTCTACGGAAATGTCCAGCAGGGTGACGATTTGGTAAAAGGTGTTCAGGCTCGGATGCTGGCCCCGGTTCTCAAAATACATGATGGAACGAGGGGTACGGTCTACGAGCTGTGCAAGGTATTCCTGTGTCCAGCCTTTCGCCTCTCTCTTGCGCTTGATCTCCCGGCCTAATGCGTGGAAGTCAAGCCGTCTGGTGTCTTGGTACATTCTCATATCACCCCTATATTATTTTACATTTCGGGTTTGACTATGAGAACGAAACACAATTTTATGTTTTGGTAGTATTTTATTGCCCGTCGGCAAGGTTGCCGATGTTACACGGACAAGGTATAATAACAGAAAGAAAATTTGAAAACTACACTTTAATCACAAAAATCTATGATACGCTATCTTTGGAGGTGTTATTATGCAAAGGATTTTAGTCGTTGAGGACGATTTTGATATTCAAGAACTTTTACAGAATTTTTTGCAAGAAGCAGGATATGAAGTGGCTACTGCAAATGATGGCATCGAGGCACTATCTTTGTTTTCGGGGCAACGATATGACTTGATTATATTGGACATTTTGCTTCCCAAAATTGACGGTTATGGTGTCTGTGAGTTGATACGAAAGCAATCGGATGTTCCCATTATTATGCTGACTGCATTGAGCGGTGAGGAAGATCAAATCAGGGGATTGGATTTGCAGGTGGATGACTATATTACAAAGCCTTTTTCTATGCCAATCTTACTTCGCAAAATTGCAGCTGTACTTCGGCGTAGCAAGCGGGGAGAAGATGAAAAGCCTCAAATCATCACTTATGGCAATTTACTTTTGAACTGTGATAGTTATGCCGCCACCGTGGATGGATCTGATTTTGAACTGACGCAAAAAGAGTTTGAAATATTGCGGGAACTGCTGACCCATCAAGGCCGGATATTGACCCGCCAGAACTTATTAGATAAGCTGTGGCGATTTGATTTTTATGGGGATGAGCGAGTTGTTGATACCCATATCAAAAACTTACGCAAGAAGCTGGGGATAGATTTCATTCAAACGATCAGAGGGGTGGGATATAAAGTTGATAAAGAAAATTAAAGGCAGTCTGTTTATAAAAGTTTTTATCACTACTGCTATCCTATTGACAGGGGTGAGCTTTCTGGTTTACTTGATTTTAGCTTGGTACACCCCGAAAACATATTCTAATACCCTTAATGCAACATTAGATGAACAAACAAAAATATTCATTTCAGAAATATCGCAAATGCCCATGGAAGAAACAGGGGGTATTTTTGATAACTTTCTTGATTATCAGAATGTAGACCGAATGGAACTGTTTGAAGAAAATGGTAATAGAATAAATCTTCCAACGGAACGAAGTGCTGATAATGATGTTGTTATAGAAACAAAGGCTTGGGGAAATGAAGATAATAATGCACCTATTATATCCAATAGTTATACGGTTTCATTTCTTGGCAAAAATACAAACTACACTTTAGTTGTTTATGGAGCGGCGGGGCAAGTAGCAGAACTGCAAAGAGCATTTCAAAAAGTGTTTCCGTTACTTGCATTTATAGTGTTTTGCGTATCACTGGTTACTGGTTGGATTTTTTCACACCTTATTACTAAACCCGTACTGAAAATAAGCCGTATTTCTAAAGAAATGTCCGAATTACAATTTGAATGGCAATTAGATGAACAACGGACTGACGAACTGGGAATATTGGCAAAGAGCCTTAACTATTTATCGCAGAAGCTCAATGTAACTTTGAATGACTTACAGGCAGCAAATAGAAAACTGGAACTTGATATAGAACATGAAAAGGCATTAGAACAAGCTCGCACGAATTTCTTTTCAGCGGTGTCTCACGAATTGAAAACGCCTATCACGATTATCAAAGGGCAATTAGAGGGCATGCTCCTTGGTATTGGACCCTATAAAGACCATGAAAGATACTTGACAAGGTCGCTGGAAATTACAAACACGCTTGAAACAATGGTGCAAGATATATTGACAATTTCGCGGTTAGAAACTGCGGGGGCCGATTTCAAGAAAGACCACTTGGATTGTGTGCAAATTATCAAAGCCTATCTGAACGAAACAGCGGATTTGATTGCAGAAAAAGATTTACAAATACACCTTGATATACTGCCATCTGCTTTCATAAACGGAAATAAGATGTTGGTAGAAAAGGTTTTTTCAAATCTAATTGGAAACGCAATCAAGTATTCCCCACAAAGAGCGGATATTTGGATTTCCGTACTTATGAAACATGAGCAGATAGTATTTTCTGTTGAAAATGCAGGGGTGCATATACCAGAAAATAGTATTCCCAGATTGTTTGATGCGTTCTATCGCGTGGAGCAGTCAAGAAGCCGAAAGACTGGAGGAAGTGGACTTGGACTGTATATTGTGCAGGAAATACTACACCAGTATGGAAGTGAATGTACGGTTTGCAATACGCAAGCTGGGGTAAAGTTCTCTTTTATAATTTGAAAGATATGGAAAAGCGGTGGGTAATCAACCCGCCGCTTTTCAACTACACATAAATCACAAACTAATCCCAAATGTATCACAAAAGGTAGTGGTATCCTTTATATATATTCAAAGAAAGGATGGTGTTTATTTTATGAGCACAAAAAAACTACTTACATTAGCTCTCGGAAGTGCATTGCTTGTGGGGGTGGTAGCTGGGTGTAGTTCATCAGTGAATATTCCTTCCGATAACAACACTACGAAAAATGTTTCCTATCAGGCACAAACCGTTTCTGATACGGAAAATGCGGCGAACGATTCTACTACAGCAGAACTGCCTGGTGGAAGTGTGGACTACTCCATATATGAACCTTACGGCTTGAGCTATGATCAGGAGAATTATTATTTTACCTATAATGGGAATGTAGTGAGATTTTTTAATGACCCCATAGCTGGAGCGAGTTTTACGAATTTCTTTTCTGGAACGGTGGATATTGAGGCAGACCGGGACGAAGAAAATAACCTTGTTGGTATTAAAGAGTGTTCCAAAGAAAATTATGACCGTCATACCCAAAAGCATAATAACTTTAATCCCACTGATACATCATTGAGTACTGTACAAAAGGGAGAATCTACTCCCCAACTTTGGCTTAAAGACTATGCAGACTATGGCATTACCTACAACGAGCAGAGCGGCGGTTGGTATTATAATAATCAGAGAATTAAGATATTATTGGACAGTGAACAGGCTGTTGTTTACACTGATGAAGAAAATGGAGTATGTGTTACTATTTCAAGGGATGGCAACCATCAAATTTCAGAAATTAAAGAAATATCTGAAACAGATGCACAATCACTCATGCTAAAGAATAATCCTATTGGAGAAGATTACACCTCGCAGGAATAATTTCTGCTTTCATAATCAGCCGAGCGATGGCAAAAGACGGAGGTGACCTGTATGAAAAAGATTCTATCACTCATTTTAACATTGTTTTGTGTATTAAGTCTTGTTGGCTGTGGGCGTTCTATGGACGACATCATAAAGAATGAGTCCAGCATTACCGGCGTTGTGGAAGAAGTTTATAACAACTCCATACTTATTTCCATCCAGACAGACGCTTACCCTTACGGAGCATATTGCGATGTTTCTTTGGATGCAGAGAACAAAGATGACATGGTTGATTTCAACATTGGTGATGAAGTCATTGTCTATTACGATGGTAACATTGCAGAGAGCTATCCATTACAGATCAATACGGTGTATGCGATTTCTTTGAAAGATCCAGCTAACTGAAGTAAAAATAAGCGTTTTCCAGTTCTGGTACTTGTAGCGTAATTCAAGAGTAAAGACTGCCGCACGACGGCAAAAGAAAAAAAGCCGTCGTACAGCAGCCTATCAATACGCCTATTTGAAACGGGGGGGGCCATTTTTTCTAG
>ERZ791624.1313-NODE-1313-length-11962-cov-2.104812_pt1 | contig 11962 bp, 4 predicted proteins | sample MGYA00510058_ERZ791624 | MGnify/ENA primary metagenome ERZ791624 (study PRJEB30046, sample SAMN00715158) | human gut metagenome | study: EMG produced TPA metagenomics assembly of the A metagenome-wide association study of gut microbiota in type 2... | reverse complement strand
TTTGTTTTGTACTCGTAGGAAAAAAAGCTACCAAGCCGGCATGTAGCGCTGCCGGCCGCGCTGCAGCGATTCCCTCGTGACCACGTGATTTTCGGCGAGAAATCCGCTGGAGATGACGCCGGACGTCAGAAAGTCGTCCATGGCGTGGATAACGCCGAGCGCGACATCGTCCCCGCGGGGGCCGACGGTGGCCGTCATGTCGCCGGTTTTGACGGCGAACTCCGCCGAGGGAATGCGGTCCGCTCCGCCGACGGGAACGGCGATCCCGTGAGAATGGAGGACGTCGAGCGCTCCCAGCGCCATCAAGTCGTTGGCGCAGAACACGGCGTCGGGCTCCCACTCGAGAACATGGAACATGGCCTTCTGGCCGCCTTCGCGGGTAAAATCGCTCCAGACCGTGCGCTTTTCCACGCCGGGAAAGCCGCTCAGCGCGGCGAGAGCGCCGACGACGCGGCTGCGGCTCTGCCGGGCCCGCTGCGGTCCGCCGATACAGCAGAAGCGGCGCAGCTTCCGCGCGTGCCGAGCAGCTCCTGCGTGCAGGCCTTTCCCTGCTCCTGATAATCGCAGAGCGACAGCGGCTGGTATTTGGAAAGAGAGCGGGCCAGCTTCGGATCGCTCATCGGCCCCAAATCGAAGACGACGGTGCGGCTGCGCGAGGCGGCCCCCCCCCCGGGGGGGCGCGGGCCCGGGCCGGGGGAGGGTGGGGGGGGGGCTGGCTCTATAGGGGGTGGGGCATCTCAGCTCGTGGGATGGGGATCATCCCAGGCTGTTTTTCCGTTTAGCGGGAGTGCTTCTTGCGGGGCAGAACCACAACAGCGGCGGCCAGCAGAGCAGCGGAAGCCATCACCAGGACCCACAGGGCGGTGTTGCTCTCGTCGCCAGTCTTGACACCGGGCTTGTAGTTGGGATCAGCGGCGCCGCAGACGGTGCACTTGCCATCCTTGTACTGATGGCCGGTGGCCTTGATGACCTCGCCCTTCTTCACAATCTCGCCGCAGATGGTGCAGACTTCGTCGCCGGTGTAGCCGTCCTCGGTGCAGGTGGGCTCCTTAGCACCCACCAGCTTGATCTTGTGACCCAGAGCGGGGATGACCTCGCCCTTGGTGATGACCTTGCCGCAGGCCTTGCAGACCACGTCGCCGGTGTAGCCATCCTCGGTGCAGGTGGCGGCCTTGGCGTTCACGGTCTCGGTCTCGGTGTGCAGGTCAGCAGTCAGAGTCTCGGCGTTGTTCACGGTCTGATCGTTGCGCTCGGTCTCGGTAACGGTGACGTTGATCTTGTCCAGAGCGGTGGGATCCTTGACGGTGAAGGTCAGGGTGGCCACGGTGGAACCGGCGGCCACGCCGTTGAGGTCCACATAGCCCAGGGTGACCTTGCCGGAAGCATCCTTGTAGGAGCTGTACTGGGTGTTGAAGGCCACGTTGGTCAGGGTCAGGTTGGCGGCATCGTAATCCACGGTGAACAGGCCGTTGGTGGCAGCATCCTTGGCCAGGACGTTGACGGTGACGGTCTTCTCATCGGCGGACACGGTGACGTTGGAGGCGGTGGCGTTCTCAGCAGCGTCGCCCATGGGCAGGTTCACCACGGCAGCCACGGGGGCAGCGGCGTTCAGGGAGCCCTTGGCAGCCTGGGTCTCGGCGCCGTTGTAGCGCTGGATCTGAGCGGGGGTCATCTCCACAGCCTGAGCGGTGTGGACGGTGGTCTTGCTCATGGCAGCGTTCACGGCCTTGGCGGCGTCCTCATTGGCGTGGTACATGGTGCCCACCAGGGTGGCAGGCCACACGCCGTCGCCGAAGTTGCCGATGTCGGCAGCTTCCCACTTACCAGTGTCCTCATTCAGGAGGATGCGGTAGACATGGCTGGCGTCGCCGGTGAAGTTGGCCAGGTACAGAACCAGCTCGTTGTTCTCCGCAGTGGCATACAGGGAGTCATACAGATCGCCGTCATCGGTGGGGTTGGCAGCGTAGCCAACGTTAGCCAGGTTGGACTCGATGATGCCGAAGGAGGCGCCCCAGGTGTCCTTGCCGGTCTTCTCATCCACCGTGGGATAAACATTCATGGTCCAGATGTTGCCGGCGTCATCCAGCGCCAGGAACAGCTCGGTGTCGGTATCCTTCACGCCGTCTTTATCGGTGTCGATCTTGTTGGCACCCAGAGAGGTAACGGCGGTGAAGTAGGAAGCGTCGGCAAAGAGCCACAGATACAGTCCGAGGTCGAAAGCGGACAGATCCAGGTTATCCACCGGCTTGGGAGACAGGAAGTAGGTGGCGTACACGCTGGCCAGCATGGGCTTGGCCTCGGTGGAGTAAACCAGGCTGTACTCCATATCCCACATGGGGATTTCGCCCTCGAAGCCGGGATAGGTAGCCAGGGTCTTACCGGTATCCAGGTCCAGCTTGTGCAGGTCGAAGTTCTCGCCGTCCTCCACGTAGACTACGCCGTTGCGATAGTCGAAGGTAGTGGCGGAAACGGTCTTCAGGGATTCAAAGGCAACCAGCTTCTTCCAGGTGGTGTCGTGCTCCATATCCCAGGTGTAGAACTGGGCATCGCCGTTGGTATCCATCAGAGCGCCCACCAGGGTGGTGTCCACGGTCTGGACGGTGACAACGCACTCGGCAGAGGCATTGGTATCCTTGATGGAAGTGGCGGTGATGGTGGCAGTACCCTTGTTGACGCCGGTGACGATGCCGCGCTCGTTGACGGTGGCGACAGTCTCATCGGAGGACTTCCAGGTCACGCCATCGGGCTTCACGCCGAAGGGGCTGACCTCAGCGTTCAGAGCAGCAGTGCCGCCCTTGTACATCTTGATGGACTGCTTATCCAGAGTCACGGACACGGGGCCATTCAGCTCTTCCTTGTTGAGGTTGATCTTGTAGGTGGCGGCGTTGTTGGCGTAGTCGCAGACCTGAATGTACAGGTGATCCACGCCCTCGGCCTTGCTCAGATCCAGGGAGACGTCGGTGGCAGCGCCCTCGGCAGCACCCTCGGGGGAGCCGGCGGTGCCGTCCAGAATGGACATCTTGTCATAGTCGATCAGGAAGGCGGCCGCCACATAGCGGTTGTCCTGAGCGGTCAGGACCAGGCTGCGGGTGCCGGTCTCAACGTCTTCCTTGAAGTACACGTTGGACAGGACAGGCTCGGTCCGGTCGACATAAGCGGTGTAGGTCCGGCTGGCGCCATCGCCCAGGGCATCCCAGTTGGTGGTGGCATTGCCCTCGGCATCGTAGGTCACATAGTACTCGGGAGCCTCGGTGACCTTGACGGTGATCTTCTCACCCTCAGCAGCCTTGGTGGGGGCATTGTTGATACCGATGTAGCCCTGAGCATTGCGCCAGCTGCCGCCGTTGCTGTAGTAGTAAGCGCCAGCGGTGGGAGAACCGGACGCCTTATCATAGTAGACATTGCCGTTCTCGCCGGTGATGGTCACCCGGGCATCCGCAGAGTTGCGGATCAGGGAGAAGGTAGCACGGGCAAAGACGGTGGTGTCGGGGTTGATGGCGGCGCGGTTGGGATCATAGGTCTCATCCATGTAAGGATTGCCGCCGAAGTAGTACATGCCGGAATCGCCAGCGTACTGGACGGTCAGGGCCTGATACTTGGTGGCGTTCTTGTTGTAGGCGTACATGTAAGGCACACGGGACTCGGTCTTGGCCTCATGATACTCCAGATAGCTGCCGATATCGAACATGGAGGGATCGGTCCAGCTGCCGTAGTAGCCCAGGACGGGGATGGAATGGCTGTCGCCCTTGACACCCTCGGCGGAGGCAACCTCGTCGGCGTACACATAACCCTCGACATAGGTGCCGGCGTTGTCGCTGGCCTTGTCATACTCGTCCAGGCCCAGGACCTTGGCATTGACTTCCACATGGATGCTGCCGTTTGCGGGGATCTCCACGGTGCTCTTGTTCAGCTGCTGGAAGAACAGGTAAGCATCGTAGGTGTCGATGTTGCCGTCGTTGTCGAAGTCGGCGTTGTCCTTATTGGAGATGGAATCCAGGACGCCGGTGACATAGTCCAGGAGCGCCTGGCCGTCAGCCTTGGTGACCTTGCCGTCGCCGTTGAAGTCGCAGTTGGCAAGACCCGCGGGAGCGGTCATCTCCACCACCTGGCCGTCCACGGTCCAGGTGACGTTGGAGGACAGCAAAGCGGTGTAGGTATGCTCGAAGTTCACCTCGGAGCCGTCCTCGAACTGATTGGTGAGGACATTCTGGGTGAAGAAATCGGCGCTGAGGTTGAAGGAGGTCGCAGCATCCTTCAGGTTGTAGATGGTGAAGCCGAAGCTGTAGTCACCGGTGCGGGCGGGATCGTCGCCCAGCTCCACCTTGACCTTACCGTCGGCAGCGCCGGCGTTGGCGTTCTTATCCATCTTGATGTAGGTGCCGGCGGAAACGGCAGCGCCCACATTGGCAAGGCCGGCGCCCTGCTGCATAACGGAATAGTAGCCATACTTGCCCTCGCCGTAATCCTGATACATGGGGACAGCGGTGGACATCAGCAGGGACTGAGCCAGAGCACGGGCGGTGAGGCCGGTCTTCTCCGTCAGCTTGTTGGCGCGGATGTACTGGGCCACCACAGCGGCCATACCGGCAACCTGGGGAGAGGCCATGGAGGTACCGGACATATTCTGGTAGCCGCCGCCATTCTGCAGGGAGTAGATATTGCCGCCAGGAGCGGTGATCTCGGGCTTCAGCTCCAGGGAGCCGGGAACGCCCCAGGAGGAGAAGTCGCTCATGGTGTAGTAATCAGCGGTCTGAACGTTCACGCCGGGCTTGGCGCCCACGGTGAGCTTGCCCACATAGTAGGTCACGCCGTTGGCTTCCTTCTTCTCGGCATTGGCCTTGATGATCTGGCCGTCAGCCAGAGTCAGGGAGACGTAAGGAGCGGTGCCGGTGTAGCCGTCGGTGGACATATTGATGGTGCCCGCCGCGTTGTTGACCACGATGGTGCCGATGGCGCCGGCGGCAACGGCGTTGTTGCCCTTGGCGGTGAAGTTGATGGAGCCGCGGTTGCACATGGCAATGGCGCCCTTGAGCTCATCGCCCGCAGCGGCGAAGTCCTCGGGATTGCCGACGGCATCCACATAGACGAAGCGCTGCTCACCGGCCAGAGCGGTCATGGGCTGGATGGGAGCCTCGGAGGTGTCGTTGTAGAACATCTTGACGCCGGCGAACTCAATATAGTTGCCGGTGGAGCCCACGTTATCCACGGAGGCGACGCCCAGAGAGTTGGTGTAGGAGCCGGGGCTGCCGTTGGTGGCCCAGCTGACGCTCTCGGCGTAGGGATAGGCATAGGGGGTGTTCTCGAACCAGTGGCCGGAGTTACCGGCGGACATGGCAACCACCATACCGCTGTTGACAACGGCCTCCAGGATGGCCTGGTACTTGGCGTCAGACTGCCGGGAATAGCCGGGGTTGCCGCTGCCCAGAGACAGGTTAGCGGAGTCGCAGCCCAGGATCATGGCGTCCTCGATGGCGGCCATGTAGTCGGAGTCGTAAGCGCCGCCGCCCTTACCGAAGACCTTCATGGTGTACACCTGGGCATCAGGGGCAACACCCTGGGTCAGAGCGGTATCCAGAGCGGGAGCAAAGGAACCGTCGGCCTGCTCAATGTAGCGGTTGCCGGCGGCAATACCGGTGACGTGGGAACCGTGGTCACCCTGCTTGTCGTTGTCGTGGGTGACGTCCAGATCGGCGTCAATGTAGTTGAAGCCGAAGGGGATCTTGGCGCTGACATACAGGTCCTCAGCCTTCAGGTCGCCCTTCTTCTTGAAGGCGTTGAGCTTCTCCAGCTTGTCAGCGTAATCCGCAGCGGTGACGGGGGTGATGCCCAGGCCCTTGACAGCGTAGCTGTAGGCAGCGCCGTTGAGGGAGGGGTGATCGGTGTCAGCGCCGGTATCAATGATGGCCACCTTGGAGCCTGCGCCGGTGTAACCGTCAGCCCAGGCAACGCTGGAGCCGATCATGGAGGAGGAGGTAGCCATGTTGGGGTCGGTAGTCTCGGACTCCTTGACCACGCAAGGCTCATACTGCGTCTCGATCAGGACGGAATCAACACCCTTGATCTTCTCGATCTTCTCGATCTGGCCATACTGAACGTTGGCGGAGATGATGTTGGTGGCCAGGGTCAGATTCCAAACCACATCCAGAGACTGGCCGTCCAGGGCCTTCTTGGAGATGGTCTTGGCCATCTTATCCTGCTTGGATTCCAGCTTGTCGCGATACTTCATCGCCTTTTTGCTGCCAGAGGCGATGTCGGACGCGGAAAAGCCCTTGTCCAAGGTGGAGGGGTCGCTCAGCACGATGGAGACGCGGACCACGTCCGTGTCGGCATACTGCTGCTGGGCTTCTTCCTCAACAGCCGCGTTTTCCTTGATGGGCAACTTGATGTTGTCCACCTTTTCCCAGGTGATACCGTTGTTCTCGCCCTTGGTCGCAACGGAGCTGCTGCTCATGGCCCAGGTGGGGGTCACGAGACTCAGCGTCATCACGAGAGCGAGAAGCACTGCCATCGCCCGTTTGAGGGTATGCGCGTGTTTCATATGCGTACTCTCTCTTTCTCCGGTTTATACCGGTAAAGTTGGATACCGGATCGGTGCGGGCCGCCGTGATGCCCTATCAGCCGGCCTGTCCGATACAGCTATGGTTACTATACCATGTTTCCTTGTCCAGCGCAATGAAAAAGTCGTGTAATTTGTCACAAAATTTATAGAAATTTCGACAAAAACAAAAATCAGCACTTTGTTCGCGCTATAACGACACATTGTGAGTTTTTACACAAAACAGGATTTATGTATAAACCAAATTGGTCATTTTAACACATCAGTGTATTAAGCGTTACCGTGCTAAATCGTTAAAAACAGCACAGTTCATCGTTCATGTTGCTTTTGCGTCACCATTCATCGTTCAATTCGACACAGTGTCTATTATTGTCGGCAGAATTTTGCGCAGTAATAATTTATTTGCATGTTTTAGCGAGTCCGGATTGTGAACAATTTTTGTACAAAATGCCGGAGACCCGGAGGCCGTTTCCGGTCTCCGGGTCTCGCGGGTCACTCTGTCTCCGGATCAGAGACAGGCGTCATATTCAGCGGGTGTGCTTCTTGCGGGGCAGGACCACCACAGCGGCAGCCAGCAGAGCGGAGACGGTCAGCAGCATGACCCACAGGGTGGTGTTGCTGTCGTCGCCGGTCTTGACGCCGGGCTGGGTGGGCTTGTAGTTGGGATCGGTCTCGCCGCAGACGGTGCACTTGCCGTCCTTATAGTCGTGACCGGCAGCGGGGATGACCCGGGTCTCCACTTCGCCGCAGGCGGAGCAGGTGCGGGTCTCCAGGCCGTCCTGGGTGCAGGTGGGGGCGGTGGTGACCACCCATTCGCCGAAGGTGTGCTCATGGGCGGTGCAGACCACGTCGTTGCGGTCGCGGACGCGGATGCGGGGGGCCATCTCGGTGCCGTCGGCCAGGACGAAGGTGTTGTCGTAGGAGGCCAGGCCGGTGGCGGAGATCTCGCAGCCGATCTCCAGGTTCTTCACATCATAGGAGGTGGTGATATAGCCGTCGATGAACACCCGGGCGATCTTACCCTCGCTGTCGCGGACCAGGATGGTCTGCACCAGGCCGTCGGCCATCTCATAGCCCACCACGAAGCCCTTCAGGGTCACCAGCTGGCCCAGGACGGAGCCGTCGTTGATCTGGGTGGAGGTGACGACCTTGGGGGTGACGGGGGTGGTCTCGCCGATCTTCTCGATGGAGGAAACCTGCAGCTCGTTCTCGCCCTGATAGGTCTCCGTCACGCCGGTGACCCGGACCACATCGCCGATCTTGAACTCGCCGGCCACGGGGAAGCAGTTGATGCCGCCGGTCTCATCCTGAACATAGATGCAGTCGAAGAAGGCAGTGGCCTTGTCATAGCCGGAGGCGTTGGAGGTCACGACACCCTCAATGGTGTACTTGTGACCGGCCTCGGTCTGGGCCTGGACGGTGGCGATGTCGGTGACCTTCACGGGGTTGATGGCCCGCAGCAGGTTCTCGCAGATCTTATAGTTGGAGTAGTTCTTCTCGGAGCCGTTGTCGCTGATGGTGGCCTGGACCTCAAAGTTGGACATGAAGGCCGCGCCGGACACGATGATCAGGCCCTTGCCCTCCAGCTGCTCGCTGGCCATGGCCAGCAGGCGGCTGTCGTTTTCGGCATAGGCGTACTTGGGCACGTTGGCGCCGCCCAGGCCGTCCTTATCCACGTCCACGGAATAGGTGGTGCTGTGGGCGTATACCACCGGGGAAACGGCGGCGGGCAGGGTGGAGGTGGGCTTGCCATCGGCGTCCACGGCATACACGGAGGCGCCGCCGTAGTGGCTGAATACCTCGGTATACAGCCGGTCATAGGGGTGCTCGACGTCCACGATGACACCGTCGGTCAGGAAGCTCTGGCCATAGGTGTTGAAGTACAGACGCCACTTGTCCACGCCGTCGGCCGCGCTGCGGACGTCGTCATAGGTGGCGTCGTCGCTGATGCGCAGGCTGGAGCCCAGGGCCTGGAGCACCTCGTTCTGGGTGGCGGCCATGTGCTTGATGGCGGCGCCTTTCGGGTCGGTAATGGCCGTCAGGTTCATGACTTTATTCGTTTCCACCAGTCTTTCATTAAAAGCGCAGAACTGGGAAAGCTGCCCGTCTGTCACGGTAAGGCCCATGGCCTTCAGGGCCTGTTCTAATTCACTGCGAAACATGATTTTTTTCCTCCCGGCTGTGCTGTTCCAGTACGATGAGCAAGGCCGTGATATCCGCCGGGGACACACCGGAAATACGGCTGGCCTGGCCTAAGGACAAGGGCCCGATTTCATCGAGTTTCGGCCGGGCTTCGGCGACAGGGTGTCGATATCGGCATAGACGATATCGGCGGGCATCTTCTTCTGTTCCAGGCGGTTCATCTTTTCGACTTGTTCCATCTGGCGGCTGATATAGCCTTCGTACTTGATCATGATTTCGATTTCTTCTTCCACGTCGGCAGCCAGTTCCGGCAGGTCGAAGACCGTCCGCAGGGCCTCGTAGTCGACATCGTTGCGGCGCAGGAGGTCGTAGGCCGTGATGGCCGTGTGGATGGGTGCCGTGCCCAGGCGTTCCAATTTTTCCAGATTGGCCTTGGACGGCGTGACGGAAATGGCCTGGAGGGCGGCGATGCCTTCTTCGATGGCTTTTTTCTTGGCCGTGAAGCGGTCATACCGTTCCTGCGTGACCAGGCCCAGGTCATAGCCTTTCTGGGTCAGGCGCAGGTCGGCATTGTCCTGACGCAGGATGAGGCGGTATTCGCTGCGGCTGGTCATGATGCGGTACGGTTCATTCGTCCCCTTTGTGACCAAATCGTCGATGAGGACGCCGATATAGGCTTCGGAGCGGGTTAGGATGAACGGTTCTCTGCCCTGGACCTTCAAGGCCGCGTTGATGCCGGCCATGAGACCCTGGGCAGCGGCTTCTTCGTAACCGCTGGTCCCGTTGGCCTGGCCTGCCGAGAAGAGGCCAGAAATCTTCTTCGTTTCCAGCCACGGCGTGAGCTGCGTCGGGTCCAGGCAGTCATATTCGATGGCATAGCCCGGGCGCATGATTTTGACGTCTTCCAGGCCCGGGATGGTACGCAGGAAGGCGTACTGGACGTCGGCAGGCATACTGGTGCTCATGCCCTGGACGTACATTTCTTCCGTCGATTCCCCTTCCGGTTCGATGAAGAGCTGATGCCGCTTCTTATCGGCAAAGCGGACGATTTTCGATTCGATGGACGGGCAGTAGCGCGGCCCGATGCCGGTGATGATGCCATTGCACATGGGAGCCCGGTCGAGGTTGTCGCGGATGATCTTATGCGTTTCTTCGTTGGTAAAGGTCAGCCAGCAACATTCTTTGTTGCGGTCTTTCCGTTCCGACAGGAAGGAAAAGGCATGACCGTCTTTGTCGCCTTCCTGCTTGGCCATTTCATCGGTCCGCAGGGTACGGCGGTCGACGCGGGCCGGCGTACCGGTCTTGAAGCGCATAAGCTTGAGGCCGGCCTTGACCAGGGACCCCGACAAATCTTCAGCCGAGCGCTGGCCGATAGGGCCGCCGGAATAGGTACAGGTGCCGATGATGATCTTCCCTTTGAGGTAGGTCCCCGTCGCCAGGATGACGCACTTGGCTTTATAAACTTCATCCAGTTCCGTCCGGACACCGGTGACGGCGCCGTCTTCGACGAGAAGGTCTGTGATCATGAGCTGCTTGACATCGAGGTGGTCCTGGTTTTCCAGGGTCTTGGTCATGGCCATCTGGTACATCTTCTTATCGGACTGGGCCCGGAGAGAATAGACGGCCGGTCCTTTGCCGGTGTTGAGCATGCGCATCTGGAGGCACGTCTTATCCGTATTGATGCCCATTTCACCGCCCAGGGCGTCGATTTCCCGGACGAGATGGCTCTTCCCCGGTCCGCCGACAGCGGGATTGCAGGGCATGAGGGCAATATTATCTAAGTTCAGCGTCGCCATCAGGGTCTTGGCGCCCAGGCGGGCACTGGCCAGGGCCGCTTCACAGCCGGCATGGCCGGCACCGATGACGATGACATCGTATGTATCGACTACAAACATGGTTACACCCCTTTATTTACCTAAACAGAATCGGCTGAATATTTCTTCGACCATATCGTCGTGGACCGTATCGCCCGTGATCGAGCCCAAAAGCTCCCAGGCTTCGCGCAGGTCGACGACGGCACAGTCGACGGGCATACCGGCTTCGATGGAATCGAGGGCCCGCTGCAGGGCTTGCCGGCTCTGGCGCACCAGTTCGATATGGCGCGTATTGGTGAGCAGGGCACTGCCTGCCGTATCGGCATGGACAGGGCCAGGGACAACAATTTATCTTTTAGGGAATCCAGGCCGTCACCCGTACCAGCCGACAAGGAGAGAACGGGATGACCATAGCCTGCCAAATCTTTTTCCGTAACGACTGGCATTAAATCGGTCTTGTTGAGGACGACCAGGACATTCTTATCCTTCGTGTCTTCCAGAATGGCCTTATCTTCATCGGACAAGGACCGGGACCGGTCGATGACGACCAGGATAATATCGGCTTTGTCCATATAGGCCTTGGCCTTGGTGACGCCTATCTTTTCGACGGTATCGTCTGTTTCCCGGATACCTGCCGTATCGACGAGGCAGACCGGGACACCTTTGAGGGAAATCCATTCTTCCAGGACATCCCGCGTCGTCCCCGGCACATCGGTGACGATGGCCCGGTCTTCCTGGAGCAGGCGGTTGAGCAGGCTCGATTTGCCAGCGTTCGGCGTACCGGCAATGGCGGCCATGACGCCGTCGCGGATGATGCGGCCCTCGTGAGAAGCCTCCAGCATATCGTCCAGGGCCGTCAGCTGTTTGCGGATAGCTCCGGCTACATCGGGGACGGTGATATCTTCCAGGTCTTCTTCAGGATAATCGATGGTGACTTCCAGGCGGGTAATGAAGTCCGTCAAATCATGGCGCATGGCACCGATGACTTTAGACAGCCGCCCTTCAAGCTGATTGACGGCACTGGTCAGGCCCTGGCGGCTCTTGGCCTGGATGACATCCATGACGGCTTCGGCCTGGGCCAGATCGATGCGGCCATTGACGAAGGCACGCTGCGTAAATTCTCCGGGATTGGCCATGCGGGCGCCGTGGGCCAGGACCAGGCCGAGGATTTCTTCCAAGGCCTTGCGGCCGCCGTGGCACTGGATTTCCAGTACGTCTTCCGCCGTATAGGAGTGCGGCCTTTTCATGATGAGCATGAGCACTTCATCGACAGGACGGCCGTCATCGGCAACGATGAAGCCATGCTGGATAGAACGGTCCTGGCGCTGGGCCAGGGGCTGGTGCTGGAGGACAGCCCCGCGCCATGACGGCCGCAAAATTGCAGATGCCGTTGGGTGGGGAGGCCCCCGCCCGGCCGGAGGCCGAGAATCCCGCTGGCCCGGAACCCTCC
>ERZ791624.1309-NODE-1309-length-11993-cov-5.932233_pt1 | contig 11993 bp, 10 predicted proteins | sample MGYA00510058_ERZ791624 | MGnify/ENA primary metagenome ERZ791624 (study PRJEB30046, sample SAMN00715158) | human gut metagenome | study: EMG produced TPA metagenomics assembly of the A metagenome-wide association study of gut microbiota in type 2... | reverse complement strand
AACCCCCCGCCGCTTATTTTCCAACCGCCTGCGCAAACCTGCCACCGGCAGCTTTGCCGCAGAGATGGACGGGCCTCCTGCCCGTCCATTTTCTCTTTTGCGAAAGAGAAACAGAAAAAAGGAATCGAGGTAAACGAGACATGGCAATTTATCATCTGGAAGCGAAGGTGGTCAGCCGGGGCGCAGGACGCTCCGCAGTGGCCGCCTCCGCTTATCTGAGCTGTTCCCGCCTCTACAACGATTACGACGGGATACAGCATGACTACACGAAAAAGCAGGGGCTTGTCTGGCAGGAGGTTTTCCTGCCGGAATACGCCCCGCAGGAATGGCAGGATCGGGAACAGCTATGGAACGCCGTAGAGGAAGTGGAGACTGCGAAGGACAGCCGGTTGGCGCGGGAGTTCGTGGTTGCGCTTCCAATAGAATTGAGCCGTGAGGAGCAGGTCGAGTTGCTGCAAGAATTTATCCGGGAGCAGTTCGTATCAGACGGGATGTGTGCTGATGCTGCCATCCATGACACCGATGGTCACAATCCTCATGCCCACATTCTGCTGACGGTGCGCCCGCTGGATGAACGAGGCAAGTGGCAGTACAAGACCGAGAAGGAATATCTCTGCATGAAAAACGGCGAGGAACGGGGCTTCACCGCTGTTGAGTTCAGGACGGCAAAAAACGATGGATGGGAGAAGCAATATCCCTACAAGGTCGGCAAAAAGAAGGTGTATATGACACCGTCTGATGCCGAGGTGCAGGGGCTTGTTCGGGCTGACAAGCATCCCAAAAGCACCCGCTACGGCAGGCAAAATCCTATCTCCGAGCGCTGGAACAGCGAAGAACAGCTTACAGCATGGCGGGAGGCATGGGCAGATGCGTCCAATCGCTATCTGGAACGCGCCGGGCGGGAGGAACGCATTGACCACCGCAGCAATGCCGCACGGGGGCTGGATGAGATTCCTACCATCCATGAGGGTGCGGCAGCGCAGGCGTTGGAGCGCAGGGGCATTATCTCTGACCGTTGCGAACTGAACCGGCAAATCAAGGCAGACAATGCGCTGCTGCGTGAATTGAAAGCCGAAATCAAGAAGCTGGCAGCGCTGGTTGCCCGCACCGTCCCTGCCATTGCGGAGGGACTGGAGAAGATGCGCAGCCGTGTGCTGATCTTCTGCTACCAGCTCTCTCATATCCGTGGTGGCAAGACGCATATTCAAAAATCCCTTGCCGTATGGAAGCCGGAGCTGGAGCGTTACACCGGTCTGGTGCAGCAAATCAAGGAAAAGAGCAAGGAACGCAAAACACTGGTTGCCGAGAAAAAGGCATTGCCAATATACCATGTGAGACACCACAAGGCGCTGGCTGTCCGCATTGCCGAGCTGACAGAAGATTTAGAGGAACTGCGTTCCGAAAAGACGCTTCTTTTGCAAAAGTTTGAGTATGCGGAGGATGCAGGCGCAGAGGCGTTCCGTAAGGATATTGCCACCATGGAGGCCGGTCTGAAAAAGCTGGAGGCACAGGAGCAAAAATACTCTGCCGAGATGGATAAGGTTTTGAGTGAATACGCAGAGCTGAAAGCGCCGGCTGCGGATTTTGATCCGGTGGAGCTGTACCAAGCACGGCAGGTCCTCCGTCCTGCGCAGGAAAAGGCAGCGGAAAGGCAGTTGGAGGAAACCTTGCAGAAGAAGCCTTCTCTTATTATGCTGCTCAGCGCAAAGCAGGAAGTATCCAGACTGCTTGGAGAGGACACAGAAGAGCGGCAGGCACGGCAGATGGTTATTCGTCGGCAACGGTCAGACCCGCAAAAGCCCAAGCACTTCCAGCGCTAAGTGATAAAAATGCACATTTTCCCTATTGACTTTTCAACTCTAATCCGTTAGAATAATACTAACAGATTAGAATGAAAGGCCGATAGAATGAGTACACCAAAAGTTTTTGAAAGCGAATACCGTTTTTGCCTGATCCTTTGGGATCATGAACCCATCAAGAGCAGAGATTTAGCTCAACTTTGTGAAGAGCAACTAGGCTGGAAGGTTACTACCACTTACACGGTAATAAAGCGTTTGTCGGAGCGTGGCGTGATAAAGAATGAGAATACGATCGTTTCTTCGCTGGTATCCAAGGAGCAGATACAGACAGCTGAAATTGAAGAATTGGTCGAGAAGAAATTTGCCGGTTCGATTCCAGCTTTTTTGACCGCATTTACCAAAAGCCAACAGCTCACGGCAGATGAAATTCAGGAGATGCAGCAGATGATTGACCGCTTTCGGAAGGAGCATCCGGATGACTGAATTGTTTATGAAGCTGCTTAATATGAGCATCAATGCCGGATGGCTTGTTCTGGCTGTTCTTCTTGTTCGCATCATGTTCCACAAAGCTCCAAAATGGCTGTTCCCCTTATTGTGGAGCTTTGTTTGGATCCGGCTTCTCATGCCAAACGCATTGGAAAGTCGCTTGAGTGTCATTCCTGATATAAGTGGCTTTTCGGCATCCGAGCAGGGCCTGCTTTCTGCTAAAGGTTTCACTGCTCCTGTTCCTTATGTTGGAATCGTCTGGTGTACTGGTATGGCAGCAATGCTTCTGTTTGAAGCATTAAGCTATGTACATCTCCGCAGCAAAGTAAAAACTGCTGTCCGGCTCTCGTCAAACGTGTATCAAAGCGAGCATGTGAATGCTCCATTTATTCTTGGCCTGTTTGCGCCGCGCATCTATATTCCGTTCCATATAAAGAGCAAGGAATTGGATAGCATAATTGCACATGAACGTGCGCATATAAAACGCCGCGATCATTGGCTAAAGCCCATTGCGTTCTTAATTCTTTCTCTTTATTGGTTCAATCCTTTGATTTGGATTGCGTATTATTTCCTTTGTAAAGATATTGAGTTGGCATGTGACGAATACGCTATCAAGGATATGAGTGATTCTCAGCGCGCTGCGTATTCGCAGACGTTGCTCTCCTGCGCTGCAAACCAGCGTATTTTTGCGGCCTGCCCGCTGGCCTTCGGCAGTAAGAATGTGAAAACACGAATCCGTGCTGTACTTTCTTATCGAAAGCCTCATACTTGGATCATAACCGTGACCGCGATACTTGTTTTGGCAGTTGTCGCCTGCTTTATGACAAACCCGAGACAACCAAAAGAAAGTACTGCTCAGGGTAGCAACTATATTGATCTAAATCAGCCTCCAACATTGGACGTGATTCAAAATGGACAAACTATTTCGGATAGAAGTAGTAGCGAAGATCGGCAACGTGAAGTAGAGCTTGAGAGCGCTTTGTTGGGAGAAGCGATAAAGAAGCAAGAGTCTCTTACTCAAATTCAAACAACTGATTTTTACAGATGAAAAGTCCTACGTTATCTATAGGATTGACGTTAATTTAACTGTCGATGTGGTTACATGGAAAGAGAGAAAATTCATGAAAATCATTTGAGGAAGCACATGGCCTGTCTGTTCAACGGATTCTGGCTCATGTGCTGAACCAAGAAGACATCAGACAAAAATCAGTTAAAAAGGAGCGTTGTTTATGCAAAAGATCAAGTCACTGGCCGCAGTTTTTCTGGCCCTTTTTATCCTCGCAGCGATTCCGACACAGGCTCTCGCCGCCGAAGCTCATGTTGATGCTATCACTGCACATACTCATCAATGGTATTTTGACCATTATGACACTACGTATATCCCAATTGACGATGAAACTCACTTAAAGACGCTCTATCCTGTGTATAAATGCTCCGTTTCTGGTTGTAGTGCTTTCGACATCAGGGATGGTTATGAATCAACGCCGTCCCATACAATGACCAGTTACTCGTATACGGGGAGCAATTATCATGCGGGTAATTATCATTATATCCGCTATGAACGGCATTGCGTCCAGTGTGGACATTCCACTGGCTATTGGGATCATTACAGCTGCCCCGGTAATGGGCATTGCATCCTGCCCCAGTCTGTTTTCCCGGTTTTGACAGATAAGTAAGTGACAGCTGAGCAGCGGCATGGGTGAATATTTCTCCCATGCCGCTGCTTGCATTATTGGAGTGCAGTTAAATGATTGTTTTCTTTTACGAAAAGGTGCGCTTAAAGCGCGGCGCTTGGCAGACGGTGAGTATTGTATTGCTGATAGCTTTCCTTTGTGCATTTTTTACTCTCTTTGATGGCTTCATTTGCCAGAAAGAACAGGATATGGAGAGCGCCTACGCAGTGATTCCCGTAACTGTCGTCGTATCCAATCTTACCGGCACGAAAACCGATGACCTGAAAATTACAGACTATATTATCAACTACTTTCTCTCTGACAAATATGCTTATGGCGGGGAGCTTCAGGAAAAAGCATTTTCCTCCTATGTGAAGGATGTTTGCCTGAAAGCATCTGTCTATTACAGCCAAGGGACGGGTTTTTCGAGTCGGCAAAAGCTGATTGGCATTACTTCTGTTGATGCCGCATCGGAATTGGCACCCGTTTCAGGAAATTCGATTACTTATTTTGAAGGATACGACGAATCAATTTTTACCTCAAATAAAGCAGCGTGTCTTGTTTCGACCGCAGCGGCAGAAGAACTGTCGCAAGATACTGATAATAATGGTAATGTCATATTGACGGTTCAGATGTCGCCTGCTGCGACCGGTGAAGCGGCCACACAGATTTCGCTCGAAATTGCTGGGACGTATTCGTCGGAATCTCAAACGATCTATTGTCCATTCAGCTGCGTTGCCGCAGTACAAACAGAGCTGGATGGGAAGATTACGGGGGATAGCTTGAGCGCCACAGTGCGCGATAATCATGAGCTGGACGAATTCCGGAAAATACTGATGCGTCACTTCGCAAATGTGGACCCATCCGGGCATCAAGAAGAAATCAATAATTCTCCAGCTCTCCGATATCAGCAATTTGCCATAACAGTTCATGACGAAACACTCCGCGAAACTCTGAATGCTTTGAATCGAAATTTGCAAACACTGTATCGACTAAAACCAATTTTTGCCTGCACAGAGGTCATGATTGGCACCGCCGCAGGTTTTTTCTATATTCATATCCGAAGGCGGGAATTTGCCATTGCACGATCTCTTGGTACAAAACGCATTGAAACGGTCATTATGGTATTCGTCGAGATATGTCTGATGTTTTTGGTTGGCGCAGCTATTGGAACAATTCTCATTCTGTTTGTCCAAGAGACTGCCACCCAATATGTCATGGCCGCAGCACTCTTTTTTGCTATGAATGTCGGGGCAATTACAGCTTGCTTGATGGCAACTGGAAAAAGCGGAATCCGATTACTACGGGAGGTTGAGTAGCATGTCCGTATTATCTGTGCAAAGTGTTTCTTATTCATACAAAACAAAATACCAAACTGTTCAGGCTGTAAAAGACGTCTCGTGTGATTTGAGTGCTGGAACTCTTTATGCGTTAGTCGGCAAAAGTGGAAGTGGGAAGACAACACTGCTTTCATTACTGGCAGGACTGGATACGCCGCAGAGCGGAGACATAATGGTCAACGGCCAGAGTTTGCGGGAAATAGACGTGGATATCTACCGCCGCAAGCAGGCGTCCGTGATTTACCAAAGCTATAATTTGTTTCCACTTATGACTGTTTGTGAAAACGTCATGTACCCCTTAAAGCTGCTGAGGCATTCCGATGCCGATGCAAAAAAAGAGGCACAGATTGCTCTTGAAAAAGTCGGTCTGGGCGAAAGTTATTGGAAGCGACTCCCTGCCATGCTGTCAGGCGGCGAACAGCAACGAGTCGCAATTGCTAGAACATTAGCTGTTCATGCGCAAATCGTTCTTGCAGATGAACCTACGGGAAATCTGGACACAGAAAACAGCTCACAAATTATTCAACTGCTTTCTAAACTGGCGCATGAGGAAACCTGTTGCGTGGTAGTTGTCACACATGATTTGGAGGTTGCCAAAGCGGCGGATGTCGTATTCCGTATGGACAGCGGCAGAATCAAGGAGGACGCTGTATGACACCTTTGAAACAGCTTTTTCGTCAACCAGTTCGCTTGCTTGCAATTATCCTGCTGGTGGGAATGGCTTCCGCTTTTATCTGTCTGAGCGCAGGCGTATTTTCATCTGCAAAGGCAACGCTTGCGCAAATTGAAGAACGCTATGTGACAATTGGCATCCCCACAACGGAGACAGAGGGTGTGACAACAGAGTACAACGGGCTGACGCTCCATCATGAAGAAAGTATAATTAGTCAAGATATGTGGGCATATATGGATCAGCTTGCTGCTGATGGAAGGATCATAAAAGGCGCGTACCAACAAAAATATATCAGTGCATATTGCCCCTCTATTCAGACCGTTACCAGCGGAAATGAAGATGGCACATATGCCCCCAGCCTTGATACGCCATATGGTCGAGCGATTTTGGTAGTTCGTATCACGTCAGTAGATGAGATAAATCTGCCTGAGTTTGCTGAAATTGCGTCCGTATCTGTTACCGCTTCGATTGAAAACGTGATTAAACTTCATCAAGACTATGCTGTTCGCAGCACGCTATACCTTACTATAGGGTGTAACTCTCGGGAAGAATTGGACGCACTTGACATTCAGGTTGGGCGACGCTACTTGGTTTATGGATCGGAATATATAGACCGAGACCTAGAACTGCGCACGACATTAGCAGAATCGCACCGGTGTTCTGTAGAAGATATTGATTTGTCTCGTATATCATATGACTTGACGGCAGATGAAAAGAAAACCGCTTCACAAGATTTCATACCAGTAGCAAAATACTCTTCTGGTGAAAAAACGTCTATTTTGGGACAGAACATGGTTGACGCAATAGATTCCTGTGCAATGACTGTTACACACTGGCACGGACTGTACCCAGAAACACAGCCAGACTATGCAATTGACGGTTCTGAAACGGGTGTACTGCTAAACGACCAATACCTTGATGTATACATGACCCCGTTGGAAACTGGTCTGGATGTCTTTCTAAGCTCAAATGCGGGAATTGAATGGCGGAGCGCAGCCCAAGAATTGGATACGCAATATCATACTGTCAGTGTGATTGGTACAGATCTTCTGGAAAGCATGTATTGTTTCCATCAAAAGGACTCTTTCGTAACAGAAGGACGGAGTTTTGGGGCGGACGATTACAAAAATGGCTCTAATGTCTGCCTGATTTCTGAAACAACTGCCATTGCAAGCGGACTTGGTACAGGAGACTGCATTGATTTGTCGTTCTACTGGGGTCCAAATCCTCTTGCCGATTTAACAGCTCCGGAATGGAAGGTGCAGCCACAGCTTTTTTCCCAAAAGATTGGGGTTTCAGGTGATACGAAAACGTATCAGATTATAGGAATTTACCGACAGTCGGACTTATGGGATACCGCAGACTATCGCTTCCTTCCGAATACCGTCTTTGTCCCTAACGCTTCTCTGCCAGAAAATTGCTATAGTAGTCGAAATGGCGTTTTCTTTACATACGTCTTGCAGAACGGGAAGGTATCTGCGCTCCAAGATGCGCTGGAATCACATGGATATCCGGCAAACATTCTGTTTTGCTTTGATAACGGGTACACCGAAATTGCTGAAACCTTGCATGGATTCTATAGCAGTGCGCAGCAGCTTCTTTTCGCTGCCTGCACAACAGCGGGCGCGGCTCTGTTCGTATTTCTTGCACTGTTTGTAAACCGTCAACGGCGGACGCTTGGACTGATGCTCTCGCTTGGTTCCGGCAAAAGGACCGCTGTGATGTTTAGCTGGGAGATAGCCGCAATACCTATCATCCTTGCGACAATAACTGGGATCATTGTTGGAATCCTTACAATGAATGCTACGACACTAAACCTGTTTTCCTCCGTTTCAGAAGTGCTTAATACAAGTTTGAGCGGTGCAGCCACGATTGGATATAACGATATGATAACGGAAGTCGTATCAATGCCAATTGCGGTTATTGCGGCAGGTATCCTGCAACTGATTGTTTATATTGTGGCGACTTACCTACATTTGCAGCGGTTGGCGCAACGATCCCCGCTTGAGTTAGTGCGGAAAGGCTAAGTTTCAGTATTGACAAGAAAAAGCAAACTTGATTGGTTATCAATTCCAATACTTCATTTAGAGAGCGCCCTGCCATGATTTTGTGCAGGGCGCTCTCTTATGAGGAAAATACCCTTGACAAATCTCTTCTCAAAAACTGATTTTACAAAAGTATGCTGACGAACACCACTTTTTCAACACGCGCTTTTTCGTAGACGACGGATTTTCCGGCGTGAGCTTTGAGCGTGAGGGGCTTCAAGCCATGCTGCATGAGGTTGAAGCCGGGAACGTGGCGACCGTCATAACAAAAGACCTTTCCCGTCTGGGACGTAATTATCTGAAAACCGGGGAGCTGATAGAGATTGTCTTTCCCGAATATGAAGTGCGCTACATTGCCATTAACGACGGTGTAGACACAGCAAGGGAAGATAACGAGTTTACCCCTCTGCGGAACTGGTTCAACGAGTTTTACGCCCGCGACACCTCAAAGAAAATCCGGGCTGTCAAACAGGCAAAGGCGCAGAAAGGCGAGCGCGTCAACGGCGAAGCTCCTTACGGCTACCTTATCGACCCGGATAACCGCAATCATCTGATACCCGACCCGGAAACGGCGCACGTCGTAAAACAGATTTTTGCAATGTATGTACGGGGCGACCGTATGTGTGAAATCCAGAACTGGCTGCGGGACAATGAAATACTGACCGTCGGGGAACTGCGCTACCGCAGGACAGGGAGCAAACGCCACCCCCGCCCACAGCTCAACGCATGGTACAACTGGCCGGATAAGACGCTGTACGACATTCTGACAAGGAAAGAATATTTAGGGCATACCATAACCGGGAAAACCTACAAGGTATCTTATAAGTCGAAAAAGACGAAAAAGAACCCGGAGGAAAAAAGGTATTTCTTCCCCAACACTCACGAACCTTTGATTGATGAAGAAACCTTTGAACTTGCACAGAAGCGGATTGCCACCCGGCAACGCCCGACAAAGGTTGATGAAATTGACCTGTTTTCCGGGCTGCTCTTTTGCGGGGACTGCGGCTACAAAATGTATGCAGTACGCGGAGCCGGGACGCTTGAACGGAAACACGCCTACACTTGCGGCAACTACCGCAACCGGGCAAGAAATGATATGCTCTGCACTACGCATTATATCCGCAAAAGCGTATTGAAAGAACTTGTCCTTGCAGACTTGCAGCGAGTAACGTCTTATGTGAAAGAGCATGAACAGGAGTTTATCGAAACAGCCAACGAGTGCAGCGCAAAGGCAGTACAAAAGACGCTGACACAGCAGCGGAAAGAGCTTGACAAGGCGCAGAACCGTATTAACGAGCTGAACATCTTATTCCGCAAGCTCTACGAGGACAACGCTTTAGGGAAACTTTCAGATGAACAATTTGCTTTTCTGACTTCCGGCTATGATGAAGAAAAAAAGACGCTGACCCGGAGGATTGCGGAGCTGTCACAGGAAATCGACAACGCCACCGAGCGCAGCGCGGACGTAAAAAGGTTTGTCGCACTGGTACGCAGATACACAGCGATTGAAGAACTGACCTACGAAAACGTCCATGAATTTATTGACCGTATTCTTATTCACGAACTGGATAAGGAAACGAACACCCGCAAAATCGAAATCTTTTATAGCTTTGTCGGCAGAGTTGATACAGGTGACAAGCCTACCGAAAGTATCTCCTATTTCAGACAGATAGGAGCCGACGTAAAGAGTTATGCTATCTAACATACATCAAAAAGAGGTAAGATAACACCCTCTGCAAAAAAGGTATCGTTATCTTACCTCAACAAAATTCGTGCCTGAGTAACCATCATCATAGAAATGGCGGATATTTCTCAGTCCCTTTTGTCGGGCATATTCTTCGAGATACTTTTTCTGATTTAGGATGGAGTTCGATTCGCCAGCCTGTTCATCGTCTCTGGATAATCGCTCGTATAGAGCTGTGATTTTGATTTCTTCTTTCTTTGCCACGGTTTTGCCTCCCTTCTGTATGTAATTAGCGTTGATAAAACGCTACCTTTTTCTATCTTGGTATATTGTAACCTTTCGGTTATTTCAAAGACAAAAATACAAAGCGTGTCGTAATCGTAGAAGAAGCAGCGGAAACGATCCGGCTGATTTTCACGGCTTACAACTCCGGCTGCGGGCTGAAGGCAATCGCCAGGATGCTCAACGAACGCAAATGCAAGACACCAGCGCAGATGCAGTTGGAAATGCTAAACAAACGACTTCCCTATACGCAGGATCACATTTCCAAGAAGTATCTCTGGGACGCAACCATGATAGCTCGCATTCTCAGGGACGAGAGCTATGTCGGAACGCTCATCTGCCACAAGAGCGAACGGAACAAGATCAACAAAACCTTCCGCTTCACAGAGCCCGAAGAACAGTTCCGCCATGAAAATTACCTCCCACCGATCATTACGCCGGAACTGTGGGAGCAGACGCAGATGATGCTGGCCGAACGGAAACGGCTGAACGTGCGCGCCGCGCCCTCACAGGAGATCCTGCGCTACAGTGGACTTCTCCGCTGCGCGGACTGCGGCAGAGCCATGTTCGGTAAGCGCATCCATCTGAAAAGCGGCGAACGGGTCACCTATGTTTGCAGCACCTACAACCGCTATGGCAAGGAGCATTGCTCCCAGCACCAGATCGACGAGTCTGTACTGGACAAGCTGATTATGGACGAACTCAGAAATACCAAGGCGCTGTATCAGCAGAACTGGGATGCGCTGGAGCGGCTGATCGCGCAGTGGACACCAAAGGCAGAACTGACCGGTGCGCAGATTGTCAAGTTAGAAAAGCGGATTCGATGCTTGGAAGATGAAACGGAGGCAATTTTAATGGAGCGGATACGAGATCGGGCGAACGCTGAACGCTATGACCGCATGATCCAAAAACGTGAAGAAGAAATCGCTGCGGCAAAAAAGCAGATCGAAGAACTGCAAAACATCTCCGCCGTTCTGCGGGAGCGGCAGACAAAACTCAAACGTGACATCGGCATGATCGACGACATTCTCACCGAGGGTGCCATGACGGAAGCGCACCTGCGGATGCTGGTCGAAAAGATCTATGTGCAGGAGACAGACGGAAAGCTCAGTCTGGACATTCAGATCAAAGCGCCGTTCCGCACACACTTGGATGTCTATGAAAACGGGACGCTCACGGAGCGATACGGTGCACTGGATTTTGACTGGGACCGGCTGGCACGCCTGCTCTACGGCGACGAGATCGCGGGATAGGAGGTTCTTAGCAATGCGGGTTTGGCTTTACGCGCGGCTCTCCAACGACGATGACCCGGCGCAGAATTCTCTGCAAAACCAGCAAGAAATCTGCCGCGCCTTTGCGGAAAAGAAAGGCTGGACGATCATCGGCAGTTCTGCCGATGATAACATCAGTGGCATGAATTTCAGCCGCCGTGGGCTGGATATGCTCACTGCGGCTGTTCAGATGAAACAGATCGATGCAGTCCTTGTGAAAGACCTGTCTAGGCTTGGCCGTCATAGAACCCAAACCGCATTGTTTATTGATTTCCTGCGTGAAAAGCAAGTCCGCGTGATTTCTGTAACGGAGGACGTGGATACCTTCTGCGAGGAAGACGACCTCATGATCGGCGTCCGAGGCCTGATGAACGATTACTATGCAAAGGATATTGGCAAAAAGATTCGGGCGGGATACCGGCAGAAGCAGAAAGATGGGCTGGTGATCACACCGCCTTTCGGCTACTGGAAAGACAAAAATACTGGACAAATCAAGGTCGACCCAGAAGCGGCGGTCACGGTGCAGCACATCTATTCTCTGTACTTGCAGGGGTGCGGGCAAAAAGAGATATCCCGCAGGATCAATGCTATGGGGCGAAAAACCCCGGCACAGCTCCGGGCCGAGCGGTGCGGCAAAGAAGTACGACAAACGCATAAAACCCGTGATGGGCAGTTCCTATGGACATATGCCAGTGTGAAAAACATCTTGGTGGAAGAAGCGTACACCGGCGTGCTGAACA
>ERZ791624.1308-NODE-1308-length-12018-cov-2.062860_pt1 | contig 12018 bp, 12 predicted proteins | sample MGYA00510058_ERZ791624 | MGnify/ENA primary metagenome ERZ791624 (study PRJEB30046, sample SAMN00715158) | human gut metagenome | study: EMG produced TPA metagenomics assembly of the A metagenome-wide association study of gut microbiota in type 2... | reverse complement strand
AATGATAAAAATCCTATTCATTTGCCACGGTAACATCTGCCGCAGCACCATGGCCGAAAGCGTCCTCACCCACCTGGTCCACCAGCTGCACCTCGACACCAGTTCGAGATCGACTCCGCTGCGACCAGCCGTGAGGAGATCGGCAACCCGCCGCACTACGGCACAAAAAATAAATTATACGAAGAAAACATTCCGCTTGTTCCGCACCGGGCGCGCCAGATGACAAGGGATGACTATCTGTATTTTGATTATCTGATCGGCATGGATTCCGCAAATATCCGGAACATGACAAGAATCGCGGGAGGCACGGACAGCCAGGATAAAATTTACAAGATGCTTTCATTTGCGGGCTATGAAGACACGCAGAAATTTACCGGGGCGCGGGATGTGGCAGATCCATGGTACACCGGCAATTTTGATGAAACCTATGAAGATGTGGTTGCAGGATGCAAAGGATTCCTGTATTATTTACAGCAGAAAGGGGACATTTCAAAAGAAATCGAAATTCCCCAATAAGTAAGCCGTGACATTGGGTGAAATATCTGATCATTGGAGCTGGTGGCACAGGCGGAGTTGTCGGTTTTCACATGGCGCAGGCAGGAAAAGATGTGACGTTGATCGCCAGAGATGCGCATTTGGAGAGTATACAGCAAAAGGGACTGAAGCTTCAGACCATGTGGGATGAGAACACAAAGACCATACCGGTAAAGGCATCTGACATGCAGCATTACAAAGACCGGCCGGATGTGATCTTAGTCTGCGTAAAAGGATATTCGCTGGATGGAATTTACGAATTTATCCGTAGAATTGCAAAACCGCAGACGATTGTGATTCCAATTTTAAATATTTATGGAACCGGAGCTAAAATGCAGGAGAAACTGCCGGGAATGCTTGTGACGGACGGATGTATTTACGTGTCAGCCAATATTAAGGAGCCGGGAGTTATTTTGCAGCACGGAAAGATTCTGCGCATTTTCTTCGGCGTGCGCCAAAAAGAAGAAAAATGCCAGCTGTTAGAGCAGATTCAGAAAGATTTCCGTGACAGTGCAATCGATGGGATATTATCAGAACAGATCCAGCGGGATGCGCTGGAGAAATTTTCCTATGTGTCACCGATCGGAGCGGCGGGCCTTTACTTAAATGCCACGGCAGGAGATTTCCAGAAAGAGGGGAAAGCAAGAGAACTGTTTTGCACGATGATAAGGGAAATCGTCGCACTGGCGACGGCCATGGGATTTCCGTTTGAAAAGGATATGGTTTCCGTAAATCTGCAGATTTTATCCAATCTTCCGCCGGAGGCAACCACGTCAATGCAAAGGGATGTGATGGCACACAGACCGTCGGAAGTGGATGGTTTGGTATACGAAGTGGTGCGCATGGCGCACAGATATCAGGTTCCGGTTCCCGTATATGAAAAAGTGGCACAGAAACTGCAAGGAGAAATTATGTGCGAAAAAAATTCTCACACAGAAGGAAATGTGGAGATAAAAAGGGAAGAAAAATAACAGGATTCATTGCAGATAATGAATCATAAAAACACAGGAGAACAACATGGAATACAAATACAGCACAATTAACGAGGTAAATCATTTTGAATTTGGCGAGGCTGTGGTTGGGGACATCCAGCTGACAGAGCGCATGTTTCATCTGGTACTGGACAATGTAAAAATCTGTCCGGAAAATTCCTGCAACCGCGACATCCGGATGATGCGTACCAATGAACTTTTATTTAAGATTTCAGATGCAGAAATCATTTCGCTTGTTGAGGAAGGATACAACGAATACGATGCTGATGGAAATTTAAAGCACACGTATCCGGACGAGGAAGTGGAAAAAGCAAAGTATGATGAGGTGGCACAGGTTCTTTTGGAGGGAACCATATATGAACTGACGTTACAGAGCGGTGTTTATACGTTTATCATTGACGGAACCAACGACCGTACCTACGCGCTGAAAGTAACCGGAAGCGGCGATACGCAGGAGTGGAACCGGTTTCTTGAGGTATAGAGTCGGGAAAGTTTTTGTTCGCCGGGTAGCCTTTGAACAGAAACACAGGAGGAAAAAGACATGATACAGACCGTTATTTTTGATCTGGACGGGACCCTTTTGGATACAGAAAAATACTATTTCGCGAAATGGAAAGAGGCTATGGCGCATTTCGGATATCATATGACCGATGAGGAGGCATACAGTGTGCGTTCCCTTGGGATGCCTTATGCACCGGAACATTTTAAAAAGCTGTATGGAGAAGATTTTGACTATGACAAAGTGCATACCTATCGCAGAAAACTGACAGATCAGGTGCTTGATGAGGGACCGATTGAGGCAAAACCGGGAGCAGAGGAACTGTTAAAATATTTGCGCCAAAAAGGTGTGCGTACAGCGATTGCCACCGCAGGAGGTGTGGAGCGCAGCAGCAGTCTGCTGAAGAGAGTGGGATTGTATGACTATCTCGACCACATTGTTTCTGCCCGGCAGGTCGCCCATGGCAAACCGGCGCCGGATGTTTATCTGTACGCCTGCAGCCAGCTTCATGTGCAGCCACAGGAATGCTATGCGGTGGAAGATTCTCCAAATGGAATTCACAGTGCATACAGTGCAGGATGTAAGGTGTTTATGGTGCCGGATCTGACACAGCCGGATGCCGAACTGGAGAAATTTATATACAAAAAAGTGGAATCACTTGTAGCACTAAAGGAGTATTTTTAAATTTTTTCTTGCAATCACTGGAATTGTGTGATAAAACAGATTACAAAAGGAACGTACATCAGGGATGTACGACAGAAAATGCATAGATGGAGACTCTGATCATCAGACATCGACAGGAATACAGCGTCACCGACTGAGAGCGCTGTTTGAAAGAGATGATTATGGGAACACTGCCGGAGCAGACGGATTGAACACGGGCTGGATGGTTTTGAAAAACCGGAATGTGGAAGTAGGTTCGTACGTGAGCGCACGTTACGCGTAAGAGAGGGAAGATGAGAATGTCTCATTTTTCAATGCGGGTGGTACCGCGGATAATCTGAATTATTCGCCCCGGAATACAATTATAGTATTCCGGGGCTTTTCTTTTTTCATAAGAGGAGCCCCGGACCAGAAAAAGGAGTAGAAAAGATGAGTAACATTTACAGAGATGTCACACTGAATCAGGTAAGCGAGCAGGACATCGGAAAGACGATCCGTGTCGCTGGCTGGGTAGAAAATATCCGTGACCATGGCGGAGTATCTTTTATTGATTTAAGAGATATGTATGCAGTGATGCAGATTGTTATCCGCGATGGAAAGCTGTTAGAAGGAATCCGTAAAGAGCAGGCTATTACCGTGGAAGGTCTGATCGAAAAGAGAGATGAGGAAACCTACAATCCAAAGATCCCGACCGGAACCATCGAGCTGGATGCAAAGGAAGTGACGGTACTCGGAGAAGTATATTCCCAGCTTCCGTTTGAAGTAATGACCAGCAAGAGTGTGGTACACGAAGATGTACGTCTGAAATATCGGTATCTGGATCTGAGAAACCAGAAAGTAAAAGACAATATCATTTTCCGTTCCAAAGTGATTTCTTATCTGCGTGAGAAAATGACAAGTATGGGATTTCTGGAGTTACAGACGCCGATTCTGTGCGCATCTTCTCCAGAGGGTGCAAGAGATTATATCGTACCGTCCAGAAAATTCAAGGGAAAATTTTATGCACTGCCACAGGCACCACAGCAGTACAAGCAGCTTCTGATGGTATCCGGATTTGATAAATATTTCCAGATCGCACCTTGTTTCCGTGATGAGGATGCCAGAGCCGACCGTTCACCGGGAGAGTTCTATCAGCTGGATTTTGAGATGAGTTTTGCTACACAGGAAGATGTATTTGCAGTTGGTGAAGAAGTTCTTTCGTCTGTATTTGAAAAGTTCGCACCGGAAGGAAGCGTTGTGACCAAGGCTCCATATCCGATTATCAGTTATAAGCAGGCAATGCTGGAGTTTGGTTCCGATAAGCCGGATCTGCGTAATCCGCTTCGTATTATCGATGTGACCGACTTTTTCCAGAAATGTACGTTCAAGCCGTTTATCGGAAAAACGGTTCGGGCAATCCGCGTACACGCCGATATGTCCAAAGGTTTCCACGAGAAACTCCTTAAATTTGCAACCGGACTTGGCATGGGTGGTTTAGGATATCTGGAAGTATTGGAAGACGGCTCTTACAAGGGACCAATCGACAAGTTTATTCCGGATGACTGTAAGGAAGAATTCCGCACACTGGCAGGACTTGAAGTTGGCGATACAATTTTCTTTATGGCAGATAAGGAAGAACGCGCTGCATATTACGCCGGAATGATCAGAAACGAACTCGGTGAGAAGCTGGATCTGATCGAGAAGAATGCATACCGTTTCTGTTATGTCAACGATTTCCCGATGTTCGAGAAAGATCCGGAGACAAAGAAGATCGGATTTACCCATAATCCATTCTCCATGCCACAGGGCGGCTTAGAAGCACTTAATACCATGGACCCGCTGGATATCCTGGCTTACCAGTACGATATCGTCTGCAACGGTGTGGAATTATCTTCCGGAGCTGTGCGTAACCACGATATGCAGATCATGGAAAAAGCATTTGAGATTGCAGGTTACGACAAAGAAGTATTAAAGAACAAGTTCGGCGCATTATACACCGCATTCCAGTACGGAGCACCGCCACACGCAGGTATGGCTCCTGGAGTTGACCGTATGATCATGCTTCTTCGTAACGAAGAAAATATCCGTGAAGTCATCGCATTCCCGATGAACGGAAACGCACAGGATCTGATGTGCGGTGCACCAAACGAAGTCACCGAGCAGCAGTTGCGTGAAGTGCATATTAAGGTTAGAGATTAAGGAGAAGGGAACAAAATATGGCAAATGTAATCTCAGACGAGACAATGGAATATGTTGGAATCCTTGCAAAGCTGGAATTGTCTGACGCGGAAAAAGAAGCTGCGAAAAAAGACATGGAGAGCATGCTGGATTATATTGATAAATTAAACGAACTGGATACCTCCAATGTGGAACCGATGTCCCACGTATTTCCGGTACAGAATGTGTTCCGGGAAGATATTGTGGAAAACGGCGATGGTGGAGAGGACACACTTGCGAACGCACCGGAGCGTCGCGACCGCGCATTTGTAGTTCCAAAGACGGTAGAGTAAGGAGGGGCAGCTATGAATTTATTATCGCTCACAGCGGTAGAGCTGGGAAAGAAAATAAAAGCGCATGAAGTGACCGTTGAGGAAGCAACAAGAGCTGCTCTTGACGCGATTCGTGCAAAAGAAAAGGATATCAACAGCTTTGTCACCGTAGATGAAGAGTCTGCGATGATCCGCGCAAAAGAAGTACAGAAAATGATTGATGACGGGACACTGACCGGGCCTCTGGCAGGTGTTCCGGTTGCCATCAAAGATAATATGTGTACAAAGGGAATGTTAACGACCTGCAGTTCTAAGATTTTATATAATTTTATTCCAACTTATACAGCGGAAGCAGTGATCAATCTGGAAAAAGCGGGCGCAGTCATTCTCGGAAAGACGAACATGGATGAATTTGCCATGGGAAGTACCACAGAGACTTCTGCCTATGGGGAGACAAAGAATCCATGGAATACCGCACATGTACCGGGCGGTTCTTCCGGTGGAAGCTGTGCGGCAGTGGCAGCAGAGGAATGTTACTATGCACTCGGATCGGATACCGGAGGATCTATCCGTCAGCCAAGTTCATTTTGTGGTGTGACCGGAATCAAACCAACTTATGGTACCGTTTCCCGTTACGGACTGATCGCATACGGTTCCTCTCTGGATCAGATCGGACCGATTGCAAAGGATGTGACCGACTGTGCCACAATTCTGGAGACAATTACTTCTTATGATAAGAAGGATTCCACATCGGTAAAACGAGAAGAAACCGATTTTACATCGGCACTGGTGGATGATGTAAAGGGAATGAAGATTGGTATTCCGCGTGACTATCTGGGCAAGGGACTGGACCCGGAAGTAAAGGAAGCCATTCTTGCAGCGGCAAAGACGTTAGAAGAAAAAGGTGCAATCGTAGAGGAATTTGATTTAAGTCTCGTAGAGTATGCGATTCCGGCTTATTATGTCATTGCGGCAGCAGAGGCAAGCTCCAACCTGGCACGTTTTGATGGAGTAAAATACGGATACCGCACAAAAGAGTACGAGGGACTGCACAATATGTACAAGAAGTCCCGCTCCGAAGGATTCGGACCGGAAGTAAAGCGCCGTATTATGCTTGGATCTTTCGTGTTAAGTTCCGGATATTATGATGCTTATTATCTGAAAGCACTGCGCACCAAAGCCCTGATCAAGCAGGCATTTGACAAGGCATTTGCAAAGTATGATGTGATTCTCGGACCGGCGGCACCGACCACCGCTCCGAAACTGGGAGAATCTTTGAGTGATCCGCTGAAGATGTATCTTGGAGATGTATATACCGTTTCGGTCAATCTGGCAGGTCTGCCAGGAATTTCCGTGCCGTGCGGTGTGGATAGCAAAGGACTTCCGATCGGGCTGCAGCTGATCGGGGATTGTTTCAAGGAGAAAAACATCATCCGTGCGGCCTACAGTTTTGAACAGACAAGAACGTATCAGCACAGTCCGGCAGCAGAAGCGTAGAAAGGAGAGAAGAGATGTCAAAAGAATATGAAACTGTCATTGGACTGGAAGTCCATGTAGAATTAGCAACCAGGACAAAAATCTTCTGTGCCTGCTCCACTGCATTCGGAAGTGCACCAAATACCCACACCTGTCCGGTATGTACTGGTATGCCGGGATCGCTTCCGGTCTTAAACAAAAAGGTGGTAGAGTATGCCATGGCAGTTGGTCTGGCAACAAACTGTCAGATCAATCAGTACAGCAAATTTGACCGGAAAAATTATTTCTATCCGGATAACCCGCAGAACTATCAGATTTCCCAGCTTTATCTGCCAATCTGCCATGACGGAGAGGTAGAGATCGAGACGGAATCCGGCGGGAAAAAGACCATCGGTATCCATGAAATCCATATGGAAGAGGATGCCGGAAAGTTAGTGCACGATGACTGGGAAGGGGTATCTCTGGTGGATTACAACCGTTCCGGTGTACCGCTGATCGAGATCGTGTCCGAGCCGGATATGCGCTCCGCAGAGGAAGTCATTGCATATCTGGAGAAACTGCGTATGACGATCCAGTACCTGGGTGCCAGTGACTGCAAGATGCAGGAGGGTTCCATGCGTGCGGATGTCAATTTATCAGTTCGTGAAAAGGGCGCCAAAGAGTTTGGTACCCGTACCGAGATGAAAAATATCGGTTCGTTTAAGGCAATCGCACATGCCATTGAAGCCGAGACAGCCCGCCAGATTGATCTGATTGAATCCGGGGAAAAGGTGGTACAGGAGACCCGCCGCTGGAACGATGATCAGGGATATTCCTATGCGATGCGTTCCAAAGAAGATGCACAGGATTATCGTTATTTCCCGGAGCCGGATCTGGTACCGATCGTTGTCAGTGACGAATGGCTGCAGCAGATCCGGGACAATCAGCCGGAACTTCATGATGAAAAACTGGCCCGTTATATTGCAGAGTTTGGTCTGCCGGAGTATGATGCACAGATTCTTACATCGGAGAAAAAGCTGGCAGATCTCTTTGAGGCGACTTCTGCGATTTGCAATAAACCAAAGAAAGTATCCAACTGGCTTATGGGAGAAACGATGCGTCTGTTAAAGGACCGGGAAATGGATGCCGAAGATTTCCGTTTTTCACCAGAGCATCTGGCAAAAATTATCGAATTGACAGAGGCAGGAACGATCAATAATTCCGTTGCCAAGGAAGTATTTGAAAAAGTCTTTGATGAGGACATTGATCCGGAGCGTTATGTGGAAGAGCATGGCTTAAAGAGTGATAACGATGAGGATGCACTTCGCGCAACGATAGAGCAGATTGTCAAAGACAATCCGCAGTCGGTGGAGGATTACCACAACGGAAAAGAGAAAGCAATCGGATTTTTGGTCGGACAGACGATGAAAGCAACCAAAGGCAAGGCAAATCCGGGAATCGTAAATAAAATCTTAAAGGAACTGCTTTAAATCTTAAAGAAAAATGAAAAAACAGGGGAAAACTTGTCTTTACAGGCTGAATATCGTATAATAATTTTGCCGTCGCTTACTGCGGCGGCAATGTTATATGTAAAAAAGGAGTTTATACGATGGCGGAAGACCAGAATAATAAAGAAAATACCACGACATCCGATACAAACAATACAAGTGAATATGAAGATGTCTGTTACATCTGCCGCAGACCGGAGAGTGTTGCGGGAAAGATGATACATATCCAGAATGATATCTGCATTTGTCAGGACTGTATGCAGAAAACATTTGATACCATGAACAACGGCACCTTTAACATGGGCGATTTCATGAATATGAACATGGGAAAAATGCCGAATATCAGTATGATCAATCTGGCGGATCTACAGAATGCGGTTCCGAACAAACAGAAGTTAAAGAAAAAGAAACCAAAGGATGAGCAGCCGAAACCGGAACTGGATATTCATTCCATTCCGGCACCGCACAAAATCAAGGCGCGTCTGGATGAGTATGTTGTCGGACAGGAACATGCCAAAAAAGTGATGTCCGTTGCCGTTTACAATCACTATAAACGCGTGATGGAAGACACCAATGACGGCGTGGAAATCGAAAAGTCCAATATGCTCATGATCGGACCGACCGGATCGGGAAAGACGTATCTGGTAAAGACACTGGCACGGCTTTTGGATGTGCCGCTGGCAATCACAGATGCAACCTCTCTGACCGAAGCCGGATATATCGGTGATGATATCGAAAGCGTAGTCAGCAAACTTCTGGCTGCAGCTGACAATGATGTGGAGCGTGCAGAGCACGGTATTATTTTCATTGATGAGATCGACAAGATTGCAAAGAAGCGCAATGCCAATCAGCGGGATGTAAGCGGAGAGTCGGTGCAGCAGGGAATGTTAAAGCTTCTCGAAGGCGCAGAGATTGAAGTTCCGGTTGGAGCAAGCAGCAAAAATGCGATGGTTCCGATGACCACGGTAGATACGAAGAATATTCTGTTTATCTGTGGCGGTGCCTTTCCGGAACTGGAAGAGGTTATCAAGGAGCGCTTAAACAAGGAGGCGTCCATCGGCTTTAAGGCAGATCTGAAAGATAAATACGACAAGGAAGAAAATCTTCTCTGTAAAGTGACAGTGGAGGATGTCCGTAAATTCGGAATGATTCCGGAGTTTCTGGGACGTCTGCCGATTCTGTTTTCACTGGAAGCCTGACGGAAGATATGCTTGTGCGTATTCTGACAGAGCCGAAGAATGCGATTGTACGTCAGTACAAAAAGCTTCTGGCGATGGATGAAGTGGATCTGGAGTTTACGGAGGACGCTTTGCATGCAATTGCAAAGCAGGCGAAAGAAAAGAAAGTCGGTGCCCGTGCACTGCGAGCCATTATTGAAGAGTTCATGCTGGATATCATGTATGAGATTCCAAAGGATGACAATATCGGAAAAGTGACGATCACAGAGGATTATGTGGAGAAAAAGGGCGGACCGCTCATTGAAATGCGTGGAGTTGCGGCACTTCCGGAACAGGAAGCAAACGCATAAAATGTAGAAAAACCGAAATAAAAGATCTGATGTCGAAGGGCATCAGGTCTTTTTCTTTTCCCTATTGTATGATATGATAGAAACAGTATTGTTTTGTTCGTAATTCATAAGGAGGATGTATGAAAATCATTCATTGTGCAGATCTGCATCTGGATTCCCAGATGACAGCAAACCTGACAAAAGAGCAGGCAAGAGAGCGCAAAAGAGAAATCATCCGTACGTTTACACGGATGGTCGAATATGCAGAAAAGACAGGGGTGCGTCTGATCATGATATCGGGAGATCTGTTTGATACACGAAATGTATCAGCATTGGCGCGCAACACCGTAAGGGACATGATCTGTACACATCCCCAGATTGATTTCTTATATCTGAGAGGAAACCATGACAGTGACAATTTCCTTTCCAAGCTGGAGGAAGTACCGGACAATCTGCTTTTGTTTTCCGATACATGGACTGCATACCGGTATGGAAATATTGTGATCAGCGGAATCGAGCTCTCGGAGAACAACCGGGCGACCGTTTACAATTCCCTTGTGCTGGGGCATGAAGATTTCAATATTGTCATGATGCACGGACAGGCGGGAGATTATGCATGTCGTACACAGGCAGAGAATATCAGCCTGAACCAGCTGAAAAATAAAAATATTGATTATCTGGCGCTGGGACATGTACATACCTTCATGCAGGACAAGCTGGATAACCGCGGTACCTGGTGTTACTGTGGATGTCTGGAAGGACGCGGATTTGACGAGTGTGGACCGAAAGGATTTGTTTTACTGGATGTGGACGAGCAGACCTGCCGTGCCCAGATGCAGTTTGTTCAGATGGCAGCCCGCACGCTGTACACGCTTGAAGTGGATGTGAGCAATGTCATGACGACAAGGGAAGCGGCAGAGCGGATGGAAGAAGCTGTAAAACAGGCGCAGTATCCGTCGGGAAGCCTTGTCAAATTTGTACTGACCGGTGAGGTGGAAGTGGATGCGGAGATCAATTGCGAGTATCTGCAGAATCTGTTCTCGGATTATTTTTATTTTGAAAAGGTGAAAGACCGGACAACCCTTCGGGTCGACTACAGTGATTATGAAAAAGATGCCTCGTTAAAGGGGGAGTTTATCCGTATGGTACTTGGATCTGAACTGTCACAGGAGCAGAAGGCAGAAGTGATCCGCTGTGGAATTTTGGCATTGTCCGGGGAGGAGATATAGGATGAAATTACGTTCCTGTCATATCGACAATTTTGGAAAACTATCGGATCTGCATCTGGAATTTCAGGACGGGGTTAATCTGTTTCACGAACCGAATGCATGGGGAAAAAGTACACTGGCCGCTTTTTTGCGGGTGATGTTTTACGGGTTTGACTCTAAGAGAGAATCCGGACTGTTTGATAAAGAACGTGTGGTATTCCGCCCGTGGCAGGGGGGAACGTATGGGGGCGAACTGGATTTTTCCTATCAGGGAAAAGAGTACCGGATCAGCCGTACATTTGGAAAAACAGAAAAAACAGATGTTTTTCATTTATATGATCTTTCCACCAATCTGGAATGTCATGATTTTTCTTCCGAGATCGGAAGTGAAATTTTCGGACTGGACAGTGCGTCGTTTAAAAGGAGCGCATTTATTGCACAAAATGACTGCGAATGCTGCTCGACAGATGCGATCAATGCCAAGCTGGGAAATCTTGTAGAGAATACAAACGATATCAATAATTTTGAAACTGCCCAGAAAAAGATCCATGACCGGATGAATAAACTTTCGCCGGACCGTGCAACAGGTTCCATGAAAAAGCGGACGAATATGATCACGCTGTTAACGGAAGAACTGCGCGGCTATGATGCGGCAGAGGCGTCTTACAAAAAGATTACCGAAAAACTTACCGAAAAACAGGAGCAGAGAAAAGAACTGGCCGGGATTCGGGATCAGTATGCAAAAGCATTGCAGGTGGCGAGTGAAGAGAGCCGCAGGGAAGGAATCAAGCAGGCCTATGCGGCCACCAAACAGGAGGAACAGGAAAAGAAAGCGGCACTGGATGCTTTTGCGGATGTATTTCCGGGACAGGTGCCGCAGGATGAGGAGTTTGCAAAGCAGAACCAGGATGTACAGATGCTTGGGGTGTTAAAAACTACTTTGTTTAATCTGGGGCTGACCGAAGAAGAAGAAAACCGCCTGCAGGAACTTGGTGATAAGTTTGAAAACCAGATTCCTTCCGAAGAAAAAATAACGGAAATGGAAAAAGAGCAGGAGCGTTTTGCAAAACTCAAAGAAGAAAAAACGCAGCTGGAAACGAAAATGTCCTATTTTGAAGCGATGGCAATGAAGCGGGAAGAACCGGATTATACGGTAAAAAATCGTCTTCCGATGATGATCTGCG
>ERZ791624.1307-NODE-1307-length-12023-cov-1.581634_pt1 | contig 12023 bp, 8 predicted proteins | sample MGYA00510058_ERZ791624 | MGnify/ENA primary metagenome ERZ791624 (study PRJEB30046, sample SAMN00715158) | human gut metagenome | study: EMG produced TPA metagenomics assembly of the A metagenome-wide association study of gut microbiota in type 2... | reverse complement strand
ACGTTGGCGTGGATTTTTGTGAAGGCGGCGAGCCGGAAGCCATGATGCAGGCTTGCTTGCAGATCATGACTCCTGGCGGCTGGCTTCGTCAAATTGCACGAAGCGTGTGCAGCAGCCGCTGAAATCCTGATATGTTCGGGATCATCAGCCGCAGCGCACGCCGTCTGTCAGCGGGGAAGCGTTTGGAGAGTTGCCTGATTTCCGCGTTCCGGAAGGATCCTGCGGGCTGGCTTTTGAAAAAGGCAGTCAGGAGTTTGTCTATTTTGCCATGTTGCAAAAGGAGAGCTGCTGCGATATGATAGCAAGGCACAAACATACAAGATATTGTGAAAAAGAAAACATACATGCCTATATCTGGATAAAGCAAATGAAATATGAGCGGCTGCTGACAGAATAAACAGACAATCTGTGCGTGTTTGCAGAAGAATTCCGGCAAGGATAAGGTATTGTATGATGAATCAGTGGGAAGGGGCGGAGCTATCGTGGAAGAGAATGTACAGACAAACGTGATCAAGCGCAACGGAGAGGAAGTTACGTTTGACATTGAGAAGATCTTCAATGCCATTGCGAAGGCGAACAAGGAGGTGGATCCGATCCACCAGATGAGCGATGTGCAGATCCGTGCGGTGTCCGAGAATGTCGCCCGGGAGGTCCGCAGGGCGCCTCATGCGGTCAATGTCGAGGACATTCAGGACATGGTCGAGACCGGTATCATGGAGATGCGCGGCTTTGAGGTGGCGCAGAAGTATGTCCGCTACCGTTACAAGAGGACGCTTGCGCGCAAGTCCAACACGACCGACGACGGTATCCTGGCGCTGATCGAGCAGAACAATGAGGAAGTAAAGCAGGAGAACTCCAACAAGAATCCTGTCATCAACTCCACTCAGCGTGATTATATGGCCGGTGAGGTCAGCCGGGATCTGAGCCGCAGAATCCTGCTTCCGGAGGAGGTTGTCCGGGCGCATGAAGCTGGGATCATTCATTTTCATGATTCGGACTATTATGCACAGAAGGAACACAACTGCGACCTGATCAACCTGGAGGATATGCTTCAGAACGGGACGGTCATCAGCGAGACGCTGATTGAGAAGCCGCACAGCTTCTACACAGCAGCGAATGTCACGACGCAGATTGTCGCGCAGGTGGCATCCAACCAGTACGGCGGGCAGTCCTTCACGCTGGCACATCTGGCGCCGTTTGTCGACATCAGCAGAAAGAAACTCAGAAAGCAGACGGCAGATGAGCTCCGGGCGGTCGGGGAAGAGATTGACGAGAAGAAGGTTGAGTCGATCGCCGAGATCCGCCTGAAGGATGAGGTTACAAGGGGAATCCAGACGATTCAGTATCAGCTATTACACTGATGACCTGCAACGGTCAGGCGCCGTTTGTGACGATGTTCATGTATCTGGACGAAGTGCCGGAGGGGCAGACCCGGGAAGACCTGGCGATGCTGATTGAGGAGGTGCTCCGCCAGCGGATGCAGGGCGTCAAGAACGAGAAGGGCGTGTGGATCACGCCGGCGTTCCCGAAGCTGATCTATGTGCTGGATGAGGACAACATCACAGAGGATTCCAAGTACTGGTATCTGACGAAGCTGGCTGCGGAATGCACGGCAAAGCGGATGGTGCCGGACTATATCTCTGCGAAGAAGATGAAGGAGCTCAAGGGCGATGTCTATCCGTGCATGGGCTGCAGAAGTTTTCTGACACCGGACAATGAACAGCAGCCGGAGGGACTTTGCAACGCTGGCAACAAGGCAGAGGCAGGAGATTACACGCCGGGGCAGCACAAGTACTATGGCCGCTTCAATCAGGGGGTTGTCACGATCAACCTCGTCGACGTCGCCTGCTCTGCTGTCCGGGAGGCGGAGAAGACCGGAACGGACAAGTTTGACGAATTCTGGAAGATTCTCGATGAGCGTCTGGAGCTTTGCCACAGGGCGCTCCGCTGCCGTCATGAGAGACTCATGGGTACGCCGTCAGATGTGGCACCGATTCTCTGGCAGTATGGCGCGCTTGCAAGACTGAAGAAGGGCGAGAAGATAGACAAGCTGCTGTTCGGAAACTACTCGACCATCAGCCTCGGCTATGCCGGCCTGTATGAGATGTGCGTGGAGATGACCGGAAAGAGTCACACCGATGAGGAGGCAAAGCCATTTGCACTGAAGGTCATGCAGACGCTGAATGATTACTGCATGAAGTGGAGAAAAGCGGAGAATATCAGCTACTCGCTCTACGGTACACCGATGGAATCCACAACATACAAGTTTGCAAAGTGCCTGCAGAAGCGGTTCGGTATCATTAAGGATGTCACAGACCATAACTACATCACCAACAGCTACCATGTGAATGTCAGAGAGAAGATCGACGCATTCCGCAAGCTGGAGTTCGAGTCGGAGTTCCAGAAGCTCTCCCCGGGCGGCGCAATCAGCTATGTGGAGGTGCCGAACCTGCAGGACAATATTCCGGCAGTGCTTTCGGTTATGCAGTTCATCTATGAGAACATCATGTATGCGGAGCTCAACACCAAGAGCGATTACTGTGAGGTCTGCGGTTATGATGGGGAGATTCAGATCCACGAGGATGAGCACGGAAAGCTGATCTGGGTCTGCCCGAACTGCGGCAATACCGATCAGACCAAGATGTCCGTTGCAAGACGTACCTGTGGTTATATCGGAACCCAGTTCTGGAATCAGGGAAGAACGCAGGAGATCAAGGACAGGGTACTGCACCTGTAATCGCAAGCACGCAGGAGCGGTGGCTCAAAAGTATCTGAATCACCATATGAATGATGGGAACAGGCGTCCGATTGAAGCGGGCGCCTGTTTCTTCAGGCTTGAAAGATGCCGGCTTAACATGAACCGGATGCCGCCTGGCTGAACCGGGAAGGTGGAGAGGTGCGGCAGCTGTGAAAAATGCAGTCTCATGCGCAAATGGACGGCAGCCGGAAGACACAAGAACAACGGGATGGGAGAAGCAATATGTACTACGCGAATATCAAAGGAGTCGATGTTGCCGACGGACCAGGCGTGAGGGTCAGCCTGTTTGTGTCAGGCTGCCGGCATCACTGCAGGGAGTGCTTCAATGCGATGGCCTGGGATTTCCAGTATGGAAAGCCTTATACGGAGGAGACGCAGGCGGAGCTTCTGCGGCTGCTGAGCCCGGTGTACATCCAGGGGCTGACGCTGCTGGGCGGAGAGCCATTTGAACCGGAGAACCAGCGTGTGCTGGTGAAGCTGCTCAGAAAGGTCCGGGAAACGTATCCGGAAAAGGACATCTGGTGCTATACAGGGTATACATACGAGAAGGATCTTCTGAGTGACAGTGTATCCAGCACAGGAGTGAAGGTCCGGACTGAGGTGACGGACGAAATGCTTTCCTATATTGACTGTCTGGTGGATGGCGAGTTTGTACTGGAGAAGAAGGATTCCACGCTCCTGTTTCGCGGGAGCAGCAATCAGCGGCTGATCGGGCTCCACGGATATCAGGTCCCGGATGAGCGGAAGCGGGATCATGAGATCAAGCACTATGAGGGTGTTTACATTCCGACCAGGACTGCGCCGTAAAGAGATACGGACTCTGAAAGGACCGTCCGGGAAGGACTTTGCGGAGGCTGCAGCTGACTTTACGAAGGTTGCAGCTGGCTGGTTTACAGAAACCGGCAGAAATAGTAGAATATCCGGAGTGTGAAAATTCAAGGCGGGGGTTCTTTCAGGTCGTCAGCAGGGGCGTCTGTGCGGAAGTTCAGGCCCGCGTCAGGAGGTAGAGTATGATGCAGTCGCGTACGCACACATGTGGCGAGCTTCGCATTGGGGATGTTGGAAAGACGGTCACGCTTGCAGGCTGGCTTGAGAATATGCGTGTTGTTTCTGCCGGTCTTGCGTTCGTTGTCGTGAGGGATTTTTACGGAACCACGCAGGTCGTTGCCGAGACAGAAGAGATGGTAAGACTCTTCAGGGATATCACGAAGGAATCCACGATCCAGGTGACCGGAACGGTCCGGGAGAGAAGCTCCAAGAACAAAAAGCAGGCAACCGGCGAGATCGAGGTTGTCCCGCAGAAGGTGACAGTGCTTGGAAAGTGTTTCCACAGCGAGCTTCCTTTTGAGATCAACCGCAGCCGTGAGGCGGATGAGTCCCAGCGGCTGAAATACCGTTATCTGGATCTCCGCAATCCGGAGGTGAAGAAGAATATTATACTCCGCTGCCAGGTTGTGGCAGCGCTCAGGCAGGCGATGACGGATCATGGCTTCATGGAGATCACAACGCCGATTCTGACGGCCTCCAGCCCGGAAGGCGCGAGAGACTACCTGGTTCCTGCAAGGAAGCACCCCGGAAAGTTTTATGCGCTGCCGCAGGCCCCGCAGCAGTTCAAGCAGCTGCTTATGACAGCGGGCTTTGATCGCTATTTCCAGATTGCCCCCTGTTTCCGCGATGAGGATGCCCGCGGGGATCGTTCACCGGGCGAGTTCTATCAGCTGGATATGGAGATGGCGTTTGCAAGCCGGAGGATGTATTCCAGGTGATGGAGGACGTCCTTCCGCCGGTGTTTGCGAAATACGGCACCTATGACAGGGCGTCTGAGGCTCCATTCCTCCGGATTCCATACAGGGAAGCGATGGACAAGTATGGAACAGACAAACCGGATCTGAGAATTGATCTGTATGTCCAGGATGTGACCGATGTGCTGGGCGGCTGTGGCTTCGGACCGTTTGAGAGCGGCGTTGTCAAGGCAGTGTGGTGAGCGGGTTCAATGAGACCAGAAAGTTCATCGACAAGACGCTGGCAGGCGTTGAAGTTCAGGCAGGTGACAAACCATACTGGTTCCGTGTGGACGAGCAGGGAGAGCTGGTCGGCGGCATCTCAAAGTTTGTCAACCGATCAGGGAGCAGGTATTTGCAAAGCTGAATCTGAAGCCGGGTGACTTTGTTGCGCTTTCGTCAGGAAAGCTTTCCCAGGCGCAGAAGACGGCAGGTGTTCTGGTCAAGACGCTTGGCGCGGCAGTTCCCGGCCATATGGACAAAGAACAGTATGCATTCTGCTGGATTGTGGACTTCCCGATGTATGAGATCGGCGAGGAGTCCGGAGAGCTGGAGTTCTGCCATAATCCGTTCTCCATGCCGAGCGGCGGGCTTGAGACCCTGCTGAAGGCGGAGAGAGGTGAAATCGATCCTCTTTCGATCATGGCGGACCAGTACGATATCGTCTGCAACGGCATCGAGCTTTCATCAGGAGCGGTCCGGAACCATGATCCGGAGATTATGGTCAAGGCATTCGAGATGGTTCGTCTCGGCGAGGAAGATGTCAAGAAGAGATTCCCGGCGATGTACAATGCCTTCACTTACGGGGCACCGCCTCATGCCGGCATCGCGCCAGGCATTGACCGCATGGTTATGCTTCTGGCAGGGGAGGATTCCATCCGGGAAGTCATTCCGTTCCCGATGAATAAAACTGCGCAGGATGTCATGATGGGAGCGCCCTCCGAGGTAACGCAGCAGCAGCTGGATGAGCTTCACATCCGGTGCACGGCTGAGGAAGACGAAGAAGCGGAGTAACAGGAAATACGGAAGACATGAAAGCGGCAGAGAGAATCAGGCTCTGCCGCTCTGTTGTCTGTGGTGGAGCGGCAGTCCCACAGGAATGAAGGAATCATGGTATGCAGAATCAAAATGAAGAGCAGACAAGGAAGCAGTACATTCGGATGACGCAGACACCCATCGGGAAGCTGATCGGAACGCTGGCGTTCCCGACGATTATCAGCATGCTTGTGACAAACATCTACAATACTGCAGATACGTACTTTGTCTCGCGGCTCGGGACATCTCGTTGGGATTGTCTTCGCGTTCATGACCTTCTATCAGGCCATCGGATTCATGTGCGGACATGGCGCAGGAAGTTTTGTTGCAAGGTTTCTCGGGGCGAAGAGCCCTGAAAAGGCAAAGATGTTCGCGGCAAGTACATTTTTCCTGTCCTCCCTTCTGGGAACGCTTTTGTCACTGGCCTTCTATCTGAATCTGAACCGGGTTCTGTATTTTCTGGGCAGCACCAAGACCATCCTTCCGTACGCCCGTCAGTATGCCGTCTGGATTCTGATTGCCGGCCCGTTTCTGTCCGCAAGCTGTACGCTGAACAACCTGCTTCGCTATGAGGGCAGGGCGATGTACGCGATGATTGGCCTGACAACCGGCGGAATCCTGAATATGATCGGCGATCCGATCCTGATGTTCGGCTTTGGGATGGGGGTGTCCGGCGCCGGGCTGTCTACCTGCCTTTCTCAGATCATCAGTTTTCTGATTCTTCTTTCAATGTTCTACATCCATATCACCGTTACAGATGTCTCGCCGCACCGTATCAGCACGGAGCTTTCAACGTACTGGGAGATCATGAAGGTCGGATCGCCCAGTCTTCTGCGCCAGGGGCTGAATGCGGCCAGTACCATCCTGCTGAATCAGCAGGCGAAGGTGTACGGCGATCCGGCCATTGCAGCGATGAGTATCGTAGGCAGAATGAGCTTCTTCATCGGCGCCTGCGCGATCGGGACGGGGCAGGGCATGCAGCCTGTCATTTCCTTCAACTATGGAGCACGGAAGTACCAGCGTGTGCGCGAAAGCTTCCATTTCACAGTGAAAATGGCCGCAGGCCTGTTGTCCGTGTTTGCCGTCGTCTGTATGATTTTTGCGCAGCCGATCATCACCTGGTTCCGCAACGATCCGGAGGTGATTGAAATCGGAACCGTTGCTCTGAGATGGGCCTGTGTGTCCGCACTGTTTCAGCCGTTGTCGGTTCCGATTAACATGATGTTCCAGAGTATCGGGAAAAGTGGAAGGGCGCTTTTTCTATCCGCGCTTCGAACGGGGCTCTGCTTCATTCCGCTGATCGAGCTCCTTCCGCTTTATCTCGGTCTGACAGGAATTGAGATCGCACAGCCGATTTCAGATATCACCGCAGCCCTGATCTCAGTCCCGTTCGCGGTTTCATTCCTGAAGCAGCTGAAGGCAAGGAAGGAGCCGGGCGAGATTCCGGCAGCGCCGGTATCTGAGAAGAAGGAATGCTGACGTAGGGGTGGAAGACAGGTTGAGGGCATATTAAGGACAGATCGAAACAGATCGAGAGCAGATAGAGGCAGATCAAAGCAGATCGAAGCAGATCAGAGGCAGATCGAGAGCAGGCGGAGGGGATCGAAGGCAGCAGAAGGGTGCAGTTTGCCCCCGTCTTGGAATGATGGTAGAATGCTTTTGTCGGTGCAGGTTTGGGTTCGCAGAGAGGAATAGAGATATGGTAAAGATTGGAGTCCTCGGAGCAGGTACATGGGGAATGGCGCTTGCCAGAATGCTTTCAAACATGGGCTATGATGTGATGGTGTGGTCCGCCCTTCCGAAAGAAGTGGAGGAATACAGCAAGACGAGGAGACACCCGAATCTGCCGGGTATGATCATTCCGGATTCGATTGTCTTTACAAAGGACATCGAGGAGGTATGCACGGGAAAGGATATTCTTCTTTTTGCAGTGCCCTCTGTCTTTGTCCGGTCAACAGCAAGGAAGGCGGCTCCGTATATCCCGGATGGACAGGTGATTGTCGATGTGGCGAAGGGAATTGAGCCGGATACGCTGTTTACCCTGACGCAGGTGATTGGAGATGAGCTTGGCAAAGACGGAAAACATTCGTCTGTCAGGCTGGTCGCGCTGTCCGGCCCGACCCATGCGGAGGAGGTCTCACTGGATCTTCCGACGACGATTGTCGCGTCCTGCACAGATATGAAGACGGCAGAATATGTCCAGAAAGTCTTTATGAATGATGTCATGCGCGTCTATACGAATGACGATGTACTGGGCATTGAACTCTGTGGCGCCCTGAAGAATATCATTGCACTTGCGTCCGGGATCGCACTCGGGCTTGGATATGGTGACAACACGAAGGCAGCGCTGATCACACGCGGCATGCATGAGATTACGATGCTTGGCCTGAAGATGGGATGCAAGGCGGAGACCTTCTACGGTCTGGCAGGAATCGGAGACCTGATTGTCACAGCGACGTCCGAGCATTCCAGAAACAATCGCTGCGGGCACCTGATCGGGCAGGGAATGAAGCCGGACCAGGCTGTGAAGAAGGTCGGGATGGTTGTCGAAGGCATCAATGCCATACCTGCAGCGCTGGAGCTGGAGAAAAAGTATGGTGTGGAGATGCCGCTTGTTGACGCCGTCGATGCTGTGATCAACCACGGTGCGGATCCGAGGGAGACAGTTCGGAACCTGATGACCCGGCCGCCGAAGTCTGAGCAGGACTATATCCGTTCCTGACAACGGGGAGGATCAGGGCTGCATCGCTGTCTGATGCCGGGGAGGCGTACACGCCTGCATGGCTTCCTCGGAGAGCAGTCTTCGGACATAGCGCCCCATATCACTGCTGATCAGATGGTCCAGGAATTCGCTTCCGCCTCCGCGGACGGAAACTTCCGGAAGGTACAGCCGGACGGTTCTGTCCATCAGCGGACTGAAGGACAAGGCTTCCATATCCTTTTCATACTGTGAGATTTTTGCCCGGGATAGTGGATCGGGAAGCACAGGCATGTAGATGTGGGCGGCGGATGAGAGAAGGTCGGGGATACCGGACGGCTCGCTTCCGATATCGAGGACAATTGCCCGATACTCCATAAAAGCAGCGGTGGAAGTGAGAAAGGAAATCCATTCTCCGGCATGAATCTCTCTCAGGTCACCGGGGAAGAAAGCCGGAGGAATGTAGTCGGCGTTCCGAAGCGGGCGGATGACATGTTCAAGTTTTAGAGGAAGACTCCCTTCATTTTTTCTGGAAAGGTAGACGAGGTCGGTCAGGTCAGACCGGTATGTCTGACCGAAAAGGGCTTCAAAGCCGCTGTAATTTTCCAGATTCAGGTAGAGGGTCTTCTTTTTTTCGCCCAGAATTTCCGATAGAGTCAGTGAGAACAGCGTTTTTCCGCAGCGGGCGATCGGGGAGTGGACAGCGTAGATGGATGTGCTGATTTCCTGAAGCTTCTTGGAAAGTCCCAGGCGGCCCTCCGTGTAATAGCTCATGACTTCCCTGGCGATGTTCTCGGAGGACTGGAACTTCCGGATGGACGGGTAGGAAATGGATGATGCAGTGTCTTCCTCATCAGGGATATGAAGGAAGTCATCCGGGGACGCTGCGAGCTGGCGGGCAAATTCATCGCTGTCGCTTAGCAGCAGAATTCGTCTGATATTCAGCTCCTTGACCTTTTCATTCAGCGCTTGTCGCGAAATCAGGAGAATTTCGATTGGGTGTGCCCCGGCATAGATCGCGAGACTGTCAAGGTTTGTAAAGGCAAGTATCTCGAAAGGAACAGCCTTTTTTTCAGTGAGGTAGTTCGCGAGCCGGACGACATAATGTTCATCCAGATCGCAGATCGCAAAGATTTTTTTGGTTTCTGTCATAAGACCTCCTCTGGTGATGGTGAAAGACGTTCATGGAAACTGCGCCAGCAGGGTGTGAACAAGAAGTGCCAGAAAGATCGGGACGGAGAAGCAGAATTCAGCATCTGCCGTCCCCGCGCTGCGATAGCGGCGCAGGCGGGGATGAGAGAGCAGAGGGCCGGCATGTGCTGCCCCGGAAGGATGGATACTTGAAAGGGACAGGCTGGGGTGCGAAACGGCAGGAAGACTGGCCGGGGGAGTTTGGCGGCTGCGGAGTACAGATGCTACCTCGCAGAGATAGTTCCGGAGAAACATAAACCGCTGATATCCATTGCGGTGACGAACCAGAACGAACCCCGCATAGACGGCACCGATCAGGACAGAGGTCTGGATCACGTTCCATACGGCTTCTGCGCCTAGAAACAGACCGGAGACGGACAGCAGCTTGACGTCGCCTCCGCCGATCATACCGAGGAGGACGGGAAGTCCGAAGAGGAGGTATGGCAGCAGGAAGCCCAGGATGCAGCTGGCTGGATCCGACTGAGCGAGATTGAAAACAGGAAAGCGGATCCGGAAAATCGTGCTCAGGGAAGCTCCGGCACAGGATAGAAGCAGTGTGGCAGAGCCGCACAGAAGTCCGCAGAGCACGAAAAAATTCGGGATCTTTCCGGTTTTCAGGTCATAAAGGGCGCAGCCCATTGAAAAGGAGAGCAGGAACAGCAGATCGGGTGGGAGCATGTCTGGTTACCTCATATCGATGTTTGACGCGATTTTTCAGCGGTGCGATAATGGACTGGCCTTAACAGGTATAAAGGGAGGGAGTATCGGACAATGAGCAGAGAGAGCAGCCCGGAGCAGGAAAAGTATCGGTTGTACAGCCGGTATGCAGCGACAAAACCCTACAAGGACATGGGTTGTCTGAAGCCCAGACATACAATGAGGAATGTGCTGATCCTTGTGGCGGTTCTGGTGGCTGCATTTTTCTGCTGGGAAGGCCGTTCGCAGATCTGTACGGTCCTGGAAAGCGGATGGGAAGGCGCCTGGAATCTGATCCATCAGGCGAAGTATAACGCAGCCGGTACTCACTTGGGTGAGCCGGGCGGAATCGGGACGGAAAGCGGCATGATGTCTGGGGTGGAGACAGAGTCGGAGCCGGCGGCAGAACCAGAGACAGAGGTACCTTTTTCCCCGCATGCGGTGGAATCGACCAGACCTTCTAATCTGATTGCATCGACAGGAATCGAAGTAAATGGGAAAGTCCTGGATGATCCGTCGACGTATGTATCTGATACGGACATTCAGTTCGGGATGCCGCAGGATTATACGGATGTGGACGGGATTGTGACCTTCCGGGGGAACAACTTCCGTGACGATCCGACGTATGGACATGCAGACATCCGGGATGCCTCCATTGAAGGAGTCTGGACCCAGCAGACCGGTGGCCTGACTGTCGGCACAGCTACCTGGACCGGGTCCGGATGGACTGGACAGCCGCTTCTCAGGCGGTGGAGCCGAAATCAGAAAAAGAACATGGCAATGTACGACTGGGCGAAGGAGAAGGACGATCTGGTCGAAGTCATCTATGCCTGTATGGACGGATATGTCTATTTCCTGGATATGGAAACGGGGGAGAAGACAAGGGATCCGCTCTATCTGGGGTGGACCTTCAAGGGCGCGGGTGCGCTTGATCCCAGAGGATATCCGATCCTCTATGTCGGTGCTGGATATGACAGCAATGAAGGAACAGCTCATGCATTTATCGTGAATCTGGTAGACATGAGCACCATGTATGAATTCGGAGCGATCGATGAATTCTCACTCAGGGGAAACCTGAGCTATTTTGATTCGTCTCCACTTGTGGATGCGGAAACCGATACACTGATCTGGCCCGGAGAAAACGGCATCCTGTATCTCTTCCATCTGAATACTGTATATGACCAGACGACGGGACAGATTTCGATCAATCCGGACAAGGTGGTCAAATGGCACTACATGGGAACAAGAACGAGCGTTCAGCAGTACTGGCTTGGTATGGAGGACAGCTGCGACATATACAAGGGCTATTTGTTTGTGGCGGACAATGGCGGGAACCTGATGTGCATGGATCTGCATACGCTGCAGCTGGTCTGGGTCCAGGATACGCTGGATGATACCAACGATACCCCTGTACTGTCGGCTGAGAATGGGCATCTGTATCTGTACATATCGACATCCTTTCATATAGGGTGGAGGAGCAATACGACCGCTCCGATTCCGATCTGGAAGATTGATGCGGAGACGGGTGAAATCATCTGGAAGCGGGAATATGACTGTTATTCTCAGAAGGGGGTCTCCGGCGGTGTCCAGTCGACAATCGCGGTTGGCCGGGACAGTCTGGATGACAACATCTATGTGACAGTCGCGATGACGGGCACGCCTTCAGGTGGTGTTCTGGCCTGCCTTGATAAAAAGACAGGGGAGGTAAAATGGGAACACAAGGCATTCTATGCATGGTCGTCCCCTGTCTGTGTTTATAACGAGGATGGAACCGGATATGTGATCTATGCAAGCTGTGGCGGTCGGATGTATCTCCTGGATGGGAAGACAGGCGCTCAGTTCACACAGTTCGAACTGAGCGAGG
>ERZ791624.1306-NODE-1306-length-12024-cov-2.487092_pt1 | contig 12024 bp, 10 predicted proteins | sample MGYA00510058_ERZ791624 | MGnify/ENA primary metagenome ERZ791624 (study PRJEB30046, sample SAMN00715158) | human gut metagenome | study: EMG produced TPA metagenomics assembly of the A metagenome-wide association study of gut microbiota in type 2... | reverse complement strand
GGGGTGCCAAGCAGAAGGCCTTTAGCCGCCTCAAGCGTGACGCCCTGCCCGCACAGTGCCGCCAGTGCCCGTGGCTCAAGGCTTGTCATGGTGAGTGTCCGCGCCTCCGCTTCACCCGCACCGCTGATGGCGAGCTGGGTCTTAACTATCTGTGTGCCGGTTATCAGCAGTACTTCCAGCATGTGGCGCCGTATATGGACTATATGCGGCAGGAACTCCTGGCCGGACGAACCGCTGACGGTGTGATGCGCCACTTCTTCCGCGAGTGATTTCGGCGTGCTTCCTGGGCGATTTCTGCGTGTTTTCAGGGTGTTTTCTGCGTGCTTCTCGGGTGATTTCAGCGTGTTTCTCGAATGATTTCTGTGTGTCTTTTGGGTAATTTTAGCGTGCGTTCCAGAGGTGAGTTCCGCCGGTGAGCAGGCACCTCCCATTGCCCTTATGATTGTTTCCTTTTGCCTTCCGGGGCAAAGGGGAGTCTCGTGGTCTTGTTCCCAATCAGCTCTTGATGTTATGAGATGATGCTTTTCATGGGAGAGTGGCAGGTGCTGTGACGGTCAGTCTGTTTCGCTTCGCAAAAGGAAGGATAAGGAGGAGTGGAAAAACGCAGCGCGCTGCGATGGGCGACGCAGCACGTTGCGATGACCGATGCAGCGCGCTGCGTGGGCTGTTGCAGCGTGCTGCCCTGTGGCAGAAAATGTGCAAGGGGCACACCTCGCTGCCAGCTATGGCAGCGGGTGCACCCCTTTAGTCTTGTCTCGGCAAGTGTTTGCCCGGAGTGGCTTACAGAGCCATCTCGGCTCCTGCCTTGAACTTCACCACCTTCTTCTCGGGAATGGTGATGGCAGCGCCAGTGGCTGGGGTGACGCCCTGATGAGCGGCACGTGTGGTCACTGAGAATGTACCGAAGCCGATGAGGGCCACCTTATCCTCTTCCTTGACAGCAGTAGCGATAGCTGAGAGAGTAGCTTCCACAGCCTTCTTTGCATCTACCTTGCTCAGGCCTGCCGTTTCGGCCACCTTAGCGATAAGTTCTGTTTTGTTCATAGCGATTCCAATTAAGTGTTGTTGTAGAATATTCCGTTTCCTGATGGCAAATATAGGCATAGTTGGCCTGATAGCCAAGAGATTTCGTGAAAAAATAGTGCAATATGACGCACAAAGTGCCTCAAGGGTCGTTTTTGCGCTATAATTCCGCCATAAAAGTATTACCTTTGCACCTTGGAATACGTTTTATATCAGATTGACTATGCATTACATGCCACCAGTTACCAAGAACCTGCTTATCATCAACGTGCTCTTCTTTTTGGGCCGTTACGTTGCCTCGCTATATGGCATCGATCTTGATGATGTGCTGGGCCTGCATTTCGTGCTTGCATCACACTTCCACCTCTACCAGGTGTTCACCTATATGTTCATGCATGCCAGCTGGGCGCACATCTTCTTCAATATGTTCGCCGTGTGGATGTTCGGCGTTGCCATTGAGAACGCGATGGGTTCGCGCCGCTATCTCCTCTATTATCTCACCTGCGGACTGGGCGCTGCGGTGACCCAGGAGGTGGTCCAGTTTGTCCAGTATGCCTATACGGGATTGGGCGCCTATGAGCAGATACGTACGGCGGGTGCCGTGTTGGCCATGGGCGACTACCTCAATCTGTGGACCACCGTAGGCGCTTCGGGTGCTGTGTATGGCATCCTGCTGGCCTTCGGCATGACCTTTCCCGACAACAGGATATTCATCTTCCCCCTGCCTGTTCCCATCAAGGCCAAGTACTTCGTGGCGGGCTATGCGGTCATCGAACTGCTGTCGGGTTTCGGGTCGTCCAACGATGGCGTGGCTCACTTTGCCCACCTGGGCGGCATGCTCTTCGGTCTGCTCCTGCTGCTCTATTGGCGCAACGGAGGCGGACGAAACAACACCAACAGCCGCTGGTATGACCAGGGCGGGCATTACGACCGCGGTCAGGGCAGCGGAATGAGCCAATGGTTCAGTTCGCTCAAGAAGCGGATGCAGCGCCCCAAGATGCATGTGACGCGCGGAGGAAAGTTCGGGCAGGACATGGACTACCGCGAGGCTGAGCGCAAGGACGAGGAAGAGATGGACCGCATATTGGACAAGATACGCAAGAGCGGCTACCAGGCCCTGAGCGATGAAGAGAAGCGCAAACTCTTCGACATCAGCAACCGCCATAGATGACACCTATATACATTATATATAATATAGCTTCGGCACATCATGTCTAAGAAGCCGCAGAATTCCCTGTTACGTGTTCTCGGGGGCGTGCTTGTGGGGGGCAATCTGGTCACCATCGTGCTCCTGTGGGCCACGGTGCTCAGCACCTACCTCCCGCCAGACCGCTTCCCCCGCCTTTCCTTGCTGGGGCTGGCCTTCCCTGTGTTCCTTACGGCCGATATCATATTCGTGTTCGTGTGGTTGCTCTTCCGCGCGCGGATGGTGTGGCTGCCCCTTGCCGGACTCCTTGCAGTGGGCGGCTTCGTCCTCGACTACTGTCCTCTGAACGGTCGGGGTGAAGTGCCCGACAGCACGCTCTGCGTCATCTCCTACAATGCAGGCGCCTTGCAGGGTGCCGAGGGCCGCGACTCCTTCTGGAACTACCTTGATAGGATGAATCCCGATATCGTGTGTGTGCAGGAGATAAGTCCCACGTGGTTTGACAGCAAAGAGACTAAGGATGACATGAAAAGGCTGCACTTCAACTGTATGGGCGAGAAGGGCGTGTATGTGCTCAGCCGTATGCCCTTGTGCAAGGCAGGCGTCAAGTTCCAGTACGAGACGAAGGGCAATGGCAGTTTTGCCTGTTGGGCGCTCCACGGACAGGACAGCATCCGGGTGGTGAGCAACCATCGGGAGAGCAACCGCCTCTCCAGCGCAGACAAGGATGAGTACCACCAGATAATTCACAACCCCAACGGCGATGTGGTGAGGCACGAAGGCAGGGCCCTGGCAGGCAAGCTGGCCCGCGCCTCACGGTTGCGTGGCCCGCAGGTCGATAGCCTGTGTGCTCTGGCCACCGACTATGCCCGCTATCCCCTGCTGGTGTGCGGCGATTTCAATGACACCCCCATCTCCTACACCTACCAGCGCCTTTCGAGGGTCCTCACATCGGCCTTCAGGCAGAGCGGCACGGGCATGGGTTTCTCATTCAACCAGGATGAGTTCTTCGTGCGAATCGACCATGTGTTCTTCTCAAGGCACTTCGAGAGCACCAAAACGCTCATCGACCGTCATATTTACCTCTCTGACCACTATCCTATAGTCACATATCTGCGTCTGAGAAGCCAATAAAGACGACTTTTCGACAGAAATTCGTGGCATGGTGCATTAAGTCACAAAAAAATATGTACCTTTGCGCTATATCGCGTGTTATACACTGCTAAAGAAAAGATAAAAAACAATAAATATAACTGAAAATGCAAAACAAAGGATTTGTAAAGGTCTTCGCGCTTCTGCTCGCCCTTGTCTGCATCTTCTACCTGAGCTTCTCTGTGGTCACGAGCCACTTTGAGAGTAAGGCAGAGACGATTGCGCAGACTGAGGGAGAGGAAGCTGCCAACCACTATCTTGACTCAGTGCTCAACAACAAGGTGTACTGTAACGTATGGACACTGAAGGAATGCCGCGAGATGGGCATCGGTCTGGGACTGGATCTCAAGGGCGGTATGAACGTCATCCTGGAGGTAAGCGTGCCCGATGTGGTGAAGGCGCTGGCCGACCACAAGGAGGAGACCGACGAGAACTTCCGCCGTGCCGTTGAGCAGGCCACTACAGAGGCAGCCAACAGCCAGAGTGATTTCATCACCTTGTTTATCAAGGACTATAAGGCTCTCGCCCCGGAGAAGTCTTTGGCTGAGCTCTTTGCCACGCAGCAGCTGCGCGACAAGGTGACCACCAAGAGCACCGACAAGGAGGTGGAGCGCGTGCTTCGTGCCGAAGTGAAAAGCGCCATCGCCAACTCTTACAACGTGCTCCGCACCCGTATCGACCGCTTTGGAGTGGTGCAGCCCAATATCCAGGCCCTTGAGGGTCAGGAGGGTCGCATCATGGTGGAAATGCCTGGTGTGAAGGAGCCCGAGCGTGTGCGCAAGCTCTTGCAGGGCAGTGCCAACCTGGAGTTCTGGGAGACCTATAACACTACCGAGGTTACTCCTTTCCTGGTGACACTGGATGGCAAGCTGGCTGCAGCGCTGAGCGGTGTCAAGGAGGAAGCCAAGGCCGACACCACACAGGCTGATTCTGCACTCGTGGCAGAGGAGAAGGCTGTGGCTGATACCGCACAGCGTACCAAGGGCGACCTGGCTACTGCAGTAGGCGGAAACAAGGAGGAGAAGGCAAGCAACGCTCTCTCTGCCGCCGACATCGAGAAGGCACACAAGCAGCACCCCCTTCTGAGCCGCCTTCAGCTGGCTCAGGCGCATACGGCTGCGTGGTGGGTTTTGCTACCAAGCGCGATATGGAGGCCATCAGCGAACTCCTCGAGAGCCCCGAGGCCAAGGAGATCCTGCCTGCCGACCTGCGTCTGAAGTGGGGCGTGAAGGGTATTGGCGAGGGTGCCAATGCCAATGTATATGAGCTCTATGCCATCAAGGTGACTGAGCGTAACGGCCGTGCTCCCCTGGAGGGCGACGTGGTGACCGACGCAAGCGACACTTATGATGAGCACGGACGTCCTGCCGTGAGCATGAAGATGAATGTAGATGGTGCCCGCCGTTGGGCTGCCCTCACCAAGGCAAACCTGAAGCGCAGCGTGGCCATCGTGCTTGACGACAACGTGTATAGCGCTCCCACTGTACAGAGCGAGATTACGGGCGGCAGCTCGTCTATCACTGGCTCATTCACCGCAGAGGAGACCCGCGACCTGGCCAATGTGCTGAAGAGTGGTAAGATGCCTGCTCCTGCCAAGATCGTGAGCGAGGAAATCGTAGGTCCTTCGCTGGGTGCCGAGTCTATCCAGCAGGGTGTGTGGAGTTGTGTCATCGCCTTTGTCATCCTGATGCTCTACATGGTGACCATGTACGGAGTGATTCCCGGTATGGTGGCCAATGCAGCCCTCGTGCTGAACCTCTTCTTCACAGTGGGTATTCTGACCAGCTTTCAGGCAGCCCTCACCATGAGTGGTATTGCCGGTATGGTGCTTACCCTGGGTATGGCAGTGGACGCCAATGTGCTTATCTACGAGCGTACCAAGGAGGAGATGCGTGCAGGCAAGCCTGTTCGCGAGGCACTCGAGGCAGGTTACAACAACGCTTTCAGCGCCATCTTTGACTCTAACCTCACCAGCCTTATTACGGCAGTCATCCTCTACAACTTCGGTACAGGACCTATCCGTGGCTTTGCTACCACCCTGTTCATCGGTATCTGCGTGAGCTTCTTCACCGCTGTGTTCCTCACTGTGTGCTCTACACCGAGATGATGAGCCGCGACAAGTGGAAGAAACTGACCTTCCAGACAGCCATCGGCAACAAGATATCTTTCCGGAATCCTACCTTCAGGATCATGAGCGCATACCGCAAGAGCTTCACAGTCTTCGGCGTGCTGGCTGTATTGAGCCTTGGTTTCATGTTCACAAGAGGCTTCAGCAAGAGTATTGACTTCACTGGTGGCCGCAACTTCGTGGTGCTCTTCGAGAAGCAGGTAGAGCCTGAGACTGTGCGTGAGCTGCTCGCTGAGGCATTCCCCGAAAGCAACACCAGCGCCATCGCACTGGGTACCGACGGCAAGACCATCCGTATCTCTACCAACTACCGCATCAATGAGGACGGTACCGCAGTGGATAGCGAGATTGAGCAGAAGCTCTTCACCGTGCTCAAGGACGGCAAGCTTCTGGCTGACGACCTCACTCTGGAGAACTTCATCAACCGCGACGAGCGTGCCGGCGGCTCTATCATCAGCAGCCAGAAGGTGGGTCCCTCGGTGGCCGAAGACATCACGTATGGTGCCATCATCAGCGTTATCCTGGCCCTGGCAGCCATCTTCGTCTATATCCTTGTGCGCTTCCGCAACGTAGCCTTCTCTGTTGGCTCTATCGTTGCACTCACCAGCGACACCCTGCTCATCCTGGGTATGTACTCGATGTGCTGGGGCTGGATGCCCTTCTCATTGGAGATTGACCAGACGTTCATCGGCGCTGTGCTGACCGCCATAGGTTATTCTATCAACGATAAGGTGGTGGTGTTCGACCGTATCCGCGAGTATATCGGTCTGTATCCCACCCATGACCGCAAGGAGTTGTTCAACACCTCGCTGAACAACACACTGAACCGTACCATCAACACCTCTGTGTCAACCTTCATCGTGCTGGCAGTTATCTTCTGCCTCGGAGGCGCTAGCATCCGCAGCTTTGCCTTCGCGATGATACTGGGTGTAATCTTTGGTACCCTGTCGTCAATCTTTGTGGCTGCTCCCACAGCCTACTTGACGATGCGCAAGATCAGCAAGAAGTAAACTCCGGACAATAGTCTGGACATCCAGGCACCGGGCGGGGCACAGGGAGAAACCCTGCTCCGTCCGGTGTCTCTTTTTGGTGAAAAGGCCGTGGCGATTCGCAGAAAAGGCAGGAGCATTTCGCTGAAAAGGTCGAAGCGTTTAGCTGGAATGACCGCCGCGATTCGCTGAGTTGGCCGCAATGATATGGTGAAATGCCCGAGGTGAATCGCAGAAAAGACCATTGCGAACAGTTGCTTGGGTACAGACGGCCTCGAGGCCGGGAACTCTTGGCATGGCAGGGAGGTTTGGGGAGAAAGTTCGCCCTATGGACGTTGGCAAATGAAAAGGTCTGGGTAAAAGCATTCTCGCGCCAACAAGTTTCGGTATGAATCTTCGTGCGCAAGGTTCGCTTCACCAGCGTGGCTTGAGGTGAAGGGTTTGGCAAGAAGCTTCTCCTGCCATCGTGAACAGGCACTACGTTCCGTGCGAAGGGTTCGCTCCACCAGCGCGGCTTGGAGTAAAGCGCTTGGCTAATAGCTCCTTCTGCCATCGCGAAGCGTCAAGAGGCTTCGTGCGCAAGGTTCGCTCCACCAGCGTGGCCTGAGGTGAAGGGCATGGCAAGAAGCTTATCCCGCCATCGCGAACCATCAAGAGGCTTCGTGCGTAAGGCTTGCTCCGCAGGCACGGTCTGGAGTGAAGGGCTTGGCAAGGGATTTCTTCGCTTGAATCAATGAGAGACAAAGGATAAGATGAAAGGATGGATATGATGAGACGAATTGGTTTGATAATTCTGGCGTGGCTTTGCGTGCTGTTGGTAAGTGCACAGAGCGACACCATCCGCGTGCTGGCCATTGGCAACAGCTTCTCTCAGGATGCCATTGAACAGTACCTCTATGAACTGGGACGCGAGGTGGGTGTAGAGATGATTATCGGTAACGGCTATCGTGGAGGGCAGGGCTTTGCCTCCCACTGGCGCGATGTGACCGAGGAGAACAACACCTTCGAGTACCGCAAGGTAGTAAGCGGCGTGCGCACCAACAGGCGGCACACGGCGCTCCGTACCCTTGTGCAGGACGAGCCATGGGACTACATCACCGTGCAGCAGGCCAGTCCGGAGTCGGGTCTGTATGGTACCTATGAACCATGCATGAGCGAGCTTCTCCAGTATGCCACCGCTCTCTGCCCCAACCCAAACGTCCAGCTGGGCTTCCACATGACGTGGGCCTACTCCCACGACTCCACTCATGGCGGCTTTGCCAACTATGGCAGCAGCCAGCAAGCCATGTACGACAGTATCCGTAGTTCCGTACAGCTGGCCTTGGCAGAGCATCCCGAGATTACTTTCCTTGTGCCCAGCGGCACTGCCATACAGAATGCGCGGGCCTCATGGCTGGGCGACAACCTCAACCGCGACGGCTACCACCTCGACCTTAAGTTCGGTCGTTACACCGCCGCGTGCACCTGGCTCGAGCGCCTCACGGGCATACCGTCGGTGGGCCTCCACTATCGTCCTGCCGGTGTAGATGCTGTCACCGCCCTCACCTGCCAGATGGCAGCCCACAGGGCATGCGCCACCCCCTATGAGGTAGCCGACATGAGCGATGCCGGCTATGCGCTGGTCAATGACATCAAGCCCACAGGGAAGATCAGGCTCAACTTTGGTGATGCCTCGTCAGGCGTTGCCAGTTGGAACGACATCGGCACTGATCTGCGCACCCATACGTGGATTACCGACGAGTACATGCACCCCACAGGCATCACACTCACCGCCTCGCAACCCATGGCAGGCTCCAACCAGAACGGTGCCACCTACACCATCACCCGCATGCTCATGCCTGCCCGGGTGAGCATGACGGCCTTGTGGGGCTATGCCGCCGGCAAGTATGGCAATGCCCAGGCGCGTCCTCTGGCCGAATATACGCTGGGCCACCTCAATCCCGACCTGAAGTATGACTTCACCATCTTCGCTTCGCGGCAGGACTGTACCGACTTCCGCCAGACCACCTTCGTGCTGCAGGGGCAGGGGAGCTATGCCGAGTCGGTCGAGGCAGCCAACAACTCGTCCGACGTAGTGCGCATCAAGGGCGTACGTCCCACGGCCGACGGTCGCATCGTGCTGTGTGTGATGCCGGGTACACGCAACTCCACCGCCCACCGCTTCTATTATCTCAACGCCGTCATCGTGCGTGCCCACTGATGCGGTGTGCCCTGGGGCGCTCTGGCAAAGCCGCCCGTTTACAGAAGACAACATCTTAACAACATTATATCATATGGAACAAAAGAAACAGATACAGCTGCAGTTTCGCCTGAAGGACGTGCGTCTGCTGCAGTTCGTCAACCTTTCCAACGGTTGGCCAGAGGGTGACATGCAGATTGGCAACCAGATTCAGTTCAACGCCGACACCGCTCAGCGCATGGTGATGTGCAATATGAACGTGGAGTACAAGAAGAACGACCTCACCCAGCTCATCTTTGGTGCGCAGTGCGTAATAGAGTTCTCTCGCGAGAGCTGGAGCGCCCTCTACCAGTTGCAGGGCGATCAGTGGATAGTGCCTGCCGAGCTGGCCTGCCATCTGGCCGATGTCACTCTGGGTGCCGCACGTGGCATGCTTGCCCTCAAGAGCGAGGAGGCCGGCCTGCCGCGCCTCATTCTGCCTCTGATGGATCCCCGTCAGATTGTGCGCGAAAACCTGCGTTTCCCCCGCCAGAAGCCTGCCTCGGAGATGCCCTTGCCCCCATCGGCAGGCAACGCCTGAGCCTTGGCTTCGTGCCTTTGCCCCATTCTCCCTCGCCTGGCAGCCCTCATGGTGCTTCCTCGCGAGGGTTTTCTTTCTGATGCCTTGCCTGCCGTGGGGCAGCGCCTCCTGCTGCAGCATGCCTGGTGTACGGCCTTGGGCACCTCCCCTCCTTGCCCTTACGGACTCTCCCCGCGCCCTTTCCCCGGTGCCGCACAGAGTCCCGCCCGCAGCCCCTTGTGTTTCTGGCCTGTGCGATGCAGTGCGGTGCATCGGCCATCGCATCGCCCTGCATCGCCTGTTGCAGCGCGCTGCGATGGCCAGTGCAGCGTGCTGCGTTTTTGCGCCCACAGTAGTCCTTGGCATTTTTTCGTGTCTTCTGCCCGTCTCCCTACAGCCGTATCTGCCCGCATCCGTGGCAGCAGGCGGGCTCCTTCTCTGCCCCTCTGCCCGCAGTGAGCACCTTTCCCTTTCCTAAGGAAGCCTTTTCCCCAAAAAAGTTCGACCGCCCCTTGCCGTTTCGGCAGAAAGTTGTAACTTCGTGGTAACTAACATCCTCTTTGTGAGGGAAAACCTTATGCGACTATGAATACCAAGCCTGACTCCATGACCCAAGCACGTGTGTGGCTGCAGAGAGCCAGCCTGCGTCTGGCAGGCAGTATCAGCTGTGTGTGCCTCCTTTGCCTCTCCCTCTTCCTTGCCGGTACCCCGGCCTGGGCCCAGCAGTCCGTCACGGGACGTGTGGTAGATGACCGCACGGGCGAGCCCGTCCCCTATGCCACGGTGTATGTATCGCAGAGCAACGGCACGCTCACCAACGAGGAAGGCCGTTTCCAGCTCACTCTGGAGCCCGCCGACAGCGTCACCGTGTCCTTTCTCGGCTATACCAAGCGCCGCTTCCTGGCGCGCGACCTTCCCCGCGTGGTGCGTCTCGAGTCGGCAGCCACGCAGATGCGGGAGGTGACGGTAGTGTCGCCCGCAAGCATCCTCAACAAGGTGGTCAAGAGGCTCGACAAGGAATACCGAACCCGCGAAGGCAAGTCGGCCGACTACTTCCTGCGCCAGACCTTCCAGCTGAAGAGTGGCCGCAGCGAGATGGTAGAGGCGTTCATGACCTCCGACTGTGCCGTCAACCTCCGCCACACAGCCTTCATCAGCGGCCGTCACTACCAGCTGGCCGACTACAGCGAGCTGGCTGCCCTCTTCTCTTCATCCAACCTCCAGCATCTCTTCGACTTCGCTCCGCGTGTCTATGACAACCCCTTCTGGGACCAGGTGTATGTGCCCCTGGGCAGCAGCCATCCCGCATACCTGCAGGTGTCGCAGCATATGCCCATTAGCGGGACGGTCACGCTCGGCGATGCCCCGTCGCGCAGCGACACCCGCAAGCTGGTCTCCTCCAGTTATGACATCCGCGTGGAGGAGCTGCCCGGTGACGATGGCTACTACAAGATACACTTCCCCCGCCGCGAGCGCATGGTCAATCATCCCCTGGTGACAGGCACCCTGTATGTGCAGTCCAAGGGGTTCCGCGTGCTGGGCTTCAAGGGTCGCATGTCGGGCGTGGTGCTTGATGCCGCTAAAGACTTCTGGCTGCAGACCAGTGAGACCGAGCCTGTCATCCGCATAGGATACACCCACCGCCGTGGCTTCACCGAGGTGGAGTACGTGTCGTGCGTCATGGAGGACGAACAGATGAAGTGCCGCTACATTCTTGGGTGCCAGGGAGCTCAAGGCCACCCGACGGCAGAAGGTAGAGCTGGGCGATGACATGCTCCACACCATTGCGCAGGCGGGCTACGACCCTGCCCTGTGGGAACAGACGCTCATCCAGCGCACGGCTCACGAGGAGCGCATTGCCGGCAGGCAGGCTGCTGCGGGCGACTCGCTGCAGGCCCAGGCGGTGCCCGGCGCCGCCCCAAGGCATCTTCAGCCCGACTCGCTGGCACTCTCGGGACCCTTCCGCCCCCTGGTGGAGCGCCTGCGGGCCTTCGGGCGCACCATTCCGCAGGAGAAGATATTCGTTCATATGGACAATACAAGCTACCAGCTGGGCGACACCATCTGGTTTTCGGCCTACACCCGCCGTACCGACACCGACCGACCGTCGGGCGTGAGCGGTGTGCTCTATGCCGAGCTCTATAATCAGGACGGCTATCTGGTGGAGCGCAAACTGGTGCAGATGACCCAGGGCGAGGGCAGCGGCTACTTCGCGCTTGCCGACAAGGCCCCCTACGCAGGCTTCTACGAGTTGCGGGCCTATACGCGCTGGCAGCTCAATTGGGGCGGTTATGAGCGCGAGCATTCACCCTTCGCCATACGGTGGTTCGACTCGCGGGAGTTTGAGAAAGCCTATTTCCGCGACTACGAGAAACTCTACAGCCGTGTCTTCCCCGTGTACGACCGTCCTCAGGAGCCCGGCGTCTTCACCCGCGATATGACGCTCAGGGGCAAGCGCCGCTACTTCCGCAAGGACATGGACCGCCGCACGCTCACCCTCTCGGTATTCCCCGAGGGCGGAGGCTTGGTGGCGGGCCTGCCCTGCCGCGTGGCTTTCGAGGCCGCCTGGAGCGATGGTAGTGGACCGATGGCTGGCTCTATTGTGGCCAGGACTCTGCCTGGGTGCAGAACCGTGGGCGCGGCACCTTCACGGTCACCCCTGTGGCAGGCAAGGCACAGAAGGTGCGCTTCGTGGCCGCTGACAGCTCGGTGGCCGAATGCCGCCTGCCCGATGCCGACCCGCAGGGCGTGGCGCTGCACCTCCAGCAGCAGGGCGCCGGCTGGAGGGTCGCCATACGCACATCGTCCCAGCTCCCTGCCGACAGTCTGGCACTCACCCTCATGCAC
>ERZ791624.1301-NODE-1301-length-12068-cov-1.925414_pt1 | contig 12068 bp, 12 predicted proteins | sample MGYA00510058_ERZ791624 | MGnify/ENA primary metagenome ERZ791624 (study PRJEB30046, sample SAMN00715158) | human gut metagenome | study: EMG produced TPA metagenomics assembly of the A metagenome-wide association study of gut microbiota in type 2... | reverse complement strand
ACGGCGGCGACGATGAAGACGATGAATACCGTGATGCCGCTGATGTCCGCGTTCTTTACGCTGACGCTTCCGGTTGGTATGGGCATCTACTGGATTGCGTCTGCCGTGATCCGTACCGTCCAGCAGATTTTCATCAATCGCAGGCTCGAGAAGGAAGACGTGAATGAACTTCTTCAGAAGAACCTTGAAAAGCAGAAGGCAAGGATGGAGAAGAAGGGCGGTGTGTCCGGACAGTCGATCATGAAGAATGCCACGATCAACACCAGACAGATTGAGGCTCCGGAAAATCCGAAGCTGTCCAAAGCTCGCACGATGCAGAACAAGGCAAAGAATCTGTCGGAGGATCTCGGAAGCGAGAAGAAGAATGTCCGGCACGGATCGCTGGCAGAGCGGGCCAACATGGTGTCAGAGTATAACAGAGAGCATCAGAAGAAGTGAGGCAATATCATGAGCGAGTCTATCAGAGTCAGCGGAAAGACAGTCAATGACGCCATCCTGAATGCTGCCATTGAGCTGAATACAACAAGTGACAATATCGAATACACGGTGATTGAGCACGAATCGAGAGGTTTTCTCGGCATCGGGGCAAAGGATGCCGTGATCGAGGCATCGGTCCGCAGGGAGACTGAGAAGCCACAGAAGCCATACAGCCCTGCAGCGGAAACTCCAGCGTCTTCAGCGGAGGCTTCTGAGAAAAAAAAGAATGACCCGGCGGTAGGGCAGGCAGAACAAACACCTCGGGCTGACAGTGGTGATGACGCAGATCAGAAAGCAGGTGAGGAACCGCAGTCTGACAGTCACGAACCGGATGAGAATGACGATTCAGCAGAGGTTCCGGATGCAGAATCCACGCCGGAGAATGAGGACAGTTTCGAGTCCAGACGTGAGAGAAGAAACAGCGACATCAAGGTGCTGGACGATCCAAGTGAAGCCATCGAGCGGGCAGAGACATTTCTGAAGAATGTGTTCTCATCGATGGGGATGACTGTGAATCTGAGCTCTTCCTATGACGGAGAGTGCCTGAACGTCTCGATGGAAGGAGACGAGATGGGACTTCTGATCGGGAAGAGAGGACAGACACTGGATTCTCTGCAGTACCTGACTTCTCTGGTTGTCAACAAGGGAAAGTCGTACTATGTGCGGGTCAAGCTGGATACCGAGAACTACAGAGAAAGAAGAAAGGCGACCCTTGAGAATCTGGCGAAGAACATTGCCATGAAGGTCAAGAAAACCAGACAGCCTGTCTACCTGGAGCCGATGAACCCGTATGAGAGACGGATCATCCATTCAGCTCTGCAGGGAGATCCGTTTGTTACCACACACAGTGAGGGTGAGGAGCCGGACAGAAAGGTTGTTGTCACGCTGAAAAAGGATGCGGACCTCGATCTTCTGGACCGGAAGTATGGAGACAGAGGACACAGAGGCGGATACCGGAACGGACATGGCTATGGCCGCGGATCAAAAGGCGGCTACAGCCGGGGCGGACGTTCCTCCAGGTACAGCGACCGTGAGGATATGAAGGAAGAGTAAAGGGATCCCGAAGACATTCAGGCGAATTCAACAGAATAACCGAATCGAACGTCCACCGCATGGTTTGAAAGCAAGCTGTGCGGTGGCTTTTTTTGCCGGTTTCAGTTCAGACAGGAGACGCCGGATGCCTTCTTGTGTTTGTCCGCCGGTCGTGTAATATGAATAATCGATCAGAAGAAAGTGGAGATGGAGATGTGGAAGATAGAGGACACAGACACGATTGCAGCCATATCTACAGCTGTGTCGGAGTCTGGAATCGGGGTGATCCGGATCAGCGGACCAGATGCAGTTGAGATAGCAGACCGGGTTTACCGTTCACCGGGCGGGAAAAAAAGACTTGCGAAAGTGGAAACTCATACCATTCACTATGGCTATATTGTAGAGCCTGATGCAGCCGGAAATGCTCTGCAGAGCAAACCCGCCGATGTGATTGATGAGGTGCTGGTGTCTGTCATGCGTGCACCGAGAACTTATACGGCGGAGGACGTGGTGGAGATCAGCTGCCATGGAGGCGTTCTGGCTGTGACCCGTGTTCTGGATGCAGTTTTGAAGGCCGGAGCGAGAGCCGCGCAGCCGGGAGAGTTTACGAAGCGTGCATATCTGAACGGAAGAATCGACCTGACGGAGGCGGAAGCCGTAATGGACGTCATTGAGTCGAAGAACCGGTTTGCGCTTCAGAATGCGGTCAGCCAGGTCCAGGGTACGCTGTACCGGCGGATCGAGAAAGTCCGGAAGGAGATGCTCTATCAGTCGCCCACATCGAGGCCTGCCTGGACGATCCGGAAGCACTGTCATTTGAATCGTATCTGCCGGAATTTTCCAGTGCTGTGCAGCGATGGACGAAAGAACTATCTGCACTGCTTGCTACAGCGGATTCCGGGAGACTGATGCAGGAAGGTATCCGGACAGCCATCGTCGGAAAACCAAATGCGGGCAAATCCTCGCTGATGAACCTGCTTCTGGGTGAAGATCGTGCCATTGTCACCCCTGTAGCCGGAACGACAAGAGATGTTCTGACAGAGACGATCACCGTCGGCGGTATGACGCTCGTTGTGACGGACACTGCCGGAATCCGGGAGACAGATGATCTGGTTGAAAAGATCGGGGTGCAGCGCGCAAAGGGTGCAATCGGGCGGGCTGACCTGGTTTTCTATTTGATTGATTCATCTACATGTATCGATACTGAGGATCGGGAAATTTTAAATCTGATTCAGGGGAAAAAGATCATCATCCTCCAGAATAAGACGGACCTGCATACGATGACCGATGAACGGCAGATCCGCAGGATGGCCTCAGAGGCAGGGCTGGGGGACGGCATTCCGGTCCTTCCATTTTCTGCAACAGAGAAGACAGGTCTTGACGAACTGGTATCCGCGCTTCGGACTATGTTTTTTGACGGAAAGCTTTCATTCAATGACGAGATCGTCATTACGAATGCACGTCACAAGGAGCTGCTGAAGCGTGCACTGGAGAGTCTGAAGCAGCTTTCAGAAAGCATCGACAGCCAGATGCCGGAGGATTTCTATACGATAGACCTGATGAGTGCCTACGAAGCACTCGGTGAGATCACAGGACAGGAGGCCGGTGAGGACCTGGTGAATGAGATTTTCAGCAGATTCTGTATGGGAAAGTGAGGAGACATGGCAAGGGTTGAAGAATGGACAGATGTGATTGTCGTCGGTGCCGGACATGCAGGCTGTGAAGCTGCGCTTTCCTGCGCAAGACTCGGACTTTCCACAGTGATCTTTACGGTGTCGGCGGATTCGATTGCCATGATGCCCTGCAATCCACATATCGGCGGAAGCTCCAAGGGACACCTGGTAAGGGAAATAGATGCCCTTGGCGGCGAGATGGGAAAGTGCATCGATCATACATTTCTGCAGTCAAAGATGCTGAACAAGTCGAAGGGTCCTGCTGTCCACTCACTCAGGGCACAGGCTGACAAGGATGCCTACAGCATGCGGATGAGGCAGACACTCCAGAATCAGGAAAATCTGACAATCCGGCAGATGGAGGTGGATGAGATTCTGACAGATGCGTCAGGAAGACTGACGGGTGTGAAGACCGATTCCGGTGCGATCTGGCACTGCAGGGCTGCGATTCTTTGTACAGGAACGTATCTGAACGCACGATGCATCTGCGGAGATATGGTGACATACACCGGGCCGAACGGACTTCAGTCTGCGACGCCCCTGACAGACTCCCTCAGACGGCACGGCGTTGGGATGAAGCGGTTTAAGACAGGAACTCCCTGCAGAATGGATGGAAAGACCATCGACTATTCGAAGATGGTGCCGCAGACAGGGGATGTACCGGTTGTTCCTTTCTCATTTGAGACGGATCCGAAGGATGTACAGATCGATCAGGCAATTGTCTGGCTGACGCACACGACAGAGGAAACACATGATATCATCCGCCGGAACCTGGACAGGTCCCCGCTCTATTCCGGAAAAATCAGTGGAGTGGGACCTCGCTATTGTCCTTCGATCGAGGACAAGGTGGTCCGGTTTGCGGAGAGAAAGAGCCATCAGGTGTTTGTCGAGCCGCAGGGACGAAATACAAATGAAATGTACATCGACGGTATGTCCTCCAGCATGCCAGAGGATGTACAAATCGAAATGTATCGATCTGTACCGGGACTGGAACATGCCAATATCGTCAGAAATGCATATGCAATCGAATATGACTGTATAGATGCCCAGCAGCTGAATCGTACACTTGAATTTCGGGAGATTCCGGGACTTTACGCCGCCGGGCAGATGAATGGAAGCTCCGGGTATGAGGAGGCTGCGGCGCAGGGGCTCTATGCCGGCATCAATGCTGCACTGAAGATCATGGGGAAAGCCCCCCTTCTGATTGAGCGATCGGAGGGATATATCGGTGTTCTGGTAGATGATCTTATCACGAAGGAAAGCACCGAGCCATATCGGATGATGACCTCCAGAGCAGAATACAGGCTTCTTCTGCGGCAGGATAATGCAGATTTAAGACTGACTGAAAAGGGTTATCGGGCAGGACTGATTTCCGAGGAGAGATATCAGCGTTTTTTAAAGAAGAAAAGACAGATTGAAGAGGAGACGGATCGTGTCCGCCATGTCACAATCGGAGCCAGCGAGAAGGTGCAGGACTGTCTGAAGCGATGCGGAAGTGATTCGCTTTCGACGTCTGCATCCCTTGCGGAACTGATTCGGCGGCCGGAGCTTGATTACTTCTGTCTGTCGGAAATTGATCCGGATCGCCCGGATCTTCCGGTTCAGGTTCAGGAGGAGGTCAATATCGAAATCAAGTATGAAGGGTATATCAGAAGACAGGAGAAGCAGGTTGCGCAATTTGAAAAAGCGGAAAAGACACTGATTCCTGATGAGATTGATTACACTCAGGTGCCAAGTCTGCGGATCGAGGCGAGGCAGAAACTGATGAAGGTCAGGCCATCCTCGATCGGACAGGCGTCCAGAATCATGGGTGTGAACCCGGCAGACCTTTCAGTTCTTCTGATTTATCTGAAAAAAATGCGCGGAGAGAGGAATAGCGGAGAATGACAGAAAGAACAATCAACGAATGTCTTTCTATACTGAAGATGCGCTGCATGGATCTTGGAATTGTTCTGACAAATGAGCAGATCAGACAGTTCGAAATCTACTACAGCTGCATGGTCGAAAAGAACAAGGTCATGAATCTGACGGCTATTACGCAGCCACTGGAGGTCGTGGAAAAACACTATCTGGATAGTTTGCTGGTGGTGCGCCATGTCGATCTAAGCCGTGAGATGAGCATTCTGGATATGGGAACAGGCGCAGGGTTTCCCGGGATTCCCTTGAAAATCGCATTCCCATGGCTTCATGTGACACTTGCAGACTCTCTTAATAAAAGAATCCTTTTTCTGGATGATGTGATCGGTGCATGCGGGTTAACCGGGATTGATACTGTTCACGGAAGGGCAGAGGATCTTGGAAGAGACCGGAATTACCGTGAACAGTACGATCTGGTTGTATCAAGAGCTGTGGCAAACTTATCAACGCTCAGTGAATATTGCCTGCCGCTTGTGAAAGAGGGAGGACTCTTTGTCTCCTATAAATCAGCGGATATTGAAGAAGAATGGGAAGCTGCACAGAAAGCCATTCGTCTGTTAGGCGGCACAAAAAGCAGGGTAGAAAAGGATACCATCCCTGGAACGGCACTCGAAAGAAGCTTTGTGATCATTCAAAAGAATCAGAAAACCCCGGCAAAGTTCCCGCGAAAAGCGGGAATGCCGGGGAAAGAACCAATCTGCTGATATCGATCATATGCTCAGACAACACCAGCCTTTTCAGCAGCATGGAGGAATGCCTTTGGAAATTCCATCATAGGAAGATATTTCGTCTTTGTGATCGGGCATACCTGGATGCTGCTGTTAAGGGCTGTATATTCCCTGACAATATCGGAAGAATGCTCAACACCTTCTCCATAGAGAATCGTAAATCCAGCCTGTGTTTTTTTCAGAGCCTTCTGAATATTGATTGTCAGATAGATCCCCTTGATAGAGGCCAGCAGATACTTTCCTGCACATTCATGGTAATGAGCGCCTTCATAAAACGCATCTATAAACCGATTGTTGCTGCGGAAGGGATTGTAGAGATAGTCCTCCGTAAAGCGGTAATCCAGATTTCTGCGGGACATCTCAATATTGTACAGACTCGTCCCAAGAACAGGAAGTGAAAGAAGGAGTTTTCCGACTCTTGACCGCCTGGATTCCGTTCTTCCAAGATTCCCCAGACTCTGAGGATTAATGGCTGTGATATGGTGAATCAGGGAAGCATCCAGAACGGAAACCATCAATGCAATCGAAGAGGAATATCCGTCTGCGATCACATCTGTTTTTCTTTTCACCACCTTTTTGATAAAGCTGCTTAGAAACAATACATAAAAATAGTTGGTATACGTGGTATTGGGTTTCGCAGAACGCCCGCATCCTGGGAGGTCAACAATATAAAGAGTGTGGTTCCTGCTCAGAGACTCAATCACATCAAACCATACATATCCGCTCTCTGCAGGGTTCACATCATGAAGCAGCACGATCGGAGTACCTTCTCCGATTTTCTGGTAGAAAATATCTCCGTACTTCCACTTAAAGTACTTTCCGATACCTGGTTTCAGCATATTCTTTGATGTGGAAAATGAAGTAATGAATCGGTTTGCTGTATGCATGATGCAGAGTGCCAGAAAGTCAAGCTTCAATAGAGTCTTGATATGTTCCTTCAAACTAACCATAAATTCACCTCATAGCCTGGAAGGCTGACTGTCAGCCTGATATCTGCAAAATTCACTCAAAACGATTATAAAATATGAGCGTCAAAAGTACCATTGACACTCATGAAGTCCAGCCACCACTCGCATGCAGACATGCGTGGTGACGGACTCATTGAAATGTAATCATTATAGTATGTTTTCTGTTGATCCGCTACCGCAATTGAGACCATATTGGAAAAATATGATGTTTCACGTGAAACATATAGAACGTGAAACATGTGGAGCAAAGCATTGAATATGGATGGTATGTTTCACGTGAAACATTATAGCCATGAAAATTGATGTGTGCTAAAATAAAACCCGAATGCGAGGTGGAATATGGGGAGAATAATCGTCATCGCAAATCAAAAAGGCGGAGTCGGGAAAACGACAACTGCTATCAATCTGTCAGCATATATTGCGATAAAAAAGAAGAGAGTCCTTCTGATTGATATGGATCCACAGGGAAATGCTTCCGGTGGATTTGATATTGATCCGTCATCTGTCAGGAAGACGGTATATGATGTCATGCTTGGAGATGCATCAATTGAGGACGCGATCATCAGCAATGTCAGGCCAAAGCTTTCAATTGTTCCTTCTGATGTGAATCTGGCGGCAGCCGAAATTCAATTATCGGATGTTGCGGATAAGAACCATATATTAAAGAAGGAACTTGGAAAAATCAAGGACAAATATGATTACATAATCATGGATTGCCCTCCTTCTTTGAATATTCTGACGATCAATGCGATGTGCGCGGCTGATTCAGTCATTGTGCCGCTTCAGTGTGAATATTATGCGCTGGAGGGACTGGCCCAGCTGATGCAGACGGTTTCGCTGATACAGGAACGTGAGAATGATCGGCTGAAGATCGAGGGAATCGTCTTTACCATGTATGATGGCAGAACAAATCTTGCAACACAGGTTGTCGAAAACGTGACGCAGAATACAGATAAAAAGATCTATAAGTGTATTATTCCAAGAAATGTCCGGCTGGCGGAGGCTCCAAGCTATGGAATGCCGATCACAGAGTATGATCCAAAGTCTTCCGGAGCAAAGGCATATGAAAAACTTGCATCGAAAGTGATTCATTACAGGAGGACTTGATGGCTAGAAGAAGTGGATTGGGCCAGAGAGGCCTGGATATTCTGATTCCGGAAAAGAATGCCGGCGGAAAGAAAAAAGACGCTGCTGAAAAAAATGAAAAAAATAAGAGACTGAAGAAATCCGGAGCAGAGCCGGTAAACGAAAAAGACGGGGCGGCAAAGGATACGGAAGAATCAGTAACTGCTGAGACTGCGGAGAACGCCGGAAAAGATGTCATTGCGGTGGAGGAATCGGAGTCAAACAGAAATGGACAGCTTGAGGTTGACATCAATCTGGTAGAGCCAAACAGAGATCAGCCACGAAAAAGGTTCGATGAGGATGCACTTCAGGAACTCTCAGATTCCATCAAGGTGCATGGCGTGATACAGCCTCTCATTGTCCAGATGAGAGATGGATATTATGAAATCATTGCCGGTGAGAGAAGATGGCGGGCAGCAAGACTTGCTGGACTGAAAACAGTTCCAGTTCTGGTTCGTGATTACTCGGACAGGGATATCATGGAGCTCTCTCTGATCGAGAACATTCAGAGGCAGGATCTGAACCCGATCGAGGAGGCATCCGCTTACAAGAGGCTGATTGATGAATATCAGCTGACACAGGATGAAGTCGCTGAGCGTGTTTCCAGAAGCAGAGCCTCTGTGACAAACTCCCTGCGCCTTTTGAAGCTGGATGAACGTGTTCAAAATATGCTGATCAGTGAGATGCTGTCAACAGGCCATGTGCGGGCCCTGCTCACCATTGAAGACAAAGACCTTCAATATCAGATTGCACAGAAGGCGTTCGATGAAAAATGGAGTGTCCGGGAGGTAGAGAATTATGTCCGGAAACTTCAGAAAAAACCGGTCCCGGATAAAAAGCCGGTGATCAGTCAGCAGCTTCAGATCATCTACCAGGATATGGAGGAAAAGATGCGGACTTCTCTTGGGACGAAGGTCAGTATTCAATCGAAAAACCCGGAGAAGGGCAGAATTGAGATAGAGTATTTTTCAAGTGATGAGCTGGAGCGTGTATATCACGCCATATTGAACAGTGATGAAAGCTGAGTGAGGGGATGGGGGTAAAATAGGAATGCAGAGCAGTTTTCTGAACAGCCTGGGCTTTGATCCCGGAATTCTGATGATTGTGGTCCTTCTGATCATGGCGCTTGTCTTGTTCTATCTGGCACATGTGTCGATGAAGATGAGCCGCTTCCTGAAACGATATAAGCTCTTTATGAGAGGAAAGGATGGCGCTTCTCTGGAAAAGGCGATGGAGAGTGAATTCATCGAGGTAGAGCGGATCGGTGAACAGTGCAAAAATCAGGCGGCCGAGATTCAGCATATCAAAGACATCATGAGAAGGACGCCGATGAAGACAGGAATCGTGAAATATGATGCATTTCCGGATGTCGGCGGAAGAATGAGCTTCGCACTGGCCCTTCTGGATCAGGATAACACAGGTTTTGTTTTGAACGCCATTCACAGCAAGGAAGGGTGTTACACCTATATCAAGGAAATCGTCAAAGGCGAGTCGTATATCGTTCTTGGCGAAGAGGAGAAGGAAGCGCTCAGGCAGGCTGTCACAACTTATTCAAACAACATAAACCATGCGTAAGTCCGAGATGAGACTGGACGAATCACCCGAATTGGGATACAGTCTTAGGGCAGAGCAGAAGGAACAGTCAGCATATCGGCATACAGATCGGTCCTGGCCGACAACACGTGCGACCGGGACATTTGAAAGAGACATCGGGAGGAAATGAAAGATGCTGGATATTAAATTTGTCAGAGAAAATCCGGATATTGTCAAAGAGAACATTCGGAAGAAGTTTGAAGATCAGAAGCTTCCGCTTGTAGATGAAGTGATTGAGCTTGACAGACAGAACCGTGAGATCAAACAGGAGCTGCAGGCACTTCAGGCCGACCGCAACCGCATTTCCAAGGAGATTGGAAAGCTGATGCACGAGGGCAAAAAAGATGAGGCCATGGCTGCAAAGGAAGAGGTAACAAAAAACCAGGCGAGGGTTGCAGAACTGTCTGAGAAGGAGAAGACTGTCGAGGAGGAGCTGAAGAAGCGGATGATGGTCATCCCGAACATCATTGATCCGTCCGTCCCGATCGGCAAGGATGATTCGGAGAATGTCGAACTTCAGCGGTTCGGGGATCCGGTTGTCCCGGATTATCCGATTCCCTATCATACAGAGATCATGGAAAAGCTTCATGGAATTGACATGGATGCGGCAGGCCGCGTTGCCGGCAATGGCTTCTACTATCTGCTCGGCGATATCGCAAGGCTTCATTCTGCCTGCCTTTCCTACGCAAGAGATTTTATGATCGACAGAGGATTCACCTATGTCATTCCGCCGTACATGATCAGAAGAGCTGTTGTGGACGGTGTGATGTCCTTCGATGAGATGGACGCGATGATGTACAAGATTGAGGGAGAGGATCTGTATCTGATCGGAACCTCAGAGCACTCAATGATCGGCCGGTTTATTGGTGAGACGATCGATGCGGACAAGCTCCCGCTGACACTGACCAGCTATTCCCCTTGCTTCCGCAAGGAGAAGGGTGCACACGGCATCGAGGAGAGAGGCGTCTACAGAATTCATCAGTTTGAGAAGCAGGAAATGATCGTCATCTGCGAACCTGAGGATGCGAACAAGTGGTATGACAAGCTGTGGCAGAATACGGTGGACTATTTCAGAAGCCTTGAGATCCCGGTCCGCACGCTGGAGTGCTGTTCCGGTGACCTGGCTGATCTGAAGGTGAAGTCCCTCGATGTCGAGGCGTGGTCTCCAAGACAGAAGAAGTATTTTGAGGTCGGATCCTGCTCGAATCTGGGAGATGCGCAGGCACGCCGCCTGAACATCAAGATCAAGGGAGCGGACGGGAAAAAGCATCTGGCGAACACGCTGAATAACACCTGTGTGGCACCGCCAAGAATGCTGATCGCGTTCCTTGAGAATCACCTGCAGGCAGACGGAAGTGTTACGATTCCGGAGGCGCTGCAGCCATACATGGGCGGAAAGAAGGTTCTCGTTCCATAAGAGTGCCTGACAGATACGGATATATACGGAGCCGGCTGGCGGAAAATCCGTAAGTACGGAGGAGTGTGGTGAAGGAATCCTATGCATGCTTACCTGAGATCGATCGGTCTGACAGATGATCGCATAACGGAAAAGGATATCGAGAAGCTCTGCGACAGGGTCTATGAGAAATATGATCATATGGAATCGGTCAGGGATGAGGATACAAAGGCAACCTTCCTCGAGTTTTCCAAGGAGCTTGGGAAGGGATTCGGGCTGAAGGTGCTGGGCATGCAGGACAGCTTTGGCTTTCACCGCACTTCCTACTATCCATATGTTGTGGGTTCCGATGAGGGCAGTGACGGTAGTGTTGGAATTCAGAAGAAACTGATGGGGGATGCCTTTATAGGCGTCTGCAATGACGGACATGTCGGAGCGCCGCTGATCTTTACGCTTCAGAATCCGGGGTGCTATCTAAGAGGTCTGAAGGATGACCCGCAGCATGAAAGCCGTGTGACAACCACATTTTCAGCGCTTGCAAAGTGGGGACGCATTCTTCTGCCGACAAGAAACCTGGGACACCGGTTTATGGAGACTCCTTCCGATTGGGAGGAGGAGCGGGTTGAGACAATCCAGCGGGCGAAGATGGGCGACGATGAGGCCATGAAGGAGCTGACAGTACAGAATCTGGAAATGTATGGAAGAGCTCAGGACCGGATCAAGGATGGCGAGGACATTCTGTCGGTTGTGGATACGTATTTCATCCCTTATGGGATGGAGTCCGATCAGTATCATATTCTGGCGAACATAGACCGCGTGAGAGAAGAACACAGCAGTGTCACGGGAGAGGTTGTCTGGAAGATGCTTTTGAACTGCGGCGGTCTTCTGTTTGACACATGCATCACAGGTCAGGACCTGGAAGGGTTTCCCCTTCCGGGCATGCGGCTGAAGGCGGATATCTGGATGCAGGGACGAATCAACTTCCTGCTGCCGTCGGCGGTATCCTGATTTGTAAAAATGCAAGTGTGTCCGTTCTGCTGACAGATCATTGTGCATTGTTGTCGATCAGCTGCGAATCATACTTCGAGTGAAGAATCTGCTGAGCTGAGTACAGACCATAATAGCCCGATGAGACATAGGAAAGCGCGACCACCATTAT
>ERZ791624.1299-NODE-1299-length-12081-cov-1.702561_pt1 | contig 12081 bp, 11 predicted proteins | sample MGYA00510058_ERZ791624 | MGnify/ENA primary metagenome ERZ791624 (study PRJEB30046, sample SAMN00715158) | human gut metagenome | study: EMG produced TPA metagenomics assembly of the A metagenome-wide association study of gut microbiota in type 2... | reverse complement strand
GAAATCGCTTCTCACATGCGCATTCCGGACTATCGTCCTTCATGCTTATGTGTGTTTATCCGTCAAATAAATAAACAGCGTTGTCTGTACACAGACACGCTGCTTATTTGCTTGACGGATTTATTTTTACATCTTGAACATTTTCTTTTTCTTGAGGATTAGGGCTATGATAATACAGATCAGAACGATGATGCCACATACAATGTAGAAGCCGTATGGGGTTTCTGCGAGAGGCATCCACTTACCTGATACGTTCATTCCATAGATACCGGATATGATCGTCGGGATCGCCATTACGATGGTGATAGCCGCTAAGAACTTCATGATATTGTTCAGGCGGTTATTGATAATCGTCGTCATCAGTTCTCTTGTACCGCTTATGATATCTCGATAGATTCCGGTCATCTCGATAGCCTGTTTGTTCTCGACCATAACATCATCCAGAAGCTCCTGATCCTCCGGATACTGCTTGATACTGCTGTATCTTGCAAGCTTATCTAATACAACTCCGTTTGCACGAAGTGATGTTGCAAAGTATACAAGGTTAGATTCCAGTTCATGAAGATCAATCAGATCCGCATCCTCTGTCTCATCCTGGATCCGTTGCTCGATCAGATTTCTTCTGCGATCCATAACTCGCAGATAATACTGATAGGTCATGCAGTTTCTATATAAAATCTGGTACATGAAGCGCATCCGTTTCTTTGTACTGAATTCCTTTACCTTTGACTCAATAAATGCATCCAGAACAGGCGTATCCTCCGCGCATACCGTGATCAGAATGTCCTTTACGAGGATAATACCCAAAGGAATAGTTGTATATGCTTCGCGTTCATTTCTCATCTCGATCGACGGAATATCGACAAGGATCAGTGTATAACCATCTTCGACCTCCACACGGGAGCTCTCCTCATCATCCAATGCAGCTCTGACATCTGCCAGATCAATCTCAAAATCTTCTGCAATCAGTTTGGTCTCATCTACTGTAGGTTTCGTCATACAAACCCACATATTGTCTTCATATTCTGTTATCTCTGACAAAATCTTATGATCTGTTCTGTAGAACTTTATCATGCCAAACTACCCACTTTCATATATGGTTTCTTCCATATGAGGATTTCTAACCGAATTTATATTAACACAAAAGCCCACCATGTTCAATCTCAAACCTTATTTTTTACATTTTGTCTGCCGCAGCAAATAGAAAACTGCTCCAAAAGAAACGGTTGTTTTTCCTTTCTGAGATGTATATAATGATGGCATTGAGATTTTATGAAATGAGGTTTTTCTATGGATGCCTATACAAGCTTCGCGCAGGTATACGATGAGCTGATGGATAACATTCCTTATGACGAATGGATATCTTATATCACCAGCCTGCTCCATGAATACAATATCACCGAAGGTCTGGTTGCCGAGCTTGGTTGCGGAACGGGAACGATCACGGAAGGACTTGCAGCCGCAGGCTATGATATGATCGGAATTGATGTGTCTTCCGATATGTTGGAGATTGCAAATGAAAAAAAGATTGCGAATGGTTTCTCATCCATTATGTATCTCCAGCAGGATATGTGTTCCTTTGAATTATATGGAACAGTAAATGCCATTGTATGCGTCTGTGACAGCATCAACTATCTGTCAAATACAGATCAGATCACTACCGTTTTTTCTCTTGCAAATAATTATCTGGAAGCAGGGGGTATCTTTATCTGTGATTTTAAGACCAAACACTATTTCCGGGATGTCGTTGCAGATTCAGTGATTGCTGAGGATCGGGATGATGTCAGCTTCATTTGGGATAATTATTATGATGAGGAACAAAATGTCAACGAGCTTGCACTCAGCCTGTTTCTGAAAGAGGAGGACGACCTGTACCGAAAAACGCAGGAATTCCATTACCAGATCGGACTGACCTGTGAGACATGATTCGTTGTGTAGAACAGGCAGGTATGGAGCTTCTTGCCATGTATGATGCATTTACGCACACGCCAGCAACCGATGACAGTGAACGTGTCTATGTAATAGACGAGAAAAACATCACGAAGGCAAATTATATATCTGATCTCCTGCCCGTAGTGATTTTAGTCATCAATTTTTTATTAAGCACTACTTTTATAAGTACAAGCATTATTTTGTTATTAATCAGCACTTTATAAATGCAGGTATTATTTTTAAAAAGGCACCTTAAAAGTGCAATATTTTACGTTATATATAGAAAGAACGAGGAATAACATATGAGTGATTATATTATCAGAGGTATGGCGGCAGCAGATGGACAGGTTCGTTTCTTTGCCGGCACCACAAAGGAAATCGTTGAAACAGCAAGAAGTATTCACAATACCAGTCCGGTTGCTACTGCTGCCCTCGGTCGTCTGCTAACCGCAGGTGCATTGATGGGGGCTGCATGTAAGAATGACTCCGATCTGCTAACGCTCCAGATCCAGTGCAGCGGTCCGATTGGTGGACTGACAGTGACTGCTGATGCGCACTGCAATGTCAAAGGCTATGTCAACAATTCGGAGGTTATCCTGCATGCAAATGATAAGGGAAAACTGGATGTCGCTAAAGCTCTTGATATGGGCGTGCTCTCCGTGATCAAGGATATCGGTTTAAAAGAGCCTTATATCGGTCAGACCCAGCTTGTTTCAGGTGAGATTGCAGAAGACCTGACGTATTATTTTGCAACCTCAGAACAGATTCCAACTTCTGTAGCTTTAGGTGTTCTGATGGAGAAGAACAACACAGTAAAACAAGCCGGGGGCTTTATCATTCAGCTTATGCCATTTGCATCCGAGGAACTGATCTCTGATCTGGAAAAACGTCTGGGTGAATTCACATCCATTACCGCTCTCCTCGACCAGGGTATGGAACCGCTTGATATCGTGAAGCAGATCTTTGAAGGCTATAATGTAGAAGTTACCGATACCATTCCTACGAAGTGGCACTGCAACTGCAGCAAGGAACGTTTCTCACAGGCCGTTATCAGTCTCGGTAAAAAAGAGATCGCAAATCTGCTCGCAGACAATAAGCCGATCGAGGTAAACTGCCAGTTCTGCAACTCGTCTTACACCTTCTCACCGGAGGAACTGGAAAATATGTTACTTGGCAAATAAAACAGAAAACGCTAATCTGTTTCTATGTGAATACTACAAAAAGAGTTTATCGGCAATATGAACATGCACACCTATTATTACGCAAGACGTTTGCACTCTATTTCAACGCAACGGTACTAGTTCTTCGCCTATGGCGACTCACTAAGAACCGGCGTTGAAACAGGCTTGCTTCATAATAGTATGCATGTTCACATTGCCGATAAACTCTTTTATAATTCACTTAATTCGTATAGAAACCGATCAGCGTTTTCTATATTCTTTGAATTGTCTCTATTATTTATCACTTCTTATTATGGTAACAAGTGATGTCAGCAGCAAGAACATCGGATAAAAAAGCTTCGGTATGATCTGAAAAGCAGAAATGGAATCACCCAGTTCTCCTACCGCGGCAATTGCGACTAACATCTGCGCACCATATGGGATTATCCCTTGAAAGATACAGGAAAAGGTATCAAGCAAAGAGGCAGTCTTCTTCGGAGAGATTCCATATTCCTGTGCCATTTCTCCAGCAATCGGATTTGCCATAACGATCGCTACCGTATTGTTTGCAGTTGCAATATCCATTGTTCCGACTAACAACCCCATTCCGAGCTGTCCGCCTTTCTTTCCGCGAAAGATCCTGTGTATCCAACTGAGAAGTGCATCGAAACCGCCATATTCCCGGATCAGTGCACATAACGCCGCTACTAATATTGCTACCATACAGGTTTCAAACATTCCGGAAACACCGGAGCCCATATTTGTCAGAAGATCAACAGGTGCAGTATGTCCCCATATCAGCATAATAAATGCTCCGGATACAATTCCCGTAAGTAATACGATAAATACATTCAGCCCTATAATTCCACCGATCAGCACCAGAACATACGGTATGATCTGCACCAGATTATAAGACTGGCTGACCTGACCCCGTATGTCGGTCTGAAATGAAAGTACAAGAATTAATATCAGCGTTATAACCGCTGCCGGAAACGCGATCCAGAAATTCTCCCGGAATTTGTCTTTCATCTCACATCCCTGTCCATTACATGCCGCAATCGTCGTATCTGAGATAAAAGAAAGATTATCTCCAAACATTGCTCCACCCATAACCGATGCAACACAAAATGCCATATCAAAGCCAGACGCTCTCGACACTGCTACAGCAATCGGTGTTAACAATGTGATCGTTCCAACCGAAGTGCCCATAGCAACTGATACAAAGCAGGCAACAACAAACAAAACCGCTACTGAAAATCTTGCCGGGATCAGTGTCAGCATAAAATATGCTACGCTCTCTGCGCTGCTTCTTCCGACTACCCCGACAAATGAACCCGCTGCCAGGAAGATCAACAGCATCGTTATAATATTCTTATCCCCAACTCCCTGTGCCATAATCTCAAGCTTCTTATCAAATACCAATTCCCGGTTCTGGATACATGCGACCAGAATAGCTGCAAGAAATGCCACGATGATAGGCACATTATAAAAGCCCATCGGAATTTTCATCACATATTCAAATATAATCCCAAGTCCCAGATACAATACCAGAAATACACCGATCGGCAACAGTGCGATCGCTCTGCCCTTTTTCTCATTCATTTTAATACCTCTCCAAATCATTTATTTAGCAGGAACCGTTCCCGCCTGTCATACTTTCTAATAATAACATATTTTTGTACAGTTCGGCGCATTTTACCGAATATTTTGGTGTAATTTTCGGCTATCATTTCCATTGAAATGCTTTTTTTCGTATGCTAGAATGGTAAACGTTGTATTGTAAGTAATTTTAATATCATAAAGAAAGAGTGAAAAAAATGAAGATTACCAGAGATGATATCAGAAATGTTGCGATTATTGCCCATGTTGACCATGGCAAAACAACATTAGTGGATGAACTTTTGAAACAGAGTGGTGTATTCCGTGATAATCAGGAAGTTACCGAACGTGTCATGGACTCAAATGATATTGAACGTGAACGTGGTATCACGATTCTTTCCAAGAACACTGCCGTCCGTTATGGTAAGACAAAGATCAACATTATCGACACTCCGGGACATGCTGATTTCGGCGGTGAAGTAGAACGTGTCCTGAAGATGGTAAATGGTGTTATTCTTGTTGTTGATGCTTTCGAAGGTGCCATGCCACAGACCAAATTCGTTCTGAAGAAAGCATTGGAGCTGAACCTCAGTGTTATTGTATGTGTAAACAAATGTGACCGTCCTGAAGCTCGTCCTAAAGAGGTTGTAGATGAAGTTCTTGAGCTTCTGATCGAATTGGATGCAAATGACGATCAGCTTGACTGCCCATTTGTATTTGCATCAGCAAAGACAGGTGTTGCTTCTCTTGATCCAGATGAACCGGGTACAGATATGAAGCCACTGTTTGATACCATCGTTGATTATATTCCTGCTCCTACCGGTGATCCGGATGCAGGTACACAGGTTCTGATCAGCACGATCGACTACAATGAATATGTAGGCCGTATCGGTGTTGGCAAGGTTGACAACGGTAAGGTCGTTGTAAATGAGCCTGTTGTTATTGTAAATGAACATGACCCTGACAGAATGTTAAAGGTTAAGATCGGTAAGCTCTATGTTTACGAGGGTCTGAATAAAGTAGAAGTAAATGAAGCAGACATCGGATCGATCGTAGCCATCTCCGGTATTGCAGATGTTAATATCGGTGATACGATCTGTTCTCCTGAAAATCCGGACCCAATCCCATTCCAGAAAATTTCAGAGCCAACTATTTCCATGACATTCATGGTAAATGATTCTCCTTTCGCCGGTAAGGAAGGAAAGTTTGTAACCTCCAGACATTTACGTGACAGATTGTTCCGTGAATTAAATACAGATGTCAGTCTCCGTGTAGAAGAAACAGAGACAACAGAAGCTTTCAAGGTATCCGGTCGTGGCGAACTTCACTTATCCGTCCTGATCGAGAACATGAGACGTGAAGGATATGAATTTGCAGTCAGCAAAGCCGAAGTTATCTATAAGACAGACGAACGCGGTAAGAAGCTTGAACCATTCGAGATTGCATATATCGATGTTCCGGATGAATTTACTGGAACAGTTATTAATATGTTAAATTCCAGAAAAGGTGAGCTTCAGGGTATGGCTCCTACCGGAAATGGTACAACCAGACTGGAGTTCCTTGTACCTTCCCGTGGACTGATCGGTTTCCGTGGTGACTTCATGACCGCTACAAAGGGAAATGGTGTTATCAATACGATCTTTGATGAATATCTCCCATATAAGGGTGATATGAACTATCGTTCACAGGGTTCTCTGATCGCATATGAGACCGGTACTTCTATCACTTATGGTCTGTTCAATGCACAGGAAAGAGGTACACTGTTCATCGGACCAGGTGAACCTGTATATGCCGGAATGGTTATCGGTGAAAATGGACGTACCGATGATATCGAAGTAAATGTCTGCAAGAAGAAACAGTTGACCAACACCCGTTCTTCCGGTGCTGATGATGCATTAAAGCTGACACCTCCTAAGTACTCAGTCTGGAGCAAGCACTTGACTTCATCGATACAGATGAGCTTCTTGAGATCACTCCTAAGAGCTTCCGTATCCGTAAGAAGATCCTTGATCCTACACTTCGTTTCCGTGCCAAGAGAGATGCCGGAAATAAATAAGCATTTATGTTATAATAATAAATATTACAGTAAGACCGCAGGCAGCCTGATCGCTACCTGCGGTCTTTATTTGTAGGATAACAAGAAAAGCCCTGTATTTTCATACAGAGCTTTTCTTATCAGATTTATTAATCCTCCCATGGGCGGATTCTGTATTTTGCACCGATCGAATCACAGATTCTCCGGCATTCTTCCTCTTCCTCTTTTGTAATCGTGGTATCTACAGTCGTCATAACTACATTTGGTACATACTTTGTAGAACTTCTTGCAAAGTCAAGCATCGCATCAAAGGATTTATCTCCAAACTTACTTCTGACCAGTTCATGATACCGATCTGCATTCGGCGTATTCAAGCTGATCGATACCGTGTCGATCAGGCCTTCCATCTCCGGTGTGATATCTCTTCCATTTACAAGATTTCCCAGCCCATTCGTATTCAAACGTATCGGCATATGATAAGTCTCCTTTACAAATGCCGCAACCTTCTTCAACACCTCAAAGGCTTCCGTCGGTTCTCCGAATCCACAGAACACAACCTCATTAAACCGGCTCATATCGAATTTTGCAAATTCAGCAATCACTTCTTCTGCTGATGGTTCCCGCTCTAACCAAAGACTCTTTGATTCACCAACATGATCCATGTTCTGTCTGAGACAGAATGTACATGCACATGGGCATTTATTTGTCAGATTTACATACAGATTATTATGAACTTTATATAATATCTCCATACTATTCGCCTCCTGTTATCTGGCAAGCTTGTACAGACATTCCTCAAAACACACTCCATCGGTCAATGGAAGCTCCATCTCAACGGAACGTTTGATACATTCTTTAATAAATACACTTGCCTTCTTAACTGATTCTGTAAAATCTACATTATTTACGGCATCCGCCGCAAGAATCGCCGAAAAGACATCTCCGGTACCGGAGCGCGACTCTCCGATCTTCTTCGTCTTCACAACGGTTACTTTTCCATTTTCATAGCAGAAGTTAGCAAGGAAGCTTCCCCGCCTGATTCCTGTTATCACAACTTTTGCCTGTCTGCTCTCTGACTGTGCTGCCAGCTTCTCCGCCATAGCATTCAGTTCATCCATATGCCAGTCATCCTTATATGGTGTATCCGTCAAAACACATGCCTCTGTGGTATTTGGAGTAAGGATATCAGCAAACCGCACCAGCTTTTTCATCTGCTGGCACAGTTCGTCTGTATAGGTCGGATATGGTTTGCCATAGTCACCCATTACCGGATCCACGATCACCTTTGTCTCCGGTCTTTTAAAATCCGTAAGGAACCGTTCCACTATACTGATCTGTTCACTGGAACCCAGGAATCCGGTACAGACACCGGAAAACTGCAGATCCAGCTTCTTCCATTCATCGATATACCTCTGCATATGATCTGTAAAATCTTCATAATAGAAGCTGTCAAACCCCGTATGATTGGAAAAAATCGACGTCGGAACCGGACAGCACTGAACCTTCATTACAGAAATGATCGGCATTGCTACTGCTATAGAGCAGCGTCCAAATCCTGAGTAATCATTTATAACTGCTATCTTTTTCTGGTTATTATGCGAGCCCTGCATATCTTATGCACCTTTCTAACATAAAATCTTGAGTGTATATCAAAATAATCTTCTATCCGGTAATCTATACATAAATACCTGATTTTCTCTGTTACTGTCTTACCTTGATATGAACCTCACGGAGCTGCTGTTCTGTAACCTCACCAGGGGCGCCACACATCAGATCCTGTGCATTTCCGTTCATAGGGAACGGAATGATCTCACGAATATTTTCTTCATTACGAAGGAGCATGATCATACGATCAACACCGGGAGCCATACCGGCATGTGGTGGTGCACCGAACTGGAATGCATTGTAAAGTGCTCCAAACTTTGTCTTCAGATCTTCTTCTGTGTATCCTGCGATCTCAAATGCTTTTACCATGATCTGCATGTCGTGATTTCTGACAGCACCGGATGAAAGCTCGATACCATTACATACGATATCATACTGGTATGCCAGAACATCTAACGGATTCTTCTCATTTAAAGCTTCCAGACCACCCTGTGGCATGGAGAACGGATTATGTGTAAAGATGATCTTCTTTGTTTCCTTATCGTACTCGTACATAGGGAAATCGTTAATATAGCAGAATCTGTATGCATTCTTCTCGATATATCAAGTCTTGCACCGATCTCATTACGAAGCTGTCCTGCAAAGGAAGCTGCCAGTTCTTCTACATCGGCAATGAAGAAGATAGTATCACCTGCTTTCAGATTTGCAAGCTCTGCGATCTCACTCTTCATATCATCCGGAATGAACTTATCGATCGGTCCCTTGTATGTCATATCGTCCAGAACTTCCAGATATCCAAGGCCTCCCATACCGATAGACTGAGCATACTTTAAGAGCTTCTCATGCTGTCCCTTTGACAGTTTCTTCGGTACATTGATCGCACGTACAGTCTTGCCATGGAATGGCTTAAATGTACATCTCTGGAAGAAATCTGTCAGATCGATGATACGAAGCGGATTACGAAGATCCGGCTTATCCGTACCGAATTCTAACATTGCCTGCTTATAGCTGATAATCGGATAAGGAGCCTGTGTTACAACAGAGCCTTCCGGTGCGAATTTCTCAAATGTTGCTGAGAGAACTTCCTCTCCTACTTTAAATACATCTTCCTGTGTTGCAAAGCTCATCTCAAAATCGAGCTGATAGAACTCACCCGGTGAACGGTCTGCTCTTGCATCCTCGTCACGGAAGCATGGTGCGATCTGGAAATATTTGTCAAATCCTGCAACCATCAGCAGCTGCTTGTACTGCTGTGGAGCCTGTGGCAGAGCATAGAACTTGCCTTTAAATTTTCTGGATGGAACAATATAGTCTCTTGCACCTTCCGGTGATGAAGCACACAGAATCGGTGTCTGGATCTCTAAGAATCCCATCTCTGTCATCTTCTGACGAAGGAAGCTGATCACCTGTGAACGGAAGATCATATTATCCTTTACTTTTTTATTTCTAAGATCCAGATATCTGTATTTGAGTCGGACATCTTCTCTTGTCTCCTTGGATGTCATGATCTCAAACGGAACCTGCTTGTATACTCTTCCAAGCACTTCTACGGAATGTGCCTCCAGTTCGATCGTTCCTGTCGGGATCTTTGGATTGTATGTCTCCTCATCTCTGTGCTCGATCACACCTGAGATGGATACACAATCCTCTTTTGTAAGTCCATCTAATAATGAAGTGTCTCTCTAACTACCTGAAGAACACCATACATATCTCTCAGGTCGATGAAGGATACACCACCATGGTCACGGATGTTCTCGATCCATCCTGCCACCTTCAGCTCTGCGCCAACGTCGCCTTCGCTGATCTCATTTAAGGTTCTGTTACGATAAATGTTTGAAATGGTCATTGTCTGCATTATCTCCTTTGACTGATTTTTATATTTCACAGGTTGCATAAAAAAAGAACTATGCCTGCCCTGCATCCAGGACGAACATAATTCATATCCGCGGTACCACCTGATTTACTGTCTCTTATCTGACAGTCCCTTTCCTTGTTTCACGCACAATTGCGGCGCACCTACTACTGTGAAGTTCATTTCGCAGAACAACCATCTCGCATCTTCCGGTCATCTCTGCAAATGTCTTCTTCACGGGTTCAGCTTGCAGCTGTTAGAGTGTTATTCACGCTTATTCATTCTGCCGGATTCTCACCACCGCCGGCTCTCTGGGAGCGATAAAAAGCGCTACTTCTCTCCGTCTTCGCCTTTTCAATGTGTCAATTATATAGCAGGGAAAATGGCTTGTCAACGGACTTTTCTTAAAAATACAACCCCATTCATAAAAAAATGCTTGCCACATAAAAACAATTATGCTAGTATTGCTTTAAACCGTTGAAGGAGAGTAAGTACATGATGTGACAAACATCCCAAGAGCTGCCGCCGGGGGAAGGCAGTATGTTTTCCATGATGGAATGGACTCCCGAGGGCAAGCTGAACGATGTGGTACGATTCCTGTATATGCATTCTGTATGTAAGCCGGAGATGATACTCCGTTAAGAACGAGATATCTGTAATGTATGTATTTGCAGACAACGAGCGGGCGTATCTGATACGTCAAGCCGGGTGGCACCGCAGGAAACAGTTTCTAATGAGCAATCTCCTGTCCCAGCATTTTTATACTGGGGCAGTTTTTTTATGTCTTAATATCTATCACAAATCCATGCAAAATTCTTTGCCCACAAGGATGATGATTTTGCAAAATGCATGACATTATAAAATTCCCCGGAACATATTTATATATCCCATCAAAGATAACCGGGATAACTTAAACTATTTATACAAATGAATCAAGCATTGGAGGGTTATGATTATGAAAAAAGATGCAAACATTCCTTACAAAATCTATTTAAGTGAAAACGAGATCCCAAAAGAGTGGTATAACGTACGTGCCGATATGAAGAACAAACCGGCACCTCTGTTAAATCCGGAAACACTTCAGCCAATGACAGCCGATGATCTTCGTCCTGTATTCTGTGACGAACTGATCGCGCAGGAGCTGGATGACACCACTCCATACATCCCGATTCCACAGGGAATTCAGGACTTCTATAAAATGTACCGTCCTGCTCCACTGGTTCGTGCATACTGTCTGGAAGAAAAACTGCAGACACCAGCTAAGATCTACTACAAATTTGAAGGAAACAACACAAGCGGCAGCCACAAATTAAACTCCGCTATCGCTCAGGCTTATTATGCTAAGCAGCAGGGTTTAAAGGGTGTTACAACCGAGACCGGTGCCGGTCAGTGGGGAACCGCCCTCTCTATGGCATGCTCCTACTTTGGTCTGGACTGTCAGGTATATATGGTTAAGGTTTCCTATGAACAGAAGCCATTCCGTCGTGAAGTTATGCGTACCTACGGTGCAACCGTAACTCCATCTCCTAGTACCACAACAGAGGTTGGCCGTAAGATCCTTGCTGAGCATCCTGGAACAACCGGAAGCCTTGGCTGTGCCATCTCAGAAGCTGTTGAAGCAGAGTCCAAGCAGGAAGGCTATCGTTATGTACTCGGAAGTGTACTGAATCAGGTATTACTTCACCAGACTGTTATCGGTCTTGAAACAAAAGCAGCACTTGACAAATATAACATCACACCGGATATCATCATCGGATGTGCCGGCGGCGGTTCAAACCTCGGTGGTCTGATCTCCCCATTTGCAGGCGAGGTTCTCCGTGGCGAGAAGAACTACCAGATCATCGCTGTAGAACCGGCATCCTGCCCAAGTCTGACAAGGGGTGTCTATGCCTATGATT
>ERZ791624.1297-NODE-1297-length-12084-cov-2.072824_pt1 | contig 12084 bp, 12 predicted proteins | sample MGYA00510058_ERZ791624 | MGnify/ENA primary metagenome ERZ791624 (study PRJEB30046, sample SAMN00715158) | human gut metagenome | study: EMG produced TPA metagenomics assembly of the A metagenome-wide association study of gut microbiota in type 2... | reverse complement strand
CGAAGCTGATGGCCGCGTTCGACGATGACGCGGCACCGGACCAAGCCGGGGACGAGCCCCGACCTTCCGAGCAGCCTTTTGACACGCAACGGTTCCTCGCCGGCTCGACGCGATCTTCGACGCGCACGCCGCCGCCAAGGCAGGGCCGTACCTGGAGCAGGCCATGATCGACGCGGAGAACGCCGGAGATGACGCCGGAACTCGAAGCTTACATTCGGGATGAAAAGAGAGAGCTTGCCGGTAATTTTTGCCGCGGATGCGGCTACTGCATGCCCTGTACGGGGGGGATTACGATCAATCAGTGCAATAGAATGAGCCTGATGCTCAGACGTGCACCGTCACAGGCATGGCTGACACCGCACTGGCAGACGGAAATGGAAAAAATCAACGACTGTGTGGACTGCAGGGTCTGTACGACCCGTTGCCCGTATGAACTGGATATCCCGAATCTGTTACGGGCTAATCTGAAGGATTACCAGGAGGTGCTTGCAGGTAAAGTAAGCGTCTCATAAGCCGAAGATGAGACTGGTTTGAGCTGCCTGCAGGAGCGGAAACAGGGAGCGGAAAGAGGAGGGCTGCACACATGCTGAATGCTGCTGTGAGGGACTTTGGGTCTGCCAGGATGAACGGCGGGCAGGCTGAGAGCGGGACAGAGATGCAGAAAAAGGATATGACAGAAATCGACGAAAATCTTGAGGGGAAAAGAAGACTGGCGCTCGAGGTGATTGAACGGCTGCGTCAGGCATATCCGGATGCAGACTGCACACTGGATTATGATGATGCCTGGAAACTGCTTGTCAGCGTCAGGCTTGCAGCACAGTGTACGGATGCCAGAGTCAACGTGGTCGTAAAGGATCTGTACGCAAGGTATCCAACTCCGGAAGCGCTTGCAAAGGCATCACCGGAGGAGATCGAGGAGATTGTCCGCCCATGCGGCCTGGGGAGAAGCAAAGCCCGGGATATCAGTGGGTGTATGAGGATGCTGGTGACGGAATACGGCGGGAGGGTTCCGGATAGATGGAGGAGCTGCTGCGGCTTCCTGGTGTCGGACGCAAGAGCGCAAACCTTGTACTGGGGGACGTGTTCGGAAAACCGGCCATTGTGACGGACACACACTGCATTCGGTTATCCAACCGGATCGGACTTGTCGACAACCTGAAGGATCCGAAGCGCGTGGAGATGGCGCTTTGGAAAATCATACCTCCGGAGGAAGGAAATCTCCTCTGCCACCGGTTTGTACTTCACGGAAGAGAGGTCTGTACAGCGCGTACCAGCCCATTCTGCGGACGCTGTTGTCTGTCTGATATCTGCAGAAGCGCATTTACATTCCCGATACCGGCTTCAAAGCGCTGAAGGCCTTGCCGCCTTCAGTTTGCCCGCCGGACAGGACAGTGCGGACGGGCTCCCATTCCCGGATAAGACGATCAAGTGAACAGGCGGCATTGGCGGGGCTTGTAGAGGGCAGCCGGATTGCGCTTCTTCCAAGGACCGGCTCCTGGTAGCGCTTGAAAAGACGGGCGCTTGTGGCGCCGTTGCAGAAGATCTGGCGGATGTCAGCCTCCTTCAGAATCTGCGACAGATCGGTCGGAATGACATTCCGGATCGAGCTGTCACTGGAGCCGATGATGTCGCACTGCCAGATTGTGTCCCACAGTGCAATGTGAGAATCGTGAAGGAGGCACTTTTTTTCATCTATGGTTGTCGGAACGTCAGAGGAGGTCAGCGCCGCGATCACCTTCCAGAATCGGTTTTGCGGATGACCGTAGAAAAAGCCTGCTTCCCTGCTTTTCACAGAAGGAAAAGACCCCAGTATGAGGAGTCTGCTGTCTCTGTCATACAGGGGTCCGAATGTGTGTTTCAATGTCTGATAGTCTGCCATGCGGATGCCTCCGGATGGGCTTTTTATTGTCTTATGAATGCTTTCTGTCTCTGATCATGATGGCTGCCACCGAGATGATGGCCATGACCAGGCAGATGATTGCCCATCCCCTCATGTAATGATAGAGCGGAGAGATGAAGAACGCAAGTGCCGTCGCAACGGCGAAGAGCACAAGCGAGACAATCGAGCCGGAATCATCTTCCGAACTGTGCATCGCAACTCTGACGATGCTGCCCGCCAGAAGAAGGCCTGCTATCACGATACCGATTATGCCATTAAAATGGCCGCTCGTTGTCAGCACATTCCATGCAGCCTCATATCCCGATACAACCAGAATGTAGGAAGCAATCACGATTCCAGCGATGCCTGCCCAGAGTTTCAGTCCCTTCATGATAATCCCTCCTTTGAAAATGAATGCATGTCTAAACAAATTCATTTCCTGTATTCATCATATCATGCACGCTGGGAAGGCGCAATAGTCATTCTGTAAGCTGTGTAAGACTCTGGTAAAAGCTTCGAAATGATTCGTAGAAATGTCATTCCGAAAGGGGGGAATCAGACCCCGCAGCCGATTCCTGCTCATGCGTGCAGCCACAGCCAAGCAGTTTGTAGAGCAGCCGGTAGAGCTCGTCGGATTCTTCAGGCGTCAGGTTATTGACGCAGCGGGACATCTTCTCCGGGATGGTTTTTGCGCGTTCCTGGAGCCGTTCGCCTTCCTCTGTCAACGTGACAATCAGGACACGTTCATCCTTGTGGGCTCTTTTCCGCGTGACCCATCCCTTCTGTTCAAGCTTCTTTAACAGCGGGGTCAGCGTCCCGGAATCAAGGAAGAGACATTCGCCCAGCTCCTTGACAGAAAGCTGTCTGCGCTCCACATCACCATCATCGTGATGTACTGAGTGTACGTCAGGTCGAGTTCGTCCAGAAAGGGCTTGTACTTTTTTACAATCTCACGGCTGCAGGCATACAGCGGGAAACACAGCTGGTTTTTCAGACGGAGCATGTCATAACAAATATCCATGTTTTCATCTCCTGTTGAACGGATATTGATGTGACCAATCAATTTTATTGAGCACAATCTATTTATGCATTCTATCCGAAAACACACGAAGTGTCAATAAAAAGATGCATTCACATGTATTCGCGTTACTGGAAGCACATCAGCTGAATACCTTTGCTATAAATATTTTTATGACACTGGGATCCTGTCTTTCGAGTTATACTGCTCAGAATATTGGCGCTGGAAAAGCAGAAAGGATTCCGCTTGGATTTCGGACTGGCCTGAAACTCTCAGCAGTAGCGTCTGTACCGTTTGTTGTTCTGTATGTTGGCTTCAGCAGACAGATGATGGGGCTGTTCCTGAATGCAGAGAGTGGAGCAGCAACCACAGCAGGAATGAAGTTCCTTCGGATAGTTGCACCCTGGTATCTTATGATCGTAGTAAAACTGATTACAGATGGAATCATCAGGGACGCCGGTGCAAAGACATATTTTGCAGCTGCAACAGTTCATGATCTGATCATCAGAATTTTATTTGCATTGATGTTCAGCAAAAATTATGGAAGCACCGGAATCTGGATGGCATGGCTGTTTGGCTGGATTGCCGCTACAATACTGACGCTGATTTTTTATAAAAAAGTCAGAAAGCAGTTGAAATAATTCTGTATAATCTATAACTGTTTCATGATAAAACGATAATCAGTAGGTGCCATTTGAAAATTAGTATAAAAAACCTGGTTAAAATACTTGGTAGAAGTATAGCCTACTTTTTCTGAAATGTCAGATACTTTCATAGTAGTATGGGCAAGAAGATCCTTAGCGGCTTCCATTCGACGTTCTGTGAGAAGCTGTGAAAAACCCATTGAGAGTTCTTTCTTTAGCAACCGGGAAATGTAGGAGCTATTGCGATTTATAAATTCTGCGGCATCATTTAATCCAATTTGTTTTTCATAGTTTTTATTTATGTATTCTATAACGGTATTGACGATTATTCCTGTATTTCGTGTAGTGACACAGGACAGTTCCTGGATAATGTTTTTAATGCAGTTGGAAAAAACAGTTCTGCTGTGTTCGCAGCAGGGCTGTTCCATGCAGTAGCGTGTGATCGGAGTAGTAAGATAGCTGCTGTCCCTGGAATCATCCAGAAAATTTTTCAGTTGAATATGAAGGTTTAATTCTACCAGTTTGATAGCATCCTGTTGAGTAAGCAGATTTTCATTCTGTATCAGTGAAAAAAAAGCATCTCCGATCTCGAGTGCATCACTGAGATTACGTGTCTGAATGGCATTCATCAGATTGGATATGATTTCGTTAATCTCAATAATACTGGAATTGTAATCATTTATTTCTGCAAAAAATAAAATACTGTCTTCCGGTGAAACAATGTCGGAAGCTTTATAAGAAAAACAATATTGTATCTGTTTATTGAGCTTTGGAAACTGTTGAATAGAGTTTCCGGGTTCACTGATCCCAATTGTGATAGAAGAAAAAAGTTTTTCCCTGGTATAACAGATCAGTGAATGTGCCAGGCTTTTTACTTCAGCAACAGGGTCAGCAGATGTAACTGGCATAAGAATATACACAATGTTTCCAATATAGCATGATGCAATACCGTCATAGTCTTTATTAATCTTTTTCGACAGAGAATAAGAAATATAGTATTCCTGATTCTGCAGGATGTTCATTCTGTTCGTGGTGTTACACTTAATACCAATCAAATAGAACAAATCTGGATTCAGACCAAGTGAAAGACATTGCCGGAGCTGTTCAGGAGAAAAACTGGTGACAGGATTGATCAGCAAAGTTTCCATAAACTGTTTTTTCAAAAGACTCTGATTTTCTTTAAAAAATCTGGAAAGCATTTCTTTTTGTTTCTCTATATTTTCCTGTTCCTGAATTGCATTTATGGCTTTTTTTAAGCAGGCAAGGAATGATTCACTGTTCAGTGGTTTGAGAAGGTAATCAAAGGCATCATATCTCAAAGCCGCCTGTGCATAAGAAAATTCAGAGTATCCGGAGACAAAGATGACCAGCATTTTTAATTGTGATTCGGATATCTTCTGAAGGAGATGGATTCCATTTTCACAGGGCATTTGAATATCCGAGAATAGAATATCAGGATGCTCTGTCTGAATGATGGTCCAGGCATCTGCTGCATTAGAGGCTGTCAGGATAGTGTGGGATTTAAAGTCAGACTGCCGGATTATATTTTCCATTGTCTGAAGTGCAATTGCTTCATCGTCAACAAGTAATATTTTCATTTTTAATTTCCTGCTTTCTCAATTGTTTTTTCTACTAATCGCAAAGGAAGACGGATCATGACACATGCTCCGTTGTTTTCGTTATTCTGTATGATCAGTCCATGATCTTCGCCATAATAGAGCTTCAGTCGTTTGTCGATATTGTAAATTCCATAAGCGGTGGAGGGCTTTTGCTGAGAATTTTTGGAAAAATTTTCCATGAATTCCTGGGGAAAACCTGGACCGTTGTCCTTTACACAAATATGCAGGTCGACACCATCTGTACTTCCAAGGATTGCAATGATACCGTTGCCAGAGATTTTGGAGGTTCCGTGGATCACTGCATTTTCAATCAGAGGCTGGAGAATCAGCTTGGGAATATAGCAATTGTATAGTGATTTTGGAATATCAATTAAAATAGCCAGATTATTTCCAAAACGAAGTTTTTGTATATAGGTATATTCCTTTACATAATACAACGTCTCTTCCAGTGTGTTGAATGGTTTGCCTTTCAGGGACATGCGCTCAATATCAGCAAGTGCATTCAGTGCATGGTGACATTCTTCTTTTCTGTCCATATCTATCAGACCGGAAATACAATTCAAAGTATTGTAAAGAAAATGAGGATTGATCTGTGCCTGGAGACTCTCAATTTCAATATTCTTTGTAAGGATTTCCTGGTCATGGATTTTTTCAGATAATGCATGAATACGCGAAAGAGTCTGATTGTAAACATTGGATAACTGGGAAAATTCAATGGAACTATTCATATGGATAAATGCATCATTATCAATTGCTTTTGTTTTATTCAGTTTTTCCATGAAATAGTCAAATTCATCCGCTATACTCCGGGAGATAAAACGTGTTGCTCCGATAATTGCAATCAGAGCAAGAATAGACGGAAAAAGCAGCAGGATCACAAACGTGCGGGTTCCTTTATAAACCAGAGACTGATTGGTTATCAGCAATAATTGCAGATTATTTATGCTGGTGGAAAAGGAAACTGCTGTATATTTATATGTCTGTGTATTCAAATGTTTATTTTTTATGAGTTCCACAATATTTTGTTCTGAAAGTTCAGTAGTATTTCTGAAAATATGATGATTATTGTCAATTAAAACAAATTGGTACACGTTACTATTCAGGGAAAAGATTTTATCAAAAACAGCAGCCTTGGGCTCCACAACCAGTGTGCCAAGACTTTTTTTCCCTGTAGTCTCAGTTTTTCCGGTCCATTGATAAATATTTCGACACATGTATAATTTGCCTGAATCATCACTGCTCCCAAAGAGATAAGGTAATCCGTGGTAATCATCACCTTTTTTCAGAATCTCTGAAATGTAAGATTGGGAAAAACCAGATACTGGCTGTAATGAGTAGATGGCTGTTGAAATCAGTTTTCCGCTGTCAGTGATAAAAAATACATTATCTGAATAGTTAACACTTAAAGAAGGATAATAGGGGGCGTCATTTAATAAAAGCTTTTGGAATTCCTGTCCATCATCCTGTGTTATGTCTATAAGATTGTTTTGTGTTGTACTTTTATAGAAAAAGATACTGGAATCTGAGGTAAACTGAGCAAAATAGGATTCTAGGGATGTGAGAGCCGTATTAGCGTAGGCTGTCTTTTCGTTCTCAGAGGATTCTTTTACTGAGTGAAAATAAAATATGGTATCGATTGCTCCGATGGAAAGAAATGTGACCAGTAAGATAGGAATCACATAACGCGTGTATTTGATTCGAATGCTGACAGGATGAGTTGTTTTTTGCTTCATACAAATCTCTTTCCGATAAATGTATCAGATATTTTTGTAACTGTTCAGTACTCTTACAGTTACGACTTTTTTATTATAACATATGAACATATGAGACCCGGAAAAAAAGAGAGGGTAAAAAATTTGGTATAGGATGTCATTATTCTGGAATCGAAAATTACTATGGATGAGAATATAGTAAAGATATCAAAGAACAGGACAAAGAACAGGACAAAGAACAGGACAATGAACAGGACAAAGAACAGGAGGATTTAACTTATGAGAAAGAGAGTAATCAGTACCTTGTTGGTAATGGCAACAACAGCAGGCTTATTTGCTGGAAATGTGTCTGCAGTGTACGCAGAAGAGCAGTCATCCGGAGACTATGAATATCAGGAGCTGGAGGATGCAGAAATTACATACTTTAATTATTCCGTAGAAGGAAAAGAACTGTATGAGAAGGAAATTGCTGCTTATAACGAAATTCATCCGAACGTGAAAATTAATCTTGAATTAGTTGGGGGCGGTACAGACTGGCGTTCTACATTAAAGGCTGAAATCTCAAGTGGTCAGGCACCGGATCTTGTGGTTATGGAAGGCGCATCTGATTTTGCTACATTTGGGGATATGATTGAAGATCTCAGTGATCAGCCGTGGGTGGAGCATATATATGAAAACAATATCGATGACTGTAAAGTCGGGGATGCAATAGTTGGTGCACCAACAGGCGTAGTGTGCTATGGAATGCTGTATAACAAAGCTGTTTTTGAGGCTTGCGGCATCGATGGTTCTACATTAAAGAGTTATGATGATATTGATGCGGCTTTTGGTAAGGTTCAGGATGCTATTGATGCAGGGGAACTTGCAGATCAGTTCCCGGATCTCGAAGCAGTTGTTTCACTTCCGGCAGCAGAATCCTGGGTACTTGCAAATCATGGTGCAAATCCTGCAATTCAGGCAGAGCTTGGAACGGCATTTGATACTTATAAAGCGGAGTCTCTTGATTTTACCTATGCAGATGCATTAAAAGACTACATTGATCTGATGGTAAAATATTCTCCTGACGCAGACAAACCAGAAGCACTGGTTGGAGTTGACTATGACAGTGCAATGGGTGGTTCCTTCTGTATCGGAAAAACAGCTGTTATTCAGATGGGACAGTGGGTTGCTCCTGTAATCGACGAAATTGATCCAGAACTTCGTGAAAATATTGGTGTTCTTCCGATGCCTTTAAAGGGTGTGGATGAAGATAATATCTGTTATGGTATTGCTTCATATTTTGTTGTCAACAAGAATTCAGATGATGCAAAAAAAGCTGCTGCAAAAGATTTTGTAAACTGGCTGCTTATGTCTGACGAAGGAAAAGCGCTGATTACTTCTAATATCAGTGTTCCATTTGATAATTTTGAAGATTTCCCATCTAAAAATGTTATCAGCCTTGCATGCGAGCCATATGCAAAAGAAGGAAATACCTTCTCATTAGTATTTGGTGGTTATCCGGATGGCTGGTCTGATTTATTAGGTGCTGGAATCCAGAGCTATATCGCCGGTGAAAAAGAGTGGGATGCTGTCATCGAAGAAGCCAAAGCAAACTGGGCAGAAATGAGATAAAGAAAGAGTTTCAGGACAGCCGGACGATATTCTGGCTGTCCTTTTATAGAGGAAACGATATGCGTAAATCAAAAAAAATATTCTGGCTTTTTCTTGCTCCTTGTTTGATTACTTTTTGTATTGCTGTTGTAATTCCTACATTAACGGGCATTTATTATTCTTTTACAGACTGGGACGGACTTCATGCAAATTGTGATTTTGTTTTTTTGGACAATTACATCAGTGCAGTTCGTGATATTTATTTTCAAAATGCTTTTGTTTTTACCTTTAAATTTGTAATTATAACAGTTATTGCGGTAAATGTGGTTGCATTTGCAGCTGCCATGTTGGTAACTCAGAATATAAAGGGGAAAAATTTATTCAGAAGTATATTCTTTATGCCTAATCTGGTAGGTGGTGTACTGGTAGGTTTTGCATGGCAGTTCATTTTTTGTGATGTATTTGACAGTATTGGAGAAATTCTTGGAATTAACTGGCTCTGTGACTGGCTTTCTACTAAGTCTACAGGTTTCTGGGGACTGGTTATTCTTGTTGTATGGCAGATGAGTGGATATATGATGCTGATCTATATTGCACAGATACAGAATATTCCAGAAAATCTGTTGGAATCTGCGAGAATTGATGGTGCGAGTTCTTTTGAGTGTTTCTGGAAAATTAAGCTTCCGTTAATGATGCCTGCTTTTACCATTGGACTTTTCCTTACTCTGACAAATTGCTTTAAACTGTATGACCAGAACCTGACCTTAACTGGAGGCGGTCCTGCGAAAACTACGGAAATGCTTACTATGGATATCTGTAATACGGCATTCTCAAGAAATATGTATGGAATGGCACAGGCAAAAGGTATTATTTTCCTTATTGTAGTTGCATTTATTACAGTAAGTCAGTTAATGTTTACAAAATCTAAGGAGGTGGAGATGTAATGCAGAGAAAAAAAATAATCTCTAAAACAGTGATTATCCTGTGTTGTATTATGCTGGCAGCGTTTTTTATCTTCCCGATTTTATTACTGTTTATTAACTCATTTAAATCCTTAAAAGAAATCTACATGAGTGTTCTCCAGCTTCCTGAGACCCTGAATCTGGACAATTATATTTCTGCATTCAAAGAACTGGATTACTTGAATGCCATCAAGAATTCCCTGATTGTAACATGTACGGTAACGGTTGCAAACGTGATCTGCTGTTCTATGGCTGCGTGGGTGCTGGTACGATATAAGACCAAAACAAGCAAACTGATATTTACCATTTTTTCCGTTGCAGTGCTTGTACCATTTCAGTGTGTCATGCTTCCACTGCTGGCAGAAATGGGAAAATTAAATATGATCAACATGCCAGGACTGATGCTTGTAAATCTTGGATTTGGTTCTTCTATGTCGATTATTTTATTCCATGGATTTATGAAAAACGTTCCGGTGGAACTGGAAGAGGCTGCTGCTATTGATGGTGCCAGTCAGCCAAGAATATTTTTCGCAATTGTGTTGCCCCTGATCAAAGGAATTGCAGTAACCGTTGCCATCCTGAATGTTATGTCTCTTTGGAATGATTATTTGCTTCCATCTCTGACCATCAACCGGAGTGGAACACAGACCCTTCCACTTAGGACATATTTATTCTTTGGTGCTTACACAAAGAAGTGGAATCTTGGTTCTGCAGCGCTCGTTATGGCAATTATTCCGGTAATTATTTTTTATGTTCTTTGTCAGAAGCACATTATTAAAGGTGTAACGGAGGGCGCAGTGAAAGGTTAAGTTTTGCTGGTTATGATGAATAGTGACGGTTTGCATTTTGCGGAGGGCGGCGGCCACTGATGCGGAATCCAGCGGCCACCCGGCGGATCTAAACGGCCACCCTCAAAACCTTATTCCTTGTGCTTAATCATGATAGTGTAGTGTTTCGTGACACGTTTGTTTATCGCATCAGCTGACACAGCGTCGTTCATGATCATTGCCTGCCATTTATCCGGTTCCCTCTGGGAACAAACAATCGTGCTCCTTGACAACTCAATCCGCTTCTCGAGAACTTCCAGAAGAACCTTGACCTGACGCTCATCGGCGACAGTGTTCAGAAGAAAGTCATCGATAATCAGAAGGTGAAAATTCAACACCTTCCTGATCTTCCTCTCATACTTCGGATAATCGCTCTGCTTCAAGTCTGCAAGCCCAGTTAGAAATTCATCGCATCGGTTGTAGCTTACACGATATTTCTCGCAGGCGGCTGTGCCCAATGCTTTCGCCAGATAGGTTTTGCCGCTGTCTGAAGCACCGAGGATACAAAGGTTCAGACCGTCTTCAATAAACTTCAGCGAGGACAGCAGCTCCGGAGCTCCTGCTGGCGTATACTGTCGCACAGTGCTGTCGACACATTTATTGATATCACAGGGCGTCCCGATCAGCTTGGCATTTTTCAGCCTGCTATTGAGGCGTTTGGTCGTCCTGTCCTGGTACTCCGGCGCGAGGATCTCAGACACCAGATCAAGCTTGTCTATGCCAAGGTACTCAGGCGACCGGTAAATCTGGTCGAGCTTTTTTGCCATCAGGGACAGGCCGATATCCTGCATCTGCGCTTCAAGATCAAGGAGGATTGTTTCGCCGTTACTCATCTGTGCCGCCTCCCTCCTGATCCATCAGGTCCCGGCTTTTTGCCAGAAGCCTGTCAATGCTGGAGGCAGAGGCATCGCGGAGATATGCTCCCTGGTTCTTCTCCTCGTTTACCTTTGCGGTATCGGCAGGAGTCATAACTTCAGCTGCGATACCCGGTATAGAATTCTTGATGAAGGTGTAATTCGTCCTGCCTGTTGTGACGGCCTGCTTACAGCAAGCTTCAAGCGCTTTCCGGCTGTATTTCTTAGCGAAGTCGAGGATCCCTACACACTGGCGGTAAGACTGGACTTCATATTTACGACTGGCAAGCACATGGCTGATTACTTCTTCTGTATAAGGGCCTATCGCCGCAGCTTTCCGCTTGAAATATGGCCCGTTCCATTCCATGGTTCCCTTGTATCCGGCGGGCAGATGATCGGGATTTGTCTGCCACTGCCCTTTGTATTTCGCTCTTGGCCATTCACAGAGCTTTTCTCCAGAGCGGGCTGAGATGGTCACCAGGCTCGTTGTCGCAGCTATCAGAACTGATTTGTGCACGTACTGGCGGGGAACGCTATAATAAGCATTGTCAAAGCGGACGTGGAAGTCGCTGGACACCTTTGCCTCTTTCCTTTCCGTGTACTGATACTGCACGGGAGGAAGGGGCATTAACATCGGCTTCTCTTCCAGCCACCGGTCATATCTGCTATAGGATTTCCCCTTCAGTTCTTTCTCGTTGAGGGCATCCAGTTTTTCCCAGAGTGCCGTGTTGAAATCCTCAATGCTGAAGAAGGTCATATCCTCAAGTTCGTGGAAGAATCCTTTCTCCAGAATGCCTACAGAGTTTTCTACAGAGCTCTTGTAGCGGGGTCGTCGGACTTTCGCCGGCATGATCACGGTACCATTATGATCCGCCCATTCTGCATAGTCCTTGTTGATATCAGGCTCAATCCAGTCCTTATTCGCTATAACAGCCTGCTTGCAGTTATCACATACTACCAGCGGCGTAACACCGCCGAA